>ERZ780207.226-NODE-226-length-70325-cov-7.929728_pt1 | contig 70325 bp, 66 predicted proteins | sample MGYA00510977_ERZ780207 | MGnify/ENA primary metagenome ERZ780207 (study PRJEB29588, sample SAMEA2151383) | human gut metagenome | biome: human gut; feature: human-associated habitat; material: faeces | place: Denmark | collected 2008/2010 ...
AACTCAATTCTATCACTATATCTTTCCGCATTTCACTTTTTTGTAGTAACTTTGCCGCTGAAACATACACCGATAAAAGCGAACAGGACTATGGACAAATTACGTGGATTCGGAATATCGGCATTCGTGGCGCTTGCTGCGTTCGGATGCTTCGGGTGCGGGCACCGCTCTGCGACGGTTGGAACGGTAAATGGAGAGAGTGTGGAGGCACCGGCTGGTGATTCGGTCGTTACGGTGCGCGGGCGTCTGACCATAGCCCATGAGGTGCGGTCGTTCACGGCCGAAGGTGACAGCGTGGAGTATTGGGTCGTCGACAAGAGCGGTGATTTGATACCCCGATATACGGAGGTGACGGGCGACAAGGCTAAGGTCGGCGGTACGGTATATGTCGAACTTGAGGTCGAGCCGCGCGGATACAGTGACGAGGGTTTTGCGGCCGAATATGCGGGCGTATATTGGGTGCGGCGTGTTGTGTCTGTGAGAAAATATTAACCGTGGTTATTCTTTAACCATATAAACATTCTAATAAAAACTGTCTTATGAAGAAAGGAAAGATGTTTTTCGCAGGTGCGGCGGCCGTTATGACCTTCGTACTCGCATCGTGCGGTGGTGCCGCAGTCGAAGGTACGTGGGTTGAGCCCATCCCCGGGATGGATGGAGAGCAGGGTTTCTCACTTGAAAAGGGCGGACGTGCCGAGTCGGTCAATATGGCCACCCTCAAATATGAGACATGGAGCCGTAAGGGTGATTGTTTGGTGCTGACGGGGCAGAGCATAGGCAACGGACAGACGTTGCAATTCACCGATACGCTGCGCATCGTGAAGGTCGATTCGGACAATCTGGTTGTCGAGCGTGGCGGCACAACATCGACATTCCGTCGGAAATAGTCTTTGCGACGTGAGCGTCGGACTCAGACTATACATACACACATAAAATTATCGGCCGTAATCCGTCAGGGATTGCGGCCGATAATTATTTGTGCTGCGCAGGAGCCTTTATTGTTCGGGTGCGGGCGCTACGAACATTGCCGAGCGTTTCTTCTTGAGCACCTTTGCCACGGCGTCGCATACCATAGGCTCCATTACCGTGCGGTAGCATACGAGGTTGGGATGGCATGTGTCACCGCTCCATTTGGGTGGCAGTCCGCCCTTCTCGTCGGTCAGGGCAGGGTAGTAGTTCAGGAAATGGATCTTGTTGGCCTTGGCATACGCCTCGATCATCTTGTTCAGGTCGCGTATCTTCTGTGCGGGCTCTATATCGGGCCGCCAGCCGAACTTCGACGTGGGGGTTATCGAGCAGAGGATGACCTTGATGCCGTGAGCCTTTGCCAGCTCGCACATCGAGATTATATTGCCCAGCGTGTTTTCGGGCGAGATGTAACCGTTGTTCTGGGCCACATCATTGGTGCCCGAGAGAATCACTACGGCCTCGGGCTTGAGGTCGATAACGTCGCGGCGGAAGCGCACGAGCATCTCGGATGATGTCTGGCCGCTGATGCCGCGCCCTACGAAGTTGTTCTTGGCGAAGAAGTCGGGATCCATGCGCGCCCAGTTGTCGGTGATGGAGTTGCCCATGAATACTACGTCGGGAGATTGTTCGATTGCGGCGTTGGCCTCGGCGTAACGGCCGAAGTTGGCCCAATCCTTTTGTTGTGCGGCGGCGCATACGGCCGTGGCAATCAATACGACAGAAAGAAAAAAGCGTTTCATAAGTATGGTTTATTGTAGTAGTCGTTGTGCAGTGATCACAAATGTACAAAAATCTAAGCTAATGTGTGGTATATTTACCCCGAAATCGTTAAATTTGCACTCCGTAAATAATTCATGCTGCAAATACCATAATGGAGAACTTCACACCTACCGCTTATACGCTCAAGTGTGTGGCTACGGGCCACGAATTCGACGATGCGGGTTGGACGCTCGAATATAAGTCCTGCACCGAACCCTCGCTCATAAGAACCATCTACGCAAAGAAACAGCTCGGGGTCAAGGACGACAGCTACGGACTCTATAAATTCTGCGATTGGCTTCCCGTCAACCGCATGTTGAAGGGCTCGGCTGCTCCCGTCACCTATCGCAGTGAGGGTCTGGCGCGCCATCTGGGGCTCGACAACCTTTACATCACGCTCAACGGATACTATCCCGAGCGCGGTGCCGCGATGACTACCTGCTCGTTCAAGGAGACCGAGGCGTACAGCGTGTGCGGACGCACCGATCCGAATGAAGACCGCATATTGGTAGTGGCTTCGGCCGGAAATACGGCCCGTGCATTTGCCAAGGTATGCTCGGAGAACAACATTCGGCTGTTGTTGTCGGTGCCTGCCGACAACCTCTCGGCCATGTGGTTTGACAAACCGCTTGCTCCGTGCGTAAAACTCATAGCGTGTGAGCGCGGCGGCGACTATTTCGATGCCATACGTCTGGGTGACATGCTTCTCAAGTCGCCCCGATTCTATGCCGAGGGCGGTGCCAAGAATGTGGCGCGCCGCGACGGTATGGGCACTACGGTGCTCTCGGCCGTCACGACCATAGGCCGCATCCCCGACTACTATTTCCAAGCCGTCGGCAGCGGTACCGGCGCCATCGCGGCATGGGAGGCAAACATGCGTCTTATAGAGGATGGACGCTTCGGCAGCAACATGATGCATCTTATGGTTTCGCAGAATGCGCCCTTTGTGCCCATGTACGATGCATGGCGGGCCGACTCGCGCGACATGTTGCCATACGAGGCCGACAAGGCGCGCCGCGACGTGTCGATCATAGATGCCAAGGTGTTGTCGAACCGCAAGCCCCCTTACAGCCTGCGCGGCGGATTGTACGATGCGCTCAAGGCTACGGACGGCGATGTGCTCACGGCAACGAACGCTCAGGTGCGCAAGGCGCTGCGTCTGTTCGAGGAGACGGAGGGCATAGATATACACCCTGCAGCGGGTGTGGCGTTGGCTTCGCTCATAAAGCAGGTAGCTGACGGCAAGATCGCACGCGATGCATGCATCATGCTCAACATCACGGGTGCCGGAGAGAAACGTTTCCGCGAGGAGCATGAGCCTGTACATCTCGAGCCGTCGTGCATATTCCCCCTCGATGTCGATGCCGACAAGGTCGTAGCCGAGGTGGAGGCTCTGTTCGACTAAGGTGTTTCTATAGTTTTAATTGCAGAGACAATGTTATATCCGATAAGATTTATTCCCCGCCTCAAGGAGAGACTGTGGGGCGGATACGAATTGCTTGCCAAGGCCAAGGCCGGCAAGGCGCAGCATGTCGATCCGACGAAGGCGTACGGCGAAAGTTGGGAACTGTCGGCCGTTCCGGGGGACGTGTCGGTCGTAGCCAACGGCTTTCTGAAACGCAACAACCTCGAGGAGATTATCGAGGTATATATGGGCAATCTCATAGGCGACAAGATATACGACCGTTACGGATTGACTTTCCCTCTTCTGATCAAGAGCCTCGACTGTCACGATGTATTGTCGGTACAGGTGCATCCCGATGACGACCTTGCGGCCGAGCGCCATAACTCTTACGGCAAGACCGAGATGTGGTACGTCGTGAACCGCACTCCAGGTGCAGCGTTGTACGTGGGTTTCAAGGATACGTCGATTACGCGCGAGGAGTACATCGCAGCCATAAACGAGGACCGTCTGCCCGAACTTTTGAACCGTGTGGAGGTTGAGCCCGGTGATGTGTTCTTCATTCCGGCAGGTACGGTACACGCGTTGGGTAAAGGTATCGAGGTCGTGGAGATACAACAGACATCCGACATCACATACCGTATATACGATTGGAACCGTGTCGATGCGCAGGGGCATTCGCGCGAGCTTCATACGGCTCTGGCTGTCGATGCCATAGACTTTGCGCGTGACGGAGCCTCGTGCCACATGCGCTACCATGCCGAGAAGAACCGTCCCGTGACATTGGTTGACTGCCCGTATTTTACCACGCGTCTCGTAGAGTTGGACGGTCATGTGGAGCGTGATTGCGATGATCTGGATTCATTCATCCTCTATATCTGCGCCGAGGGTGAGGCTGATGTGCGTATGGGCGATAATTGCGAACACCTCTCGCCGCTCGATCTGGTCATGATACCCGCCGAGGCCGACAGCGTCGAGATTGACGGACACGGCAAACTGCTCGAGGTCTATATAAAATAACACTTGTAAACAGTCTTGTTTGACGAATTACGCAGCGGAGGAAATATCGAAATATTTCCTCCGCTGCTTTTGGGGATTATTCGCCGATAAAAACCGAAGGCTTGTGCAAATACGGCACAAGCCTTCGATTGTTGTTTGCCGATATTTGTATTGCCTAAGGTGGCATCAGGCATTTTGCCATCTTGTTTGCGGGGCGGCGTCAATGTGGCATCTGCCCAAGAACTATTTACGGGCCTCTTCGTTGTCCTTTTCGGCCTTCTCGTCGCCCTCCCAGTCGAACATCTCGAAGTTGCGTTTTCCGCCCAGAGAGAAGCGCGTATAGGTGATCGGAAGCCCCATCTGCAGAAAGCGCGCCTCGTATGCCGTCTTGACCGAAAGTGTCTCATCGGCATATCCCGTACCGTATATGTCTCGGTTCGAAACCTCGCACGGCAACCCGAAGCGACGTATCACCTCGTTCGTATATTCATATAGGTGCTGCGAGTCGGTCTTGAGATTGATCCACCCGTCCTCACGCAGGAAACGAGCGTAGTATTCGAGGAATAGGGGCGATGTGAGGCGTTTCTTTGCGCGGCGTGTCTTTAGTTGCGGGTCGGGAAAGGTGATCCATATCTCTGATACCTCGCCTTCGGCAAAGAACGAGTCGATAAACTCGATGCGCGTGCGCAGGAAACCGACGTTGTCCATGCCTCGCTCGGTTGCCGTCTTCGCACCGCGCCACATGCGGGCGCCCTTTATGTCGACGCCTATGTAGTTGTATTGCGGATTCCGGTCCGCCAGTGCGATCGTATATTCGCCCTTGCCGCAGCCGAGTTCGAGTATGATGGGGCGGTCGTTGGCAAAGAAATCACGGTTCCAATGCCCCTTGAGCGGATGATCCTTGTGAAATATATCCTCGAAAGATGGTTGTACGAGGCATTTGAAGGTGAGATTCTCGGCGAATCTTTTCAGTTTGTCTTTTCCCACGGCAAAGGTCTCTCTGTTGTTTGATCTATTGTATTACGGGTTGAAACGTCACTCCGGCGGCCTCCACTTCGGAAACGGGTTCACTCGGCGTAAGGGTGACGGTATAGGCGCCTTTACGGCTCAGACGTACGCGGCGGCGGTATGGCACCTCCACATCCTTGCCGTATGCGTCGGCCGATACGGTGTCCTTGTCGACAACAGCGAGTGCCACCTGCTCGCGCATGCGCATCGAGTCGGGTGAGAGTATCTCGATGTCGAACGATATATGCTCCATGTCGAATCGCGGCGATACGTGCAGTACAACCGACATGTCGTAGAGCGACGTTGTGTCGGTATTCTCGTAAGCCACCGTGACGGGCTGATCCCATCGGCTGCTGTCGACATCGGCCATCGCCACACGGCACGGCTCCATGCCGCATGCCACACACGCAGTCATGGATATGGCGGCGAGTGTCGGCCTGAGGATATTTATATGTCGTTTGGCGCTATACACAAGAGTGTCGGTTTACTCCTCCTTGTTGCCTTGCGGCTGCTGCTTGCGGGCGTCATTGCGTTCGCGACGCTCTCTGCGCCGCTGTGAGCCGTTTTCGCGTTCGGGCTTGTCTGTGTTGCTGCCGTTGTCCGGGTTGTCGGTGCGGCGTCCGGCCGGTTGTCCCTGCGTGCCCGGCTGTCCCTGTGCATGACGGCCGCGGCGTCTGTCGTCACGGCGGCGCGACGCCTCTCCGTCCGAGGAACGGTTCTCGCGCTGCGCCGGCTGCTTGTTATCGCTGCCGACGGTGTCGTTCGCTGTCTGTCGTTCGGCTCGTGCGGGGCGGTTGCGTCGTTCGTTACGGTTGCGTCCGTTATTGTTGCCCCCGTTGCCACCTTTGGCCTGTTCGTCGTTTGCCGGGGTTTTCTCGTCGCCTTGAGGTTGCGGGTTGTCAGACGGCGCCTTATCCTGTCGCCGCTGATCCTTGCGGCCACGGTTCTTGCGGCGCTTGCCGAGATTGTCGAAACGCGTTATGCTGTCCTCGCCCGTACGGAACGTTGGCTCCTCCGTAAGCGGCGCCTCATCCTTGTCGACGATCGAGTCGACCTTCTTGCCGGCACGGTTGGCTGCGATGATCTCGCGTACGCGGGATACGGGTATGGTCACGACGTTAGCCATAGCATCCTTGCTGCTGCTGAAGGTCATGGTGTGGGCCAGAATGTCGGTCTTGACAAGATAGTAGTCGCCGTCGATGGCCTGAAGGGGATCCTTTACACGCGGTATCGACTGCCGCGCGTCGGCATAGGAGTCGTACTCGTACATAAGACAGCACTTGAGCTTGGAGCACTGTCCTGCCAGCTTCTGCGGGTTGAGCGATATGTCCTGCACACGTGCGGCGTTGGTGGTGACGCTCGAGAAGTTCGAAACCCACGAGGCGCAGCACAACTCGCGTCCGCAGGCGCCGATGCCGCCTATACGTCCCGCCTCCTGACGCGCACCGATCTGCTTCATCTCGATGCGTATGTGGAATCGCTCGGCGAAGACCTTGATCAGCTCGCGGAAATCGACACGGCCCTCGGCTATGTAGTAGAATATGGCCTTTATCTTGTCACCCTGATACTCCACGTCGCCGATCTTCATGTCGAGACCCATCTCGGCCGCGATCTGGCGAGCCTGTATCATGGTGTCGTGTTCGAGCGATATAGCCTCCTGCCAGCGCTCGATGTCGTATGGTTTTGCCTTGCGGTATATCTTCTTGTACTCGCCGTTGAAGGGGGTGAAGCCCGTGCGGCGTATCTGTTTGGCCACCATGTCGCCCGTGAGCGATACGATACCTATGTCGTGTCCGGGCGATGCCTCAACGGCCACGATATCGCCCCGTTTGAGATTGAGGTGGTTGACATTCTGATAGTACGAGCGGCGCGTATTCTTGAAGCGCACCTCGTATATGTCGGTGGGTATATTGTCGGGATAGGGATCCAACCACGGCGTCTCGTGGAGCTTGAAGCACCCCTCGACCTGCTCGACCTTGAGTTCGGGGCCGCAGTCGCAAAGGCAGAAGCCGCGTCCCATTTCGGGTATATGTTTTTTAGAACAACTCATCTGTATGCAAAAATTTGTGTAAATATATGAAAAATATTTCACATATCGGCCAATATCCAGCACTCTTTGGTTCGGGCGTCTCGTCCGTGAGATGTGCGGGTGTCGGTCAGATGGTCTTCGTCGAGGATGATGCTACGCGTTTTTCGAGAGAGACCATGTCGCGGCGCAGGCGGCGTATGGTCAGCACGGCACAGCACGTAAGTCCGGCTATGAGACCCAGAATCAGACCTTCGGCTCCCATCCCGGCGGGGAAAGCGAGCAGGTATCCGGCCGGAATGTTTATCAGCACATACGATACGAATACGATGGGCATGATGACGCGTACGTCCTGCAGGCCGCGCAGGGCGCTTATGGAGAGCGTCTGCAGGCAGTCGGGTATCTGGAAGAGCGATATGAATATGAGCAGTGTCCCCGTAAGTTCTATAACCTGCAGGTTTGACGAGAAGAGTGCAGGTATCGTGTAGCGGAAGGCGACGAAGCATACTGCGGCCGTGATGCACCACACGAGTCCGAGATGGTAGGCCGAATATACCGTACGGCGCAGGCGGTCGAAGTCGCCGCGGCCGAATATGTGCGAGCATAGGATCGTGTTGGCCGAGCCTATGGCCACGACTATCATGAACGTCACCTGCATCATGTTGGTGCATATCTGGTATGCGCTGATGGCGTGTGCACCGAACGACAGCACGAGAATGTTGGTGACGACGAATGCGCTGGCCTCCATGAACATGTGGAAGGCTATCGGAATGCCTACTTTAAGTATCTCCCACATCGTGCGAAGGCGTATTGCCGCACGGTCGAAGTCTTGTATGAAGCTCTTGAAGCGGGGACTCAGGAGGACATATCCGCCGATCATGACACACATGCAGCATCGGGCCACGAAGGTGGCGACACCGGCGCCGACGGCACCCATAGGTTCGATGCCGAACTTGCCGAAGATGAGGACCCAGTTTAGGAATATGTTTATCAGGTTGCACGATATGATCACCACCATTGCAATGCGGGTGTTGCCTATGCCCTCGAGGAACTGCTTGAAGGTACAGAAGATGATCACGGGGACCATACCCCAGATGAGCGTATCGTAATAGGGCAGGGCCGCCTCGATGACCTCGGAGACGGATGCGTCGCCGCCCGAGCCTATCATCACGGCCCCCATCCACCGCATCAGCGGCCGTACGGCGATAAGTAGGGTTGACGTGGCGATTCCGGCGAGGGTGAAGAGTATGAGACCGTTCTGAAGCAGGTGTGCAGCGTGGCGTTGGTCTCCGCGTGCGAAGTGTTCACCCACAAGTGGCGTCAGACCGAAGGCCAGACCCATTGCCGAGATGAATATGATGTAGAATATGCTTGTGCCGAACGATACGGCAGCCAGCGGCGTGGGGTCGTCGCCTCCGTACCATCCTACCATGGCCGTGTCGGCAAGCTGCACGGTGATCTGTCCCACCTGTGACAGTATGACGGGCATGGCCAGCCGCAGATTCTCCTTGTAATAGGGAACGTATGTTTTCAATGAGATCATAGCGGCCGCAAATGTAGTAAAAAATCACCGGATGACGGTTGCCGCAGCCGCGATATGGCCGCGAGGGCGTATCGTCGTGGTCGTTTTTTGCATGTATGAAAAAAACGTTTGCAGGCACAGTGCCCGCAAACGATTATCCTCTCTTGTAGACTCAACCAAGGATCAGAATGCCTCGTTGACGTTGAAGATGAAGCCGCTTGTACGTTTTCCGAAACCGTAGTCGATACGTATGTTTACGCGGTGCTTGAACTCCCAGCGAAGCCCCACGCCGTACGTTGGCAGCATGTTGCGCCCGTTGAACTCGCGGAAGCTGGGGAAGACTGTTCCGCAGCCGCCCCAGACGGTGCCTCCGATACGTTTGTAGATACGTTGCCGCAGCTCGACCTGACATGAGACTATGTTGTTGTCTATGTATCGTCCCGCATAGTAGCCGCGCATGCGGGTGCTGCCGCCAAGCTGCTCACGCAGAATCCACGGCGTATCCTTGCCGTTGAAGCGTCCGTAGAGGTCGGTGGCGATGATGCCGCTCTCCCACAGACGGTGGTAGGTGTCGAAAATGAGCGTTGTGCGTGCCAGCGTCTTGTCGTACGAGGAGAGAAAATGCGGATAGAGCGTAACCTCGGCCATGGCATATATTCCCTTTTGCGGGTTGGGTATGAAGTCGCGGCTGTCGTATTGCAGCGAGAGCCCTATGCCGGTAAAGGTGTAGGAGCGGGCCTGACCCTGAAGATACGAGAGGTCGTTGATCTTGATTATGTTGGCATACGATACCTCGCTGCGGACACCGAACAACAGTCGGTCAACCATGCGGTAGAGATATTGTATGTCGACCATGACCTTGCGGCGTGTATAGTTCGTGGCGGGATTGTCGGCACAGGCCGCGTAGTCGATACCCCACAACTTGAGCGGCTGGTTGGCAAACGAAATCTCGTACGACAGGCGCGAACGGTTGCCCTTGAAGTAGTTGTTGCCGCCGAGGGCTATGACGTATAGTCCCGATACGGATATGTTGCCCATGATGTTGACGTCCGAAGGCTTCATTATGGAGTCCGTGCGGTCGAGACGGTAGAGTCCTGAGGCAAGGCCGCCGATACCGAAACTCGCTTCACGCGTATAGGACGGTGAGATTATGAAACTCACGTCGAACTTCTTGTCGAAGGTATGGTCTTCGTTGCCCTTGAAGAGCTTGTGCCAATAGCTCGTGCGTTTCTTCGGCTGATTGCCGTCGGCCGTGGAGTCGGTCGGCATTGCCGCATGGAGCGTATCGGCCGCGAGAGTGATGGTGTCGGCTCCGTTCAGGGTGTCGCATGCGGGACGCAGCGTCGAGGGCATACGTTCCCGCAGGGTGAGGTTGCGCGACGCGGTGTGTGGAAGATCTTTGTTCCCGTCGTGCGATGTGCGCGCGTAAGCAGGCACTGTCGAGAGAAGCAGTAATGCAACGATAAGAATGTTTCTCATGCCAAATGTTTCCGTGCGTTAAAAACTGCGCAAATATATGACAAAAAAGCGATGTAGCAAAAATCATGACCAAGCAGTAGCCCTATCGGATATTTTTGATCCCGAAGCGGTGGAAATGACGGAGATATGTTTTCTTGCGGAGTCGCGTACTACTTGATTAACCAAATGCCGTGTTAACACGTGTGCCGATGGTAGAGGTGCTGACGGTGGCGGGCGGATGCTTATAAGGCGTCTTAAAATTTGCGGTTTCGGGATGTGTGAGGTATCTTTGTAGGATATCGGAACATTCATTGTACCATAAGAAGAAACTACTAATTCAGTTTATCGCATGATCACCACAAAACGTGTAAAAGGTCTTCTTGCCGCCGGCATCTGTATTGTTTGCTGTGCGGCGTTGAGCCGTTGCAGTGGCACGGCCTCCGATACCGAAGGCGGAGAGGCTCTGCAGCCGGTACCATTCCAGAGAGTGAAGATAGAGGACAATTTCTGGCTCCCGCGCCTCAAGACGCAGAAGCATACGCTCGTGCCCTTTGCGCTGGGCAAGACCGAACCGGCCGTGGAGAATCTCCGGCGTGTCGGGGCATATCTGCGAGGAGAGAAGACCGAAGGTCTGCTGCCGTTGGCACGTTACGTGGCTTCCGACCTGTTCAAGGTGATGGAAGGGGCGGCTTACCTGCTCACCGTCGAGCCCGATGAGGAGCTGGAGCGTCGCATGGATGAGATAATCGATATCATCGTTGCGGCACAGGCTCCCGACGGTTATCTCTACGAATCGCATATCATGGGGTCGGCCATGGTAAACAGCGCCGATGGTGGTACGGGTGACAAACCCTATTCGTGGGTTGTGCACAGCCACGAACTCTACAACATGGGACACATGTACGAAGCGGCTGTGGCATATTATCAGGCCACGGGCAAACGCAAGTGGCTCGACGCGGCGGAGAAGAGCGCCCGCCACATAAATCACGTATTCTTCGAGGGCGACCCTGCCTATAACGACGGCAAGCCGGTGAATCAGGCTCCCGGACATCAGGAGATCGAGTTGGCTCTGGTGAAACTGTTCCGTGTGACGGGCGATTCGCTCTATCTCAACATGGCAAAACGTTTTCTCGACATACGCGGCGTGACGTACCGTCCCGACGGTGAAGGGGTGATGGCTCCCGACTATGCGCAGCAGCACATGCCCGTGCGCGAGCAGCGTACGGCCGTGGGGCATGCCGTGCGCGCCACATACATGTACTCGGCGATGGCCGACGTCGGTGCCCTGACGGGAGATACGACACTGCGTCCGGCGCTGGAGTCGATATGGCACGATATAGTCGACCGCAAGATGCACATTACGGGCGGTCTGGGTGCCGTGCCCGGCATCGAGGGTTTCGGGCCCGATTATGTCCTGCCGAACAAGAACACCTACGACGAGACATGTGCCGGCGTGGGAAATGTGTTTTTCAACTACCGTCTCTTCCTTATGGAGCGCGACGCCCGTTATGTCGACGTTGCCGAGGTGGCGTTGTATAACAATGTTCTGGCGGGCGTGAACCTCGCCGGTGACCGTTTCTTCTATGTCAATCCGCTTGAGGCCGACGGCCGCAAGGCATTCAATCAGGGGCATCGCGGCCGCTCGCCGTGGTTCGGGACGGCGTGCTGCCCGTCGAATCTGGCACGTCTGATTCCGCAGGTACCCGGTATGGTCTATTCGCAGACCGATGACGAGATCTTCTGCGCCCTGTACGCGGGCTGCTCTACAACGCTGAATATGGCGTGCGGCGATGTCACGCTGACGCAGCGTACCGAATATCCGTTTGATGGCGATGTCGAGATCGAGGTTACGCCCTCGGTCGACGGGGCCGAGTTTACGTTGTGGCTGCGTGTGCCTACGTGGTGTACGGGCGAAGGGTTCGTCCCGGGTGAGTTGTACCGTTATGATGACGGGGTTAAGTGTCGGGCCGAGGCCAGTGTGAACGGGCACCGTGTCCGTGCCCGTGCCGTGCGCGGCTTTGTACCCGTACGGCGCAAGTGGCATGCTGGCGACAAGGTGCTGCTGCGGCTTCCGATGCCTGTGCGCAGCAGCGCTGCCGATGAGCGCGTCGAGGACGACAGGGACCGTCGCTGCATCACGCGCGGCCCGCTGGTATATTGTGCCGAGACGGCGGACAACAGCTATCCCGTGAGTGAATATTTTGTCCGCGGCGGCAGTATTGAGACCGATTCCGTCTACCGTGCGGCGGACGGTGTGCTGAAGGGCATAGTCGAGATGGGGGTTGAGGCCGAAGCGGTGGCTGGTGACGGAACGAGCGCTGCGGAGCTTACGTTGATACCTTATTACGCTTGGGACAATCGCGGTGACGACGCCATGAACGTATGGTTTGCCCGCTCGGAGGCGACGGCACGCGAGTCGGCGTTCCATTTTGCCCGAAACATATCGGGTGTCAAGGCTTCGTTTACATATTCGGGCGATGACGAATATGCCGTGGCTGACGGTGCCGTCCCCGACAACTCTTCCGATACGAAGATCCCGCGTTGGACGAGCTGGCCCGAGTGCGGCAAGGAGCAGTGGGTCGAGGTGACTCTTGCGAAACAGATGACAGTTGAGAGCGTGGCCGTATATTGGTATGATGACGGAGGCGGCGTGCAGTTGCCCGTATCGTGGTCGATGGAGTACCGTTCGCAGGGCGAGTGGCACACGTTCCGTCCATATACGACCGACCGTTTCGGAGTCGAGCGCGACCAGTTCAACATGGTGCATCCCGACGAGCAGATCACGGCCGATGCCCTGCGGCTGAAGATCGTTCCCAAGGCATCTGCCGCCGCCGGTATATTGGAGTTGGAGGTGAACTGACGGCGACGGATATAGATAATAAAAAGAGGGTGGTTCTTTGCTAAGAGCCACCCACTTCCTATTATAAAAGCCCCGCCTCGTAGTAGACGACGATCTGTTCGAGCATGCGGTCGTCGCCCTCGCCGTCGTATTCGGTCTTGAGGTTGTTGCCGAAGATGCGGGCAATGCCCTGCCAGAACCCCGCGACGAAACCGCTGCGGAAATCCTTTATTATCTGGTATGCCGTGTAATCGGTCTCGCGGTCGATGAGTTTCAGAAGTATTCGCCCCTCATATCGGGTCATGTCATACAGTACGGGTGTATATGTGCTCTTGAGCCGCTTCTCGACCTGCTTCGTAAACTCCTTCTGTGCCTCTATCGTCGGCAGGGCGCACAACTCGGCCTCAAGGGCTGCCATCTCCTCACGGGCCTTCTTCGCCAGCGGGTAGACCTTGCGCACAGCACGTATCATCTTAAGGTAGCGGCGGCGGTCGATGCCGCGGTCGAAGACATACACGGGGAGCAGCTGGAAATGTACGATCGAGTCGCCCGTTTGCTTGTCGCGATCCCAATATACATCCCAGTAACCCTTGCCGAAGTATTGTGCCGAGGCGCATTCGGCGAGGGCCATAAGCAGGAGTGCTATGATGAAGATGCGGCGCATGACGTTCGAGGTTGTTCCCTTTGCAATATAACGCAAAAATAGCCATTCTCATGCGAAATGGTGGGCCGGTATGACGAAAAAAACTATTTTTGCGGTGTGATGATAGTCGTAACACATTAAAACGATAAAGTATGCTTGAGAAAGGATTGAAGAGTGAGAGCCGCACCGTAGTGACGGAGCGGAACATGGCTTCGACGATGGGTTCGGGCGACATGCCAGTATTTGCCACGCCGGCGATGGTCGCACTGATGGAGAATGCTGCCATGAATGCCGTGGCCGCGGAGCTGGAGGAGGGCAGTTCGACCGTGGGTGTGGAGATGTCGGTCTCGCACGTCAAGGCATCGGCTGCGGGTGCCGAGATTACGGCATCGGCCGAGCTGGTCGAGGTCGACGGACGCAAACTGACCTTTGCGGTCAAGGCGTGGGATGCGAAGGGTACGATAGGCGAGGGACGTCACGTGCGTTTCGTTGTTGACCGAAGCCGCTTTATGGCCAAACTCGGATAGCGTCACGGCCCTTATCCGTCCGTTGTCGGCCGCATGCGGTGCAGACAAGCGTCGGAACGGGCTGCGGAACCGAATATTGGGGCCGAAATTTTGACTATTGATTTTTTTACATTACTTTTGTGGCGCTTACGAGCGCTTGATTGAGCTATGGTGTAATGGTAACACAGCAGATTTTGGTTCTGTTATTCTGAGTTCGAATCTCGGTAGCTCAACCCGACGGGAGAGGTCGTGAAAACGGCTTCTCCCTGTTTTTTTATTCGCCGCAATGCGTTATCTTTGTATGATCTCATATCGGTGCCTTACGCCCGATGGAGTGAATTATGGAATACGGAAAGATAAGCGAGACCGACATAGATGCGGTAATGCGTATAATCGAAGGTGCAAAACGACGTCTGCATGATCGTGGCGTAGACCAGTGGCAGCGCGGATATCCGTGCCGCGCGAGCGTCGAGGCCGATGTGGCGGCAGGTGTCGGTATGGCTTTGCGCGACGGGAATACAATAGCGGCATACGGGGCCGTGATATTCACGGGCGAGCCTGCGTATGAGGATATTCGTTGCGGGCAGTGGCTTACCGCAGGCCCGTATGCCGTTGTACATCGTCTCTGCGTGGCGGAGGATCGTCTCGGCAGCGGCTGCGCCACGGAGTTCATGCGTCGTACGGAGCAGTTTGTACGGCCGCATGTCAAGAGCATACGCATAGATACGCATCCGGACAATATACCCATGCAGGGGCTTATACGCAAGATGGGATTTACGTATTGCGGCGACGTTACGATCGAGAGCCGACGTCTGGCTTTCGAGAAGCCTTTCGATAAGTGATGCGGGTCGTCGTGTCAAACTGTGCGTTCCGTCCTGACTGGAACATTTCAACGAAAAAGATAAATTTATGAAGAAGACCTTGATTTTTCTCTGTTTTGCCCTGAGCGCTACGGGTGCTGCGGCTCAGGTGGACGGTGGCGGAATAAGCGACTCGATGATGGAGCGCATCCGCAAGGGGTACACCGCAACTCCCGAACAGAAGGCGGTGAAGAATGCGCTGGCATCGACCTCGATCGCTACGCTGGCCATAAATTCGGACAATCTGGCCATGTGTGACACACACTTCTCGAACCGTGTCACCACGCGCGGCATCACGGATCAGAAGTCGTCGGGCCGCTGCTGGCTCTTTACGGGGTTGAATGTGCTGCGTGCCAAGATGATTGACAAATACGATCTGCCGTCGTTCGAGTTCTCGCAGAACTACTGTTCGTTTTACGACCTGTTGGAGAAGTCGAACCTCTTCCTGCAGGCCATCATCGATACGCGTGACAAACCGATGGAGGACCGTACGGTAACGTGGCTCTTCCAGCATCCGATAGGTGACGGCGGGCAGTTCACTGGTGTGTCGAACCTCATAATGAAGTACGGTGTGGTGCCCAAGTCCGCGATGCCCGAAACATACCAGAGCAACAATACGGGTCAGATGACCATGATCCTGTCGTTGAAGCTGCGCGAGTTCGGTCTCGAGTTGCGCGGCATGAAGGCGTCGCAGACGGCCGAGCGCAAGGTCGAGATGCTGACGGAGATATACCGCATATTGGTCGAGTGTCTGGGTGTGCCGCCCAAGGAGTTCGAATGGACGCGCTGCGACAAGGATGGCAATCCCGTAGAGACACGCAGCTATACGCCCAAGAGCTTCTATGACGAGTATATAGGCGAGGATCTGGAGCACAACTACGTGATGGTCATGAACGATCCCTCGCGCGAATACGGCAAGGTCTATGAGATAGAGTATGACCGCCACGTCTACGACGGCGAAAACTGGCTCTACATAAATCTGCCGATAGAGCGTATAAAGGAGATGGCCATAGCCTCGATCAAGGACAACACGGCGATGTATTTCTCGTGCGACGTGGGCAAGTTCCTCGACCGCACGAAGGGTACGCTCGATGTGGCCAATATGGACTACGCTTCGTTGTTCGGCACCTCGTTTACGATGGACAAGCGTCAGCGCGTGCAGACCTATGCCAGCGGCTCATCGCATGCCATGACACTTATAGCCGTGGATCTGGACGAGACGGGCGCGCCGCGCAAGTGGATGGTCGAGAACAGCTGGGGTGCATCGTCGGGATATCAGGGATGTCTGATCATGACCGACGAGTGGTTCAACGAGTATATGTTCCGTCTGGTCGTCGAGCGCAAGTATGTTCCGCAGGACATACTCGACATGCTCAATCAGGAGCCCGTCATGCTGCCTGCGTGGGATCCGATGTTCGCTCCCGAAGAGTAGTTTCTTACATTAATTGTTGAGACTTGTCGGACGGTATCTGTCAAAAGTGACGGATGCCGTCCGATATTCTTTTTGGCTGCCGCTACAAATGAAAAACTCCCGTCGGCCGATGCCGCGGGAGTTATCCGTCCGTTTTCGGGGGTTGTGGAGGCGGCGGGAGTCGAACCCGACACTGTATGATGTTGATAATTAATGATATGCCCTTTGCTGGGGCTCTATGTCCAACGAAAAATCCAACGTATCCAGTATATGATGACGTGAGACCTTTATCATGCAAAGATATGCAAAATGCGGAAACAGTGCAAATTTATTGTGTGTAAATTTTGTATTTTTAGCAAAAATACAGTAAATTTGTGATAGCTTTATACGCTGGATAAAGCATCATAGTTCTTTATTTGCCCTACCAGCGAGGGTAACACATAAAATTTTAACAAATGCAAAGCGATGCAACAGATTTTTATGGAACTGCATCCAATGCAGCTACGGAGACTTTGGTAAAGTCACAGTCCGTAGAAAAATTGGAAAAGGATGACTTAATCCTTTACGATCTTGTCGATCTGATGAATATATTTAAGGTCAGCAAGAGAACTATTTTTAATTGGAGAGCAAAAGGGGAGATAAACCTCATTTGCGTTGGCGGGAAGTTATATATGACCCGCAAAATGCTCCTGGATCTTATTGAGGCGAAAGGAGGTGTGGTATGAGTGATATGTCACCTCAGTTATTGCCGGTTAACCCGGTAGATCAAACGCCGATTGCGACTCAGTTGCAAGGATCAGGTGCAAAATCTGTGATAGATGAAATACAAAAGTTTCTTACAGGAACTTACCACTTTAGATTTAATTATATCACACACAGGCTCTTGGTGAGGAGTATAGATTCCGACGAGCAATACCATTATTTGGACGAATATGAGTTTAATTCTATTTTGAAAAGAATTAAAACTCAGAATATTAGCTGCTCGAAGGATACTCTGCTGATGATTCTGAAGTCGGACTATGTCGAGAGATTCGATCCCTATGTTAGTTATTTGAACGACCTGCCGGAGTGGGATGGAAAGGACTATGTTGCGTATTTGGCCGATACGGTTGAGGTTACGCAACCTGAGTATTGGAGGAAGTGCTTGAGAAAATGGCTAGTGGCGTTAGTCGCATCCTTAAGGGATCAGAATACGATAAATCAGACTGCAATAGTTTTGTCGGGGCCGCAGGGTATAGGTAAAACTACATGGTTTCATACTATCCTGCCTCCTGAGTTTCAGGAATTTATTCACGAGGGATATGTCCAAACAAAGGACAAAGAGACATCTGTGAAGATCGCTGAGTGTGTTCTTGTTCTTATGGATGAGCTTGAGAATCTGTCGGATAAAAGTATGGATGGCGTAAAGCAGCTGATGACGCAAAAAGGAACAGCGTTGAGACGAGCTTACACAACCATCACGCAGTTTTATCATAGACGGGCTTCATTTGCAGGAACGGTTAATAAAAAGCACTTTTTGAAAGATCTGACTGGAAATAGGCGATTTCTATGTTTTGATGTGTCGAAGATCGATTTGCAACATCACGTTCCGATGAAGCAATTGTACGCTCAACTTGTTCATCTGCACGATAGTGGATTTCAATTCTGGTTTGACGAGGATGAGATCGCAGAGCTGAACATGATGAACGCAGAGTTTCGAGACATATCCGTGGAGGAGGAAGCGTTTGTCAACCACTTTGAGAAGTGCAGTGTCGACGATGAAGATGCTATATTCTTGACCACTACGCAGATTAGACAAAAGTTAGTGCAAAAAACCGGATATTCGTGCCTATCGATCCAAGCGTTAGGACATGTCTTGAGAGATACGAAGGTTGAAAGGTTAAAAAGATCTGGTGTATATGGCTACATCGTGAAAGCTAAGAGCTGATTTTTATGGAGGAAATGTTACCCTGCGCCCTTTCGGGTAAGCAGGGTAACTTGTTTTTATAACTTATACATCGTATGGTTGATGGTCTTGGATGTGAATGAACCTAATATGCACAATATCAAACTTTTAAACGTAGGTACATACAGTAAACTCCTATTGACAGGATACTTAAATATCATTTGTATGTGCTCAATTAAAATGTTTAAAGATGAATTTATTATCTTTGTATCAGATAATATTTTATTTGTTAACTGTGGAATTTTGATATTATGAATAATATAGTATCATTTAATATGTATACGCCTGGCGACGTTGCCAGGCAAATTGCAGCAAGGGTCAAAACTCGGAGGCTGGAGATGAACCTAACTCAGGAAGGCATGGCGGCAAGAGCGGGTCTTAAGTTCGCTACTTATCGCCGTTTCGAACAGACGGGAGAAATTTCTTTGAAGGGGTTGCTTCAGATTGGATTTGCTTTGAATGCGTTATCAGAGTTTGATGCTCTCTTTGCACAAAAGCAATATCAATCATTGGATGATGTATTGAACGAACAAAATGTTACCCGCAAACGAGGAAAGAAAAATGAATAGCATCAAGCAGATAGAAGTAATATATAACAATCGGCAGGTCGGACGTTTGGCTCTGACGAAAGCAGGACTGTGTGCCTTCGAATATTCGGCAGAGTGGCTTAGTTCTGGTTTTTCTATTTCCCCGGTTGAGCTGCCTTTGCGAAGCGGCGTTTTTATTGCCAAACCGCGTCCGTTTGAAGGTGGATTCGGAGTTTTCGATGATTGCCTGCCCGATGGATGGGGCCTTTTTATCCTGGACCGATACCTGCAACAAAAGGGGATCAATCCTCGCGCACTTACTCTACTGGATCGTCTCGCATTGGTTGGGTCGTCGGGACGTGGAGCCCTGGAGTTCCGTCCGGATCATAGTGTCGTGACGCGACAGGATTATGCTGATTTTGAGAAGTTGGCATTGGAAGCAGAGCGGATATTGGACAGCGACGAATATAGGGGTGAAGGCATCGAGGAATTTCAAGACCGTGGTGGCTCTCCGGGTGGTGCACGTCCCAAGATCTTCGCCCATTATGAAGGCAAAGAGTGGCTGGTAAAGTTTCGTGCCAAGAGAGATCCGCAGAGTATCGGTATAGATGAATACTGCTATTCGTTGCGTGCTAAAGAGTGCGGAATCGAAATGCCTGATACACGGCTTTTCGAAGGCAAGTATTTTGGTGTGGAACGTTTCGACCGAACGCCTCAAGGCAAACTGCATGTCGTTAGCGTGGCTGGTCTTATCGGTGCCGATTATCGGTTGCCAAGTATCGACTACATACATATTTTTCAGGTGTGCGCCATGTTGACACATAGTGTAGCCGAGCTGTGGAAAGTCTATCGACTGATGGTGTTCAATTATCTCATAGGCAACAAGGACGACCACGCTAAAAACTTCGCCTTTATTCATCGGGATGGCGATTGGCGTTTTGCTCCGGCCTATGACTTGTTGCCCAGCGATGGCATTAACGGCTTTCGGACAACTTCAATTAATGATAAGATTGAACCTGCCAAGGAGGATTTATTTACTGTGGCTGTAAAGATCGGATTGAATAGCAAGGAGACGGAGGAGGCTTTTGAGAAGATTCGGGGAATAGTTGTAGAATCTAAAATTTAGTATAAAATGAATTATATCAATCAAGATTATTTTCTTCCATTGTTGGACGATTTTTATTCAAAGACAAAGGATTTATATGATTGCGGCTATGATCAGGGGCCATTTATTCCGTATACGATGCCATTGTATAGTGAATCAAAGTTGAAGATTTTTTATATGGGTCGAGATACATATTGGTGGTGTCCGTATCATGTGTTGCAATTAGCCTACAACAAATCTTTGTTATCGGATTATATGAACGCTAACAAGAATTGTGTAGATGTGGATAAAATGTTAAGTTGGAAAAATAATGCCGGTGCATTTTGGACGTTTGTGTGCAAATTGCATTTATTTATAAGAACAGGCAGGTATTATGATGATATTACGGATATTACTCCTCGGGATGAGGAATATAAGATGCTTGAAGAGATCGGATACGGCAATTTATATTCAATAGAAACACCCGAAACACTGAAAAAAGAAGAGCGTGGTGTTTGGAGTAACATCTCAGATATTGAAAAGTATCACAAGATTTGTGATGCTGCTCAATCTTTTGAAAAGTTAAAATCAATAATCGAGGCATATAATCCGGATGTGATATTTATTATGACTTGGCACGATGAGGATTCTTTTTTTGAGTGTACCGATTACGAGTGGCAAAAGAACTATTATGAAGAGAATTTTAGGGCAGTCTATTTGAGTAAGACATATAAAGCTAAAATTATATGGACATTACATCCTCGCCGATTCAGTTTCTTGAGAACCAATATTCAAGAGATGTGTACATACCTTGCCGAGACATTGAAGATGCTGCTCTAATTTGTTGTTTTTGAGGATAATATCTGCATATTATATTATATGTTGAGCTATAACAGGAAGCACAACTGGTACCAAGCTGCCGAGAAAGCCGGAGCGGAAGATGCAGGTAGCAGGTAAGCGGATCAGGCTGGCGGGATTGCACAGAGATCTCAGTATTGCTCAGGTTGCCGAACGTGCCGCTTGTTCATCCCTTGCGGTTCACACATGGGAAAGACGTGCCGATATTGGCAATAGGCATTTATCCAAGGGCGCTTTATGCGCTCCATCCAGATGATGATATTCTTATGCTTGCAAATGAAGACGCGATGGGGAAGGCGTTGCGGGATTTGAGCCTTAAGAAACGAAAAAGAGCATCCAAAAAGAATAAGACATGGAAAGAATAACAAAATAAGATGATTGCAATTTTTGATCTGCAAATACCTCAGTCCAATATATTGACGACTAAATACCGAGGTTGCAACCATTCGTGCGAAGGCTTCAACTGTCGCTTAGGTTTTATGATGTGTTCCTTGTAGCCAATATTGGAACACTAATGGTTACAATAACAGGTTGTTGCCTTTTGATCTATAAATGGCTTTCCGAACAATTTCTTATTTTTACATTTTTCATTTGCCTGGCAGCATTCCATACAGCCTCGATGAAGTTTACGTGTGATATTGTGATTTCATTGTCTTTCGAAAAAACCGGCACTACGCAATCCTCTTTCAGGTGTCGTATTGTAGTTTCCTTTGTATTTGCTTCAATAACGGCCGCCTACTAGAGATATGGGTATCTATAACCTTTTCGGCAACATATACTGTTTTGGCGTCTATTGCTCTGCCTGTACTTGTGAAAAAAGTGTTCGGATATAGTCTAGTAGCAGGTTGTAGCTGTAATGTGTGTACTGCGGTTTGCATCGTTTCTTACAAGATTAGGTTGATGATTGATTTTTGTCTGTTCGTTGTTGAGTTGAAGCAGTTGTACTTTCTTCTGTTTGAAGTCAGCTATAAGTTGACTGCTCCACTCCGGAAATAGATTGTATACTGACGTAAGCTCTTCAATGGAGCTGGCTTTAGATATTTCAGCTCTTATCATCTCCAATGTAACTCCGTCATTACACCAGTCGAGGATGATTTTGCCTGTTGCCGGTGTAATGGTAAATTCGGGCTTGCTGGCAAAGAGATTTGTTCTGTCTTTTGATACTAGGGCCTGGTGTTTCATGTTGATGTCAAAGACTATTGTATATTCATAGTCTATACCGTCCCTCATCACTGCTTTTAAGCCTACCTTTTCCGGGACCATTTTACCGTTCTTCTCCGACAGGACATAGTCTTGTTTGCACCTCATGGTTGAGATTACGTGACGGTTTACATCCAAAATCTTCTGGATTAGAGCGGTCATCCTGGGAGTAACCTTTTGCCAATTAGTAAATGAATTGCCAGGCAACCCTGCATGATATTCCAATAGGTTGTCCCAACATTGACTCATAGAATCAATGATGATGACCTCCATGCCAGCGTGTTCGCAAGTATTAATGGCCTCAATGTAGGTTTCGGGGTCATATTTACCCTCTAATGGAAGTACATTGTATCCACCTAAGTGGCATATAAATCAGACGAGTTATTTTCGCTGTCTATAACTGCAATCTTACTCCAATCTCCACAAAGACCATAGGCGAGGAATAATGCGCTCATTGTCTTTCCGCTTCCAGCGGGGCCTTGAAGAGCCAACTTTATTTTGGCCTGTTTCTTTGATGATTTTCTTAACTGCATAATTACTATCGTTTTGACAATTTAATGCGACAAAAAACAAGGCAAGCCATTCTATTCAGAAAGACTTACCTTGTTACGATAAATGATATCTGAGAGGTTGATATCAGAGAGTGGCTAGGGTAGTAGTACACCCTTCACCTCTCTGATGAAGCATGAAGAACATATCCCCGGTATCTGGAGAGCATACTTCGGAGATAACAGGGTTTGTGAGACCTCCGTTAAGAAACTTTTCAGATACCGGTCCAGTTTCTCGTCCGTAGATAAAAAAGCATTTCCCTGTTTTAGTGTTCTGCTTGATTTGGATCTGACCTACACCCTGCATAGCTTTGAAATCCTCAATAGAGAATGTTTTGATAAAATGTAACTTTTCCATATGCATAGCTTATTATTGTTGTGGAGGGGGATTATCCCACCTCCAAAAGAGGGGGAGGGTATCTGCTGGTGTATATCCTGCTCATGAATATATAGTGAGCAAAAAAAATTAAAAAAATTGGATGACAGCAACATAGCCTCTATGCCTGTCATGTGCGATTATAGCCGGTAATTTTAGTTATATATAATACATCAACCTCCTGTCTTAAACTGTAGTGACCGCCAAAAGGTTTATGTCAAACTTTTGGCGGTCACTACAAAGAGGCCGTATGATAAGACCTAGAATGTTATAAGTTAGATACCAGAATATTTTATATGTATTTCTTCACCAGTTCTGTTAAGGCTGCGACATGTTCCGCTTCCGATTTACCTTGCGGATGTTCTGTCCCGATGAAAACAGTATCTCCGATTTTGTAAACAACGGCTTTGTATCCAGCCCAGTTTTTCTCCTCAAGAACAGCAGGCGCCGTATCATTGTTCACACTACACAGGAAGTCATAATTCCAATATTTCCCGGTGAGCAATATCACAACCTTTGGCCGCAGGATAGACAATTCCTGCTTGAATATCTCAAAACAGAGGTTTTCCTGTTTCTTGCACAACTCATCGGAAGGATTAGAGCCATCAGGAGACAGTTTGTAAAGATTGTCCCACGCAATATGTTCATACCAGTCCGGCTGCGGGCCAATCACCCCATGCGTAACGTTTCGGATAACCCGCCAGAATGTGGATCTTTTCCAATAACTCTCCACCCACTTCATCTGGTCGGGGCGGGCAAATACCTGCGATTCGCAACCATCCGTAAACAGTCGTTCTGTATCCCGGTCATCCACGGCCCATCCGTAAGTTGCACGCCCGACGAACAGCATACCTCCGGGTTGGTATTTTTCACCCCACTGCACGCAAAATGTCGTATAGCTTTTCTCCTGTTCGATTTTCGCCAATTCCTCATATAATGGGTAAATGGCGGCTTTCAAAGATTCTTTTATATTCATAATGCTTAAAACATGTCAACGATTTGAAGTTAAACAAATATATACAAATTTTTATAAAAATTAATCGCCATCTAGGGATACGCGTTTTTTGTTGCTCGATACAAAGATAGGCCTTTCATGTGCCAAATTGAAGCATATAATCTCGGGAAAATATCAAGCCGCAACATCAATAAACATATGCCGTAATTTTTCTCAAGTGCGCTCTATTTTTGTCGCATAACCAATCATTTCAACGGAAAATGACACTCTGCGACTTGCTGCACATGGTAACATGGGAGGAGGTACGGCCCTACATCGAGCAACATCTGGCCGAATGCCATGGGATGAAGCTCTCCGACTATGAACGGATGTTCGAACGCCTGCGGCGCATGGCACCCGAGCGGTGGGTGGTGCCGGGGCTGTTTCGATTCTATATTAGTCCCGATACGCCATACAGTCGGGAATGGAAGGACATCGCACACGACACGATCAGTGCAACTGGCTACTATGTAACTGATCATGCCTTTGGTGTTCCATGGGCCGTTGCACTGGCTACACGGATCGAACAATGGGGAGATCTCTATCTGTCCGATGCCCAATGGGCTGCCTATTGCCTCTGGGAGATGTCACGAGAGAAGATCGAACGGGAGATCCCTGAATCGATGCATTGTTTTCGGAACAAAAATAAACCTCCCCTTTTACGACGGCTTGGATGGCTTCTCTCGGATTACAGGATAAACCGCCTGTATAAACACCTAAGCTCGCCCATTCCCTCCATGGATTCCGATAAGGCTAAACTTCGCAAACGACTGCAACGTATCGAAGCGGCCATACTCCGCATAACGGGACAAGATATGAACCGACTGTCGGTCCGACTTATTCCGGAGAAAAAGCGGGAATGGATCGGGGAGCTGATCGGAGTGCGACAAGTGCTGCTCAACCGGATGTTTGCCGCGACAGCCGAAGAGGTGGAATGCATGGACAGGGTGAATGGCCTCTTGTTGGATCTTACCCAACAGATGTATCGCCGCAGCGCGGAGCTATACCGCAGGGTGCTGGACACTACCCATGACAAGACGTTCGACGATGACGTCGTGGTGGAGGGCTCGCTGAGATACGGCTGCAACGGTCCGGAATCGGTGCTGCATCTGACCAACGACCCCTATTACGGATCGGATTTCACGAGGATGCTGCAAATCATTGACTGGCTTTATTCGTGTGATGTCGACGGGTTCGAGATTGAAGAGATCGAGTATACGTCGAAGGAAAGCATCGATCTTGACAATGACACCTCTATGAGTGATGCACAGTTGGGATTTGCAGACGATCTTGACGACGGCACAACATGGGCGGAGGGATGGCTCTACCATCCGGCATTCAAGCATATCTGCATCTGCCATGCCGTGCACGACATCTGTACGCACAAGAGCTATTCGATTCCCGACCTGCTGCGCATGAACGATTTCTGGTGTGAGGTAAAGGTAACGCATCAGCACATTGTCGACCAGAGCGGCAGCCGGTGGAAATGGTGGAAAAATTGTTCGTTCGAGGAATTCCGCGACAAACTGCGCACCGAGGCAGCACACCGCCCGGAACAGCTCCGCCTCGGCCAGTACATCATGGCCCGTACCTCCCAACTGTTTCCCGTTACGGTGCATCCTACGCTTTGGGGCAGAGTGGACGACTGCTTTAACGACGACGATCGGGCCGACGCCTATCTGCGCAGACTGTATGACACCATCCAAAAACAGAAAGAATCATGAAACTGAGAGAACTGATTGTCCACTTTCTGAGGAACCTTGCCTCCGATGGATTCCATCCCGATAAAAGCGACTATTCCGATAAAGCTTCGCGGAATCCTTACGAAGAGAATGCCAGAAACAAAAGCGCATTCAATGGTGTACCTTCTGGTTTTATGGAGTTCGATCGCGTGACGATGGGTTGGCAACCATCTGACCTGATCATCATTGCCGCACGGCCCAGTATTGGTAAAACAGCCTTCGCGCTTTCCATGACCCGTAACATAACAATCGACTACCACAAGCCCGTTTGGTTACTTCTCGCTCGAAATGAGCGCACAATAATTGGAAATGCGTTTGTTAGTTGCCGAATCGGAACTCGATTCATGCGATCTGCGCAACGGACAACTGTCTCCAGATCAAAGGAAGCATCTGGAAACCTCGTCCCTGACCAACGCCCCGCTCTTCATCGACGACACCCCTGCGCTGAGCATCACCGTGTTCCGATCTAAAGTCAGTAAACTCAAGACTCAGCACGATATCCAATTGATCGTAATCGACTATCTGCAGCTTATGACCTTTGACCGCCACGACACAAAAGGAACCGCGAACAGGAGATCGCTGCCATCTTGTGTTCGCTCAAGACCTTCGCCAAAGAGTTCGATCTGCCTATCATCGTCCTCTCCATGGTCAGCAGATCTTGTTTAGCCAACAAACGCCCGCAGTTGAGTGACTTGGACTATTTGAAAGTCAACGACATTGAGAAGAATGTCTACCTCGTCATCTTTATCCACCGTCCCGAATATTACGGCATAACCGTTGATGAAAACGGCATGGCCACAGCGGGTGTGGCCGAGTTGATCATTGCCAAGCACCGTAACTGTGCAGTTACTAATATTGAACTTCATTTTCTAAAAGATTTGATGCGTTTTACCGAGATCGACGGTACCGATCAGCTGCCAGACGGATGTACCGCCACAACACTTGTTTAATTCATTAATATATAATATTTTAAGCATAAAAAATATTTAACTTAGTTCATAATGAAAACTTTAAGCATGATGACAACCGAAAATGGACATGTTTCCAATTACAGATTTCCTTCCGTTGAGCTTTTGGAAAAACGAAGCGATGGAAAAGAAAAGATATCGATCGCGGAAATCGCAGAAAATGAAAACAGGCTCAAACAAGTGCTGGAACAATTAGGAATAAAAATTGCCCGGATCGAAATTATAATCGGTGCTGCGATAACACGTTACGAGGTAACGCTTCTTCCCGGGTATAAGTTTTCTAAAATAAAACATCTTGAAGCAGAACTTGCCTTGCCGCTTGATGTGCTGCGTGGTCGTATAGCGGAAATAGATCCTTTCCGCCCTGCTATTATTATCGAGATTCCGAATACAAATCGGGGGACTGTATCCATGTATTCGCTTATTCAATCCGAGACATTCCGGGAAAACAAAGCGGAGCTTCCGCTGGCAATCGGAGAAACCGTGGAGAATTCACCGTTTATCTTGGATTTGGCCAAAATATCGCATTTGCTGATAGCTGGAGCTACAGGTCAAGGAAAGTCTGTGGCTCTGCATGCCATGATTACCTCGCTACTCTACAGCAAGCAGCCCACACAGCTGAAATTCGTGATGATCGATCCTAAGAGAATCGAGTTTACACCGTATGGGAAGATAGAGCGCCACTTTCTGACCAAGGTGGAGTCGGAGGAAGCCATCATCACTGACCCTTATAAGGCTGTCGATATGCTCAATATTCTCTGTCTGGAAATGGGTAATCGTCTGGAACTACAAAAGGAAGCCAGCGTGCGCAATATCGCCGAATACAACAAAAAAATCACTTCGCAGCAGCTCGACGTACAGCACGGACACCGCTATCTGCCCTATATTGTGGTGGTGATCGACGAGTTTGCCGACCTCATCATGACAGTCCGCAAGATCGAAAATCTCGTGGCGCGTCTGGCCCAGAAGGGGCACACCGCAGGTATTCACCTGCTTATCTCCACACAGCGTCCTTCGAGTAACGTTATCACGGGTATGATCAAGGCCAATTTCCTGGCCCGCATTGCCTTCCGTGTGGTGTCGAGAATTGATTCGCGGACGATTATCGACAGTCCGGGTGCTGAACAACTTATCGGTCACGGTGACATGTTGGTTTCAGTTGCAGGTAAAACGACACGTGTGCAAGGCGCATGGATAGACCCGAGTGAAACAGAACGGATAGTACAGTTTATATCCGAACAGAAAGTATGAAAACGATAAAACCATATATCAATGGTTATCAATGATACGTTTCAACATCTGAAAGTTGAATATAGGACAATAATTGACAGCCCTTAAATATGTCTTCTTTAATTAGTTTGATATTTTGGGGAATACGAATAAATTACAATAGGAAAATGCACCTACTCCAATCCCGGGTACAGAATCGGGGATATAGATGGACTGCAAAGAAATACATTTCTCAAAGGCGTATGCACTAATTTCGATTATAGAAACCGGAATATCGATAGATTGCAGATAGGTGCACCTCCAAAGCATGTTTACCTATCACGGTTACAAAAGTTGGGATCTCGATGGATTGTAAGGCAGTATAGTCCTCAAAGGCTCTTTCGCCGAAAATCTTAACTCCTTCCTAAATACGATACTCTGATAGATCGGGTATTTGCAGACCTTTTAGCAAGGTTAGTCAGTCTGCACTGTACTCGGTGCCATAGGCGTCAATCCATGTAGGTGTTTTTTCCATTTCTGTCATGATGTATTCAATTTTTTTCGGTAAAACCATAGCTTATGTCGCGATTTGGCGTTTAACTGAATTATCTTTGTCAAAGATTCCATTGAAAGAGTCATAAAACCGATATCATTATGCGACAGAAACAAAACAGCAGAAGTTCGTCGAAGAGCAATACCGCGATATTGTTCAACCGCTATGTCTGGCTGGTCGATACGATCTACCGTGCCGGACGCATCTCGTTCGAGGAGATCAATGCGCAATGGGAGCGCTCGTCTCTCAACGATACGGGCTAAGAGTTACCCCTGAAAACCTTCCACAACCACAAGAATGCCATCCGCAGATGTTCGACATCAACATCGAGTGCGACCGTCGGGCCGGATACCTTTACTACATCGAGCATACTGAGGATATGGAGCAGGGCGGCGTGCGGACCTGGTTGCTGAACACCTTTGCCGTGAATCACCTCATCAATGAAAGCCATCATCTCAAGCGGCGCATTCTCTTCGAGGAGATTCCATCCGGACAGCGCTTCCTGACACAGATTATCGAGGCGATGCTGGATAATCTGACCTTGGAACTGACCTACCAAAGTTTCTGGAATAATGCACGTTCGAAGTGGCACCCTACTGCGTTAAGGTGTTCCGGCAACGGTGGTATGTTGTGGCTCGCAGTTTGAGCGACGAGCAACTGCGAGTTTACGCTCTTGACCGCATCCAGGAGCTTCGCACGACAGAAAATGCCTTTGCGCTGCCCGAAGATTTTGACCCTCAAGCCTATTTTGCCGATTCGGTCGGAGTGGTTGTCGATGAGAAGTGTGCGGTGGAACGGGTGAAAATTCGGGTACAGGGTATCCAACGACAATATATCCGTACGCTGCCGCTGCATGCCTCGCAACAGGAGGTCGAAACGAATGAAGATTCTTCCGTCTTTGAGTTTCACCTGCGTCCAACACTAGATTTTCAGCAGGAACTGCTGACCCATGCTGTCAATGCGGAAGGAGACATCGAAGTGTTGGCACCCCAATGGTTGCGCGAGCACATGAAAAGCATCGGAGAGGATTTGTGGCATAACCATCAAAACGTGTAACAGCCATGTTGCAGGATCCGAAACAAATTACAGAACAGGATTGCGTTTGTAACGGCTTTGCTGTCTTTGGCGTTGGACAGAGAGAGAATCGCAGATACGGATTGATTGATCGCAATGAAAACGTATTTCCCAAACAAGAACTTCGAGTAGCATACTAAAATATCATCAACGTGTTAAAATTCATAACTATGAAAAATTTTTGTTTTCGCCACAAAACTTTGATTATAAAATATATAGACCCCAAAGCAGTCGAAATAATTGTCGATCCTACCATGCGAGTGTTTTTCTCAAAAGCTGCTACAATCCTTGCAGGTTTTTTCTCTTGTATGGAAGATGAAATGGGTACGAATGAAGATTCTGACGACATAGGACATTCTTATAGCTCTGCCTCGATTCCGCTTTGTTTGGAAAAGATGATTTCTGACGAGTCCGTGTTTCGGTATATCTATGCACATTGGGATCTCTGGATTCGTATGACTCATAAAACAGCGTTATTCTACAATACATGTTTGCAATTTTTTGCTGACCATGCAGAATGGCTTGACCAGACAATCCATATTATCAGAACGGCACGTAATACAGAAGTTGCTAAAGACGAAATGGAACGAGCATTCGGAGTTCGGCGAAGTTTCGCAGAGATGCTGTTGAACATGTCTCTATCGGAACTGTCCGGTCTGACCCAACAATCGTGCATCGATCTATTTCGCTATTGGAGTGATTTGGAGAATGAACTGATAAAGTTGTCTATCGACAGATATTAAGAGAGCATGCATATTTTCAGCATATTAAAAAACAAGGGATGAATAGGGTTATCTTTTTAGACTTCGACGGAGTACTGAATGCCTTTTATTATCCGAAGCTGTTGGCAGATCACGGGCAAGTATGGAGAGACCGCTTTGGGGTATTGTTTGCACCGGAGTGTATTGCCCAACTGGAGCGTACCATTGCAGCTACGTGTGCGCATATCATCATCTCTTCTTCATGGAAGATCCCTTTTGAAAGTGAGACGGATGAAATGGCATTGAACAGTCTGAAGCAAATGTGGAAAACACGCCAATATCCCGGTCGAATTGACGGTGCAATTCCCAACCTGACCTTCCAAGAGATTCTGGACATGCATTGTGACGGTGATTTTATATGTCACAAGGGTTTTGAGATTGAACAATGGTTGAGACAACATCCGGAATGTACCAAATATGCTATACTTGATGATGAGGAGATTGTCCTGCCCAAACATAAATCACATTTTATCCAAACGGACAGAATGGTCGGATTACAAAAAGAAGATGCCGATCGGGCTATCGAAATATTGCTGAATTGTGTGGATAATGGGATACATTGATTGATATGTAAATAATAAATCCGGCATATTGTGCCGGATTTTAATTTAATATGGCTATAATGCCGGAGCATGCCGTCCTTTTAATGGCCCGTTGGGATGTCGTAAACAGTAGCCGGAAGTCAAGGATGAAATGCTGTTGAACGATTGCCCGCAATATTTACAGGTGTATTTGCTTTTCTCGCTTCCTTCATAGAGCTTATGTCTGCCCTTATGAGGGCCATCAGGGTGTCGTAAGCAATAACCGGAGGTCAAAGACGATACTGAGGAAAACTTTTGTCCGCAGTATTCACAATAGAAATTTGCCATAGCGTGTGAGATTAGTTTGGTGTATCAAGAATTAGTTTTATCTATCAAATATAATATTTTTTGAAAAAAAAGTATTTCCATTATCATGTAAATTTATTCTGAATGCCCAATTATTTTTTCGAACCGGCGAATGTGTCGCGCACAAAGAATAAAACCGTACTATTCATTTCGTTCATTTTTTGCAAATATATCGATCGGATATGCCAAACGTAAGCCGAACAAATCAAAAAAATATTTTTAACCGCCAGATGCATGTGTCATAATTTGGCATATCATTATTTTATCTTTGCTGCAGACAATCTGTTCAAGGAAAACCATGAATGAACCAAACCATAAAACCATGTCAAAGAGTAGAAAGACGCGCAGTTCGTCGAAAAGCAATGCCGCCGTATTATTTAACCGTTATGTATGGCTGGTTGATACGATCTATAGAGCAGGACAAATTACGTTTGAGGAGATCAACGAACGCTGGCAGCGTTCTTCGCTCAACGAAACCGGCGAAGAGCTTCCCCTGAAAACGTTTCACAACCACAAGAACGCCATCCAGCAGATGTTCGACATCAACATCGAGTGCAACCGCAAGGGCGGCTACCTCTATTATATTGAGCATGCCGAGGATATGAAGCGGGGTGGCGTGCGGACATGGTTGTTGAACACATTTGCCGTAAACCACCTCATCAACGAAAGTCATCACCTCAAGCGACGCATTCTTTTCGAGGAGATTCCCTCGGGGCAGCGCTTTTTGACGCAGATCATCGAGGCGATGCGCGACAGTCACACACTGGAGATGTCCTACCAAAGTTTCTGGAACGATACGCCTCGCTCGTTCGAGGTGGCGCCCTACTGCGTCAAGGTATTCCGCCAGCGGTGGTATGTCGTGGCATGCAGCACGAGCGATGACAGGTTGCGCATCTATGCATTGGACCGCATTCAGGAACTTAGCACGTCGGAACATCTGTTTGTCTTGCCCGCAGATTTTGACCCGCAAGCCTATTTTGCCGACTCGTTTGGTGTGGTGGTTGACGGGAATTGCAATCCGGAACGGATTCTGGTCCGCGTAGCAGGTATTCAGCGACAATATATCCGTACATTGCCATTGCATTCCACTCAGAAAGAGACTGAGATTTCGGAAGATTCATCCGTATTTGAATACCATCTACGGCCAACATTCGATTTCCTGCAGGAGTTGCTGACGCATGCCGCCAACACCGATGGGCGAATCGAGGTATTGGAACCACAATGGCTGCGTGCCCAAATGAAACAGGTGGGATATAATTTATACACACATAACAACAATGACTAATATGATATTGGATTCCAAGCATATCTCTTATCTTGAGGGGTGTTATAATGGATATGCAGTTTTTGCCATGGGAAAGGGGCGTGATCAGAAATTCGGCTTAATTGATCGAGAAGGCGCGATTGTTGTTAAACCTGAATTTCCGATAAGCCTGAGGACAGACAAATCGCGATATGTTAGATTCTTCAATAAGCGTTCGAATTCTTTTCGATATGCGCGCTATTACGATTTGATCAAAGGTATATTCGTTAATATAGATGAAAAATACAATCCGATTCCAATTGCAGGAAGTGATGGTAGATATTTTCGTACTTTTACCAGAAACAGAGCAGGGATAGCAGACTACACTGGTCGGCAGATTCTTCCAATGAAGTATGGTTTTATAGGATGGTGCGGAGGAAACTTCATTGTGCAGGATCCGAATACTCAGCTTTTTGGGATTATGACACCGGAAGGCGACGTGGTTGTTCCTTTTTCAAGGGAATACAACTGCGTATATCCTGGAGATGTGGAAATGCCGGTACTGGTAAAAGAGGATAAGAGATGGTTCTATATCGATAAATACGGAGAGGCAATTATATCTAAAGGAGAGCCGGAATTACCTGTCGAAGAAAAGTTAATGTATCTTGAATGTAAAAAACGATATACAATATACGGGGTCTCAAGAAAGACTGCGGTTAAGTTTGGAATGTTGGATGAATCGGGGCAAGAGGTCATTCCTCCTATTTATGATAATATATACTTGTTCAATCAGAAATATGTCTGTACCAGAATCTATGAACCATATAAAGCAGGGTTAAAGGACCTCTATGGTAATACAGTTATTCCGACTGATGGCAATAGGTCATTATATTCAATCTCCGGAGATGATGATTTGATAATAGTCCAATATGAGAACGACAAGTTTCACGACTCTTCTGAAACATGTATTGTACGTATTGAGGCAGATGGAGCACTTACGGAGGTGGCCTCTTTGAAGTATTGTATTTGTAGTAATCAGTCTGATTTGATTACTGCTGCATCGTGGAGAGTTTACAGAGGAAAGAGAAAGCCCGGGAAACATGGTCTGTTATCTTCAAGTGGAGAAGTACTAGTCCCTTTTGAATACGACAGAATAATATATTGGGACGATAAGGAGCGTATTGCTGTTAACAAAGGCAACGAATGGTTCTTTATAAATGTGAATAATGAGCGGACTTTATTTTAAATCTAAAGAAAAACTATAGTTGTATATAGAGTGGAATGGCCAGATTTGCGCAGCCCTTATATTCAGATTGTAACGCTTTGCTCCAATACTATTTTTAACATCGAGCAGCGATACGATGAACGTATTGTTTGCCTGCGTCGACATAAAACTATTTTTATATAAAACTCATAAGCCTTATGAAGTGCACTCAAAAGTTTTGTGTCTAACTTTTGGGGTGCACTTCGCAAATTTTAAAAGCGGTGGATTTTGTATTAATTGTAATTCATTTCAACCCTCATCATCTCGTTTTTGATAGATGAGTCCAAGATTCTTGCATAGTGTTGAGTCATCCTTATGTTGGCATGTCCTAGCATTTTGGATACATTTTCTATTGAAACATTGTTTGCTAAGGTAACTGTGGTTGCGAATGTGTGTCTTGCCAGATGTGTGGTCAGTTCTTTTGTTATGCCTGCTATAGCTGCAATCTCTTTCAAATAGGCGTTCATCTTTTGGTTAGATAATACTGGTAAAAGATTCGTGCTTGAGCGTGTCGATTGTGCATACTTGTCTAATATGGCTTTAGCGGGCTTGATTATCGGTATGTGACACATGACCCTTGTTTTGTGTCGAGCTTTTTTTATCCATCCCGTTCCATTATCTTCTACCAGATCATCCCTTGTCAAGGAGTGAACATCCACATATGCCAGTCCGGTGTAACAGCAGAACAAGAATACGTCCTTGACCTGCTCCAACCTTTCGATGTCAAACTTTTTGGCAGCCAGTCTGGAGAGCTCATCTTTTGTGAGAAAACCTTTATCCACTACTTCTGTTTTTAGTTTCATGTCCTCTATTGGGGAGGAGCTGATAAGTTTACGAGAGACACCTATATTGAGAATTTTGCCTAAATTTTTGAGATACTTGACAGTCGTATTGTTATTATTGTGTCTCTCGGTCATTAAGTAATGTTGATATTTCTTCAGGATCCCCAAATCTACTTCGTCTATCGGTATATCTTTAACGTTGTACTTATGTTCCAAAAACTCTCGAAACAACTTAAGCGATGTCTCGTGTCTCTTGTATGTAGCCAGCGTCGTAGTTATGTTCACTAGCTCTTTTAGTTCATTGTTGTGTTCAGCATACAATGTCAATATTCCTATTTTAGGCGTATCGATGTTTTTATATCGGTCTAAGATCTTTTTTGCGCTTACCTGCTTACCCGATCTCTGGATTTGGAGCGTAATATCCTGAAGCCTATATTCCATCTGGTCTAAAAACGCATTTATCTGCTTGTTGGTTAGCGTATTGCCTTTGGCTCGGCCTTTGACTGCCACCCACTGTGACGGCAATACTCTTTTCCCGGTTGCAATTTCTGCTGAAATGTTGTTAACGGTAACCCTTGCAAAAATAGAAGCTGCACCATCTTTTAGTAGCTTTTTCCTCTTTATAAAAAATAAAATTGATCCCATATGCACCTATGTTTTTGTTTGTTGTTATCTTAGTGCAAAGGTCTTCATTATTAGCTAATTATGCAAGCGCAAAATGTTGTAAATCAGCGCAATATGAGGAAGGGCGTTGGACCTGGTATGGAAAATATTTAAGTCCAACGAAAAGTCCAACGGACAGCCTTCCGAGATGTGCATCTATATACATTGCTTTACCAAGCAAAAATCCTGTAATTCATCGAATTACAGGATTTGTCGTTGTCTTTCATTGGGCTTTTGTGGAGGCGGCGGGAGTCGAACCCGCGTCCAAACAAGGAACCCGAAGGCTTTCTACACGTTTATTCTGCGATTGATCCTCTTGCGCGGGATGGCCGCAGACGGCCTGACCCTTGCCGCAGTCTCTTTAATTTCGCACGGCGGCCGAGACTTCCGTCGCACTATCCCCTAATTGATGATACCCCGTATGAACGGTTGCCAAGGGCGGGGCCCCCGTTCGGGATACTCGTCATCCGGTCTCCTTGGATCAGATGATTAAGCCCGATTTTCCTTGAAAATTAGGCAGCGAGTGCATAGCTGTTATTGCCATTTGTAGTTCGAGTGTTGAGATTTACGAGCCACCACACAAAGCTCGACGTGCTTACGATCAGACTCTGCAAGCTGTCAAAACCGGTCGCCCCCGGCAAAGACTCCGCAAAATTACGAAATTATTTTTACATCGAGACGTTTTTGTCGCTACATTTGCGGCCATGATTGGAATTTTTGTGATCCTCGCGTGCTGGGGCGTCGGTAATCTCCTCAGTATGCTCACGGGCGGATATGTGTCCGGAAACGTTATCGGTATGGTGTTGCTCTATGCCATGTTGCATTATCGCGTGGTCAAGGCCGAGCAGGTGGCTCCCGTGGCCAAGTTCCTGCTCGGGGCCATGGCGCTCTTCTTCGTCCCATTCGGTGTGGGGCTCATGACCTCGTATGAGGTGATTGCCGAAAACTGGGTGGCCGTAGTGGCCGCAGCTGCAATAAGCACGGTGCTGGTGATTGCCGTGATAGGTGTGGTTTGTCAGAAAATGCGTAAAAGATGATACATCAATTTCTCGAGTCGGAGACCTTCCTGCTTGCACTCACCATTGCAATATATTGCGGCGGTATGGCAATATACCGGCGCACGGGCATGTCGTTGTGCCACCCCGTAGTGATCACCTTCCTGTCTCTGATCGGATTCCTGCTGGTGTTCGACATACCTTACGAGTCATACCGTGAGGCGACGCGCATCCTCGACTTCGGTCTCGGGATGTCGGTCGTAGCCTTGGGATACCTCCTCTACGAACAGGAGGAGCGTATGAAGGGGCAGGTCGTGCCGATCCTCGCATCGGTAGTCACGGGCAGCGTCGTGGGTATTCTGAGCGTTGTCTACATCGCCCGTTTCTTCGGGGCGTCACGTCTGATTCAGGACTCGCTTGTGCCAAAGTCGGTCACGGTGCCCATAGCCGTCACGATATCTGAGAATATTGGTGGCGAGACCTCGATAACCTCTGTCGTGGTATTTGTCGTCGGTATATTCGGCGCCTTGATCGGATTCTCGCTCATGCGCCTGCTGCATATTGACGACCCCGTGGCGCGTGGTCTGGCAATGGGGTCGGCCGCGCATGGTATAGGTACCGCCCGCTCGATCGAGAAGGGTGCCGTCGAGGGCGCGTTGAGCGGTCTTGCCATGGCCCTGATGGGGGTATGCACGGCATTGCTGGCCCCCGTAATCGCCCGGTTCCTCTATTGACGGTCGAAATGTCGGGCGGTTCCATGTATGGATTGTCGATCCTGACGCGTTGAAACAGATGCGGCGTCATCGCGGTTGCGGTGGCGCCGCTTGTCATGTAATGGTGACGGGAGTTGATCGTTGGACCCCGGCATGAATATGTCTCGCTAATGGATAGCTGTCTAGAGGCGAATACGGTGTATGCGGAGCCGCCATGGCTGCAAAATGGTTAAAAATCGGCCGCACGGTCTGCATATAGAGATATTTTCACGTCTTGCGGTTCGTAAATCGCTTAAAAATGATATCTTTGCGCCTTGTTCCCGAATCAAATTAAACATTCTTTCATGGAGTGGTTGTATAATCTGTTCACAGGCGAGGGTATCGCCCATACCGTCATGGTGATCTCGGTGGTCATAACACTGGGCATACTGCTTGGCAAGGTGAAGGTCAAGGGCATATCCTTAGGCGTGACGTGGATATTGTTCGTAGGCATTCTTGCCGGTCATCTGGGCCTTAGGCTTGAACCGCATACGTTGGATTTCATTCAGGAGTTCGGCCTTATACTCTTCGTCTTCTCGATAGGTTTGCAGGTAGGCCCGGGATTCATCTCCTCGCTACGTGAGGGCGGCATAAAACTTATCGGATGCGCCGTGGCTGTCGTATTGCTGGGTGTGGCCACGACATACGTAATACACGTTGTTACCGATACTCCCATACCGACGATGGTGGGCATAATGTCCGGAGCCGTAACTAATACGGCAGGTCTGGGCGCAGCGCAGGATGCTTATGCCGACGTTACGGGTTTCGACGATCCGTCCATAGCGTTGGGATATGCCGTAGCCTATCCGTTCGGCGTGGCGGGAATAATACTCTCGATGCTGTTCCTGCGAGTGGTGACGCGAGTGAATATGGCCGACGAGAACCGCGCTCTGGAGCAGATGCGCGGCGAGCACGGGGATGCCGACCGCATCTCGGTGTTATTTTCAAATGGAGCGCTGGAGGGGCAGAATATCGCCCATCTGAGTGAGTTGATAAACCGTTCGTTCGTCATCTCGCGCATAAAGCACGCCGACGGTTCGATAACGATCGCCGACGGAAACGATGTTCTCAAGGTGGGGGACCGGTTGCGGTTGATATCCTCTCCGGAGGATACGGAGGCCATCGTAACTTTCCTCGGGCAGCGTGTGGACATGCCGATGGAGGAGTGGGGTGCCGGACAGATGGCGCAGAAACAACTCGTCTCGCGCCGCATAATCATCACCAAGTCGGAGATAAATGGCAAGCGTCTGTCGGACCTGCATCTGCGGTCGAAATACGGCATCAACATAACGCGAATAAACCGTGCGGGCTTCGACCTTATTCCGTATCAGGGTATGGAGCTGCAGATGGGTGACCGCGTGATGGTCGTAGGCAACGAGAAGGCTATCGAGCAGGTGGCGGGCGTTCTGGGAAACTCGCTCAAGAAACTGCGCGAACCTCAGCTGCTGACCATATTTCTCGGCATAGCGCTCGGCGTATTGATCGGGTCGATACCTTTGGTCAATATGCCGCAGCCCGTAAAACTCGGACTTGCCGGCGGCCCTCTGATCGTGGCTCTGCTTATAGGCCGTTTCGGCCCGCATTTCCATCTGGTGACCTATACGACGATGAGTGCCAATCTGATGTTGCGAGAGGTCGGGCTTGCGCTCTTCCTTGCGTGTGTGGGAATAAGTTCGGGTGACGGTTTTGCCGCCGCTATCGCCGATGGCGGCTATCGTTGGATCGGATACGGGTTTATAATCACCGTTGTGCCGACCGTTCTCGTGGGGCTTTTCGCGCGCCTTAAACTGAAGATGAGCTATTACACTCTGATGGGACTTATCGCCGGAAGCACTACCGACTCTCCGGCTCTCGGATATGCCGGTGATGCGGCCGGAAATGACATGCCCGCCGTCGGATATGCGACGGTATATCCCGTTGTTATGTTCCTGCGTGTGCTGACGGCACAGATGCTGATCCTTGCTGCGTGATGTGTGGCGCCGGTGCGTGAACTATGCGCCACAGGGTGTTTGCGCTGACGGGTTATCTATGAAACCTATTTCGGACGTCGGGTGCATTGTCCCCGGCGCTCCTTTATATCCCGCAGCGGACATGCCGTGTCGGAGCACGAGGAACACGATGAGTAGTTGCGTGAGCGTATGCTCCGCACAATGCCGCGAACCGCTACAATCGCTACGACGATGCCTATGATGACAACTACGGTCTCTTGCCAATCCATTACTGATGGTGTTTTGTCGGGATAAAGATACGAATAAATAGTCGTGAAAAGATCGGCTGCGGGATTGTTTTTATGGTGTTCCCTGCTCGGAAGACGGCGTTGCATATCATGGGGTGCGGCTCGATTTTAATTGCGGCAAAACACTTTTCGACCACTGCAAGGTGCGATTTGCATCTTATGAGGCGGAAGTCTTGACACCTTCCACGCCATCCATAAATACGCCATTCGGACGTGTATATGTGTCAGTAGGAATGCAGGTTGTGTCTGTTGGTCGGGATTGATGGCGTTTTTTCGGTAAAATTGCTTGGTTGTCGGAAAATTTTGTATATTTGCACAAATATCAAACCATTAAACTAAAAATTGCTATGAAGACTTTGATAGATCAGATCGCAGCTCAGTACGAGGCTTTCTCGACCAATGCAAATGCTCAGATTGAGAAGAACAACAAGGCTGCCGGCGTACGTGCCCGCAAGGCCGCTCTCGAGTTGACGAAACTTCTCAAGGATTTCCGTAAGATGTCGGTTGACGAGGCTAAGAAGTAGTCTCTCCGTATACGAAAAGCAAGGAGGAGGATTCCACGGAATCCTCCTCCTTGCTTATTATGTGTCCGGACTGCTACGGAAGCATTATGCCCATACGTGCGAAGTTGTCGCGCTGCATGGCGTCGATACCTATCTGTTCGTCGAGCGGTACAGCCTCGTTATGATCGTTGAGATAGTATCGCGTGGCCCCGTAATCGAATTCGGGACTCAGCAGCGACGCCTGCTCATTACAGTATGGGGATGTTATGGATGCCATATCGGCTACGGTGTGGAACACCGAGTAGCTTGTAGCCGGAGCGAAACAGTTCTCGTGTGCGGCGCGCACCTTCTCGGGAAAGAGCCGGCCGTATTCGGGTGAGAACCACGCCAGCGACGCTACGTGCAACTGATAGTATGTAACTGTGGGCGAGGCGTGCAGGAACCGCTCGTCGCACTTGTCGTAGAGATCCTCACCGTGATCGGCACAATAGAACAGGGCGGTGCAGGCCTCCGTCGATGCGAGTGTGCGGATCATCTCGGCGATTACGTGGTCGGTGTAGACTATGGAGTTGTCATAGGCGTTGCGTATCTCGTCGATGTGCCGCGGGTTTATGGCGACGTCGTCATCGGGAAGGAATGTGGCGTAGCGGCGCGGATAACGTTGGTGATAGCTGAAATGCGATCCGTAGGAGTGTAGTATGAAGAGTATCTTGTCTGAATGGTCTTCCTTGAGCGCCTTGCGTACGGCATCTACCATCTGCATGTCGTAGCGCGGCGAGTTGATATAGACGACGTGCTGCGAGTCGAGTGCCAGATTGTCGATCATGGCACCCTGCGGCGACTGGTTCGATATGAAGTATGTGGTAAATCCGGCCTCGTTGAACAGTTGCGGCAGACCCTTGCGGCGGTAGATCTCGTCGTGCTGCGAAGTGTGTATCGATGAGAGGATCATGGGCACGCTCTTGTGTGTGGTGTTGCTCTGTGTTAGCACATTCCGGAATAGCGCTATCCCTTGCATCTTCGACAGTTCGGGATTGGTGTCGCGGTGGTATCCGTACAACTGCCAGCTGGCGGCGCGTGACGCCTCGCCGATTATCATGACGTATATCTCGCGCTGGTGCTGCGGCAGCGGCTGATGCGTGGCCTCGAACGTAAAGCCTTCGGATGTTTGGGCATAACGGTCTATTTTGTTGGTCTCGGATATGCTGAGCCCCATGTTGTAGCATACGTTTACAGGGAAGACCTCATCGCGCAGGACATGTCTGATCTGGCCGCGGCAGCCAAGCACCAGAACGACGATGCCTGCAGCCATCACGGCACCTCCCGTGCGCAGCATCGTGCGGCGGGTGCCGGCGGGCAGGGTGATGCGGCGGCGTATGTGTATGGCGGCAATGGTCAGAAGAGGTATGTATATAACGCATACGACAATCACCGAAGGATATATGTTGCTGAGCAGTTCCGTCGCCTCACCCGGGTTTGTAGTGGTGAGATTGAGGAACATGTCGGTGGCGATGATCGAATTGCCGAACAGATACGACAGCACGATCTGGAATGCGCTGAGAAATATGAATATCACACCACACCACACCATCACGCCCGAACGGCGCGCCAGTGCGGCGAAAGCCGTGTATGCGCCCAGCGGGAGCAGTATACCTGCCAAGGTCACCCACAGCGGGTTCTTCTCGGTGTAAGCCAATATGACCACAGGCAGCATGAGTGCCGTTATATAAGCGGCGGCGAGAGCCTTGGGGTTGTGTATTATGTTGTTTTTCATCTTCATCCTTGCGTTAAAACGCTTCGTTGACGTTTATTACAAGACCGTTTGACCGGCGGCCGAATCCGTAGTCAATTCTGAGCGAGGTCTTCTCTCCCAGAGCCAGACGCACTCCGAGGCCGTAGTTGGGCAGTATCTCCGACCAGTCGAATAGTTTGTGCGAGGAGCATACGTTTGCGGCGCCTGTCCACACGCACACTCCTATCGGTCCGTATATGTGTTGCCGCAGCTCTACCTGCGCCGCGACCATCTTGCGGTCGGTGTACCGTCCCGTGTAGTACCCGCGCAGACGGCTTGTGCCGCCGACCGAGGGCCAAAAGAGCCACGGCGTAGCCGAGGACCACAAGTCGGCGTAGAGGTCGATGGCGGCTACGGCGTCGCGCCACAGCGGGTGGTACCAGTCTGCCGTAGCGGTTATGTGCCACAGCGTCGAGCGGCTGTCTCCAAGGGCGCGCGGGCGCACCTCGGTCAGCATGGCAAGATATATGCCTCGCGTGGTGCTGTGGGCATTGTCCCGCGTGTCGAACTCGGCCGTGATGCCGAGCCCTGTCGAGAAGGCGTGGCGCGGCTGGTTCTGAGCGGCTATGTATTGCAATCCCGTGGCGTCAAGGTTTACGGCCTCAGCATGGCGCAGATCAAAACTGACACCTATGAAAAGCGCTCTTGCGACACGAAAATCATACCCGGCGGCCACGTGTTGCGATTTTTGCGTATAGCTCGTGCGTGCATTGACGTCGGCGGCCTCATATCCCAGTCCCCAGAAACGCATCGGCAACGATCCGACGTCCATATCCCACTTTAGCCGTCGGCTGCCGCGGTGGAAGTTTACGAGTCCCGTCGAGCGGAAACGGTAGAATCCCGTGACTGATACCGATGCCGCGAGTGTGGCGTTCGACAACGGTGCTAACGTATCGTCTCTTTGGGCGCGGAACAGGGTAGTTGCGGCGGCAGCCACGGCGAGGCCCGTCTCCTGAGTGTATCCTATTCCGGCCGTAGCCGAGAGGTCTAAGCCTTTGGCGGGCGATGCGGCCAACAGAGGACGCCGCAGACGTTCGATGATGCGTTGTCCGAAACTCGGGCGCGATGCGGCATCGAGACGAGCCCTGACGTCCGCGTAGTTCGTAGGGTCGACATACCGTACGACCCTTTGCTGCGTTTGCCCGGAGCGGTGCAACGTGTCGCCGACAATGGTGTGATTCTCCTGCGCCGCGGCCGTATATGCCACGGCAAACGCTGTCGCTATGCAGAGAATCGTCGAACGCATTGGCCCTATTAACGATACGTCTTGTCGTTGTCTAACGGTACTTCTTGACCACCTCGTAGAACTCCTCCTGATCGGCCTTCGAGAGCTCGCCCTTCTTCATGTAGACAAGTTCTCCCTCCTTTGATACGATCATCAGAACGAACTGGTTGTTGCAGTCGCCCAGACCCCACTTCTGTGCAAGTGTGCGGTCGGGGTCGGTGATGACCGTGGCACCGTTCTTCTCGGTACGCTTGCGCGCCATCGAACGGATGGTGCTGTTGGGCACGGGGTACCACGAATCTTTCAGGTTGACGATGCCGAAACCGTATATGTTGTCACCGCTGGCAGCGTGGTTCTGCTCAAGGTCGACCGTAAACTGGTAGTTCTGCTTGTGCTTGTCGGGGTCAATGTAGAAGATCAGCAGGTTCTTCTCGCCCCACATGGGAAGCGTTACTTTCTCGCCGTAGAGATCCTCGAGCTCGACATTGTCTACTTTATGGGGCAGTTGGAGTTCCTGTGCGTATGCCAGCGATGCGCCGAGCAGCATGGCGAGCATTATGATTTGCTTTTTCATGGTTGTGATATTTTTGTTTCAATATCGTTAAAACGGCATAAAAGTATGAAAAAATTGTGTGAATCGGTAAATTAAGGCTCTTTGAACATCGATTTTGTCAATTCGGAACATTATTGTCGCCTCCATGAACAATCATGCGAGTGGCCGTATCGCTGGGGTTCGTCAGCGGAAAATAGGCCCCGTCGCAACATGGTGAGGTTGTGCGCAGACTCATGTGAGGATGGTTTGAGGCCGTTTCCGAGATCGGAATTTTATATGTACATTTGTCGGGATGTAATTCGATAGTTGAACTGAATATGAAGCAACGTATACTTTTCGTATGTCTGGGAAATATATGCCGCTCGCCTGCGGCCGAAGCGGTGATGAATGCGCGCGTTGCGGCGCGTGGATTGGAAGATGAGATTGAGACCGATTCGGCCGGTACATACGGAGGCCACAGCGGCGACAAGGCCGACCCGCGTATGCGGGCTGCGGCGTCACGACGCGGATATACGCTTACGCACCGCGCGCGGCGTATCACGGAGGAGGACTTCGACTGTTTCGACATGATCATCGTAATGGACGACATGAATTACGAGACCGTATCGCGTCTGGCCCCCGACCGCGAGCATCTGAATCGTCTATACCGTTTTGTGGAGTTCTGCCGCCATCACCCCGAGTGGAGCTATGTGCCCGATCCGTATTATGAAGGACGTGAGGGCTTCGAGTTGGTACTCGACCTGTTGGAGGATGGGTGCGACGGCCTTATAGACCGAATCGTGGCGCATGATGCAGAAGTGCCGGTAGATTGATCCACATATCACATAATAAAATGCAGCGGCCCGACATCGTGTCGGGCCGTTGTGCGTGTTAATCGGGTCGGCGTGATATGCTATACGCTATTGCTCCGGTGCCGAGAACTTGCGATAGAGGTTGGGCGTGGAGCCCGTTACACGTTTGAATGTCGTGTAAAAGTGTTCCGTCGACTTGAACCCGAGTGAGAAGGCTATGGCCTTGATCGACTGGTCGGTGTTCGAGAGCAGATATTGTGCGCGCCTCAGCTTCACCAGCATGAAGTACTTGGCGGGCGGGTAGCCCGTGTAGTCGCGGAAGATCTTGCGGAACCACGAGTAGCTTATGTTTAGCTGTGCGGCCAGCTCCTCCGGATCGAGGCTTTGCAGCACGCGCTCCTGCATGATGGCCTTGGCCTGCTCCATGATCTGATCCATACGGTCGGTGGCAAGGGCATTGTTGCGCATCGTGTAGTTTATCATGCCCAGCATGTACATCACGATGCCGCACAGAAGTTGTTGCGTCGAGGGCTTGTCGTCGGCCGCAATCTCTATGGCGTGCTGATAGAGGTCTACCAGATCGCGGTTGAAGCCGACGTTGAATATCTGCTTGTCGTTCTGGAAGAGCATGCCGATCGAGCGGTCGGCCATCTCGCCGCTGAAACCGATGAAATATTCGCTCCACCCCTTGCCCTTGAGAGGCTTGTAGGTGTGCCATTTGCCCGGCCGCAGCAGTATGATCGTGCCTTTGGTCACCTCGTGCTCACCCTCGTCGTTGGAGAAGACACCCCTGCCGTTGACAATGTAGAGCAACTGATATTCGCGCAGAACGCGTCCGCGTGCGGGGTCGAACATGTATTCGGGCGGATGGTTCTTTGTCGGGTATTCGTCCCCCGGGGCGATTACCTGCGCCCCGACGGTGTTGACGACACATCCGTAACGCTCATCCGCCTTGTTGGGTATGAGGTAATGAAATCTTATGTCGGGATCGCCTGTTGCATTCATTGTATCGCTGAATAAGGGTTGTTATTTGGGTAAATTGAAGGCGCGGGTCATCTCCTGCATCTGTTCCTGCGTCATGCCGTCGGGCTCGTAACCCATGCAGCGGGCGTCGATGTATATGCGGGCCGACTTGCTCAGCACGTCGACCTGATCGAACGCCTCCATGATGTCGCAGCCTACGGCGCAGACGCCGTGCTTCTCCCACAGCACCACATCGTAGTCGTCGATCTCGCGGAGTGTGGCCTCGGCCAGAGCCTGTGAGCCCGGCAGCTGGTAGGGTATGATGCCCAATCCGCGCGGACAGAAGGCTTTGGTCTCTGGGATCATGCTCCACAGCAGGTTGGTGAGTACGTCCTTTACGAGAAATTTGGGCGTGTGCGACATGGCCACAAGCTCTATGGGGTGCGTATGCAGGGCGGCCTTGTAGTTCGATCCGCGCCCTATAAGGTGGTTGTGTATGGCCAGATGTGAGGGCAGTTCCGATGTGGGCATGACCGCCGCGTCGGCCACGATCTCGTAGTGGGCGCAATCATCCGTGATGCGTATGATCGAGCCGTTCTCCATGGGACGGCGCGCCAGATCGCGCATGCGTTTGTTGGTTCCCTTGCAGAAGAAATAGCATCCCTTGAGGTGTGGCAGCGTGCTGCCTATCGCCACGGGAGCCGTCAGGGCGGGCATACGGCGTATCTGGTCGTCGATATGGTCTGTTACGTTTACCGTGATGTTGCCGCCGTTGCGCTCGGCCCACCCTTTCTGCCAGAGGTATCCGGCCACTTCGGCCACCTTCTCAACCTCGGCGGCAAGGGCGGGACGGGTGTCGAGCACTGATTTTGTTGTCATATACAGTTTAATTAAAAAGACTCGGGAAAATTAGTGAAAATATCAATATGGCCAAACCCGACAGAAGCGTTACGATGGTCTTCGTATTGACGCCGCGCCACTCCTTGAGGATAAGTCCCCAGACGTTGGAGAAGATGACGTTGAGCGACATGAGTATGCTCCACGCAAATGCCAGCATGGCGGGCGACGAGGCGAGGAAGGTTTTTCCTACGGCCAGCCCGAAGAACTGTGAATACCAGAGAAGTCCTGCCAAGGCGCAGAATACAAGGTTGTTTGCCCATACCGAGCCTTTGGCATAGTCGCCGAAACTCTTGTTGCGGGCATTCTGGTAGAGGCAGTAGACGATGTTGGTGATGGCGCCGCCGAGCGTTACCAGCAGCGTTGCTGGCAGCGTCACGAACAGGTCGCTCGTGCCCATCTGTGCGAACTCCTCCGAGATGCCGCTTCCGGCCTCAAGCCCGAGGTTGAAGCAGGCGCTCATAAGACCCGCGAGCAGCGCTACGGCCAGACCCTTCGTAAGGGCGAAGTCCTTGATTGCGGCGCGGCGGTCCTCTTCGCTCATGACGCGCGAGCGCAGCGAGCCGGCATATCCTATGACGGCGATACCGGCGAGCGTGATAGCTACGCCTATGAGCAGTATGAGACCCTCACCGCGGAAGAGGTTCTCGCCGGCGAATATCGCGGGAAGCAGCGTTCCGAGGCCCGAACATGTTCCGAGTGCTATTGACTGTCCGAGGGCGACACCGAGGTAACGCATCGACAGTCCGAATGTCAATCCGCCGACGCCCCACAGCATGCCGTAGAAGACAGCCTTGCCTGCACCCTCCATAGCTATCAGGTCGAGTATCGACCACCCCTCGGGCATGGCGATCATGGCACCGATGAGCGGGAATATGATCCATGCGAAGAGGCCTTGGACGAGCCAGTAGCTCTCCCAAGACCATTGCTTCACCTTATTGATGGGCACGTAGCTGCTGCTCTGGCAGAAGCTGCCCACCGCTATTATGAGAAGACCGAGAAGTATTTCCATAACCGTTGTTAATAAGCCGTTTCATATAGTGCCGCTATATCCTCGACCGACGTGGGACGCGGGTTGCCGCCAGTGCATACGTCGTTGAAGGCTGCCACGGCCAAGGCGGGAATATCCTCGCGCTTGACGCCGATCTCGTGCAGGCGCTGCGGTATGCCGATGCTGAGCGACAGGGCGCGGACGGCGCCTATGGCTGCCGCAACACCTTCGTCGACGCTCATGCCCGTGGTGTCGACGCCCATGGCCCGTGCTATGTCGAGGTACTTGGGGCGTGCCGGCGATTCGGCATTATACTCCATAACATAGGGCAGCAGCAGGGCGTTTGCCACGCCGTGCGGCGTGTCGTAGAATGCCCCGAGCGGGTGTGCCATCGAGTGGACGATGCCGAGACCGACGTTCGAGAAGCCCATACCGGCAATGTACTGCGCCTCGGCCATGCCCTCGCGGGCTGCGGTGTCGGTACCGTTGTCGACGGCATTCTTGAGATGGCGGGCAATGAGTTCGATGGCCTTCATCTCGAACATGTCGCTCATGGTCCATGCTCCGGGGGTGATGTAGCTCTCGATGGCGTGCGTCAGGGCATCCATACCCGTAGCTGCAGTCAGACCTTTGGGCATCGAGTACATCAACTCGCAGTCGATGATGGCGCACATGGGTATGTCGTTGGGATCGACGCATACCATCTTCTTGCGGGCCTCCTCGTCCGTGATGACGTAGTTGATGGTCACCTCGGCCGCCGTACCGGCCGTAGTCGGTATGGCGAATGTAGGTACGGCACGGCGTTTTGTCTCGGCAGTACCCTCGAGCGAGCGTACGTCGGCAAACTCCGGATTGTTGACTACGATACCCACAGCCTTGGCCGTGTCGATCGACGAGCCGCCGCCGAGGGCGATGATGAAGTCGGCACCGGCGGCCTTGAAGGCCGCAACGCCGTCCTTCACGTTGGTAATGGTGGGGTTGGCCTTCAGGTCGCTGAATATCTCGTACGGTATGCCGGCATTGCGGAGCACTTCTTCGATCTTCTCCGCCACGCCGAAGCGTATGAGATCCTTGTCGGTTACCAGCAGAGCCTTGCTGAAGCCGCGCTTGCGCACTTCGTCGGCGATCACCGAGCGGCATCCGGCCCCGTAATACGATGTCTCGTTCAAAACTATGCGGTACATGGTCTTATGCTCGTTTAGATGTTACATCCTTCTCGTATTTCTCCACGTCGGCGATATATGCCTCGCCTGCGGGTACGTCGTTCTGCAGGCAGAACATGTCCCAAACGGCGTTCCACGGAAGGTTCTTGGCCTCCTCGAGCAGTGCCAGACGCTCGAAGAGCCGATCCGAAGCCTCATATTCGCGCAGCTTGGCCAACGGCTCGAGCAGCGCCTGAAGCACGCACTTCTGCGTGGCGCGGGCGCCCACGACGTATGCGCCGATACGGTTGATCGAGGCGTCGAAGTAGTCCAGACCGATGTGTACGCGGTCGAGGGCGTCGCAGCGGACGATCTCCTTGGCCAGATCGAGCGTGTCGTCGTTCATGATGACCACGTGGTCCGAGTCCCAGCGTATGGGACGGCTTACGTGAAGCATGATCTCGGGTGTGAAGAGCAGCAGTGACGATACCTTGTCGGCGATCGATTCGGTCAGGTGGAAGTGTCCCGTGTCGAGGGTGACGATCTTGCCGTACTTGGCGCCGTAGCCCAGATAGAAGTCATACGAGCCGACCGTATAGCTCTCGGCACCTATGCCGAAGAGCTTGGCCTCGATGCAATCCTTCATGTTGGCGTAGTCGACGGCGAATATCTCGTCGAGCGACTGCTTGAGCAGACGGCGGTAACCAATGCGGTTTACGGTCGTATCCTTCGAGCCGTCGTGTATCCAGATGTTGAGCATGGCGGGGTCGCCCTGACGGCGTCCCATCTCCTCGGCGATCTCGCGGCAGCGTTTCGTGTGCTCGACCCAGAAGCGGCGGATGCCTTCATCGGGGTTCGAGAGGGTGAGCATACCGCTCTTGGGGTGAGAGAACGAGGTAGAGTTGAAGTCGAGTTTCATGCCGTTGGCCTCGGCCCAGTCCATCCAGCTGGCGAAGTGTTCGGGACGCAGCGCGTCGCGGTCGACGGCGCCCGTCGAACGGAAATCGGCATAGCTTGCATGCAGGCTCAGGCGGTGGCGGCCCGGTATGAGCGACGTGGCGGTGAGGATATCCTGCCGCAGCTCCTCGATGTTGCGCGCCTTGCCCGGGTAGTTGCCCGTTGCCTGAATGCCGCCCGAAAGCTGCGCGTCGGGGTTCTCGAAGCCCGTGACGTCATCGGCCTGCCAGCAATGCAGCGAGAGTGAGATTTTCTGCAGTTTGGTCAGAGCCGCATCGGTGTCGACTCCGAGGTCGGCATAGCGCTCCTTGGCCATTGCGTATGCCTGTTCGATGGTTTGTTTTTTCATGATGGTTTGTTTTTTCATGACAGTATCGTTTTGTTGTGTTTGTTGTTCTGTATTTATGGTTGTTTTCGGAGGGGCGTCTTACGACGTGCGCTTTACATATAGCTCGTATGCAGCATCCCATTTGGCCTTGTCGCACGGTTCGTAGCGGCGGCTGTCGGTGAGCGACGATCGGATCATGCGGCGCATGTCGCGTACGCTATCTACAATACCAGCATGCCGCGCCTGCACCATCACGTTGCCTATCGCCGTGGATTCGGGCGATCCGGTCTCGACGGGTATGCCCGTAGCGTCGGCCGTAAAACGGTTGAGCATCTCGTTGCGGGCGCCGCCGCCGATGACGTATAGACGGTGTATGGGGTGCGGCGAGAGCTCCTTGAGCATCTCCATGACCTGACGGTAGCGCAGTGCGAGCGACTCGAAGATGCAGCGTACATATTGCCCGATCTGCTCGGGTGCGGGCTGTGACGTGCGGCGGCAATACTCCGCGATGGCCTGCGTCATCGATGGCGGATTGGCGAAGAGCGGATCGTCGGGATTGATAAGGCTGCGGAAAGGCTCTGCCTGTTCCGAGGCGCTGATCAGCTCCTCGTATGATGTTTGCGGCCACTCCTTGCGGCAACGCTCCAGAAGCCACATGCCGCATATATTTTTCAGTACGCGCGAGGTACCGTCGATGCCACCCTCGTTTGTGAAGTTCATCTCGAAGCTGCGCTCCGAGATGATCGGCTCGGGCGACTCGATACCCATGAGCGACCATGTGCCGGAACTGAGGTAGGCGTAGTCGTCATCCTCGGCCGGTACGGCGGCTACGGCTGACCCGGTGTCGTGGCTGGCTACGGCGACGACAGGTACGGGACCCATGCCCGTCAGATGCTGCAGTTCGTCGCTGAGAGTGCCTGTCATGGTGCCGGGCATCACGATGCGGCCGAAGTCCGTGGACGTAAGCCCCAACATGCGGAGTATGTCGGGATCCCACGTGCGGGTGCGCGGGTCGATCATCTGCGCCGTCGATGCTATGGTATATTCGGTCGCGGTCTCGCCCGTCAGCAGATATGCCAGCGCGTCGGGTATGAACATCAGTTTGCGGGCCGCCTCCAAGGCCGCGCAGCCGTTGCGGCGCAGCGTATCGATCTGGAATACGGTATTGAAGTCCATGATCTGGATGCCGGTCTTCTTGTAGAGCATGTTGCGTGACATGCGTTTGAAGAGCTCCTCGGGCGCACCCGTAGTGTGCGGGTCGCGGTAGCAATAGGGCAGGCGCAGCAGCTCGCCGTCACGGCCGAATATGGCGAAGTCGACACCCCAAGTGTCGATACCGATCGAGTCGACCTCGATACCGCGTGCGGCGATGGCCTTCAATCCGTCGATAACAGACTGATATATGGCCGGCAGATCCCAGTAGAAATGGCCGCGCATCTGTATTATGGGGTCCGGAAAACGGTGGATCTCCTCCATCGAGATGGTGCCGCGATCGATTGTCGCGAGTATGACGCGGCCGCTGGATGCACCCAGATCGACCGCGACGAAACGGTTTGTCGCCATATTTTGGGTAGTTTTAGGTTTGCATTACAAAATTACCCTATAATTTCATCATTATGTCATCGGGGTTGATTTTAAGACTTCATATTTTGATACAGATTTTTTTTAATAATTAGCCGCTTTAGACCTCTGTTATGCCGCTCATGCCGCCAAAATGGCCTTTAGGATGTGCGTGGAGCCATATATATAATGATTGCAGGATGCGTGTCGTGATTATATTTGCTGACGCAATTTGACGCAAAGCATTTTTTACATATCTTTGTCTTGCCGAGGCACTGGTGCGGTGCAGAATACCAAGTTAATATATGGATGTAAAATTTGTAATGCCTTTTGCGGTTCTTGCCGCAGCTTTCATGCTTGCCGTGAGAATGCCGGCCGCGGCGCAGACACGGCAGCGTGATACCGATTCGCTGTTGCGCGCCGTGCGCGAGAGTGACCAGAAGCTGCGCATGGATGTGATGAATTATTATGCAAAAGGTCAGGTCGACAGTGTGATGCTGGCGGCCGAACAGCTTGAGCAGACGGATGTCGAGAACCAACGTATCGTATTCAGGTTGCTCGATGCCGGGGGTTGGCCCGAAGGCCTTTCGGACGAGGCCAACTCGGCCATATTCCTTGTCGTAGACCATGCCGAGGTCGAGGCGCAGAAGCGTTATTACCGTGATGTGGTGAAGGCGGCGCGGCGCGGATATATCGGCCGCAGCTCGCAGGTGACGCTGCGCGACCGTATCCTCATGTATGAGAACAAACGTCAGAAATACGGTACGCAGACCGTATCGTTCAGCCGCGGTGACTCTACGGCATGTTATGTATGGCCAGTGGCGCGGCCGCAGAGTCTGGATCGCCGCCGCAGCCGTGTAGGACTGCCGACGATGGACGAGTATGTCAAGATGGTAGGCGAGGGCTTCGATTTCGACGTTGTGTGGGACAAGACTATTGATGTGGAGGCATTGAACCGTATGCGCAGCGGCAGCCAAACCGTTGTCGAGGAGGAATAAGCCCTTTGGATTGTCATCTCGATCAATTTGAAAATTTTATATTTGTCTCTGCGCTCGGCTTTCACTATATTTAGATAATATAGGATGCGCCTCGGCAAAGCCAAATCCTGAAAAACTTTGTTTTTCGATTTGTCTCTGCGCTCGGCTTTCACTATATTTGTAGCGCAGTAATGAAGACAATTGTCCCGTCATGGGAATAATGTCGGATGTGGAAACATTATTTATAACCATAATACCCTAAGATGAAACAGGATACTCAGATTTTCGACCTGATAGCCGAGGAGCGTGCCCGTCAGATGCGCGGCATAGAGCTTATCGCGTCGGAGAACTTCGTCAGTGACGAGGTTATGGCAGCAATGGGATCGGTGCTCACCAACAAGTACGCCGAAGGATATCCCGCAGCGCGTTATTACGGCGGTTGCGAGGTGGTGGACAAGGTGGAGCGTCTGGCCATCGAGCGCGTGTGCGAACTCTACGGCGCCGAGTATGCCAACGTGCAGCCCCATTCGGGTGCACAGGCCAATATGGCCGTATTCTTTGCCGTGATGCAGCCCGGCGATACCTTCATGGGCCTCGATCTGGCGCACGGAGGTCACCTCTCGCACGGTTCGCCGGTGAACATGTCGGGTAAATATTTCAAGGCCGTAGGGTATCAGCTCGATGAGGCGACCGGATGCATCGACTACGATGCCATGGAGCGCAAGGCCATGGAGTGCCGTCCGAAGTTGATCGTCGGCGGAGCATCGGCCTATTCGCGCGAGTGGGACTACAAGCGTATGCGTGAGATCGCCGACAAGGTTGGGGCGCTGCTCATGATCGACATGGCGCACACGGCAGGACTCATCGCGGCCGGCCTGCTCGACAACCCCGTCAAGTATGCACATATTGTCACCTCGACAACTCACAAGACCCTGCGCGGTCCGCGCGGCGGTCTGATCCTCATGGGACACGACTTCGACAATCCGTGGGGTCTCACTACTCCCAAGGGTGTGGTTAAGAAGATGTCGCAGATCATCAACTCGGCCGTATTCCCCGGCATACAGGGCGGCCCGCTGGAGCATGTCATCGCAGCCAAGGCCGTAGCCTTCGGCGAGGCTTTGCAACCCGAATACAAGGAGTACCAGAAGCAGGTGCAGACCAATGCCCGCGCCATGGCCGCAGCCTTTGTCGAGCGCGGTTACAAGATCGTTTCGGGCGGTACGGACAATCACCTCATGCTGGTCGATCTGCGTACCAAGTTCCCCGATCTGACGGGTAAGCTGGCAGAGCGCTGCCTCGTTGCGGCCGACATAACCACCAACAAGAATATGGTACCGTTCGATTCGCGTTCGCCTTTCCTGACGTCGGGACTGCGTTTCGGTACGCCGGCAATAACCACCCGCGGTGTCAAGGAGGACAAGATGGCATACATCGTCGAGTTGATCGACCGCGTGCTGCAGGATCCCGAAAATGAGGATAACATAGCAGCCGTCCGCAAGGATGTCAATGCCATGATGAGCGGCTATCCGCTCTTTGCGTGGTAGGCATCGACAGTAGCGAGTCAACATGAAAATATCCGGTGGCAAGTTCTTGCCGCCGGATGTTTTTTTGTGGCGCGGGTGGAAATATTGTGTTTCTCGGCGCGATATTTGTCCGTATGGGCGGCCGCGACGGGCGGATGGTGTTGAAAAGTTCTCCGATGCAGAATTTTTTTGCCGCCGCAACGTTACATAAAAGAGATGAGAGTATGTTCTTAATATTTTTTTGAAATTTTGTAAAAAAATAGTTCCTCGCATGAAACAAACGGCACCAACTTTTCGTAATTACATCGATAGCTTCAGAATGGGAGGCCGGAGAGTGGCGACTGCATGTGTGGCGGCCGAAGCGAGAGAGGCAAGAAAAGTGAGTGCTTGAGGCTGGCGAGATCTGAAAAAAGAAGCCAGAGAGGCATGAAACATGATAGTTTGAGGCTGACCGGGAACTGAAGCATAGGATGGATAACAATAAACCGGGCGGGCGATCCGTTCGGGCCCAAATGACAATAAATAAAAACTATACGATATGCGTCAATTAAAGATTACAAAATCTATAACCAACCGCGAAAGCGCTTCGCTGGACAAGTACCTTCAGGAGATTGGCAAGGAGGATCTTATCACTGTCGAGGAGGAGGTCGAACTGGCCCAGCGTATCCGTAAGGGTGATCAGGAGGCTTTGGACAAGCTGACCAAGGCCAATCTGCGTTTCGTAGTGTCGGTAGCCAAGCAGTACCAGAATCAGGGCTTGAGTCTGCCCGACCTTATCAACGAGGGTAACCTCGGCCTGATCAAGGCCGCCGAGAAGTTCGATGAGACGCGAGGCTTCAAGTTCATATCGTATGCCGTGTGGTGGATACGTCAGTCGATTCTGCAGGCTCTGGCCGAGCAGTCGCGTATTGTGCGTCTGCCGTTGAATCAGGTCGGTTCGCTCAACAAGATAAACAAGGCTTTCGCCCGCTTCGAGCAGGAGCACGAGCGCACGCCGTCACCCGAAGAGCTGGCAAACGAACTGGAGTTGCCGAAGGAGAAGGTGTCGGATACGCTGCGTGTGGCCGGCCGTCACATCTCGGTCGATGCCCCCTTTGCCGACGGCGAGGACAACAGTCTGCTTGATGTATTGGTCAACACCGACTCGCCCAATGCCGACCGCGGCCTTATCAACGAGTCGCTCTCGACGGAGGTAAACCGCGCGCTGGAGACTCTCACGGAGCGTGAGCGGGACATAATCAAGTATTTCTTCGGCATAGGCTGTTCGGAGATGACGCTTGAGGAGATCGGCGAGAAGTTCGACCTGACGCGTGAGCGTGTGCGTCAGATCAAGGAGAAGGCCATACGCCGTCTGCGCCATTCGTCGCGCAGCAAGCTGCTCAAGTCGTATCTGGGATAAAGCAGCGGCGGAATGTGCGCGAGCGACAACCGCGCGCAAACCGTTGAAATATAATTGATACCGATTGCCTTTTGACGGGTGGTCGGTATTTTTTTATTTTATTTTGTTGCTTTTTTATTTTGTTGCTTTTTTCACTATACTTGTAGAATCAATTACCAATTCTGAACTTATCATGAATAATTTCTTCCTTGCTGGGGCTGTGGCGCTCGGTTTCCTTGCTGCGGGATGCGGCGGGGGCGATGCGGTGTCGGATTCGATCGCGCCGGTGGCCGGCAACTGGACAGACTGCCGTACGGGCGAGTGGCGCTACGGCTTCTACGACGACATGGCCATCGCCGACGGCGAGTTCTGGGATTACGGGTCGGTGGCGGTGACGGCATCGCGGGCCGATATCGTGCTGCGGCGCGGCGGTGAGTCGAAGCATGTGGTGCTGCGTCGTGACGCCTCGGCCGATTCGCTTTGCCGCGAGTGGCGCGGCCTTTTCTCTCGGCCGCTGGTACGTGCCACGGGATATGTGGCGGCTACGCGCGGGGACAACCGTACGATGGGCAAGCCGTCGCTTGAGCTGGATTCGGTGACAGTGTGCGGGTATCTGCCCGGCGTGAAGGCGGGTGAGAAGGTGACGTTGCGCATATCGAATATCGTGCATAATGACAACACATTCGGCGACGTCATATCAACCGTCGATTCATGTGGGCGCTTTGGGGTAAAGCTGCCGTGCGTATGCCTGTCGGAGTTGACTGTCGAATGTGGGGCGGCAGACGTGTACGGGTATATGTATTGTGCACCCGGCAATGAGATCATGCTTACGTGTGATGCGGCGAGCGGCCGCACACTTGTCATGGGTGAATATGCCCGTCTCTACAACGAGGAGTGGGCATACAGGCGTTATGTAGATGAGAAGGAGGACTATGTGGAGCTGGACTATTTCGACACCATATCGCACGAGGCGTATCTCGACCGTGTGCGCAGCGAGGTCGAAGAGGGTGGGCGCCGCCGTATGGAGGGCTATGCCGCCGTGGCGGGGACGTTGTCGCGTCGTTTTATGGAGACGAACAAGGCGACGACGCTGCTTGCGATGATAAATTATGCGTCCTACCGGCGGTTTGCCCTGCGCTCCGGCAGCAATGATCGTCTGCCCGAATGTTATGCTTCATACCTCGACAGTGCCTTTGTCGCCCTGCCGCCGCAGTTCCGCATGTTGTGGAGCGATCCGAACGTATATTTCAACGTCCGCACTGGCGGAAGCCGCCGTTCTAAGATCTACTCGCCTGTTATTGAGACGCTGCGGTATATGGACGAACACGGTATCAGAACGCTGTCGGAGAGTGATAGGAAAGCCATCGATGTTTACAACGACGGTATGGAAGCCATGGGCAGCGGCCGCATGTCGGCCGATGCGTTGCCCGACAGCTTCAGGGCCGCGGTCGACAGCCTGAATGCGTTGTGGTCGAGCGACAGGGTGCAGACATTCGTAAAGGAGAAGGGGGACAAGTTCATCGAGGAGATAGTGGATGTGCGTATGGCCATATCCGACCCGTTGGAGAAGATTGCGCAGAGCGGTGTAGACGAGCGTTTCGTGGAGCTGTGTGCGGCCAACATCTTCATGGCGGACATATTCTACCGGCAACACTCGATGGGGGAGTTGTGGTTCTCAGAGATGAGAAAATATATAACCGACCCCGTATTGCGCCGATGTATCGAGGCCGAGAACGAGAAATATCTGGCGATCGAGAACCGGGAATTCGACTGCCCGGCGAGCATAATGCCGTCGGAGCCGTATACCTCCGAGACCGACGCCAATGAACTCTGGAAGCGGATTGCGGAGCGGTATCGGGGCAAGGTCATGGCGATAGATTTCTGGGGTACGTGGTGCGTGCCGTGTCGTGAGGAGATGCCTGCGGTGAAGGAACTGGCGGCGCGATATGAGGACGAGGATGTGGTATTCTTGTTCCTCGCGTATCAGTCGCCCGAGGAGAGTTGGCTGAACATAATCCGCGAGATAGGGATGACGGCACCCAATATCGTGCATTACAACCTTCCCGACGAACAGATGCGTATGCTTGTTGACAAGTTCGGCGTGACGAGTTATCCGACGCATATTCTTGTCGACCGTAAAGGCAACATACAGCCGGAGAGCGTGCCGGGGCTGTGGATCGACGACAATGCTCTCGCCGAAGCCATAGACGAATTGCTGTGACGTGTACGTCAGGAACATGCGTAAAGGGCCTACCCCGTAGGGTAAGCCCTTTTGAGTGGTGTTGTATACATTGTTATGCCTGCGGTACAGGTGTTACCTCCAGTTGCATGATGTAGTCGTCCATGACAAAGCCGTTGCCTATATCGTTCACCTCGGTACGCAACACCTTGAAGCCCGTGTGGAGGTAAACCTCATAGGCGTGTGTGTTGTTGCGGTTTACGGTCAGGTATATGGCCGTGAGGCCCTCTTCGCGGCAGAGCGACTTCATGAACTCGATGCCCACCGAGAAGATCCCGCGGCCGCGGTTTTCGCGCAGGATATAGAATTTGCTCAGAAAGAGAAGGTCACCTTGCGGCTGTATGCCGAAATATGCCAGCACCTTGCCATCCTCCTCGACGAAGAAGTAGCGGTAGCCGTGCATCATCTGTGACGATATGGCCTCGTAGCTCTGGAATTTCTCGATCATGTACTCGACCTGTTCGGGCGTGTTGAACGAAACGTTGGATTCGCTCCACACCTCGCGGGCGTATTTCACAAGCCGACGTACGTCGGCATCGCCCGTAATTTCACGTATATCCATCATTATGTTGTTTTAAGCCTTTGGTTATATTGTCAATATATGGCCGCTACCATACTATCGGTGTCTTGCCTATGCTTTCGAGGTAGGCGTTGGCCTTTGAGAAGTGGCGGCAGCCGAAGAACCCGCGGTAGACCGACAGCGGCGAGGGATGTACGCTGCGTAGTATAAGGTTGCGCGACGGGTCGGCTATCTCGCCCTTGCGTTGGGCATAGTTTCCCCACAACATATATACTATACCCTGTTTGCGCTCGGCGATGAGCCGCACCACGGCGTCGGTGAACTGCTCCCAGCCGTGTCCCGCATGCGAGGCGGCCTGATGTGCGCGCACCGTCAGCACTGAGTTGAGCAGCAGGACGCCCTGTTCGGCCCAGCGGTCGAGGTTGCCGCTCTCGGGGACGGGGGTGCCGGTGTCGTCGCGTATCTCCTGAAAGATGTTTTGCAGCGATGGCGGGAAGGCCACGCCGTCATTGACCGAGAAGCAGAGCCCGTTAGCCTGTCCCTCGCCGTGGTATGGATCCTGTCCTATGATTACCACTTTCAGACGGTCGAAGGGGCACTTGTCGAAGGCGCGGAAGATATTGCGGCCTGCGGGAAATATGCGTTGCGATGCGTATTCGGCGCGTACGAAACGTGTCAGTTGCTCGAAATAGGGTTTGTCGAATTCGGGTTGCAGCAGTGCCTTCCAGTCGGCTGCGATCTTAACATCCATGTAAAGAAATCTTAAGTATTTTGTCTTTGTAAAAATATGAAAAAAAGGTAACTTTGCCAACAAATGTTAATGCAAACATTATGAAAAGGCTATTTATGGTGATCCTGCTGCTCGTGGTGGCGGGTCACGGCGTCGAGGCCAAGAAGCCCGCACGTGAGGATTCCAAGGTGAAGAACATTATCTACATGATCGGCGACGGCATGGGTCTGTGTCACGTGTCGATGCTTCAGATCGAGGCGGGGTATGCCCCTACGGCATTCGACCGCGCAAAAAATACGGCTCTTATCAAGACCTACTCGGCCAATAATCGCGTAACCGATTCGGCAGCGGCAGGTACTGCACTTGCTACGGGATATAAGACCAATAACGGAACTATCGGGCAGCTGCCCGACGGCACCCGTGTCGAGTCTATCATGGCCAAGGCCGAGAAGCAGAATTATGCTACGGGCCTTGTGGTGACATGTTATCTGCAGCATGCCACGCCTGCGGCCTTCTATGCACATGTTAAGGGGCGCGGCGATTCGGACCGCATATCGTACGATTTCATGGAGAGCGGTGTCGATGTGGCTTTCGGCGGCGGCAGCAAGATATTCAAGAAGGCCTTCGAAAAGAACGGCGAAGATTATGTCTCACGGCTTAAGGATGAGGGCTACAGCGTGATATACGACCAGTCAGAAATGGACGGCATACATTCGGGACGTGTAGTGGGCCTTTTCGCCGAAGAGAACCTGCCCGAATTGAAGGATGGCCGCGGCGATTATCTGGCCCGTGCCACGGAGAAGGCTCTCGAGATCCTCACGGCTGATGTCAAGGCCGACCGCAAGAAGGGTTTTGTAATGATGGTCGAGGGTTCGCAGATAGACTACCGTTCGCATGCCAACGACGTGGAGGGCGTGTTGGCAGAGATGCGCGACTTCGAGAAGGCAGTCAAGGTGGCCATGGACTATGCCGATACGCATGAGGGGACGCTGGTTGTGATATGTGCCGACCACGAGACGTCGGGCATGTCGATCCCGAGCAACAAGACCGACTTCACGCTTCCCGAAAGCGGCATCAACTACGATTTCAGCACCTCGAGCCATACGGGAATCATGGTGCCTGTATATCTCTACGGCGCGGGTGCCGAGCAGATAAACGGCATCATGGAGAATACGGAGCTTTCGCAGCGTTTGCAGCAGCTTATCGGTGTAGGGGACAAGTAGATTGATAATTGAAATGACAGCGGGCGGAGATCATTTGGATCCCCGCCCGCTGTCGTTCATGTGTGTGGCGTTTTGCAATCAGTCGGCAAATGGGTCGAACATAGTGGTGCTGAGGTACTTCTCGGCACGGTCGGGAAAGACGACCACTATGTTACCGCTCTCGATGTTCTGCGCCGTGCGTATGGCGGCAATCATGGCTGCGCCGCTGCTCATGCCGGCGAAGATGCCCTCGCGTGCGATGATCTGGCGTGCCATCTCGATGGCCTCCTCGCTCTCGATCATCTCCTGACGGTCGATCAGCGACGGATCGTATATCTGCGGTACGATCGCCTCCTCCATATTCTTCAGCCCCTGTATGTAGTGGCCGCGGGTAGGGTGGGCGCAGACAACCTTGATGTCGGGTTTCATCGTGTGCAGGAAGCGCGACAGTCCCATCAGCGTGCCCGACGTACCGACTGCACATACAAGGTAGTCGATCTGTCCCTCGGTCTGCTGCCATATCTCGATGGCCGTATTCTCGTAGTGCGTAAGGTAGTTGGCGGCATTGGCAAACTGGTCGGGCATGTAGTATTTGTCGGGGTTCTCGGCTACCAAGCGGCGTGCGAGGCGTATGGCGCCGTCGGTACCCTCATCGGCTGGTGTCAGTATAACCTTGGCACCGTACGAACGGAGTATCTTGCGCCGCTCGATCGAGACTGCGGAGCTCATTACGATCTCGACCGGATAACCCAGAACAATGCCTGCGATGGCCAGACCGATACCCGTATTTCCCGATGTGGGCTCGATGATGGTCTTGCCCGGAGTGAGCTGCCCGCTCTTGATCGCGGCCTCGACCATACGTACGGCAATGCGGTCCTTGATGCTGCCCGTGGGGTTGAATCCTTCGAGTTTGGCGTATATGTTGACACGCGGATTGGGGCACAGGGCGTTGATTCGAACCATCGGGGTCGAACCTATCGTGTAGAGGATGTTTTTCTTTACCATGATCTCTGGAGGTTTTTCAATCCTCAAAATTATTAAAAAATTTTAATTCCGATTCCGCTGCCCGCTCCATATTGCCTCCTGAACGGCATTTATACGCATAATTGCATATTGTTTCCGTCTGCGTATGGATGAAAATATCGGGCGGATCCGAGTAGGGTCCGCCCGACTGCATAGTCTTGTTTGTCCTATACTAACACTTTACTTTGCCTCTGCAAAATATTTGTAGAACAACGGTATCGTCTCGACGCCCTTGCGGAACTGGTCAAGCCCGTAGCTCTCGTTTGGCGAATGGATGGCATCCTCGGCAAGGCCGAAACCGATGAGCAGCGACTTTATGCCGAGCGTCTGCTCGAAGGCGCTGATGATAGGGATCGAACCGCCCGAATAGAATGGCAGGGGACGTTTTCCGAAGGTGTCGAGTATGGCCTTCTCGGCCGCCTTGTATGCGGGCATGTCGGTCGGTGCGACGTATGGCATGCCTCCGTGCAGGAAGCTCACCTTGACCTTGACGCTCTTCGGGGCGATAGCCTTGAAGTGCTTCTCGAAGAGTCGTGCGATCTTGCGGAAGTCCTGATTCGGAACCAGACGCATCGATATCTTGGCCGAGGCCTTCGATGGAATGACGGTCTTCGTACCCTCCTCGGTATAGCCGCCCCAGATTCCGTTCACGTCGAGCGAAGGACGCACTCCTGTGCGCTCCATGGTGTTATATCCGGCCTCGCCCTCGACGTCGCCGATGGCAAGCGAGCGTTTGTAGTCGCGCAGCGAGAATGGCGCCTTGTTGAATGCCTTGCGTTCGGCGGGCGTAAGCTCGCGCACGTCGTCGTAGAAGCCCGGTATGGTGACACGTCCGTTCTCGTCGACGAGCGATGCTATGAGTCGAGCCAGAACATTTGCTGGGTTTGCCACGGCTCCGCCGAAGAGCCCAGAATGGAGATCCTTGTCAGGGCCCGTAACTTCGACCTCCATATATGTAAGGCCGCGCAGGCCGCATGTGATCGACGGCGTCTGCATCGAGATCATCGAGGTATCCGATACGAGGATTATGTCGGCCTTGAGCATCTTCTTGTGCTCGGCGCAGAACTTGTAGAGGCTGTGCGAGCCGATCTCCTCCTCTCCCTCGAGCATGAACTTAACGTTGCACGGCAGCGAATCGGTGGCGCACATGGCCTCGAATGCCTTTACGTGCATGAAAGACTGCCCCTTGTCGTCGTCGGCGCCGCGGCCCCAGATACGTCCATCCTTTATGACGGGCTCGAAGGGGTCGGTATGCCACTCCTCGCGCGGGTCGACGGGCATGACGTCATAGTGTCCGTAGACGAGCACCGTCTTGGCCTTGGGGTTGATGATCTTCTCGGCGAAGACCACAGGATTGCCATCCGTCGGCATAACCTCGGCATGGTCGGCTCCCGCCTTGACCAAAGCTGCGGCAAGCCACTCGGCGCAGCGCTGCATGTCGGGCTTATGCTCCGATTGGGCGCTTATCGAAGGTATGCGCAGAAGTTCGAAGAGCTCCTCGATGAACTTGTCGCCGTTACGGTCGATATACTCTTTTACCTTTTCCATTGTTGTCGTGTTTTTATGGTTACTTTATTCCGCATATACCCTTTATCTCGGCGATGAAGCGGGCCGCCAGAGCATCCGCCTCCTCGGGTGAGCGGGCCTCGGTATAGACGCGGATTATAGGCTCGGTGTTCGACTTGCGCAGATGTACCCAATTGTCCGGAAAGTCGATCTTGACACCGTCTATATCGTTAACCTTTTCACCGGCATAACGGGTCTTCATCTCGTGCAGGACTTTATCCACGTCGATCTCCGGTGTAAGTTGTATCTTGTTCTTCGAGGCGTAGTATGCCGGATAGGTCGCGCGCAGTTCGGTCATCGTCATGCCCTTCTTCACGAGGAACGTCAAGAAGAGTGCCACACCTACCAGAGCGTCGCGTCCGTAGTGCAGGGCGGGATATATGACTCCGCCGTTGCCCTCGCCGCCGATTACGGCGCCCGTCTGTTTCATCTTTGCCACGACGTTCACTTCGCCTACGGCCGAAGCCTCGTAGTGGCCGCCGTGAGCCTCGGTGACATCACGCAGTGCGCGCGACGAGCTGAGGTTCGAGACCGTATTTCCGGCTCCGGCCGAGAGGATGTAGTCGGCAACAGCTACGAGCGTATACTCCTCGCCGAACATCTCGCCGTTCTGGCATACGAGTGCGAGGCGGTCGACATCTGGGTCGACAACGACACCCAGATCAGCCTTCTCGCGGACGATAACCTCCGAGATCTGGGTCAGGTTCTCGGGCAGCGGCTCGGGGTTGTGCGCAAAGTGGCCGTCGGGGGTGCAATTAAGCTCCACAACCTCGCAGCCCAGCTGGCGCAGCAGGCGCGGGATGACGATGCCGCCGACGGAATTGACCGCGTCGACAACGACCTTGAAGTGGCGTGCGCGTACAGCCTCGACGTCTACCATCTTGAGCGCAAGCACCTGTGCTATGTGTGTGTCGTTGAACTCCTCGCGAAGGATCACCTTACCCAAAGCATCAACCGTGGGATAGTCGAATGTCTCCTGCTCGGCCAGTGCGAGGACGCGTTTGCCCTCGGCGTCATTGAGAAACTCGCCGTGCTCGTTGAGCAGCTTGAGCGCATTCCACTGCTTGGGGTTATGCGAGGCGGTGATAATGATGCCGCCGTCGGCCTTGTGTGTAATTACTGCCATCTCGGTGCCCGGGGTGGTGCAGAGTCCGACGTTGATAACGTCGGCGCCACATCCCATGAGTGTGCCTTCGATGATGTCGTTGACCATGGCGCCCGAGATGCGGGCGTCGCGGCCGACCACGACTGTGAGGCGTTTGCCTCCGTGCTTCTCGCTCATGAAGCGAACGTATGCCGTTGTGAACTTGACGATGTCGATGGGGGTCAGGTTATCGCCCTGAGTGCCGCCGATCGTACCTCTGATGCCTGAGATTGATTTGATTAGTGTCATTTTGATATGTGTTCTATGTTTGTCGGTACGGTTTGAAAAAGGTTGTTTTATTTTGTAATTCGATGTAAATATATTATTTTTATGCCACATAAAAAAGCCAAACCGATAAAAAAACGTCAAATGTCAAAGAGAATTATCCCTTCTTCCGAGTTGATTATCAACGACGACGGAACGGTGTTCCATCTGCATCTGAAGCCCGAACAGATAGCCGATACGGTTATTCTGGTTGGGGATCCGGCGCGTGTGGAGCTCATAGCGTCGCGTTTCGACGAACGGGAGTGCCGTGCGGCAAACCGCGAGTTCATAACGGTGACGGGACGCTATCGCGGAAAACGTATGAGCGTGCTCTCGACAGGCATTGGCGTGGGCAATATCGACATATCGGTCACGGAGTTGGATGCGTTGGCCAACATCGACTTCGCCACTCGGACCGTAAAGGAGCGGTTTCGCCGTCTGACGTTGGTGCGTCTGGGTACGTCGGGAGCGTTGCAGCCCGACATAGCGTTGGGAGACGTGGTCTTCTCGCGCACGTCTGTCGGATTCGACGGTCTGCTGAACTACTATAAGGGCCGCAACGAGGTGTGCGATCTGGATATCGAGCGTGCCTTCATGGCGCACACGGGCTGGAGCGACCTGCTGCCTAAACCCTATTTCGTGGACGCCTCGCCCGAGTTGCGCGACCTGTTTGCCGACTCGACCGTCGAGGGTATCACCATAGCCGCGCCCGGCTTCTATGCCCCACAGGGACGCTGGGTGCGTCTGCAGCCCGCCGACAGTGATCTGAATGCCAAGATCGAGTCGTTCGACTACCGCGGGCGCCGCATCACCAACTTCGAGATGGAGGGGTCGGCACTGGCAGGACTTGCAGCCTTGATGGGACACCGCGCGGCTACGTTGTGCACCATTATTGCACAGCGGGTATCGCGCGACGCCAATACCGATTACCGCCCCTATGTGGAGCGTATGATCGATATGGCGCTGGATAAGTTGGCCTCCGTCGCAGGCAATGAATGAACAACAATGAAAACACTATATCAGAGATGAAATTTACAGTATCAAGTTCAGCCTTGTTGTCGCTTCTGGCAACCAATGGCAAAGTCATAAGCAATAAGAGTTCGATTCCCATTCTGGAGTATTTCCTCATGGAGCTCAAGGATGGACAGCTTACCGTGACGACATCCGATCTGGAGACCTCGCTCATAGGTTCCATCGCCGTCGACAACGTCGAGCGAGAGGGTACCATAGCCGCTCCGGCCAAGTTGATGCTCGACTCGTTGAAGGAGTTCCCCGAGGTACCTCTGGTGATTGAGGTGAACGATACGACGTGGGAGATACAGATCACGTGGAGCAGCGGCCACCTCTCGATTCCGGGAGCCAGCGCTATCAGCTACCCGTCGATACAGTCCATTACTACAGAGAGCAAGACGCTGACGATGGATGTGGATATGTTGGTCAACGGAATCAACAAGACGATCTTCGCCACGGCCGATGACGAGTTGCGCCCCGTCATGAACGGTATCTATTTCGACTTCGAACCTTCATCGCTCACGTTCGTAGCTACGGATGCACACAAACTGGTCAAGTATACGGCCGAGAACAGCGTTGACTTCTCGTCGTCGTTCATCCTGCCCAAGAAGCCAGCCAACCTGCTCAAGACTTTGCTGCTCAAGGAGGAAGACCCCGTAAAGGTAACTTTCGACGCCAAGAACGTGACCTTCGAACTCAAGTCTTTCCGTCTGGTTTGCCGCCTTATCGAGGGCACCTACCCGAGCTACAACGCCGTGATACCCACGGCCAACCCCAACAAGGTGCTGATCGACCGCGTCGAGTTCCTGAACGGCATCAAGCGTGTGGCCGTATGTTCGAACCCCACGACAAACCTTATCCGCATGGATATCGCCGACAACCGCATCAACCTGACGGCTCAGGACATAGACTTCTCGGTATCGGCCAATGAGACCATCTCGTGCAGCTATGACGGCGACCCCGTGACGATAGGTTTCAAGTCGACGTTCCTGATCGAGATACTGTCGAATATCGACACTCCGACCGTTACGGTGGAGTTGGCCGATTCGACCCGCGCCGGCGTCTTCAAGCCCGTATATGACGACAAGCAGAACAGCGAGACGCTCATGCTGCTCATGCCGATGATGATAAACGCATAACGCAACTGCAGAGATGGAGTTGAACCTCAAACGTCCGATCGTATTTTTCGATCTGGAGACTACGGGCGTGGATCCGGCGAAGGATCGTATCGTGGAGATCTCGATGGTGAAGATCATGCCCGACGGCAGCGAAGATGTGCGCACGCGTCTGATAAACCCGCAGATGCACATCCCCGAAACCTCGACGGCCATACATGGTATTACGGATGACGACGTACGCGATGCGCCGACTTTTGCCCAGATAGCCAAGTCGTTGTACAAGTTTATCGAGGGGTGCGACTTCGGCGGCTTCAACTCCAACCGTTTCGATCTGCCGATGCTGGTGGAGGAGTTCCTGCGCGCGGGTGTGGATGTCGATTTCAAGCGCCGCCGTTTCATCGACGTGCAGAATATATTCCACAAGATGGAGCAGCGCACGCTGGTCGCGGCATACAAGTTCTACTGCGGCAAGGATCTGGCAGACGCACACTCCGCCGAAGCCGATACGATGGCTACATACGAGGTGCTGAAGGCTCAGCTGGACCGTTATCCCGAATTGCAGAACGACGTGCAGTATCTGTCCGACTTTTCGGCCCGCGGCGAGACGGCCGACTATGCGGGGCGTATCGCATACAACGAAAAGGGGCAGGAGATATTCGCCTTCGGCAAACACAAGGGCCGCGTCGTGAGCGAGGTCTTTGCCGAGGAGCCGAGCTACTATTCGTGGATGATGAACGGTGACTTCCCGCTATATACCAAGAAGGTGATTACGGAGATACGGTGCCGTGACAAGAAAAATTAGATTTATGAATCTTTTCAAGCGACTGATAACCCTTGCTGTCTTCTCTTCGGCCGTTGTGGGCTGGGTGGGTGCTGAGGCCATTCCTCCGATAGACAAGACACCCGTCATAGTCTTCATCAACGGCAAGAAGTACTATATACATACGGTCAAGGCGGGCGATACGCTCTATTCGATAGCCAAGGCCTACGAGGTTAGCGAGGCGGCAATCAAGGAGTGCAACCCTTCCTCGGCGGACGGCCTTAAGATCGACCAGACGATAAAGATACCCGTGCCGGAGAAGGTGCAGGCCGAGGCCCGTGCCGAGAAGAAGCGCAAGCGCGAATACCTCAACCACAAGATCAAGGCCGGAGAGACGCTCTACGGCATAGCGCGCGACTACAATATCTCGGTTGCGACGCTCATGGAGGACAATCCCGACGTGAACCCCCAGACGCTGACCATAGGTCAGACGCTGTGGGTGCGCAAGGCCGAGATCGGATCTTCGTCGGAGCAGGAGGCCAAGGCCGATATGGCCGAGTATGCCGACAATCTGAACAAGGCGACCGATGACGGATACATATACCATGTGGTGATGCCCGGTGAGACGATCTATTCGCTTGCGCGGCGTTATGGCATTACGGAGAATGAGTTTGTGGCCATGAACGATGTGGACGGCGGACTTAAGTCGGGTGCCGTGGTTCGTGTACCCGATCCCGACCACAACATCAAGCAGGTTGCCGAGTTGGCTGAGGCGGATGCCGCAAAGGAGCAGGCGCAGCCTGCGGGCGGACGCCATGCAGGGAATGTGTCGTTCCGTGCAATACCTTCGAGCGAGACGCTCGAAGTGGCGCTCATGCTTCCGCTGGAGGTGTCGTCGCGCCCAAATGCCAGCTATGTGGAGTTCTATCAGGGATTCCTGCTGGGACTCGAAGAGCTAAAGGAGCAGGGTCGCGGTGCTGTGAACCTCACGCTCTACAATACGGCCCATGACCAGCTTAAGGTGCAGCAGATCGTGGGCAGCGAGAGTTTTGCCTCGACGGATCTGATCGTAGGCCCGGTATATGAGGACGAGTTGAAGCCCGTAGTGGATTTTGCCGAGGCTAACGGCGTGCCCGTCGTTTCGCCTTTGGCCAACCTGTCGGCCGTGGAGAGCCCGACACTATTCCAGCTCGCGCCGGCAGCGGAAAATAAATATGACAAGATCGGCAACCTTATTGACGGCGGCCGTGACATATATCTGATCTACGCCTCGGCAAACGATGGCGAGTTCGAAAAGGAAATTCTGGCCGAGTTGGAGGGCAAGCCCCGTTACAGTTACACATACTCTTACAACCAGCGTTCGATATTCACGCCGCGTGACGCCTCGTCGCCCGCAATATCGGACATGGCTGATGTATTGAAGGACGAGCGTCCGTGCCTGTTTATCGTTCTGGCCAATTCGGAGACCGATGTGGACCGTATTCTGGGTACCATATCTTCGGCCAACACATCGATTGTGGAGCGCGGAACCAAGAGTGCGCAGTATGTCGTTCTCGGCACCTCGCGATGGGGCCGGTTCAACAATATCGACCACACGTCGTTCTTCAACAACAACGTGGTGATGATCTCTACATACCACGCAAAGCGCGACTCGGAGGCCGTGCGCGACTTCGACAGCCGCTATATCGAGACATACGGCATGTTGCCGTCACTCTACTCGTACCGCGGTTACGACGCGGCGATGATCTTCGTTGCGGGTATGCGCTCGGACATAGAGTACCGTATGCTCGACAAGCGTTATGCTCCGCTGCAGACCGAATACAAGTTCCGGCAGACGGGCGAGGGCGGCCGATATGTGAATCAGGAGTGGATGCGTGTGAATTACAACAGCAACTATACGATAACGCTCGAATAGGCCAATCGAACGATTATTTAACAGACGATGCCCGGTAACAGCAACATAATACCCGAAAAGACCATCGAACGGTTGAGCGAATACCGTCGTACGCTGCTTGCATGCCACAAACAGGGGGTGACGCATATCTTCTCGCACGTGCTGGCGGGAATGCACGGCATCACGGCAGTGCAGGTGCGGCGCGATCTGATGCTCATAGGTTTCTCGAGCGATACGAAGAAGGGCTATGACGTGAAGGTGCTCATCGATTTCATCAACAACATCCTCGACAGCGAGAATGTGATGAACATAGGCATTATCGGTATGGGACACCTCGGGCAGGCCATAACCAAATATTTCAACGGCAAGGGCCTCAAGTTGCGTATCGTGGCCTCGTTCGACGTGGACGAGAACAAGGTAGGATCCTCGATAGATGACATCCCGTGTTACCACATGGACCGTTTCGAGGAGGTGGTCGAGGCGATGGACATAAGCATCGCGGTGATATGTTCGCCGACGCGTGTGGCGCCGTCGCTGGTCGTACCCATAATTAACGCCGGTATAAAGGGCGTATTGAACTTTACCTCGGCGCCGCTGAGTTTTCCGCACGGTATCGTCTCGGAGAACTATGACATTACGACCATTCTGGAGAAGGTGGCATACTTTGTCAAGGAGTCGGAGGAGCGTGACAACAAAGGTTGATCTGTATTGCGCTCTTGCCAGTATGGGGCGAATTGCAGACGGGGGCATTCAAGCGGAAATGACGACTCGCCTATTCGGACTATTGTGAAAGGTTGGCAATTGCTGCCGGCATACGAAATAAATAACCCTTGTTTTGCGTAGCGCGGATGATTGACGCTCTACAATGAATCTATTGCAGGAATGAGAATATTCAGAGGGTTCGGTGAGATCCCGCAACTCAAATACGGTGTGGCGACGATAGGGTCGTTCGACGGCGTACACAGCGGCCACATGGAGTTGTTGCGCCGCGTGAACGAAATAGCCGCGCAACATGGCGGCGAGAGTATGGTTGTCACGTTCGAACCTCATCCGCGGTATGTATTGGGCTCGGGTGAAAGGCTGCGGCTGTTGAGTACGCTCGATGAGAAGATCGTGCTGTTAGGGCGTGCCGGCATAGATGCCGTTGTGGTTGTGCCGTTCACCGTGGAGTTCAGCCACACGTCGCCGCGCGAGTTTATCGAGCGCGACATCGTCGGCAGCGGCATACGCTCGCTGGTTGTAGGCTACAACCACCGTTTCGGATACAACAAGGAGGGTGACTACAACTATCTTGAGGCTCGCAGCGTGGGTCTCGACGTACACATGGTCGAGCAGCAGCAGATCGACAGCAGCAAGGTCAGCTCGACGATCATCCGTCAGACCGTGGCAAAAGGAATGATGGAGAAGGCGCGGCAGCTGTCGGGACACCCGTATCTGATTCTGTGCGATGCTTCGGCTGATGGCTCGGTCTCGGGCGTGGGCGAGCACAAGTTGCTTCCGGCCGACGGGCGTTATGATGCCGTCGTAAACGGAAAGCCTTCCGAGGTTGAAATCTCAGACGGCGTGTTGCGTATATGCGATACGGGTTTCAGCGGCAGGGTAGAGATCGAATTATAGGATTTTATTTTGTGAGCCGGAAGAACGCCGACGAATAACATAGGAATAAGAAATGGCAATAGTATCGTTTGAACATAAGGTCCGTGTACGGTATAAGGATACCGACCAGATGGGGATAATGCACCACTCGAACTATATCGTACTATATGAGATGGCACGTACCGAATGGTTGCGCGACATAGGCTTGACATACGCCGAGATCGAACGCCGCGGCATTATGTCGCCCATAATCGAGGTCGAGTCGCGTTATCTGGCGCCGGCGTATTATGACGAGGTGCTGACGGTGCGCGTCAGTCTGGACGAGATGCCCACGGCCAAAATGGTGATCCGCAGCGAGGTGTTCAACGAGAAGGGTGCCTTGATCAATCGCGGGTTGGTGACGTTGGGATTCATGCATGCCGATACGCGTCGCGCGTGCCGTGCCCCCGAGTGGTTCATGAGCGCGCTGAACCAATATATCGAGACATTACTGTCCCGTAAAAGTGGATAAATAGTTCTTTGAAATTATTGAAATATAGTCAATTACACGGTTTTTTGAAATGAAACGGACTTGATTTTGCAACTTTGCAGTCTAATACAAATGGCTGCTATGTT
>ERZ780207.234-NODE-234-length-68345-cov-20.655733_pt1 | contig 68345 bp, 45 predicted proteins | sample MGYA00510977_ERZ780207 | MGnify/ENA primary metagenome ERZ780207 (study PRJEB29588, sample SAMEA2151383) | human gut metagenome | biome: human gut; feature: human-associated habitat; material: faeces | place: Denmark | collected 2008/2010 ...
GAAATAATAAGGTAAAAAAAGATTCAGACAATGAAAAGTATCAGTCTTGACATCCGGCACGCAGAATACTTCGCCGGAACGGAAAAACTCAAAGCCCTCGACGGCGAAGCCGCCGAAGCTATCTATAAAGTGGAGAACGGCACCGCACCCGGCTCCGACTTCCTGGGATGGGTCAAACTTCCCGCAGAAGTCCCGGCCGAAGAAATAGCCGCCATCAACAAATGTGCCGCACGCCTCCGGGAAAACTGCGACTATGTGGTGTGCGTAGGCATCGGCGGCAGCTTCCTCGGAGCCAAAGCCGTCAACACCGCACTGGCCGACTGCTTCGCCGACTTCTATGCCCCGCGTCCCAAACGCCCCCACGTGCTCTATGCCGGACAGAACATCGGCGAAGAGTACATGGCCGAACTCCAGAAACTCCTTACAGGCAAGCGCTTCGGAATCATCGTGATTTCCAAGTCCGGTACCACCACCGAACCCGCCATCGCCTTCCGCATACTCCGCGAACAGCTTGAAAACCAGGTCGGCCGCGATGAAGCACGCGACCTCATAGTAGCCATCACCGACGCCAAGAAAGGCGCACTCCGCACCCTCGCGGACCAGGAAAAATACACCACCTTCGTGATTCCCGACAACGTGGGCGGCCGATTCTCGGTGCTCACCCCCGTAGGACTGCTCCCCATAGCCGTGGCCGGACACGACATTACCAAACTCCTGGCCGGCGCACGCGACATGATGTGCTCCACCGAGCACCCGGGTCCCTCCAATATCTCCGAAACTTACGCAAAAATGCGTAACGCCCTCTACCGCGACGGCAAGAAAATCGAAATCCTCGTGAACTTCAACCCCAAACTCCACTACTTCGGAGAATGGTGGAAACAGCTCTACGGCGAAAGCGAAGGCAAGGACAACAAGGGCATCTTCCCCGCTGCCGTTGACTTCACCACCGACCTGCACTCCATGGGTCAGTGGATACAACAGGGAGAGCGCACCATCTTCGAGACGGTGCTCAGCGTGCGCGAAACACCGGTGGAGAAACGCATCCCGATGAACGCATCCGACCTTGACGGCATCAACTATCTGGCCGGCAAACGCATCGACGAAGTCAACAAACAGGCCGAGCTCGGCACCATGCTGGCACACGTGGACGGCGGCGTCCCCAACATGCGCATCGAGATACCGACGCTCGACGAATACAGCCTGGGCCAGCTCATCTACTTCTTCGAGAAAGCCTGCGGCATCTCCGGCTACCTGCTGGGCGTGAACCCCTTCAACCAGCCCGGCGTGGAAGCCTACAAGAAAAACATGTTCGCCCTCCTGGGCAAGCCCGGCTACGAGAAAGAGACCGAAGCCATCCGCTCCCGCCTCGAAAAAGAGTAACCCCGCCTGAACTTGTGAAAACAAACTTGCGAAAGCCCCATAAAAGCGCGCCCCGACAAATAATCGGGGCGCGCTTTTTCAAGCTTCCTCCCCAAAGGGAGAGAAAGCGGCGCAGACTCAGCGGCGCGAGTGATCGCGTCTGCTGAGCCTGCGCTGTCTGTTTTTGGGGGCTCCGTTAAGCGGAGTAAGCTGTGAGTCGAAAGACCCGTCAGTCGATGTCGAAGTCGAGAGTGTCGTCGGGGATTTGGCGCTCTTCGGTCTGCTCCTGTTCCTCGGGGACTTTTTCCGCGTCTTTCGAGGGGAGGAAGGGATTGAAGGCTTTCGGATTCTTCTCGGCGCGCAGTGCGTCGAGTTTCTCGCGGATTTTGCGCGACAGCTCTTCCATCAGTTCGGGATTGTCGGCGATTACGCGCTTCACTGCGTCGCGGCCCTGGCCGAGTTTGTTCCCCTCATAGGAGAACCAGGCTCCGGATTTCTTCACGATGCCGTATTCCACGCCGAGGTCGATTATCTCGCCGGCCTTGGAGATACCTTCGCCGAACATGATGTCGAACTCGGCACGCATGAAGGGAGGCGCCACCTTGTTCTTCACCACTTTCACCTTGGCCGTGCGGCCGAGCACTTCGTCGCCGTCCTTGATGAGCGACGAGGGGCGTATTTCAAGTCGCACGGAACTGTAATATTTCAGCGCGTTGCCGCCGGTGGTGGTTTCGGGGTTGCCGAACATCACGCCGATTTTCTCGCGCATCTGGTTGATGAAGATGCAGACGGTGCGAGTCTTGGAGATGATGCCGGTGAGTTTCCGGAGTGCCTGTGACATGAGTCGCGCCTGGAGGCCGACATTCTTGTCGCCCATTTCACCCTCGATTTCGGCGCGCGGCGTAAGTGCCGCAACGGAGTCGATTACCAGCACGTCGATGGCGCCGGAGTTGATGAGCTGTTCGGCGATGTCGAGAGCCTGCTCGCCGTTGTCAGGTTGTGCTATCCATAGGTTCGTGACGTCCACGCCGAGGTTTTCGGCGTAGAAACGGTCGAAGGCGTGTTCGGCGTCTATGATGGCGCAGATGCCCCCCTGTTTCTGGGCTTCGGCTATGACATGGATTGCGAGTGTAGTCTTACCCGAGGATTCGGGGCCGTAGATTTCGGTGACGCGTCCGCGGGGAAGCCCCCCCACGCCAAGGGCGAAGTCAAGCCCTATGGAGCCGGTGGAGATGGCTTCTATGTCCTGTATGGCTTCGTCGCCGAGGCGCATGAGGGTGCCTTTGCCGAAGTCTTTTTCTATATTCCCCTGCATCATTTTCAGGGCTTCGAATTTGGCTTCCTTGTCGGTTATCTGGACGGCGGAAGCCGGTGCTGATTTCTTTTTTGCCATGGTCGGTGGAGTTGTTTAATGTCTTGTCGAATGTTTCTCGTTGCAAAGTTACAACTAAAAAAGCGCTTCTGCAAACGCAGGGCGCTTAAAGAATATTAAATACATCCCGGGAGTGCCGGGGTATTGCACTCCGCATTGCCATTCTCCTGTTCAGTTGGCCGAAACGGCATCGTAGGGCGCGTCGCGGTCGAGCTCTTTTTCAGCTTCCATCACCTTGATTTCCCTTTTCAACTCATCCTTGATTTGCTTCACGGCATCGGCATTGAGGTCGGGATAGGAGTCGTAACTGTCGCGGTGATCGTAGTTGATTTCCACAACTTTGGGAGTCGTGTAATAAGCGAACGTCTCGGTCGGGAACTCTTTGCGCAGATAGTCGTTAAGATAATTCTCGATGTCGGTGAGAACTTTCAGATGGTCTCCGGCCATACAGATGAGTTTATATTTCTTGGAGTCGGAGAAACTTACGATAAACAGACGATATTTGCTTTCCATATTGATTTCAGTTTTGATTTAATATGGAAACAAGCGAGGGGGCAAGGGGGTTCACTTCAAGGCGCGGCGCAGCGGCGAGCCGGGAGTTATGGCCCGGGTTAACGTCGTTGCCGTGAGCACCTCGCGCCGGGGCTGGAAGTCGGGAATCCCGGTAGTCAGCGCATCGCGGTTCAGAGGGCAGACCGTCTGGCAGCGGTCGCACCCTACAAGCGTGTTGGTATCATGAAGCAACTTCTCTTGCGCTGGTGTGAGTGGATACGGGTGCTCTATCGTGAGATAGTTTATACAACGTGCAGCATCCATCGTCCCGTCGCCGTTGAGGGCACCGGCGGGACAGGCGCGCACACACCGGCCGCATTGCAGACATTCCCCGAACGACAGATCGTCCGGCTCTACCTGCAGTGTGGTGAAGACTTCGGCGAGGAATACGAAGGAGCCGTGGCGCGGCGTGATGACACACCCGTTGAGGCCTCGGCGTCCTATGCCGGCACGCAGTGCGAAGGCGCGTTCATGTACCGGCGCCGAGTCCACGCACACGCGCGTGCGCACGCCGTATTCCCCTTCTATAAAGGAGCAGAAAGGACGCAACAGCGAGCGCAAGGCCTTGTGATAGTCACGGCCGTAGGCATAGAGCGGAAGATAAGGGAGTGACGGATCGCGGCGTTCGGCGGGAAGGTAAGGGAAAGCCAGCGAGATAACGGTCCTGACGCCGGGAAGCACCGTCGCCGGGTCGGCGCGCAGTGGCTGATGCTCGGATAGCCAGCGCATCGTGGCGTTGTTCCCGGCCGCTATCCAGGCGGCGTAATCAAGGTCTACCGCGGGGGGGAGGTACGGGTCGGCGAAACCGGCCGCACATGCTCCGGCGGCAAGCGCCGCTTCGCGCAACCGTTCGCGTTCCTCGCCGGTCACCATACTCACTTACGGCCGAAGTCGGCGGGGATTTCACCCCAGTTGTCGGTATCCCATTTCCGCAACGTAATGCCCGGGGAATGTGAGAAAAGCCATTTCAACCCCCGCTCCAGCAACTCGAAGACGCGCTCGTTCCCGGCGGTGCGTTTCAGCGTGGTGCGCACATGGCGGCGAAGCACCCACCCTATGGCGGTGCGCGAGTCGGAATAGATGGTGTGTCGCTCGCCGCGTTGCACCATAAGCGCCATGGCATGGACTATGGCCAGGAACTCGCCGATGTTGTTAGTCCCCCCTTCAAGCGGGCCGAGGTGGAAAATCTGGCGGCCGGTGGCGAGGTCCACGCCGCGGTATTCCATCCGTCCTGGGTTTCCCTGGCACGAAGCGTCCACGGCCCAGGCGGTGCGGTCGATTTCGGGATGTGCCTCGAAGTTGATTTTTCCCGGTTCGGGAGGCGCCTGCTTGCGTCCGGCCATGAGGAAGCGGCCCAGTTCGGCGGCGTCGCGCTCGGCGTAACCGCGACGGTAAGCCTCGGTGGCTGCTTCCGGCGACGTGTATGCCTTGTACTTGGCACCGGGAAAGCCGTCTATCTGCTCCAGGGTGTCGCCCCAGTCGTCGTAGACGCCGGGATGCCGACCCTCCCACACCACATAGAATTTGGTACGTTTCGCCATAGTTACTTGACTGCCGCCGCTTTGAGGATTTTCACGGGGATGTCGATATTGTTCATCGGCGCGGAGAAGAGCTCCGCCCCGGCTCCCACGGCATATACAGGCGTGAAATTGGAGGTATGCGAGGGGGAGGTCCACCCTATGCCGTAGTGGCGGTTCAGGATGTCGTAGAGCGTCACCGTGAAGTTGTTGAAGTCGTTGTAGAGCGTCTTCTGGTCCTTGGCGCGGTGGGTGATGAAGGTGGCGTCGAACGATTCGCGGATAACCTTCTCCTCCTCCCCGGTGATGCCTATACCTTGCCAGAGCGAGAGATTCTGTTCGAGGAAGGAGCGCATCTCCTCCCACGTCGGGGCTTTATCCTTGTAGTTGTCGCGGCACCAGTCGGCGAAGCGGTCTTTGGAGATTTTCTGGAATGCGATGAGGTCGAGGCGCGGATTCTTGGCGTTGTCAGCCCGGCCCACGGCCATTCCGCCGGTGTCGTGGTCGGCCGTTATCACTATCAGCGTCTCGTCGGGATGCGCGAGGTAGAATCGGTATGCCACATCTATGGCGTTCTGGAAATTGAGGATTTCGCGGATCACGGAGGCGCCGTCGTTAGCGTGCGCGGCCCAGTCTATATTGCCCCCTTCCACCATCATGAAAAAACCGTCGGGGTCGGTGCTGAGGTTTACCAGAGCCGTTTCGGTCATCTCCTGAAGCGTGAGGGCGCCGTCCACTGCGTCGAGGGTATATCCGAGCTGTTCACCCTGAGGTTTGGCGGCCAGCATGAGGGTCTTCTCCCCTTCGCGGGCGCCGTCGAGGTATTCCTGCGCGCTGTGCACCAGGCGGTAGCCGGCCTTCTTCATGCGCTCCACCCAGTCGGTGGGATTCTTCTTGGAATCATACATGCCGCGGAACATCGGGGCGCCGAAAAACTGCACTCCGCTCCTCGGTGCGAAGCCGGAGATTTCGCGGCTCATGTGTCGCTCCGGAGCATGGGCATAGAAGGCGGCGGGGGTGGCGTCGTCGCCCGCTACGGAGGTGACGATACCCACGGCGCGGCCCTGCTTCAGGAAGTCGGAGGCTATGCTGTAGACATTTGTGGTGTCGGAAGCCATCCCAACCATCGAGTTCCTGGTCTTGCGGCCGGTGGAGAGTGCCGTACCGGCGGCCGCCGAGTCGGTGATGGGCGACGAGGCCGAGTATGACGTAGCCACGGTACCGTAGGGGAAAGTGAGCATCAGCAGGGGTTCCGGGGTCTTGAGCACGTCCCGGCGGTATTGCTCGGTGGCGTTGATGTGCCCCAGCCCCATGCCGTCGCCTATGAAATAAAAGACATATTTTGCCTGCGCAGCGGCAGTGAGCGCCATCAGCAGCGCCACTACTGCGAAGAGGTATTTTCTCATTTCAAGTATGCGTTAGAAATTGTTTATCGTATTGGTTTATGAAGTATGTGGATGAAATTTTGGATTCGGCTGATGGCACTATGGGGGTTCCATAGCAACTGAAGCCGGATTCGGAAGTTCGCCGCAGAATTTATGAAGCGAGACATTAAATAATTTCTAACCCATACTTACAGATTTTATCTGGTTGGTTAAAGCTATGAAGTCTTCCACGCCGAGCTGTTCGGGGCGTTTTCCCATCACTGGCTGCGTCTTGTCGAAGTCCGGGGGCAACAGCGAGGCAAGGGAGTTGCGCAGCGTCTTGCGACGCATTCCGAAGGCGGTCTTCACCACCGTCTTGAACATCCGCTCGTCGCAGCCGGCATCGGTACGGGAGTTGCGCGTAAGGCGTATTACGCCGCTCTTCACCTTGGGTGGCGGCGAGAACACATTCTCGTCCACGGTGAAGAGGTATTCGCAGTCATACCACATTTGCAAAAGCACCGAGAGGATGCCGTAGACCTTTGAGCCCGGGCCGGCGCAGATGCGCTGCGCCACTTCGCGCTGAAGCATGCCGGAGCACACCGGGATGCGCTCACGGTTGTCAAGCAGCTTGAAGAATATCTGCGACGATATGTTGTAGGGGTAATTGCCGATGAGCAGGAACTCCCCGGGGTACACGTCGGCGAGGTCGAGCTTCAGGAAGTCGGCCTCTATCACCGGGAGTTGGGGGTACACTTTGGCGAGATAGACAACACTCTCGGCGTCGAGTTCCACTGCCTTCACCTCGTTGTGGTCTTCGAGCAGGAAGGTTGTGAGGACACCGGTTCCGGGACCGACTTCGAGCACGGGGAGCTGCGCCCACGCTTCGGGGAGTTGGGCCGGGGCAATGGTGTCGGCTATGCGCCGAGCTATGTTCATGTCGGTCAGGAAGTGCTGGCCGAGCGCCTTCTTGGCACGTACGGGATTTGACATATCTTTTTCTTTTTTACTTAAGAAAACGCCCGGGGTTTGGCGGCGGTTCAGAGATACCGGTCGCCGAAGGCTTCGCCCAGCTCGTTGACCACGCGGCGTATCTGCTGCTCTCGCTCCAGGGGATAGATGAGCGTGGCGTTGCCCGACTGCGTCACGATATAGTTTTCCAGCCCGGCGGCCACTATCACCTTGTCGGGGTCGGAGTGGAAGACGCAACCCGAGCAATCGTAGGCCATCACGCGGCTCTGCTGCGTCACGTTGCCGTCGCGGTTGCGCGGTGACACCTCATAAAGCGCCTTCCACGAACCGAGGTCGCTCCACCCGAAGTCGACTGTCATGACGTAGACGTTCGAGGCTTTTTCCATTATGGCATAGTCTATGGAGATACAGGGAGCGTTGGGGAACTCTTCGTCGATGAAAGCGGTCTCTTCCGGGGTTCCGTAGACATCATTGCCGGCATTGAAGACGGCTGCAATCTCCGGGGCGTAGCGTTCGAAGGCTTTCAGGATGGAGTCGGCACGCCACAGGAACATGCCGGAGTTCCAGTAAAACTCTCCGCTGCTCACGAACATTTCGGCCATGTGCAGGTCGGGCTTCTCGGTGAAGGATTTCACTTTCAGGATACCGGGACGGTCCACACATGCCGTTGTGGCCTGTATATAGCCATAGCCGGTGTGGGGCGACGAGGGGGTGACCCCGAGCGTCAGCAGGTTGCCCGTCTCTTCCACATATTCTATTCCGCGCAGGATGTCGTTGCGGAAACTGTCTTCTTTTAAAATCAGATGGTCCGAGGCCAGTACCACCATCGAGGCGTCCGGGTCGCGGGCTATGACATGGTGTGCTGCCCAGCAGATGCAGGGCGCCGTGTTGCGCCGTGCCGGCTCGTAGAGGATGTTCTCCTCCGGGATGTCGGGGAGCTGTTCGCGGATGAGCGACGCGTAGGCGCAGTTGGTCACCAGGATTATGTTTTTCATCTCCACTACGGGGAGTATGCGGTCTACTGTCATGCGGAGCAGAGAGCGCCCCGTCCCGAAGAAGTCAAGGAACTGCTTGGGTTTCCCGCCGCGGCTTACCGGCCAGAATCGCGAGCCGATGCCGCCACACATTATTACACAGTATCTCATAAGTATTGTCGTTGTTTATTGGGTTTTCAAGCGGCCCGGAGGCTACGGCTCCGCGCACCGCCGTCTCGGTTTTTTATTTTAAGGTTACACTTCGCCGTCGGCCCTGAACTGGTGTTTCACGCCTTCAACAACGTTAAGCATATAGTCGCCCAGTTTCTCGGCCTCGCCGATGAGGTCCATGAAGAAGATACCCTCCTGGTAGTCATACATCTTGTTGTTGATGTTGTCGATGTTGTCGTCGCGCAGGCGGTTGCGGAAGTTGTTGATTTCACGCTCTTTGTTGTAGGCCTTGATGATGAGCGCATCCTCGGGCGTCTCCATCTCCTTGAGCAGGTTGAGCATATTGTCCATGGCCTCGCCCACGAGGTCGTACATCTGGTCTATCTCCTTCACCACATTGTCGGCCAACTGCACGTGGTTGCGGTCGCGGCGCGCCAGCGTCTTGGCTATGTTGAAGCAGCCGTCGGCTATCGACTCTATCTCGGAGATTACGCGCAGCATCCCGGCTATGCGCATCTTGCCCTGCGGCGAGAGGCGTCCCTCGGCCACATGGTTCAGAAACTTGCCTATCTCTATCTCCATACGGTCCGATATTTCCTCGTATTTCTCAACGCGGTTGTAAAGTTCGGTGTATTTCTCGCTCTTGGAGTCGAGGTGTATCATGTCGCGCGCCATCCCCAGCATACGGCTCACCCGCTCGCCGTAGACGGCTATCTCCTTCTGTGCCTGCGTTATGTCAAGTTCCGAGGCAGTGAGCATACCGCGCCCGATGAACTTGAGCGAGAACTCGTCGTCCTGCTTCGGGTGGCGCGACGGCACCAGCCAGCATACTATCTTCACATAGAGCTTGGTGAACCATATCATAATCATGAGGTTGCAGGCGTTGAAGACGGTGGGGAACATGGCCAGGCCGAAAGCCACCGACGCCTGCGCCACGGAGGTGAGTCCCCCTTTCGGGTCGAGCAGCGTGCTGGAGGCCATCTCGGCTTCCTCCGCACGCGATATGTCCAGCGGATTGGTGCCCTGGCAGGCCGCCGTTATGTCACCCACAAGGTTGACGAACGGCACGAAGATGAAGAGCACTATCACCGAGCCCAGCACGTTGAAGAGCACATGCCCCATGGCCGTGCGCTTGGCCGCCAGGTTGCCGCTCAGCGAAGCCAGGATAGGAGTGATGGTTGTACCGATGTTGCCCCCCAGGATTATGGCGCAGCCCAGCTCGAAGTTGATCCACCCCTGGCCGCACATTATCAGTGTGATGGCAAACGTGGCCGCCGACGACTGCACCACCATGGTGAGCACTATGCCCACGGCGAAGAATATCAGCACCGAGCCGTAGCCCATCGACGTGTAGTCCTTGAGGAAGGCCAGCATCTCCGGATTCTCCTGAAGGTTAGGCACATACTGGCTGATGAGGTCGAGGCCCATGAACAGCAGGCAGAAGCCTATGAGGAACTCGCCGCAACTCTTCACGGTCCCCTTCTTCATATACATCATGGGCACACCGATGGCCATCATCACAAGGGAATAGTCTGAAACGGAGACCTCGAACGAGAAAGCGGAGATAATCCAGGTGGTGACCGTGGTGCCGACGTTGGCTCCGAAAATGACGGCCATGGCCTGCGACAGCGACATCAGCCCGGCATTCACGAAGCTGACTACCATCACCGTGGAGGCGGACGAGGACTGTATTAACGCGGTTATGACGATACCGGTTAGCACACCGGTGATACGGTTGCGGGTCATTGCGCCCAGGATGTTGCGCAGACGGTCGCCCGCCGCCTTCTGCAGGCCCTCGCTCATTACCTTCATTCCGTAAAGGAAGAGGCAGACGGCGCCCAACAGGCTGATAAAGTCGATAATCGTATAATTCATCTAAACTTAGGGATGGATGTTTTCTGCTGCAAAAGTAGTGAATTTTTTCCGCTTTTACACACTCTTTAACCAATAAAAACGTACCCGGGCATGACCCTTCGCGCCCAAAAAATGTTATCTTAATGATTATTTAACACAAAAAGTTGTGAGTATCACGGAATTATCACTAACTTTGCAATCCCGAAACACAACACAAAAATCCTGAAATAAATTTTCAGGAAAAGGAAAGACATTAGATTCACAGATAAAAAAGTATTGACATGAAAAAAATTTTACTCGCACTCGCGGCGGCAGCCACCCTCACCGGCGCCGCCAACGCCGAAGTGATCACGCTGGCCACAGCCAATGCCACTGACATTGCCGGAACAGAAAAGGACGGGAACATCGACCCGCTCACTTCGCTCAAACTCGGCGACTACACCTTCACGTTCGACGCAAACGGAAACACCTCCACCAACCCCCGCTATTGGGCGGCCGACAAGTCCATCCGCTTGTATGCCAAAAACACGATGACAATCGCCGGCACCCTTACCGGTGTCAACGGCATCGAAATCGTGGGTAAAACCGTAAAGGGCATCGATGCCAACAACCTGCCTACCGTCAGCAGCGGAAGCATGGCAATCAGCGGCACGACCCTGACATGGACACCCTCCGACGCCGCAGTGGTTCTCTCTGACATCACCATCACGATGCCCTCTAATGCCGGCGCAGACGGCAAAAATCCCAACCTCCAGTTCACATCAGTGAGAATCTACACCGGCAGTGACAAGCCCGGCGAAGGCGGCGGCGACAATCCCCAGCCCCAGCCCGGCGAAACCGGCTCCAAAGAGAATCCCCTCACCGTGGCACAGTTCCTCGCACAGGGCACTCCCTCCTCTGCCATAGCCAACACTTACGTGAAAGGCTACATCGTGGGTAACGCTCCCGGTCAGAAAATAAGCGAAGCCATCTTCACGGCAGAAGGTGCTTCAGCTTCCAACATCCTCATCGCCGGCGCGGCCGACTGCAAGGATTACACCCTCTGCATCCCGGTCCAGCTCGCTTCCGGCACCGCTCCCCGCGCCGCCCTCAACCTCATGGACAACCCCGGTAACCTCGGTAAAGAGGTAATCCTCTGCGGCTCGCACGAAGCTTACTTCGGCACCAACGGCCTCAAGAGCGTCACCTGGTACCAGTTGGCAGGCGGCGTTGATCCCGACAAAGAGATTGACTGCTCCACCGTAGCCGAGCTGCTCGCGGTTCCCAACGGCTCGAAGTTCAACTTCGCCGGCGAAGCCGTGGTTTCATACGCCAACGGCCCCGACTGCTACATCTTCGACAACACCGGCGCAACACTCCTGTATTCGAGCAAAAACGACCCCTGGCCCTCTGTCCTCGCCCCGGGTACCATCGTTACTTCCTGCTCCGGCGTCCGCTCCGACTATAAAGGCACCGTGGAGTTCATCCCCGTTATGAACACGCTCGCTACCGAAGAAGGTGAAGGCGCTCCCTACGCACAGCCCGTCAACAACGCCGACGCCCTCGCAGCTCTCGCAGTCGACACGTACGTAGTGGCCAAGAACGTATCGATAGCCATCGACGAGGCCAACGACCGTCAGGCCACCATCACATACGCCGACGGCACTACATCAGCAATGTGGAACCGCTTCAGCGGCTCGTCATACAACCCTACGACCGCATATCCCACGGACCTCGCAAAGAGATACAACGTCTACGGTCTCCGCAGCGTCAACAACGGCACCCCGCAGATCACATTCGTGAAAGCTGACGACGCCACCGGCATCGCCGACATCAACGCAGCTGCTGAAAACGTTATGGTCAACGGCCGCGACATCATCGCCCCCGCCGGCTCACGCATCTACACCCTGAGCGGCGCACAGGTAGGCGGCAACGGTCTCGCCTCCGGCGTTTACATCGTCCGCACCGCCAACAAAGCCGTCAAAGTAATCGTCAAGTAATCACCGCATAAATCCCATAACCGCGCCCCGAAAGGCCCGGTACACCCAAAGGGAGGCAGCCCCGCGCTCGCCTCCCTTTTTTCATACCATTGCCCCGACTCACAATTATTTCGGCCCGGTATGTTGCTTCCCATATCTGCAACAACGAAAGGTGTATTATGGGTGGTATTTTTCGGACTCGCCAAAACATTCCAATACACAGCGTTGCTTATTTTTGGAGCTGCCGGTTTGGCACGCATTAAACGTATGTTCAAATGTCAAAATTAATCAGGAATAGCGCCCACAAATTTGGACGGCTATCTATTTTATGGCCTATCTGCTATCGCGGACGGTTGTACACATGAAGAGCCAGGTTTTTTTAATATTTTCCCAGTTAATGGGATTATAGATTTTTCTGTAGCGGTTTTTCGCGATTTTTTTTGGGGAGGACGGATTTTTTTGCTATTTTTGCATTTTGTAATGTTTGTGCCGCTTTTCTCTCCACGCGTGGCACACCGTAAAGTGTACTGTTATGGATTTGTTTGACAAGATTAGCGAAGATATCAAAAAGGCGATGCTGTCCCGTGACCGCGTGCGCCTCGAAGCCCTCCGCGGCGTGAAGAAAGAGTTCCTGGAAGCCAAGACCGCAAAAGGCGCCAACGGTGAACTCCCCGACGACAAGGCTATCAAAATCATGACTAAAATGGTGAAGCAGCGCCGCGAAAGCGCCAAGATTTACCAGGACAACAACCGCCCCGAACTGGCCGAAGGGGAGCTGGCTGAAGCAGCCGTCATAGAGGAATACCTGCCGCAGCAACTCTCGGCCGAAGAGCTGGAGAAAGAGGTGGCTGCCATCATAGCCTCCGTGGGCGCCACGTCGATGAAGGAGATGGGCAAGGTGATGGGAGTCGCCACCAAGCAACTTTCGGGCCGCGCCGACGGCGGCGCCATCTCGGCCTGCGTCAAGAAACTTTTAAATAACTGAAACCTCTCCGGTTTCTAAACCATAAGAAGGATGTTAAGATTACAGACCATCAAGGCCGACCCCGAGTTTGTCATCAGCCGTCTGGCGGTGAAGGGCTTCGACGGCCGCGCCGTGATTACAGAGATACTGGATGTGGACGCCGAACGCCGTCGCCTGCAGAAGACGTGCGACGATAACGCGCAGCAGCTCAAGAAGCTGGCCGCCTCCATCGGCATGCACATGAAGAAAGGGGAGAAGGAAGCCGCCGAAGAGGCCAAGGCCAAGGTGGCCGAACTCAAAGGCGCCGACAAGGGTCTGCACGACCGCCTGTCAGAGTGCGAGGCGAAGCTCGAGGAGCTGCTCCTCACCGTGCCCAACCTCCCCTGTGCCGACGTTCCCGAGGGCCTCACGGCCGAAGACAATGTGGTGGTGAAAGAGGGCGGCCCGATGCCGCAGCTCGGCGACGACGCGCTGCCCCACTGGGAGCTGGCCAAAAAGTACAACATCATAGACTTCGAGCTGGGCGTGAAGGTAACGGGCGCCGGTTTCCCGTTCTACGTCGGCAAGGGGGCACGCCTGCAGCGCGCGCTCATCCAGTTCTTCCTCGACAAGGCCTGGGAGGCCGGTTACGTGGAGGTGGAGCCGCCGTTCGTCGTAAACCCGGCGTCGGCACGCGGCACCGGACAGCTCCCCGACAAGGAGGGGCAGATGTACCACGTGAACCTCGACGACCTTTATCTCATCCCGACGGCCGAGGTTCCGGTCACCAACATTTACCGCGACGTCATCCTGAAAGAGGACGAACTTCCGCGCAAGAACTGCGCCTACTCCCCCTGTTGGCGCCGCGAGGCCGGCAGCTACGGCAAGGATGTGCGCGGCCTGAACCGCCTGCACCAGTTCGACAAGGTGGAAATCGTCCGTATCGAAAAGCCGGAAAACTCCTACGCTGCCCTCGAGGAGATGAAGGATCACGTGGAGGGACTTCTCCGCGAACTCGGGTTGCCCTGGCACATCCTGCGCCTGTGCGGAGGCGACATGTCGTTCACCTCGGCTATCACCTACGACTTCGAGGTGTGGAGCGCGGCTCAGAAGCGTTGGCTGGAGGTATCGTCGGTCAGCAATTTCGAGGCATACCAGGCCAACCGCCTGAAATGCCGCTACCGCAACGCCGACAAGAAGATAGAACTCTGCCACACCCTCAACGGCTCGGCGCTGGCGCTGCCGCGCATCGTGGCCGCATTGCTGGAGAACAACCAGACGCCCGAGGGCATAGTAATCCCCGAGTGCCTGCGCAAGTACACCGGTTTCGACATCATAGACTGACGAAAAGACACATATATATTTAATCCTAAAACTAAGGAGCGCAGGTTTCCAACCTGCGTGAATGTACCGAATATGGAAACCCGCGCTCCTTGGCTTCCGATAACAACAATAAAGAAAAAAACAGTGGGATACATCAGCAAGGAAGAGAAGAAAATACCGCTCGACGACCCGTCGGGCAAATGGAGCGACCTTACCCTTCTCCCGGAATGGGAAGAGGAGTTTTATGACGTCTATACCGTGAGGAAACACGGCAAGTGGGTAATGCTCAAGGCATTGAAAAAGGAGTATGCCGACGACCCGGAGAAGCAGGAGATGCTGGAGCGCGAGTTCGACACGCGCTACAACCTGGCGCACCCTAACATAGTGATGGTCAACGACTTCGAGGAGATACCTGGTCTCGGCATGGTCATCGTCACCGACGACGTGTACGGCTATTCGCTGCGCCGCCTCATCGACGAGAAACGCCTCACCCCGAAAATCCTGCACCGCCTGCTTACCCAGCTGCTCGACGCCATGGACTACATCCAGGAAAACCATGTGGTGCACCACCCCATAACCCCGGAAACCATCATCTTCACCGAATACACCGAGAACCTCAAGCTCATAGATGTGGGTTACGACCAGACGGAAACACTCTCGCCGCAAGACCTCAGCACCGACATTCGCAGCTACGGCCAGGTGCTCGAAGAGGTTCTGGAGCACCTTCCCACCAAGATGCCGCGCCTCCAGCACATAGCGCAGCGCTGTCAGGGCGACAAGCGGTACGGCTCCATCCCGGCGCTGAGGCTCGACATCGAGCAGCGCAACTCCGGAAAGGTGTATCTCATCATCAGCATTTTCATCCTCATAATGGCGTGCCTGCTCATCTGGCTCGCCGTCTGACCATTCCCCTCTCATCCCCGCCACCACCATGATTGAAGTAAAGAAAATCAGCCCCACGAAAAAGAACCTGCGTAAGTTCACACAGTTCCAGATAGACCTCTACCGCGCCAACGATTACTACGTGCCGCCGCTCGTCAGCGACGACGTAAAGACGCTCGACCCTAAGAAAAACCCCGCTTTCGACTTCTGCGAGGCGCAATGCTTCATGGCATACGAGGGCGGACGTCCCGTGGGGCGTGTGGCCGCCATCATCAACAACGCCGTGAACGAGCGCTCGGGCGAGAAATCGGTGAGGTTCGGTTTCCTTGACTTCGAGGACAACCCCGAGGTGAGCGCGGCGCTGATGAAGTCCGTGGAAGACTGGGGCCGCGAGCGCGGAATGACACGAGTAATCGGGCCGCTGGGGTTCACCGACCTTGACCACGAAGGCATGCTCGTGGAAGGTTTCGACGAGCTCTCCACCATGGCCACCATCTACAATTATCCCTATTATCCGGAGCACATCGAGCGCCTCGGCTACGCCAAGGATTCGGACTGGAAGGAGTTCGTGATGGACGTTCCCGACGGCATCCCCGAGAAGATGAACCGCGTGGCCGACATCGTGAAGAAACGCACCGGCCTGAAAGTGAAGAAGTACACTTCGCGCAAGAAAATCAAAGAGGAATACGGCCGCGCCCTCTTCGAGCTGGTGAACGAAGCTTACGACCAGCTTTATGAATACTCGCCGCTCACCGACCGCCAGATTGAGTACTACATAGACCAGTATCTCGACCTGTTGGACCTCGACCTGGTGACCATTATCGTCGATGAGGAGGAGAAGCTCGTGGGCGTGGGCATATCGATGCCGTCGATGAGCTGCGCATTGCAGAAAGCCAAAGGCAAGCTCTTCCCCTTCGGGTGGATACCGTTGCTCAAGGGACTGAAAGGGAAGAACGACCGCGTGGACCTTCTGCTCGTGGCCGTGAAGCCGGAATACCAGAGCAAGGGGGTTAACGCGTTGCTCTTCCAGGACCTCATTCCCTACTACATAAAGCGCGGCTTCAAATGGGCGGAATCGAACCCCGAGATGGAGACCAACGCCAAGGTGCAGAGCCAGTGGGACTACTTCACGCACCGCCAGCACCGCCGCCGCCGCTCATACGTCAAAAATATCTGACAACCGACTGTTTCCGGGAGTGACTGAATTATGATAAAGGATAATCTTAAGATATATTGCGAGAACCTGCACCGGTATGTGGACATCACCGGCGGCATGAGCCTTTGGGAAGTGTACGAGCGGCTACGCGACGAACTCGGCTTCGAGCCTATCGTAGCGCGCGTCAACAATAAGACCGAAAATCTCTCTTTCCCCCTCTTCTCTCCCAAGCAGGTGGAGTTCATGAAGGTGACGAGCGCAACGGGGCAGCGCGTCTATGTACGCTCGCTCTGCATGATGCTTTACCGTGCCGTGGACGCCGAGATGCCGCACGTCCGCCTCTTGATAGAGCACAGCGTCTGCGCCGGATACTATTGCCGTCTGCTGAGCCGCGACAACGGCACTGAAATAGAGATTACAGACGAAATCCTGGGCCGTATCCTGGCCAAAATGCGCGAGCTGCACGAGCGCAAGCTCCCCTTCCTGCGCCGCGAACGGTTGACCCGCGACGTCATAGACCGCTTCCGCCGCCAGGGGCTCGACGACAAGGTGCACCTGCTCACCACGCAGCATAACCTCTACACCACCTTCTACCGCCTCGACGACCTCTGCGACAGCTTCTACGGCGCCCTGGCTCCCCACACCGGCCTCATCGGCACCTTCGACCTGGTGAAGTACAAATCCGGATTCCTGCTCATGGGCATCGACCCGGCCAACCCCGACGTACCGCGACAGCCCGTCACGCAAGAGAAGATGTTCCAGGTCTTCAAGCGCTACGAGCAGTTCAACCGCGTCATCCGCATCTCGAATGTCGCCGACCTCAACGACGCCGTCAGCCAGAAGAGCACCGCCCAGCTCATCAACGTGGCCGAGGCCATGCACAACAACTACATCAGCAGCATCAGTAACGACATAACGCGCCTGCACCACGAGCGCGGCACCCGCATCGTCATGATTGCCGGTCCGTCGTCATCGGGCAAGACCACCTTCTGCAAGCGCCTGGGCATACAGCTGATGACCAACCTGCTGACGCCCAAGATGATTTCGCTTGACGACTATTTCGTGGACCGTGCGCACACGCCGCGCGACGCCTCGGGCGATTACGACTACGAGAGCCTTTACGCCCTCGACCTGGAGCGCCTTAACTCCGACCTCGCGGCGCTGCTACGCGGCGAGACCATAAACCTCCCCACCTACAGTTTCGAGCTGGGAACGCGCATCGAGAAAGATCGTCCACTGCGCCTCGGACCCGACGACATCCTCATCATGGAGGGAATCCACGGCCTGAACCCCGAGCTCACGCAGCAACTCGACACCACGAAGCTCTTCAAGATATACGTCTCGGCGCTGACCACGCTCCATATAGACGACCACAACTGGATTTCCACTACCGACAACCGTCTGCTGCGCCGCATAGTGCGCGACCACCGTTACCGCCACACCTCGGCGTTGGAGACCATACGCCGCTGGCCGAGCGTGCGCCGCGGCGAGGAAAAGTGGATTTTCCCCTTTCAAGAAAACGCCGACGCCACCTTCAACTCTTCGCTCATCTTCGAACTCGGGGTGATGAAGGAGTATGCCGAGCCGCTCCTCAAAGAGGTACCGCACGACGTGCCCCAGTATGCCGAGGCATACCGCCTGCTGAAGTTCCTCGGCTACTTCGACCCCATCCCCGCCGAGCAGATTCCCTCCACGTCGCTGCTGCGGGAGTTCCTCGGCGGCTCCTCGTTCCACTATTGATTAATATACACTGACAATGAAGGATTTGACTACGGCTCAGATTGAAAGCCTCGAACAGCTCATCGAGGAGCAGAATACCGACCGCGTGCGCGACCTCATCAAGGACCTGCATCCCGCCGACATCGCCGAGCTTTTCCAGGACCTCGACCTGCACGACGCCGAATGGGTGTTCAACCTCATCGACGACAAAGACGTGCAGGCCGACGTGCTCATGGAACTCGACGAGGAGGACCGGAAAAAGCTCCTTGAAGGTATGGACTCCGACCGCATCGGACACTTCATAGACCTGCTCGACACCGACGACGCCGTAGACCTTATCCAGGAACTCGACGAGGAGGACCGCGACGAGGTTATCCAAAAAATCGAAGACGTTGAGCAGGCAGGCGACATCGTAGACCTCCTCCAGTATGACGAGGACACCGCCGGCGGACTCATGGGCACCGAGATGATCATGGTCAACGAGAACCTCTCCATGCCCGAAAGCCTAAAGGAAATACGCCACCAGGCCGAAGACCTCGACGACATCTATTACGTCTACGTCGTGGACGACGACAAGCGCCTCAAGGGAATCCTCCCGCTCAAGAAATTAATCACCCACCCCTCCGTCTCCAAGATAAAGCACGTCATGGAGACCGACCCGGTGTCGGTGCGCACCGAAACGCCCATCGAAGAGGTGGCCATCGACTTCGAGAAATACGACCTCGTGGCGATGCCTGTCGTGGACGGAATAGGGCGCCTGGTGGGGCAGATAACGGTCGACGACGTGATGGACGAGGTGCGCGAACAGTCGGAACGCGACTACCAGCTGGCCTCCGGTATCTCGTCGGACATCGATGCCGACGACTCCATACTGACCCAGACCAAGGCGCGTCTGCCGTGGCTGCTGATAGGCATCATCGGCGGCATCGTCAACTCCATCATCCTGGGTGGTTTCGAGGCGCAGATTGCCGCCGTGGCCGCATTGGCCATCTTCATTCCGCTAATCGGTGGCACCGGCGGTAACGTAGGCGTACAGGCATCGGCCATCGTGGTGCAGGGCCTCGCCAACGGACGCCTCGAAATAAACGAGGCCTGGAAGCAGATAGGGCGGGAAGTGCTTGTGGCACTCATCAACGCCGTGGTCATCTCCGGCCTTGTGTTCCTCTACGTCTTACTTACGCAGCATAACAACTATGCCATCTGTTTCGCGGTGGGATGTTCGCTGTTCTGCGTGGTGATATTCGCGACGGTCTTCGGCACCTTCGTCCCCCTCACCCTCGAAAAACTGAAAATAAACCCTGCGCTGGCAACAGGCCCCTTCATTCAGATTACCAACGACGTGGTGGGTCTGCTCATCTACGTCTCCATGTCGAAATGGATGCTATCCGTCTTCACATCCTAAGCAACTTACGCAAGCAATGGCAAAACCGGTCGAAACCCCGCTTATGAAGCAGTACTACGAGATGAAAAAGAAGCATCCCGACGCGATACTTCTTTTCCGCGTAGGCGACTTTTACGAGACATTTTCCGACGACGCCAAGGAGGCGTCCGCCATCCTGGGCATCACGTTGACGCGCCGCGCCAACGGCTCGGCGCAATATGTGGAGCTGGCCGGGTTCCCGCACCACGCCCTGGACACATACCTGCCGCGCCTGGTGCGCGAAGGGAAGCGCGTGGCCATCTGCGAACAGCTCGAAGACCCTAAGACCACCAAGAAGCTCGTGAAGCGCGGCATCATAGAGCTCGTCACCCCCGGCGTCAATATCTCCAGCTCGCAGCTCGAACAGCGCGACAACAACTTCCTGGCCGCCATCCACCGCGGCAAGAACGCCGTCGGCGTGGCTTTCCTCGACATCACCACCGGCGAATACCTCTGCGCCCAGGGAACGGCCGAATATGTGGACAAACTGTTGAATAATATCCGTCCGTCGGAACTGCTACGCCTCCACGGCTCGCGCCTGCAATACGAGGCCGACTTCACCTACCGCTGCTCCTCGTTCGAACTCGACGACTGGGTCTACACCACGCAGGCGGCCGAGGAGCGGCTGCTGCGCCATTTCTCCACCGCGTCGCTGAAGGGATTCGGCGTTCAGGGACTTACGGAGGCTGTCATCGCCGCCGGAAGCATCCTCTATTATCTGGACCAGACGTGCCACACGCAGATAGGGCATATCACCGCGCTGGCCCGCATCGAGGAGGACAAATACGTGCGCCTGGACCGCTTCACCACGCGCAACCTGGAAATCGTGGAACCGATGAGCCCCGAGGGAATGTCGCTATACAAGGTGCTCGACCATACCGTAACGCCGATGGGAGCGCGCCTCTTGCATCGCCACCTCCTCTTCCCGTTGCTCGACATCGAGGCCATCAACAAGCGGCTCGACGCCGTGGAGTATTTCCTCAACAACCCGGAGCAGGGGAACGCCGCGCGCGACGTCATCTGTACCGTGGGCGACTTCGAGCGCTTTGTCTCGCGTGTGGCCACGTTGCGCACGCAGCCCCGCGACATGCTCTCGCTGCGTAACGGCCTCGCCGCCGGAGCGCGCCTGAAAAAGCTGTTGACAGGCGCTCCTGCAGAGGTAATCCGCGACATGGCCGCCCGCATCGACCCGCTCGACCACCTCGTGGACACCATCACACGCACTGTCTCCCCCGACGCGCCGTCGCAACTCGGCAAAGGCCCGGCCATCGCCGCCGGAGTGGACCCCGAACTCGACGAGCTCCGCAACCTCGTGACCCACGGCAAGGAAGCCCTCGCCGCCATACAGCAGCGCGAGATAGAACGCACCGGAATACCCTCGCTCAAAATCTCCTTCAACAACGTCTTCGGATACTATATAGAGGTGCGCAACACCCACAAGGACAAGGTGCCCGCCGAGTGGATACGCAAGCAGACGCTTACCGCCGCCGAGCGCTATATCACCGAGGAACTGAAGGAATACGAGGAGAAAATCACCGGCGCGGAGCAGAAAATCGACGCCATAGAGCGCCGCATCTTCGACGCCCTGGTGGAGCACACCTCGCGCTATATCCCTGCCATGAAGCTCAACGCCCTGCTCATGGCGCAGACCGACGTCGTACTTTCTCACTCTGTCGTCGCCTCTGAATATAACTACACGCGCCCCGTCATCGACGACTCCACCGTGTTGGAAATCACCGAAGGGCGACATCCGGTAATAGAACGGCGCCTACCGCCCGGCGAACCGTACATCGCCAACTCGCTGACGCTCGACTGTGACGACACGCAGGTGATGATGATTACCGGCCCCAACATGTCGGGTAAATCGGCGCTCCTGCGCCAGACGGCCCTTATCACCCTCATGGCGCAGACCGGCTGCTATGTCCCCGCGCAGAAAGCCCGCATCGGCCTGGTAGACAAGATTTTCACCCGTGTGGGTGCCAGCGACAACATATCGTCGGGCGAATCCACCTTTATGGTGGAGATGAACGAGGCCGCCTCCATCCTCAACAACATGAGCGGGCGCTCTCTGATACTCTTCGACGAACTGGGGCGCGGCACCTCCACCTACGACGGCATCTCGATAGCCTGGGCCATAGTGGAATACATCCACGACAACGGCCGCTGCCGTCCGCGCACGCTCTTCGCCACGCATTACCATGAACTCAACGAGATGGAACACTCGCTGCCGCGCGTGCGCAACTACCACGTGGCGGTGCAGGAAATCGACGGCAAGGTGGTGTTCCTGCGCAAGCTGCGGCAAGGAGGTTCGGAACACAGTTTCGGTATCCACGTGGCGCGCCTGGCCGGTATGCCCCCCTCGATAGTGAAACGCGCCGACAGCGTGCTCCACGGCCTCGAATCCTCGCACGCCGACGCGTCGCCGGGCGCCACCGACACTAATGCATCTGATAAGAAGTCGCGGAAAAAAGGCGCTCCCGAGCCGATGAAAGCCAACATCAAGGAGATAGGCAAACAGAAAGAGGGTATGCAGCTGAGCATCTTCCAGCTCGACGATCCTACCCTCTCGCAAGTGCGCAAGGAAATCCTGAACCTCGACATCGACAACCTGACACCGCTCCAGGCCCTCACCTCCCTGCACAACCTCAAAAGCCTCCTCACCGGCAAATAAACAAGTAACTAAATCAAATAAAAGTATATCAAATGAAAAAATGTATCGCAATCCTCGCTCTCCTCATTTGCGTTATGGTAGGAACGGTGTCAGCCTCTGCGCGCACCTGGAGCACCGGCTCAATGACCGGAACCATAGGCAAATACAAAGTAGTTATGTCTCTCTCGGTAAATGAAAGCAACAAGACCGTCTCCGGTTGGTACTATTACCGTTCCAAAGGACCGAAAAATAAAATAAACCTTTCCGGTACGTACCGTGACAGTTCCGGAAGTGCCGTTATCCTGGAGATGGACATGAAAGAAAAAACAGGAGGAAAGGTAACCGGATACTTTGACGTAACGTATAGCCAGTACATGGGTGAAATATCCCTTGACGGAGACTTTACCACGTCAGCCGGAAAGCGGTATACTGTAAACCTAAGCAAATAAAGCTGCCACTTACGGGATTCTACGGATGGAATGCCCGATAATGAAATTGCCTAATCTGTAAATCCCTCAAAAAAAGAATAATTTGGAGATGCCGGGACGATTTTTTTCGTCTCGGCGCTTTATTTTTCAGGAATCATTGACTCAGATTCCAACATCGGTGTTCTCCGCAATAGGTATACCTGAATACTGCGGGTCATCGGTGAAGTATGGCTCGCTTTGCGAAACATACGGAACAGCAGACGTTCGTAGAAGCTACGTGGCATGCGCCTCGGCGTAGCCTTCAGCACCGAAACATGCAACATCGCCGCCCGGAAAGCCGAATAAGCAATCTTCCCCTCTTGCGCAGGATTTCGATACAATCGAATAAGGGACTTCCCCTGTTGAAAAATATTTTGGCGGATTCGGATTTTTTGCTTATATTTGCATTTTGATAATCTTCTATACTTCTAACCTTTAATTGCCTTGCTTATGAACAGGTTTATATCTACGCTTATGTTGGGCGCGGCAGCTGTGTCGGCTTTTGCCGCCGCGCCGCAGCCCGCACGTGTTCATGCCGGGATGCAACCCACCGAGCCGCAACGACTTGCGCCTCGCACTACCGTGAAAATGAACGAACCTGCCGACGGCGACCTCAAAGCCGATTTTTCGCGCCGCGGCACCGCCGACGAAACCACTTTCTGGGAAGAATGTTTCGAGAATGGCCTCGACGGCTGGACCGTGGAGCCGACCAAAGAAGTCACCTGGCAACTGAAAAATGCCCCGACTCCCTTCTCCTCTATCCGCGAGGGTGACACTCAGTCGCTTTATACCGACGTTCCATACCAGGTGTTCAAACGCGAAATTTCGTGGGTGACGTCGCCCGAAATCTCTATCCCCGACAACGCCATGCTGCGTTGCTGGCTCTATTTCTCGCTCAACTGGAAGGACGTATGCGCCCTTGAGATACATATCTCCACCGATGATTTCGCCACTTCGGAGTGCCTTTATACCTCGCTCGACGAGGAGGGAGAGAAGCCGTCGCAGTGGCGACATGTGGGCGTCTCGCTGGCCTCATACGCAGGTAAGAAGGCTAAAATACGCTTTAAATATACCTACGGTACCGACGACGAGATTTTCAAGACCGGCGGCTACCAGGGCGATTTCTACATCGACGGCATCGAGATTACCGGCGCCGTGCCGGTGACGAAAATCGAAGCCATGACCGGTGAGAAGATCGACTTCATCGACCTCTCGGAAGGCAATCCCGTGTCGTGGCAATGGTCTTTCCCCGGCGCCACACCTTCTACCTCCACGGAGCAGAATCCCACCGTTTATTATACGCTCGACGGCGACTATGACGTGTCGCTGACCGTCATTGACGCCGAAGGCCACACCGCCTCGCTTACGAAGCCGGGACTCGTATCCGTTACCGGCACCGCCCCGGTGGCACATATCCTGCCGCCCGCAACCTTCCGCTATGCCACGACGCACAAACCGATGGTCGCACCGATGGCTACCGTCACCTTCCGCGACGCCTCGGAGGGTTATCCCGACTCCTGGCAGTGGAGCATCGCCGGAGTGCAGCCAGACAATACCGCCATGCTGACGGCCGACACCGAGAGCGTGGACGTGAATTACTATTTCCAGCACGACTGGGGCGCCGACCTCACCGTCAGCAACCTGCACGGCACCTCCAGCGACCGCGTGGAGGTGAGCGCCGAGTATTCCGGCTCAGTGAATAACCTGCTGCCCAGCGACAACCTGACTACCTTCGACCTCGAAGGCAGCGGCACATTCCCCGGCTCCAACTCAATGGGCATAACCCGATACGCCGAGAAGTTCTCCGCTCCCTCGGTCCCGGCGTTCATCGATGGCGTGACGGTCTTCTTCACCAAAAATTACACCGAAGAGCTGGTTGACCAGATAGCGAGCGTGGGCGTACACCTTTACACCAGCGAGAACGGCCTGCCCGGCGAGAAGATAGAAAGCTGGTGGTGGGACGTCTTTGAACTCGATATTTCACAGACTCCCGGCATGGTCCAGGGTACCGCTTTCCCCTTTACCACGGCACCGGTGGTCAGCGACGAGTTCTTTATAGTGGTTGACGGCATCCCCGACACCAGGTGGAACGCCGACGTGGCATTTGCCATGGCAGAGTTCCGAGGCTCCGACGGCACCGCCTATATGGAGAAGGACGGCAAGTGGATAGAGGTAAGCTCATACTTCCCCGCCGGCCACAACCATACCTCATACGCCATCTATCCCAGTATCCGCCACTCCGTCATAGCGCCGCTCCCGATGGGCGCGAAAGCCGAAGTGCAGGCCGACTGGAAAGCCGGAACCTACGACTTCGAGTACTTCTCCATTAATGGCCGCAAGTCGGCCGAGAGTGACGCCGACTGGTGCCGCGTGGTCGGCGAACCCAACGGCATGACCGTCGACACCTTAAAGATAGAGGTTGATGAAAAACCGAACAGCATCCCCGAGCGCACCGCCACCATCAGCGTGACCGATGGCGCCACGACGATGCCGGTGATTGTACGTCAGAGCGGCTCGAACGCCATAGAGGGAATCTCCGACGACACATTGCGCCTCGCCGCCACCGCTGAGCAGCTTACAGTGACGCTTCCCGAAGAGGGCCGGATAACGGTTGCCGACATTTCTGGACGAGTGCTCATGGAACGCCGTCTCGGCGCCGGAACATCGGAACTCGGCCTGCGCCATCTCCCCGCCGGCGTTTACCTCGTGAAGGCGCGCACCGCCTCAGCCGCCCGCAGCCTTAAACTCCGCAAGTAACTCTCCGGCCCGCTTGGGCTAATATACCTATAAGACAGTGCAGCCATTTTCCCGCTTGGGGAGTGGCTGTACTGTTAAAAAACACAAATAAGTACAAATAAATTTGGTGGATAAATAAAATTGACGTAACTTTGCAGAGCAAAAGGGCGAATACCAGAGTGGCCAAATGGGGCAGACTGTAAATCTGCTGGTTTATACCTTCGGTGGTTCGAATCCATCTTCGCCCACAAACTTCACTCATAAAAGAGAAAGGAGACTGTTTGCGGAAGTAGCTCAGTTGATAGAGCATCAGCCTTCCAAGCTGAGGGTCGCGAGTTTGAGCCTCGTCTTCCGCTCCAACTGGAACTAAAGGACAAACATATAAATTGCCTATGTAGCTCAGGGGTAGAGCACTTCCTTGGTAAGGAAGAGGTCGCGGGTTCAAATCCCGCCATCGGCTCTAAGGTTGGTATAAAGCCATCTGACAGCCTCGGTAATGCCCTGCATTATCGTGGCCTATTGTTGAGAACAAAACATTTATTACAAATACAAAACACCAAGTTATGGCAAAAGAGAAATTCGAAAGAACCAAACCGCATGTTAACATCGGTACCATTGGTCACGTGGACCACGGCAAAACTACCTTGACCGCCGCCATCACCACCGTGTTGGCAAAAGCAGGTCTTTCCGAGGTTAAGTCCTTCGATCAGATTGACAATGCACCCGAGGAAAAAGAGCGTGGTATTACTATCAACACCGCACACGTAGAATACGAAACCAAGAATCGTCACTATGCACACGTAGACTGCCCCGGACACGCTGACTACGTAAAGAACATGGTAACTGGTGCTGCCCAGATGGACGGCGCTATCATCGTGGTTGCTGCTACCGACGGTCCCATGCCCCAGACACGTGAGCACATTCTTCTGGCTCGCCAGGTGAACGTTCCCCGCATCGTAGTGTTCCTGAACAAGTGCGATATGGTAGACGACGAGGAAATGCTCGAGCTCGTAGAAATGGACATGCGCGAACTTCTCGACCAGTATGACTACGATGGAGATAACACCCCCATCATCCGTGGCTCCGCCCTGGGCGCACTCAACGGCGAACCCCAGTGGGAAGAGAAAATCATGGAACTCATGGACGCAGTCGACACTTGGATTCCGCTGCCTCCTCGCGACGTGGACAAACCCTTCCTGATGCCTGTAGAAGACGTCTTCTCGATTACCGGTCGTGGTACAGTTGCTACCGGCCGTATCGAAACCGGCGTTGTGAAAGTAGGTGACGAAGTACAAATCATGGGTCTTGGCGCCAACCTCAAATCCACCGTTACCGGTGTTGAGATGTTCCGCAAGATTCTTGATGAAGGCGAAGCCGGTGATAACGTAGGTCTGCTTCTCCGTGGTATTGACAAGAAGGAAATCAAGCGTGGTATGGTAATCTGCCACCCGGGTGTCATCAAACCCCACGACGAGTTCAAGGCTTCCGTCTATATCCTCAAGAAAGAGGAAGGTGGTCGTCACACTCCGTTCCACAACCACTATCGTCCTCAGTTCTACATCCGCACTCTTGACGTTACCGGCGAAATCACCCTTCCCGAAGGTGTTGATATGGTAATGCCCGGTGACCACGTAGAAATCACCGTGAAGCTGATTACTCCGGTAGCATGCGACCAAGGTCTGCGTTTCGCTATCCGTGAGGGCGGCCGCACCGTAGGTTCGGGTCAAATCACCCAGATCATTGAGTAATATCTGATGCAAGGAAGATGAGAGGCGTAAGCCCTCAATCATAAGCATCGCTAAATCAAAAGTCCGGCCGGAGGGTCGCAAGCAATCCGGCCGGACATATTTACGGGACTAGCTCAGTTGGTAGAGCACCGGTCTCCAAAACCGGGTGTCGGGAGTTCGAGCCTCTCGTCCCGTGCTAAAAAACGCAACACAAATGAAGAAATTAAAACTACTTACGAATATCGAGGAGTCTTATGACGAGCTTCGTTACAAGACTTCTTGGCCTACTAAGAAGCAGCTTGTCAAATCGGCCGTGATCGTCATGATAGCTTCCGTGATAATCGCTTTGATTATCTTTTTGATGGATCAGGTTGTGGACAGGCTTATGCACCTTATTTACAGCTTTGGTCAATAAACCGGTAATCACCTTTTCGTAAGACGAGAGCAATGGCAGGAACAGCAAAAAAGACAGTTTCGAAAACGGAGGAGATATCCGTGAAGCGCCCGAAGGTGCAGCGCGGATGGTATGTTCTTCGTGCCATTTCCGGCAAGGAAGCCAAGGTTAAGGAGATTCTTGATGCACAAATCAAGAATACGGATCTTGGCAAGCACCTTTTTCAGGTGTTGATTCCGACAGAGAAGGTTTTGACGGTACGTAGCGGCAAGAAGGTTGTGAAAGAACGCAATCTTTACAGTGGCTATGTTTTTGTCGAGGCAGAACTGACAGGTGAAACAATGGCAACTCTTACAAACACGAGCAACGTCATCGATTTTCTTCGCGGACGAGATCGTTCGTCGGCACCCGAATGTCTTCGTGAGGCCGAGGTTCGTCGTATGCTTGGTGTGATAGACGATTTCAGCGGCAACCCGGACGAGGGCGTCAACGATTATATCGTCGGCGAAACCGTCAAGGTTATCGATGGGCCGTTTAACGGGTTCTCTGCTATCATCGAGTCGGTAAATTCCGAGAAGAAGAAGATAACCGTTGCTGTGAAGATTTTTGGGCGCAAGACGCAGCTGACGTTAGACAATTCGCAGGTAGAGCGCGAGTGAATCACAGGCTTGGGATAGCCTGCCGGAACTGAGAGGAGCGATTGGTTACGCATTCGTCGAGACTAAGTACGGTAGATATTTCAAGCGGCCTTGGAGGCTTTGAACCGGGAAGGCGAAAGCATACCGGTAAAAGGCGGAAGGGGTGTGATGCACGTGCTGTTTATGTTTATAAATAAAATAAGTAAGAACAATGGCTAAAGAAATTGCTGGACAGATCAAACTGCAAATCAAGGGCGGTGCAGCAAACCCCTCTCCTCCCGTAGGACCCGCGCTGGGTTCCAAGGGTATCAATATCATGGAGTTTTGCAAGCAATTCAATGCCCGCACCCAGGACAAGGCCGGTAAGGTGCTTCCCGTTGTTATCACATACTACACGGACAAGAGCTTTGACTTTATAGTCAAGACACCGCCGGTAGCAGTGCAACTTAAGGAAGCCACTAAACTGAAGAGTGGTTCGGCACAGCCTAACCGCACTAAGGTAGGTCAAATCAGCTGGGAACAGGTAAAGACAATTGCCGCCGACAAGATGCCGGATTTGAACTGTTTTACTATTGAATCGGCAATGCGAATGGTTGCCGGTACAGCCAGAAGTATGGGTATCACCGTTACCGGAGAATTCCCCGCCAACAACTAATAAAATTCAATCGCAATGAGTAAACTTACAAAAAACCAAAAGTTAGCTTTATCGAAGATTGAAGCCGGGAAGACCTACACGTTAGCGGAAGCCGCCGAAAAGGTTAAGGAAGTTACCTTTACCAAGTTTGACGCATCGTTGGACATCGATGTACGTCTGGGCGTAGATCCCCGTAAGGCTAACCAGATGGTGCGTGGCGTAGTAACGCTTCCGCACGGTACTGGCAAACAAGTGAGTGTATTGGTGCTTTGCACCCCTGATGCCGAAGCGGCCGCTAAGGCAGCCGGCGCCGACTACGTTGGTCTTGACGAGTATATCGAAAAGATCAAGGGAGGTTGGACAGACGTGGACGTCATCATCACCCAGCCCGCCATCATGGGTAAGATAGGAGCCCTTGGCCGAGTACTCGGACCTCGAGGTCTTATGCCTAACCCCAAGAGCGGAACAGTGACCATGGACGTAGCTAAGGCAGTGGAAGAGGTCAAAAAAGGTAAGATTGATTTCAAGGTAGACAAGAACGGTATCGTACACTCGTCGATAGGCAAGGTGTCTTTCACACCGGCGCAGATTGCAGAGAACGCCCGTGAGTTTATCAACACTCTTATCAAACTGAAACCCGCCACAGCCAAGGGCACGTATCTGAAGAGCATATTCCTTTCGAGCACTATGAGCCCGGGTGTCAAGATTGATCCCAAGTCAATGGAGGCATAATCTTTCTAAAACAGCACACACTATGAAAAAAGAAGATAAGGCTATAGTAATCGAGAAGATAGCTAAAACGATCAAGGAATACAGCTGCTTCTATCTCGTGGAGACAGCCGGCTTGAATGCCGAGAAGACCAGCGCGTTGCGTCGTGCATGCTTCGGCAAGGAAGTCAAGCTGTTGGTTGTCAAGAACACGCTTCTTCACAAGGCACTTGAGTCGCTTGAGGGTGACTACAGCGAGCTTTACGGTGCGCTCAAGGGTAGCACTTCGCTGATGTGTTGCAACACCGGCAACGTTCCCGCCAAGTTGCTTAAAGACTTTGTCAAGAAGGGAGATACGCTTCCTGCCCTGAAGGCAGCCTACGTTGAGGAGACCGTGTATATGGGTGCCGACCAACTTGAAGCACTATGCGCCATCAAGAGCAAGAACGAACTTATTGCCGACGTTGTGGCTCTGCTGCAATCGCCCGCCAAGAATGTTGTATCAGCCTTGCAGTCCGGTGGCAATAAGCTCCATGGCATCTTAGAGACGCTTTCCAACAAAGAATAAATCAAAATAGAAATACAAAACAACTAAATACACAAATACAATGGCAGATTTAAAAGCTTTTGCTGAACAACTTGTTAACCTTACCGTTAAGGAAGTAAACGAACTCGCTCAGATCCTCAAAGAGGAATACGGTATCGAACCCGCAGCTGCAGCTGTAGCCGTAGCCGCCGCTCCCGGTGCCGGCGCAGAAGCCGCAGAAGAGAAGACCAACTTCGATGTAGTTCTCAAAGCCGCAGGTGCAGCCAAGCTGCAGGTGGTTAAGCTCGTGAAAGAGCTCACCGGCCTGGGCCTGAAGGAAGCTAAGGAACTCGTTGACAACGCTCCTTCCACCGTTAAGGAAGGTCTTGCCAAGGCAGATGCCGAGGGCATGAAGAAGCAGCTCGAAGAGGCCGGCGCCGAAGTTGAACTGAAATAATACACCTGACTATCAGGTGAATAGGTTAAGAATCTCCTTTAAAGGTCGGTTCTTAACCTTTTGTGTCTAATTTATTTAGAGACTGGCCACAGAATGCCGGAAACCGTGCAAACGGGGACAGCAGTGGCAGTCCTTGCGTACCGCCTCCCGGGGGTTTAGTCCCCCGGGGGTACGCGCAGGGGCCTGTCTGAAGAAGCGATAGTCGAGTGGAAAAAGCCTCGGCGATAGTAAGACAGACAGGATGTCACTGACGTATGACCCGCAGCGCAAAGCCGGCACGATTATAAACAGAAGCTCAACTCGCCACGTCGAATCGACAAGATGATTCAAAAGACCCGGTCAGTGCCAATAGTAACTACGACAAAGCGGACCATATATAACGCGGCAGTATTATGTCCCGAGGCTGATGCATCAGGACATGATATGGTGTGCTTGTATGTATCCGATGAGGGTAGAGGACCGCAAAAGGTCTAAGCCTCGGTGAAGGTATAGAAACAGTCACTACACAGCGGCGAGTTACATATAATTTGAGTTCCTCCTAATTATCACCAACCATAGATGTCAGTACCAACAAACAAACCCCGTGTTAATTTTGCGTCGGTAAAGAATCCTCTTCCTTATCCCGACTTTTTGGAGGTACAGCTGAAGTCCTTCCAAGACTTTTTGCAGCTGGATACCCCTCCTGAAAAACGAAATAACGAAGGCCTGTACAAGGTGTTTTCCGAGAACTTTCCCATCGTGGACACGCGCAATAGCTTTGTGCTCGAGTTCTTGGACTACTACATAGACCCGCCGCGGTACTCCATAGACGAGTGCCTTGAGCGTGGTCTGACTTACAGTGTGCCTTTGAAAGCCAAGCTAAAACTTTACTGTACCGACCCCGACCACGAGGATTTTGACACCGTGATACAGGATGTGTATCTCGGTCCCATTCCTTATATGACCGAGAAGGGCACTTTTGTCATCAATGGTGCCGAGCGCGTTGTTGTGTCGCAGCTGCACCGTTCGCCCGGCGTGTTCTTCGGACAGAGCACTCACGCCAACGGTACCAAGCTTTATAGTGCGCGTATCATCCCGTTCCGCGGTTCGTGGATAGAGTTCGCCACTGACATCAATAATGTGATGTATGCCTATATCGACCGCAAGAAGAAGTTGCCTGTAACGACACTTTTGCGTGCCATAGGCTTTGAAAACGAAAAAGACATTATCGAAATCTTTGCTCCGGCAGAGGAGGTGAAGGTCAACAAGACCAACCTGAAGAAGGCCGTGGCCGAGCATCGTCGTCTTGCTGCCGTGGTTCTGAAGAAATGGACCGAGGACATGGTCGACCCGGACACCGGCGAGTTGACATCGCTGGAACGTACCGATCCGGTGATTGATCGTGAGACAGAGTTGACCGAGGAACACATAGACATGATTCTGGATGCAGGCGTGTCCACTATTATGTTGCAACGTGCCGATGTATCGCCCAGCGACTATGCCATCATCTTCAATACGTTGCACAAAGACCCCACTAATACGGAGGCTGAGGCTATACGCCATATCTATCGACAGTTGCGCAATGCCGAGGCTCCGGATGACGCCACCGCACGAGAGGTGATTACCAATCTCTTTTTCAGCGAAAAGCGTTATGACCTTGGTGATGTAGGCCGTTATCGCATCAATAAGAAGCTCAACTTGAGTATACCCATCGATGTCAAGGTACTGACCAAGGAAGACATCGTAGCCATCATAAAATATCTGATCGAGCTGATTAACAGCAAGACAGACGTCGATGATATCGACCACTTGAGCAACCGCCGTGTCCGCACTGTCGGCGAGCAGCTCTACAACCAATTCGGTGTTGGTTTGGCGCGTATGGCTCGAACCATCCGCGAACGCATGAATGTCCGTGACAACGAGACATTCACGCCCATCGACTTGATCAATGCCAAGACAATTTCGTCTGTCATCAATACCTTCTTCGGCACCAACGCCTTGTCGCAATTCATGGATCAGACTAACCCTCTGGCCGAGATTACGCATAAGCGTCGTATGTCCGCGTTAGGCCCCGGTGGTTTGTCGCGTGAGCGTGCCGGCTTCGAGGTACGTGACGTACACTACACCCACTATGGACGTCTGTGTCCTATCGAGACTCCGGAAGGACCCAACATCGGTCTTATCAGCTCGTTGTGCGTGTATGCCAAAATCAACGACCTCGGCTTTATCGAGACTCCGTATCGCAAGGTCGAGAACGGTAAAGTCAACCTGAAGAACGATGAGGTAGTCTATATGACGGCTGAAATCGAGGAGGGTAAGATTATCGCACAGGGTAATGCTCCCGTCAATGAAGATGGAACATTTAAGAACGACAGAGTCAAGGCTCGTTTGGATGCCGACTTCCCTGTGGTATCGCCCGATCAAGTCAACCTCATGGACGTGTCGCCTACACAGATAGCATCCATAGCAGCATCTCTTATTCCGTTCCTGGAGCATGATGATGCCAACCGCGCACTTATGGGATCGAACATGATGCGCCAGGCAGTGCCTTTGATGCGTAGCGAGTCGCCTATCGTGGGCACCGGCATAGAGGGTCAGTTGGTTCGGGACAGCCGCACGCAGATAACGGCCGAAGGTTCCGGCGTTGTAGAATTTGTAGACGCCACCACCATCCGCATCCGCTACGAGCGCACGCCTGACGAGGAGTTTGTATCCTTTGACGATGCCGTCAAGGAATATCACCTTCCCAAGTTCCGCAAGACAAACCAAAGCACCACCATCGACTTGCGTCCCATTTGCGTCAAGGGTCAGCGCGTCGAGAAAGGCGACATACTCACCGAAGGCTATTCCAGCGAAAACGGGGAATTGGCACTCGGTCGCAACCTCAAGGTTGCATTTATGCCCTGGAAGGGTTACAACTACGAGGATGCCATTGTGCTCAATGAGCGTGTAGTACGCGAGGATATCCTCACAAGTGTACACGTAGACGAATACTCGCTGGAAGTGCGTGAGACCAAGCGCGGTCTCGAAGAACTGACCAACGATATACCCAATGTCAGCGAGGATGCCACCAAGGATCTCGACGAACGCGGCATCATCCGAGTGGGTGCGCATGTCATACCCGGTGATATTATGATAGGCAAGATTACGCCCAAGGGCGAATCCGACCCCACTCCCGAAGAGAAGCTGCTTCGTGCTATCTTCGGCGACAAGGCCGGCGACGTCAAGGATGCCTCGCTCAAGGCTACTCCCTCGCTCAAGGGTGTCGTAATCAATACCAATCTCTTTAGCAAAGCCAGCAAAAAGCAAGCACGAGCCGCAGCGGCGCTCATGCCCAAGCTTGACGAAGAATACAACGCTAAGGCCGAAGAACTGAAGACAGTGCTTATCAATAAGCTTACATCTCTTATAGGTAATCGCACCAGCCAGGGTGTCAAGGATTTTCTTGGAGTGGATATCATTCCCAAGGGCGAGAAATTCACCGCTGCGGTACTTCGCGAAATCAACTTCGATACCGTTAACCTGAGCAAGTGGACCACTGATGCACACAAGAATGACCTAATTCGTCGCACCATCGTCAACTACCTGCGCAAGGCCAAGGAATTGGATACCCAGCTGCGCCGTCGTAAATTTGACCTCACTATAGGTGATGACCTGCCCTCCGGCATCATGCAGATAGCCAAGGTATACATTGCCAAGAAGCGCAAAATCAGCGTGGGAGACAAGATGGCCGGCCGTCACGGCAACAAGGGTATCGTGTCTCGCATCGTGCGCCAGGAGGACATGCCGTTCCTCGAAGACGGCACTCCGGTGGATATCTGCCTCAACCCCCTGGGTGTACCTTCGCGTATGAACTTAGGCCAGATTTTTGAGACTGTCTTAGGTTGGGCCGGTCGAGTGCTTGACGAGAAATTTGCGACGCCCATCTTTGACGGCGCCTCCCTCGACGACCTTAACGAATGGACCGACAAGGCAGGGCTTCCGCGTTACGGCAAGACCTATCTTTATGATGGCGGTACCGGCGAACGTTTTGACCAGCCCGCCACCGTTGGCGTCATCTACATGCTCAAACTCGGCCATATGGTCGAAGACAAGATGCATGCCCGTTCCATAGGCCCGTACTCGCTGATAACCCAGCAGCCTCTGGGTGGTAAAGCGCAGTTTGGCGGCCAGCGTTTCGGCGAGATGGAAGTTTGGGCGCTCGAAGCCTTCGGCGCCTCCCACATCTTGCAAGAAATCCTGACCATCAAGTCTGATGATGTCAACGGCCGCTCCAAGGCCTACGAAGCCATCGTCAAGGGCGAGCCTATGCCCACACCCGGCATTCCCGAGTCGCTCAACGTGCTTCTGCACGAGCTTCGCGGCTTAGGCTTGAGTGTCAACCTCGAACCGTAACACGTCCTCTGACACACGTCATATAAGTTGCCGGGCCGGAAGCCCGGTCCGGCAACAAAATTCGCTCCTCAGCACAATATCCATACACCGAAAACAAGATACAACCATATATGGCTTTCAGAAAAGACAAACCCATCAAACAAGGGTTCTCGAAGATTACTATAGGCCTGGCTTCCCCCGAGGAAATTCTGGAGAAGTCCTCCGGCGAGGTGCTCAAGCCCGAAACAATTAACTACCGCACCTACAAGCCCGAACGCGACGGTCTGTTCTGCGAGCGCATCTTCGGACCTGTCAAGGACTACGAATGCCACTGCGGCAAGTACAAGCGCATCCGTTACAAGGGTATCGTTTGCGACCGCTGCGGTGTCGAAGTCACCGAGAAGAAAGTGCGCCGCGAACGCATGGGCCACATCAAGCTTGTGGTGCCCGTGGCACATATTTGGTACTTCCGCTCACTGCCCAATAAGATAGGCTACCTCCTGGGACTACCTTCCAAGAAGTTGGACCAGGTAATATATTACGAGAAGTACATCGTCATCAATCCGGGTCATGAGATAGTCGTACCCGGCGAGGACGTGCGCGATCGCAACGGAGACCCCGTATACGTACAACGCCTTGACCTGCTGACCGAAGACGAGTATTTTGCCATCATAGACAATCTGCCTGCCGGCAACCAAAATCTCGAAGACGACGATCCCAACAAGTTCGTTGCGAAGATGGGCGCCGAAGCTATCTATGACTTGCTCAAGGATATAGATCTTGATGACCTGGCTGCACAACTGCGCCACCAGGCTGATACAGACGGCAGCCAGCAGCGTAAGGCTGAGGCCTTGAAGCGCCTCCAGGTTGTCGAATCCTTCCGTCAGTCGCGTGGACGCAACAAGCCTGAATGGATGATATTACAGGCAGTGCCCGTAATTCCACCCGAATTGCGTCCTCTGGTACCTCTGGACGGAGGTCGTTTTGCCACCAGTGATCTTAACGACCTCTATCGTCGTGTAATCATCCGCAACAATCGACTGAAACGACTCATCGAAATCAAGGCTCCCGACGTAATCTTGCGCAACGAGAAACGTATGCTTCAGGAAGCTGTTGACTCGCTGCTTGACAACTCTCGTCGTTCCTCGGCCGTCAAGTCCGATGCCAACCGCCCGTTGAAGTCTCTCAGCGATGCCCTCAAAGGCAAGCAAGGTCGTTTCCGTCAAAACCTCCTCGGCAAGCGTGTCGACTACTCCGCTCGTTCGGTCATCGTGGTCGGCCCCGAGCTGAAGATGCACGAATGCGGTCTTCCCAAATACATGGCAGCCGAGTTGTACAAGCCCTTCATCATCCGCAAACTCATAGAGCGCGGCATTGTCAAGACCGTCAAGTCCGCCAAGAAGATTGTCGATCGTAAGGAGCCTGTTGTATGGGACATCCTTGAATATGTGATGAAAGGACACCCCGTACTGCTCAACCGTGCCCCGACACTCCACCGCCTCGGCATCCAGGCATTCCAGCCCAAACTGATTGAAGGCAAGGCCATCCAGCTTCACCCGCTGGCATGTACCGCGTTCAATGCCGACTTCGACGGTGACCAGATGGCTGTGCACTTGCCCTTAGGCAATGAAGCCGTTTTGGAAGCGCAGATACTGATGCTGGGCGCGCACAATATCCTCAATCCCGCCAACGGTGCACCTATCACCGTTCCTTCGCAGGATATGGTCCTCGGCCTGTATTACATCTCCAAGCTACGTCCCGGCGATAAGGGCGAAGGCACCATATTCTATGGACCCGAAGAAGCACGAATAGCATACAACGAAGGCAAAGTCACCCTGCATGCCCCCGTCACCATTATGGTAGACGACATTGATGCCGATGGCAACCCCATTCAGCATCTTATGGAGAATACCTCCGTGGGCCGAGTGCTTGTCAACGAGTATGTGCCCAAAGAAATAGGATATGTCAACGAGTTGATTTCCAAAAAATCGCTGCGTAACATCATCTCGCGCGTCATCAAACGTTGCGGTATTCCTCGCTCGGCTCAGTTCCTGGACGATATCAAGAACCTCGGATACTATATGGCCTTCAAGGGCGGTCTTTCTTTCAACTTGGGCGACGTTATCATCCCCGAAGAGAAGAAAGAAATTGTGGCCGAAGGTTATGCCCACGTCGAAGAAGTGATGAACAACTACTCGATGGGCTTTATTACCAACACCGAACGCTACAATCAGATTATTGATATTTGGACACACGTCAACACCCGCCTTACCGACGTCCTCATGAAGCAGATGACCGAGGCCAACCAAGGCTTCAACTCCGTATTCATGATGCTCGACTCTGGTGCTCGTGGTTCCAAGGACCAGATTCGCCAGCTGGCCGGTATGCGCGGCCTTATGGCTAAGCCGCAGAAAGCCGGTGCCGAAGGTGGCCAGATTATCGAGAACCCCATCTTGGCAAACTTCAAGGAAGGCCTCTCCGTGCTTGAGTACTTCATCTCCACGCACGGTGCCCGTAAAGGTTTGGCCGATACCGCGCTCAAGACTGCCGATGCCGGTTACCTCACTCGCCGTCTTGTCGATGTGGCACACGATGTCATCATCACCGAAGAAGACTGCGGCACACTGCGCGGACTTGTCTGCCGTGAAATCAAGAACAACGATGAAGTTGTCGCCTCGCTTGGCGAGCGCATTCTTGGTCGCGTGTCCGTACACGATATCGTGGATCCCACCACGGGCGAAATCATTGTACATGCCGGCGAAGAAATCAACGATGCCGCTGCCGATCGCATTGATGCTTCGCCCATCGAAAGCGTCGAGATACGTTCCGTCCTCACCTGCGAAAGCAAGAAGGGCGTCTGTGCCAAGTGCTATGGCCGCAACCTGTCCAACAACCGTCTCGTACAAAAGGGTGAAGCAGTCGGCGTGATTGCCGCCCAATCCATCGGCGAGCCCGGTACTCAGCTGACACTGCGTACATTCCACGTCGGCGGTGTGGCATCCAACATTGCCGCCATCTCCAACGTGACATCTCGCTATGACGGCAAGCTCGAGATAGAAGAATTGCGCACCGTTACCACTGACGAAAAAGACGCCCAAGGCCGTCCGGTCGAGGTAGTTGTAGGCCGTTTGGCCGAGATGCGAATCATGGATCCCAATACAGGTATGATGCTTACCAGTGCCAATATTCCCTACGGTTCGAAACTCTTCTTCTCCAATGGAGATGCGGTACATAAGGGCGATGTCATCTGCGAATGGGATCCCTTTAACGCCGTTATCGTCAGCGAAGTCGGTGGTACCATCAAGTACGCCAACTTGGAAGAAAATGTCACCTTCCGTGTGGATGTCGACGAACAGTCCGGCATGGAAGACCGCATCATCATCGAACCTAAGGATCGTAATAAAGTACCTGAGGCAAACATCGTTGATGCTTCCGGCGAAATCATCAAGACTTACGCATTGCCCGTGGGTGCCCACCTCATCTTCGAGGACGGCAAGGAAATTAAGCCCGGCGACATCTTTGTCAAACTGCCTCGAGCCACCGGCGGCGCCGGCGATATCACCGGCGGTCTGCCCCGTGTTACCGAGCTCTTCGAAGCCCGCAACCCGTCCAACCCCGCTATCGTCAGCGAAATCGACGGTGAAGTTCATTTGGGCAAGACTCGTCGCGGTAACCGCGAAATCTCCGTCACCAGCAAACTCGGCGAAGTCAAGAAATATCTTGTGCCTCTGTCCAAGCAGATCCTTGTACAGGATAACGACTATGTTCGTGCCGGTACGCCTCTGTCCGACGGTGCTATCACGCCTTCAGATATCCTCAATATCATGGGCCCGACGGCAGTGCAAGAATACATCGTCAACGAGGTACAGGACGTATACCGTATGCAGGGCGTGAAGATCAACGACAAGCACTTCGAAGTTATCGTGCGCCAGATGATGCGTAAGGTCAATATCCTCGATCCCGGCGATACCATCTTCCTGGAACAGCAGGTTGTGGACAAGCGCGACTTTATGGACGAGAATGATCGTATCTGGGGTAAGAAAGTTGTCATCGATGCCGGCGACAGCGAGAACGTTAAGCCCGGTATGATTATCACAGCTCGCAAGCTGCGTGACGAAAACTCCGCGCTCAAGCGTCGCGACCTGCGCACCGTTACCGTGCGTGACGCCGTGCCCGCCACCTCCGAGCAAATTCTTCAGGGTATTACCCGTGCCGCACTGCAAACCTCGAGCTTCATCTCTGCCGCCTCCTTCCAGGAGACCACCAAGGTGCTCAACGAGGCTGCTATTAACGGCAAGACCGACACTCTTGAAGGTATGAAAGAAAACGTCATCTGCGGACACCTTATCCCTGCCGGCACCGGTCTTCGCGAATACGGAACCCTGATAGTCAACTCGCTTGACGACACTCCTGAAGAGCAGGAAATAATCAAGGCTGAAATCGAAGGCACCGAGAGTGGGGAAGTAGTTCCTGTAACTTCGGACGTAGTGAAAGGCTGATACCGTGATTTGCCCCTTGCGGGCATAATCCTACCGCCATAACTTGTGAGGGCGACATCCGTCAACGGGTGCCGCCCTCATGCTTTTTTACAGGGCCGGAAATGGGTTTGGGTTAAGGGCTTTAGGGACTTTAAGGACTTTAGGGACTTTAAGGACTTTAGGAATCTTGTGATTTTGTGGTGATTATATGGGTGATGTTCGACGGATAGTTCGACGGATAGTGCGATGGGGCGAGGTAGACGCCATCGGCAGTATCGGGAGGTGCTTAGGGTGTTAACTTTGCAGTGACAATAGAGGCGGAATTTTGTCGCCCCGTCATTAATCACAAAAACACATAATACCATGGGAAACACAACACGAGGTGCCGTACACGACACCATGCCGGAAGTCGGACAGGGAACATCCTTGTCTGAGAATGCTGAAATACAGAGTAATAATAGGCAAGAGGGAGGGCGCGAAGGCGAAGCATCCGCCGTGCAGCCAATGAGGCGAATTACGCACATTATAGTACACTGCTCCGCGACACCCGAAGGGCGCGATGTCAGCGCAGCCGATATCGACCGCTACCATCGCAGCCGTGGTTTTGCCTGCATAGGCTACCATTGGGTGGTACGTCCGGACGGCCGAATAGAAAGCGGACGCAGCGAATCCCTCGTTGGCGCCCATTGCCGCGGCCTCAACCGGTGTTCCATAGGCGTATGCTATGTCGGCGGTGTCGATGCCGCCGGCCATCCCAAAGATACACGCACGCCTGCACAACGCTGGGCTTTACTGCACTTGTTGAGCGAACTGCGCCGTCGCTACCCTAAAGCTCGCATATACGGCCACCGTGACTTTGCGCCCAAGGCGTGTCCCTGTTTTGACGCCACCAAAGAATATGCCGGACTATGAGACGCCACATAATACATATAGCCATTGCCGCATTGATGCTTGCCAATGTCGCATGTAGGACCAAACGTGAAACTGCGACAGAACAGGAAGCCTATCACACCGAGAAAGTCGAACATATAGCTGCGCGTGACAGTGTGCGTGATACACTTTCTATCGACCTTGAACTGCGTCTTAGAGATGTCAATCTTCGGGTCGGGACGGCAACGCTCACGGCTTCGGCGGCCAAAGTCAAGGCACGCATAGAGCGTCACCGTCGACAGCTACGACAAATCGATAAGACCGATACCACGTCCGTGACTCATACTGCCCTCCGGACTAAGAAAAAAGTGACACAACCTCGGCGACGTCCATGGTGGCTGCTTGCGATAGCCCTCGGCGTTGCCGTTGCAGTCGTAATGTTGAGATATGTAAGGAAGGCAAAGACCGGCGCTGCAAGCAAATGATGACGTATATCTAAGGAGAGCATAATTCAATCGAAATCCAATATCAATCAACGAAACGTAATACAAAATATCGAAACACCATGAAAGACACAACACTGTTGATAATGAGTGCTCTTGCCTCGTGGCTTGCGCCTATCGCCCCGGTACTGGGCGTCTTTGCCATCCTGGTATGCGCCGATGTCGTCACGGCATATATGCTGAATCGGCGCGTGCGCGGCACACAAGCACGCTTGTCGTCGCAACGCCTCGGCAAGGCCGTACGCACCTTCGGGTATGCAGCCATGGTGGTAGTGCTTTGTCATGCCATAGAGACGTGGGTGACGCCCGGAAATATTGCAGGTATTGCCGCCTCATACATGTGCTTCCAGCAGATGGTGAGCATTCTGGAGAACATATCCTCCTGTAACGATGCTCCGTGGGCTCGAATGTTGCAACGCTTTCTTGCCGACAAGACGCAACGCCACTGACGGCTGTTTCGAGCAGATGCTTTTTCGGGACAAACGCAAGAAATTAGTTGTTCCAAATCTTGCTTATTCGGCAAAAAGTGCGTACCTTTGCAGCCACCAACGGGAAGGAAGGTATGACCATAGGGCAAGCCTGATTTCCAAGTATGCACGCTCGGGGTGTAGCACAGTTGGCAGCGCGCCACGTTCGGGACGTGGAGGTCGGAAGTTCGAGTCTTCTCACCCCGACAATAGTTGCTTGCAAGTCATTGCAGGCAACTATTTTTTTGCTATAGGGGCGTGCTTCCGATGGCTGCAGATTATAACAGCGAAAAAAGATTAGCGGCGAAACCCGGAAGGCTTCGCCGCTGTGTATATATGGATAATATGTTATAAAGGGCAAATTAAGATGTCTAAACACAGACTGTTTTAAGTATCCGTAGGGCGGACTAATTGACGGCTAATTTGGTGGTCTTGCCGGCTACGCGTACGATGTAGATGCCGCGTGTGGGTGCGTCTATGGCCGTTTCTTCGCCTGTGTAGACGTGCTTGCCATCGATGGAATATACTTCTACCATAGTGCCGGCCTTGGCGCCTACGACAATGATTTGACCATTGGCGGCATATACCTTAGCCTCGTTGTCGGTGACGTCTTCAACGTCTTCATAGCGGTATTTCCCTACGATGTTCTTGAACCTTCCCCAATTCTTATGGTTCTTGTATGCGGATACAGAGCCGATGGGAACGTATAGAGTGGATCTGTTGTAAGTGGCGGTAGTCACGAAGCCGCTGTCTTCGACATCCGGGGGTGTTGTTGCCCAACATTCGATAAAGTCCCATGTTTTCTCACTGCTAAGAAGCGCCTGCCCATTTAACGTCTTCATTGTCGAGGGGAGGGTGATGGACTTGACCTCGGGGATGTTAAAGAGCGCATGCGACGAGCGGATTATGGTTGCACCTTCGGGAATGTCGATATGTGTGACGGGGTGGTCTTTGTCACCTATATAGATTTTGGAGTAGTAGCAGGTGGGAGATGATGTGGGCCAGTAGCCGGCAACGTCGGATGTCTTAAATTCGGCTTGGACGAATGTCGCCATATCGCGGATGACTATGTCTCGTTGGCTGAAATAAGCCGTATTCCAGAATGCACCCTCGCCGAATTTTGCGACAGACTTGCCGATAGTAATGTCGGCGAGGTCGTAGCATGCACGGAATCCGTGGACATCTATTTCTTTGCAGGCATCATTGATTACGACCTTTTTAAGGCTGGAGCAGAGTTCGAAGGCACTAAGCCCGATGCTTGTGCATGTTTCGGGAACAACAAACTCCGGACCGAAGCTCGAACACTCTTTGAAGAACCGCTGGGGTATATAAGGGATGCCCGGATAGAGATTAACCGTTTTCAGCTTAATACATTGTTCGAACATTCCCGTGCTAATTCCATCGGTTTTTTCCGGAAATGTGAAACTTTCCAGCGATTCACATCTATAGAAAACGTCATAGCTGAATTTTATAGGGCTGTCTTTGTCCTCGAAGACCACTTCCTTCACCTTTGTGCAACCACGAAATGCCGAGGAGCCAATTCTCCTTACGCCTTTCTTGATTACAATTTTGACAATGTCCTTGCTCCAAGGTCCGTATGGTTCGCGGAGGAAGTTTCGCATATACCCTTCGAAGTTTTTTGAGTCTTCGGTCCATTGGCCGGATAGAGTCAATACTCCATCGGCATCGACACTCCATGATACTGTGTTTTCGCTACCGCCACCTTCGCCGCAATATCCCGAAGCCGGGGTTACGGCGTAAGCCGGTGCGGACGAAAGCATTGCTGCAAGGGCTGAGACTGCGAGTAAATTTCTTAGTTTCATGCGCGTTTTTGTGTTTATTTTGTTTGTGAGTAATTGCGTAATCGTTGGGCGGGCTTTTTTGTGGAGCAGAAAGCACCCGGCAAATATCGGGACAAAGATAGCAAGAGCCGGGTTTTGTCTCCAAATTTTGTAAGGTATTTTTTTTGCCCGACAAAAAACATACTTGTTTTTCCGTTAAGGTGGACCTGCGAACTGTCGCTTAACGGAAAAAACAAGGCCGACGCATCGGAGCATCGGCCTTGTGTCATATCGGAATGTGCTCGGAGGATTAGTCCGGCATCATTGTCAGTTGTAGTCGGTTTGCAGTCGGAATTACGCTCTTGGCCCACTCGGCAAGGCTTTGCGGAGTCATAGCCTTGACTGTGGCCGGGAAATCGGCGTTGAGGTCTTGGCCGTAGAAGTCGATGCCGCGAAGTACGCTCATCCAATATCCGTTGTCGCGTTGGGCTTCGTCCCAGTTTTTGAGCATATAGCTGCGAGCCTGGTCTACGGCATCCTGCGAGATGTTGGCCGGATCGCAGAGGCTCTTGACGATGCAGTCAACGATATTCATAGTCTCCTTAGCGTTTTCGGGCGCCACACGGACATATACCGGCATGATGAAATACTCGCGTCCGTCGCCGTTGATGTGCGAAGGGATGCCTATGTGCGTCTTCACTCCGTAAGTCCAGCCACGAGCCTCGCGCAGCTCCTTGCGCAACATGTCGCCGGCCACCGAGCCGAGTGCGCGTCCGGCCACCATAGAGTTGATGTCCCAATGCGAGTCGTTGTTATAGAACGTGTAGCAGATGGCCTGCTTGACTTCGGCCGGGTGGTGCAGCACTTTGGTTACTTGCCCCCGGACGTATCCCAGTCCTACATCGCCTTCTTTTTCAGGGTGTTTGGCGCGTGCGCCCGAGGGCAGCGATGCCAGGTATCGGCATACCAGCGGGCGTATGCTGTCGATGTCAAACTTGCCCACGATATAGAATGTGAAGTCGCCCATATCGTCAAAGCGTTCGTGGTATAGCTGCATGATTTTGTCGTAATCCACGTCCTTGAGGTCGGTGGCGCGGAGCTTGCGTTCGAGGGGATGGTCGCGGAACACGTTGGAGTGTATCGAGTCGGCCATGGCGTAGGTGATATTGTTTCGATTGCCTTCGAGCTTTACACGTTGGTTTTCGATTGCGGCGGTGAAGGCTGTGCTGTCTTTGCAAGCACCGGTGGCCTTGAGGTAGAGGACCTGAAAGGCAGTTTCGAGCGAAGCCGGGGTGGTGCCTACACCGAGTGTTTCCTCGTTTTTGTCGATGGCGATGACGCTCTTTATATTGGTCCCGGCAAGGCGTTTGCGCAGAGCCGTAGCGTTGAACTCGCCGAAAGCGCCGGCACCGATGATTTCGTTAGCCATCTTGTAGTTGGCGAACATTGCCGTGTCATATTTGGCGGCGAAACCGCCGGTGCTGTAGCCCTGTATGGTTACGCGGTCGGGGTTGTAGTCCGTGGGCATGAGTACAACGTTAATGCCGTTGGACAGTTTCCATCGGCGGCTGTTGTACGGGCCGGCGGTGTCCTTGACGATTTTGCCGGCTTTGGGCTGCTTGGCCAGTAGGGGAGCATCCACAACCTTGTCTACCCAGGGTGTAAGGGAGGCTGTGTCCACTCCGGTCCACGCGTCCACGAGGCTTTGCTCGATGGAGGTGTTGGCTGTGCTGTCCGTTCCGGGGATATAAGCCAGCATCGTGACATTAGCATCGTCATCGCGAATGATGCTGCGTAGGTATGCCGTCACTTCGTCCGTGGTGATGGAAGCGAGGACGCCGCGCAGCATCTTGTGGCGTGCTATGGCATCGGGCAATGCGCCTCCGTCAAGGAAGTTGCGCACATATCGGCGTGCATATTCCGTATTGGAGACCTTGTCACGTGTGGCAAATCGTGAGTCCTCGTCGGCGCGGAAGTCTGTCTTGGCGCGTTCCAATTCGGATTGAGCGAAGCCCAGACGAGCGGCACGTTTCAGTTCGGTGGCCCATTGACTCATAGCCTCGGCTTGACGTCCGGGACGAGCCACGGCGCGCATCAGCAGTGCCGGTGTGCTGCGTACCAGCATCATCGTATTGTCGCCGATGCCGAGGTTGGTGAACGGGGCGTCTGCACGGCTTTCGATTTCATCGAGGCGGTCGGCGAGCATCGAGGTCAGCAGTGATGACACCACTTCGCGGCGCAGGCCGGCTATGGTGAGGGCGCTGTCGGCCGACAGGTCGCCATGCTTGACATATAGCATCAGCATCGGCGTTGGCTGCTCGCCGTCATTGACGGCTACTGCTATTGGTTTGGGGTTAGACGGCAGTGGTGTAGGTTTGAAGCGAGCGTCTTCGCGCAGAGGAACATCGGCCCACAGGCGTTCGATTTCGTCAATGACGTGCCGGGGATTTATGTCGCCCACAACGATGACACACTGGTTGACAGGGTGGTACCATCGGTCGTAGAATGTGCGCAGGGTGTCTGTCGGGAAATTTTCGACGACAGACATCAGTCCTATGGGCAGACGGTTGCCGTATTTGCTTCCGGCGAGTATGCGCGGAGCGGCACGCTCAATAAGTCTGTTTGAGGCCTGGGAGTGGCGTTGGCGCCATTCGCCGACAATGACACCGCGTTCCTCGTCAATGTCCTTGTCGTCAAGTGTAACATCGCGGCTCCAGTCGCGCAGTATCAGCAGGCACGAATCCAGTGCCGTTGGGCGCTGAGAGGGCACGGCGCAGATGTTGTATACCGTCTCGTCCGTTGATGTGTAGGCGTTGAGGTTGGCGCCGAACTTGACGCCGAGGCCTTGTAGATATTCGATGAGCGAATTGCCCGGAAAGTGCCGTGTGCCGTTGAAGTACATGTGCTCCAAAAAGTGAGCAAGTCCGCGTTGCGATTCGGCCTCGTTGACCGAGCCTACGCGTTGGGCTATGTAGAAATCGACTTGTCCGGCAGGTTCGTTGTTTGCACGAACATAGTATGTCAGGCCGTTGGGCAGAGTGCCGCGGTGTATCGCAGTGTCCAAGGGCAGCGGGCGCAGAGTGGCCCATGCGGACGCCGAGGCTATGAGTACGGCTGTGGCCGACATCAGGATTCTTTTCGAAAAGATGTTCATAATTACCTGTGTATGAGATTTGTGCTTATGTATATTGTCTTTTGGAGCAAGGTGTCGCATCGTGTTCAGCTTGTCAGAAAGCGATGGTTACTGCGGCTTCGAGCGCATCGCTATCGGCACGTATTCCGTTGTAATGTCCGTGTGTATATCGTAGCTGCGGGCGCAGTGCTATTTGTCCCACGGGTATTGTTACGGCAACTGCCGCATCGAAGGCCGAGGTGCCGGCGGCGAGGACATCATATTGCGACATCATGAGCATGTGCAGGCTGTGGGGGGCATTGGCGGCCGTATACTCAAGGTTGGACGACAATACCGGAGCTACGCAAGCTCCGATATTGAGATGCCCGAGTATGCGGCCTTTCAGCGGTAAGGTGACGCCCAGGTCTGCCGAAGTAAGCCAGCGCTCGGCTTCCATCTTTTGTCGCGGGCTGATGTACAGTTGCATGGAACGTTGGTATTGAGAAGACAGACGTGCGCTGAACACCGTTATATGGTCGCGTTGCATCACCCAAAGCATTTCGGCGCCTGCATTGCATAGGCGGTGACGGTACATTGACAGGGAGCCTATTTGTGGATATATGCCCGAGGCCGGGTCGCCGAAGATATTCTCAGTGCCTTTGCGCAGACTTGTCGAAGCAAAGGCCATAACGCTCCAAGAATTCAAGTTGCACCGCCATGTGTATCCGGCGCGAGCGTCCAAGGCATAACTTGTGATTTTGGCCATGGGTAGCTTGTTGAGGTCGATGAGCAGGATGTTCATGTTCATGCCGTCGTAGGAGAACGAAGCCGAAGGGCCGGTGCCACCGATGCTGTCGGGTCGCAGGTCGATGCTGACGCCCCAAAGGTCGGCGTTGTAATGCGTGGACAATCCCGAGCCGGCAAAGCGTTGATACTGTGTGCCAAGACCGGTGAGGTGGTACACTTTGTCCTGACCCATTTCGCTCTCAAACTTGATGGACGAGGTCTGCTTGTATCGCGTGTAACGTGCGGCAAATCCTGCTATAGCCTTGGGCGACAGAGCCCAAGCGATGCCGGCGCGAGTGCGCAGGTTGGCGGTTACGTTTCGTGGTCGCGGGTCACGACTGCGCCAATGCAGTCCGGCAGTGTAATCCAGCGAGACGCCCCATAGTAGCCGTCCGCGACGGTCGCTGTACGACCCTCCGAAGTCGTAAATCTCGTTTTGAATGTCTCCGCCAACGCTGTCCGCCGCCATATATGGGTAGATCATAAAGATGTCCGCCGTTTCGTTCCATACAACATCTCGTGTGGTGCCGCGATGGTACGAGGCGTGTCCTTCGAGTACCATATCGGAGCCGACTCGCGTATACGTGGAAGCACCCACGCCATATCGGTCGAAGCCGCGTCCCAGTTGCGGCGCGATGATGCTGTCGCGGCGCATGGTGCCGTAGTCGATGCCGAGTATTGTCAGTCCGTAGGGATGAGCAAAACTCCGCAAGGCCGGGTTGTCGCCACCGGTAGCATACAGCGCCGGGACGCTGTCGCCTACCCAAGCGGCCACGGCATCGGGCTTGGCATCGATGGAAGTCGCCGATACGGACAATGCCGCCAGCGTTGCCAGTGCAAAGGTGGTTGTTCGCTTCATTTTATGGGCGTTACTCCGTCATAAGTGCGAGTGTCGGCCGTTTTACCGCTGACGTCCACGGCAGTGCCTTGGTTTTCGATTTCGCTGGGTGTGACATGTCCGTTGAAGTCGAGGCTGCTGTTGTTGGTGTCCTGGAATATGGCACGGCCGTTCTCGGTGATGTGCAACAGCTTGCGTCGTACGGCGTGGAAGTAGCGGGTCTTGTCCTTGTCGATGGTGCCGCAGTATGTCCATCCGCTGTCCAGAACGGGTGCGGTTACGGTCCATTTGTAGTCCGATTCGATGCTGAGGTTGACTACATCTACCACCCATTCGTTAGGCAGTCGATAGGCAGACTGACTCATAGGGAAGGTGCCGGCGGAGGTCACTAGGTCGTAGTTGTAGGTGTAATAGTAATCTTTGAGGTAAGTTTCCTTGTCTACGGGTATTCGAGCGATACCGTAAGCCTTAAAGCCGCGGTTGTGTAGGATGAAGTAGCTTTTGGTGTAGCAGTACCATTTGTCAAGGTTGGGAGTGGGAGTGTCGATGTCCATGTTGGAGGGACTTGAAGAGATGTCATACCACTCGAAGTCGGCGTGCGAGAGGTTGAAACTCAGCGAGTTGCCGTTGCGGTGGTCCATGCCTGCATCGGCGAGGATGAAGTATTCGCCCGGCTGTACGGGATGGTCTTTGCCGCTACCCGGAATGGTGTACAGGGCGTCCACGGTAATGGCTTCGGCCATGATGTCCGGCTCGAAGTTGAGCTTTTGGGTAGTCAGGAATTTGCTTTCGAAAAAAGTGAGACCATCGGCATATATTACGTGGTCGGTATTGTTGTACAACTTGACGTATTGGTCTCCGTTGTATTGCTTACCGGTGGAAGTGACTGTACCGGTGTAGAATATCTCGGAAATTATTAGGTCGTCTGTTTCGATATTGGAGTACGCGGACAAGGTTATGGACGTCTGTCCGGTGGTGATGTTGACGCTTTGGGCGTTGGCGCGCAGGGTTGCTTTATTGCCGTTTGGCAGGGTGTAATGAGCTTCAAATGCCACGTCATATAGTCCGGGTAGGACGCTAAGCGGCTCGTCCTTGCCGAATGTGTAGTCCGTGCCGGTTGAAACGTTGTGAAAGGTATAGGTAGCGTCTGTCAGGGCGGATGCGTCCACGTCTGAAGGAAGGGTGAGTATCACGGACACCCCGATGTTTTGTGCCCCGGGGTCATCATCACAGGATGTAAGTGTCGGTGTGGCAATGGCGAGCCACAGCAGTGTGAAGATTCTTAATGGTTTCATATCTTTGGTTGCGTGTTTGTTGCGGTTTATGTATCTGTTTGTCGGCGTTTTGCATGTGGTGTTTCGCCGATTTGGGCTTTCTGCCGTTTAGAATGTCAGGTTGGCCTCCATCCCGAAGTATGCCGATGAGTAGCGGCGCAGCAATATGCCGTTGCTGTGGTATGAGGGCAGGTAGTCAATTATGCGGTTTACGAAGGCCGAAATCTTCATCCAATTGCCTATCTTCTTTGTAGCCTTTAGGTTGACATATATTGCCGGTGCCACTGTCTGAGTACGGAAGCTTTCATCGTTGTAGCTGATGATGAGTGTGCGCAGTACAGGGTCTTGAGCATCGGCTTTGGTGTACGTGTGGTACAAGCCGTCGTAGGCGCTGAGATATTGTGATGGGACGCCGTTTTGGCGCAAGCGGCGTGTCTTGAGCCACCATTGGCATTGGACTGTAGTGGTAAATATAAGGCCCCAGCGCCGTATTTGGGTGTCGAACATGAAATTGGTGCTGAATTGCTCGTTGATGCGTCCATCATCGGTGGGGTATACGCCAATGAACTTGTCGCTTACGGCGGTGTTGCCTATGGTGGCGGACACGGGCGTCATCATGTCTTGCGAATTGCTGTACCGTGTGCGAAACCATGCACCGGTGATTATCAGCGATGTTTCGAGGGCCTTCCATCGTACGGTATTGAGTTGGAATTCGATGCCTCGTTTGTCAATGCGGCTGCCGTTGGTGACGCGTGAGTACCCGCCGAGAATGCTCGTGTCGGTATAAGGCAGGTCCTCAAGGGCCGGCGGCGCCGTGAGCGTGGATGGATCTATGGCCGTGGCGTCATATTGGCGGTAGGCGTAGGCGCTGTAGCGGGGTGAGTAACGGAACCCCGAAGACATGTGCTCGTCAAAATAGGTGACGGAGAATTCGTTGCCGCGCCAGTTGAATCCGGCGCGTACTTCCCATTTGCGGTTTCGTGCGGCACGCAGGTCGTTATTGACGGGCGACTCTATATATGTGCGCAGGTTGATGCGGCTCAGCCTTGACGGGTCGGAGGGACTATAATAGTTTAGTTGCATGAAGTCCAGGTAGACGTTCTGCGGGTATAACTGGTCGGCTGTAGGCATACGCGTTGTCAGCCCCCATCCGCCGGCAATCCAGGGCTTGAAGCCATCGGCGGTGGCCGCGAAGCGCCATACGGCATTGACGCGCGGATCCAGGTATATGCGTCCGCTGAGGTATCGCTCGCCGGGGAGTCCGGCCAATTGGATGGTGCGTACTCCGCCTTGCAGCTCCAAGGTGTTGCGTCCGATTATGGCGGTGAAATTGTCTTCCAAGAACATTGAGACGACGTGCAGCGCCGGGATGTCCTTGAATGCGCGCGGGCGTGTCTGCCATGAGGCCGAGAGCGGGCGTTCGAGATCGTAGACCTGTCCATCGCCGATATTTTTCGAGAGGGTGTACTCTACGCCGAATTTCCAGGCATGGCGTGCCGCGTCCGAGCCCAGAGCTCCGCCGGCGCGAGCCTTCAGGTATAGGCTTAGCGGCTGTCCGTCGTTGGCGTAATCGGCGATGTATTCGCCCAGCAACAGCTTGCCATCATGCACTCCCGAATCGTAAGACGTAGGGGCCACGGCGGCGCGGCGCGGCGATACCAGCAGCGTGCGTTCCAGACGGTCGTGCTGGTAAGAGAAGGCTGTGGAGATGTGCACTGCGCTCAACCACAGTGTTTTCTTGAAATTGAAGTTGAGGTTCGATGTCAAGGCTATGCGATTGTAGCGTGTTCGGTATTCGTCTACGCGGTTATAGTTGATATCGGGGTCGACTTTGGCATTGTCGAAACTGCCGGTGTAGTCGGCACCGATATTCCATAGCGTAGTGACGGATGGGGCATCCCAGTGCAGGCGCGAGCGCAGTGAAGCGTTGGCACGCTTGTAGTTTTCGAGATTGTCGCGCGGGTCGGTCTTGCTATCCAGCCATCCGGCATCAATATTGAGCACGTGCTTGCCCAAGGCCAGGCCTTTGCCAAAGGAGAATAGTTTGGAGTATTCGTCTACTTTCAGACGTGCTGTGAACGGCGTGGCACGCGCTATGCGCTTGATGTTTACCACGCCGGAGGTGAGATTGCCGTATTCGGCCGAGGGGATGCCGCGGACAATCTCTACGCTTTCGATGTTGTCTGTGGATATGGTGCGCATATCGACGCCGCGGTTGGTGATATCGCGCCGGCTCTCCGGGTCTGATGTTGTGGACGCGGGTATGCTCTGGATGTTTGCATCGGTGTTGATGGGCGCTCCGTCTACCACAAAGGCCGTGCCCATGGATGTGGTGGCGTACTGCGAAGACAAAGAACTGCGCTCGCCGGTGGCGCTGACGGCGCCTGTCTCACGCAACGTGATAGTGTTGACCGATCCCATGTCGGGATTTTTGGATATTCCGCCGGGCAGCAGTTCGAGTATGTCGGTGAAACTTGTGGGTTGCAGGTGTTCCATGGCTGAGCGGTCGATACGCGACGAGGTGGTTATGCCGCGGTTTTCGCGTGCAGTGACGGTCACTTGTCCCAGGACGGTGGCGGATGTTTCCAGCCGGATGTCCAATGCGATGGCATCGGTGAGCGTGACGACCCGGCTCTTGGTGGCGTAGCCGACGTAGGATGCCGTGACGGTGTACTTGCCGCCGGGGATGTCCATATTCCAACGTCCGTCGGCATCTGTGGCCATGACATGCTTGCCCGGATTGACTTCGATGGAGGCAAAAGCCAGCGGCTCGCCGTCGGCTTTATCGACAACGCGTCCGCTAAGTCGCACAGCTAATGCTGTGTGTATGGCGGCTGTCAGGACAACCGATGTCGTAAATATGCGTCTGATTGTGGAGGTGTTCATGTGTATGCTCTGTGGCGTTGCGCCGTTAGGCTCATTAAAAGGGTGGCATAATGAGGCAAAAGGCTCTCTATTACCGGCCGCAAAGTTAAGCGCACTCCGTCGAACAGACAATCCTCAAAAGTAGGTATTTTTTGCACGGCGTGCCGCGCTTTTTTAGGGGGAGATAGTACTTATGCTTTATGAGTAAGCGTATCTATAGGTATGGACGCCTTCCGGTCAGTGTCGCCGGGCAAACAATATGGCTTGTAGTATGCCTCGGCATAGTAGGTAGACGTTGAAGGCCAGCCATAAGGTGTCATTGGTGTCAAATGCGTGGTTCCCAACGCTCGGTACGGGTAGCCAGACACCTATGGCAAAAAATACCAGCATAGCTGTGGCCATAGATGCCAGCATCTGCCGGGTCAGGGTCAGACCTACGAACACCCCGTCCCATACAAAGGCCATAAATCCGCAGATGGGAACAGCGGCGGCCCATGGGAGGTATTTGGCTGCGGTGGCTCTGACCATCGCGTCGTCTGTCAGTAGTCCGAGGATGACGTTGCCGCCAACGGCATATAGCAGAGATACAGCCGCCGCCAGCGCAATGCCCCAAAGCAGCAGCACGCGCACACAGCGTTGTAGCGAACTCTCGTCCCCGGCACCGTAGAGGTGCCCGGCCAATGCTTCACCGGCAAAAGCAAAGCCGTCCATGAAGAACGAGAACAGCATGAACAGCTGCATAAGTAAGGCGTTGGCTGCCAGAACATCGGCACCTATGTGTGCCCCCTGACGCGTAAACCATAGGGTGACGCACACCAAGCACAGTGTGCGCAGAAAGATGTCGCCGTTGACGCGAAAAAAGCGCCCGAGCGATACCCCGGCGTGTCGTATGGCCTTACGCATGGGCGGCATGTCGGTGCGGCGTCGCAGCCTTGCACTGACAGCCAGCCCGGTGCCGGCGCCTATCCACTGTGATATGGCGGTACCCAAAGCGACGCCTTCGATGTCCATGTCGAGGGCGTACACCAGCGCGAGCGATATTATGACATTGAGCACGTTTTGTACCACGGCCATTAGCAGAATGGGACGTGTGTCTTGCATCCCGGTGAACCATCCGGACAGTGAATAGGTGGCCAGTACTGCGGGGGCGCCCCAAATTGCTGTGCCGAAGTATCGTCGTGCCTGCTCGACAGTGGCGCCGCCTTCGGGCGCCATAAAGGCTTGCATACCGTCGGCAATGAGTCCCGAGAAAGCAATCATGGGCAGTGACAGGGCCAGCGCCACGGTCAGTGCACGGGCCAGCGTGCCGGCCATAGCGGCTTTGTCGCCGCTGCCGTGGGCTTGTGCCGTGAAGCCAGAGGTGCCCATGCGCAGGAAGTTGGTGAGCCAATATAGCATGTTGAACATCGCGCCGCCTATGGCCACGGCTCCGATGGAAGCCATGCCGCCAAGGTGTCCCACAATGGCCAAATCAACCATAGCCATCAACGGCGTGGTGACGTTGGTGGCTATGGATGGCCATGCCAGCGCTATGATGCGCCGGGACATGGGGCCTGTTTTATGCTGTGTGTGATGGTTCGTCAGTTACTTAGCCTTGCGTGAAGATATGTACAAGTAGCCTATGATGCAGGCATATGCTACGATGCCGAGTATCTGAGGCAGGAATTCGCCGCCGTTGGATGGCGCTTCGTGTCCGCAAAGTACGGTGATGGCCGAGAATACGCCGAATAAGGCACCGCCGGCGATAAGGCCGGAGGATATCAGTGTGCCACGGTCACTGCGGCGACGGCAGACTTCTTTATCTTTGGACGAGCGTTTTACAAACCAGGATATCAAGCCGCCGACAAGCATCGGGGTGTTGAGGTGTAACGGCAGGAACATGCCAAGGCAGAAAGCCAGAGCCGGAACGCCCAGCCAGTTGAGAAGTATGGCGAGTATGGCGCCGACGATATACAAAATCCAGGGTGTCGATCCGCCCATCATCATAGGCTCGATGACACTGGCCATGGCACTTGCCTGAGGAGCTGCCAGACCGTTTTCGCCAAAGCCGTATACCTTGCTAAGCATCAGAATGACGCCGCCTACGGTAGCTGCGCTCACCAGAGTCCCCAGGAATTTCCAGCTTTCCTGCTTGCGCGGTGTCGAGCCAAGCCAGTAACCGATTTTGAGATCGGTGACGAAGCCGCCGGCCATGGACAGCGCGGTGCAGACCACGCCGCCGAGTACCATGGCGGCCACAATTCCATTGGTGCCGTTGAGCCCTATGGCGACAAACACGGCGGAGGCGATGATGAGTGTCATCAGGGTCATACCGCTTACGGGGTTACTGCCCACGATGGCTATAGCATTGGCAGCCACGGTGGTGAACAGGAAGGCAATGACCGTGACTACCAGCCATGCGATGGCTGCCTGCCAGAAAGTGTGGATGACGCCGAGCCAGAAGAACAGCAGCACTGCCACAAGGGCCAAAGCGATGAAATAGGTGATGTGCTTCATCGAGATGTCCAGTTGCCAGCGTACGGGCTTCTGAGCGCTTGTTTTGCCCTTGAATTCTTTGGAGGCGAGACCCACGGCTTCGCGTATGACGCCCCAGGACTTGATGATGCCGATGATGCCGGCCATGGCTATACCGCCGATGCCGATGCCGCGTACTTGCTTGAATATTTCGTCAGGCATCATCCCGGCAAATTGGGGAGAGCCGAAGTCGCTGCCCATCAGCGGGATGATAAACCACCATACGAAGATACTGCCGGCAAAGATAACGAAGGCATATTTTAGCCCCACGATGTATCCCAAGCCAAGGACGGCAGCGCCGGTGTTGCACGAAAATACAAATTTGAATTTTTCGGCGATGGCGTGTCCCCAGCTGTAGGCGGTGGTGGTGATGGTTTCGGACCATACACCGAATGTGGCGACGATGTAGTCATACAGGCCGCCGATGAGGGCTGCAATAATCAGCACACGCGATTGAGATTGAGCGCCGGAGGCGTTGCCGCTGATGAGCACCTGTGTCGTGGCTGTCGCTTCGGGAAATGGATACTTGCCATGCATGTCCTTGACGAAGTAGCGTCGGAAGGGTATGAAGAATAGTATACCCAGAACGCCGCCGAAGAGCGAGCTGAGGAATATCTGTATGAAGTTGACCGAAATCTCGGGGAACTTGGCTTGCAGGATGTAGAGCGCCGGCAGGGTAAAGATGGCGCCGGCAACGATGACGCCCGAGCATGCGCCTATGGATTGGATGATGACGTTTTGGCCCAGTGGGTTTTGGACTTTGCGCCAGTTGCTGAAGCCTACGGCTATGATAGCGATGGGTATGGCGGCCTCGAATACTTGGCCGACTTTGAGCCCGAGGTATGCGGCAGCGGCGCTGAATACCACTGCCAAAATCAGGCCCATGATGACGGAGTAGGGCGTGACTTCGGCGTATTGGCGCGCGGGGTGCATCACGGGACGATAGTTCTCGTCTTTGCCGAGTTCGCGGAAGGCGTTTTCGGGCAGGTCGACGGGGTCGGCGTCCGCCGGAGGACAGGACTCCGCCGGGGTATAAGGCGCTTGGGCCTTTTGCTCGAAGATGGCATCGGAATCGGATGCCGGGACTTTTGTACTCATAATATTATATGGAACTAAGGTGCGTATATGCAGTTAGAATGTGGTTGTTGATTAGCGGCGGCGACGGCGGCTTTTCTTCTTGGATGAGCTCTTTTTGCCTGACTTGACGTCCTTGGAGGGTATGGTAAGTGTCTGCCCGGCTTGGATGTTGTCTCCGGAGATGTTGTTGGCGCTACGCAGTTGATCTACGGTGATGCCATAGCGCTTGGCTATCTTGGTGAGGTTTTCGCCCGAGGAGACTTTGTGCTTGACGGGTTTGCTCTCGGTCTTTTTGCGCGAGTTTTTGCGGCCGTTGTCATTTTTCTTGTCGTTGTTTTTGGCGTTGGACATTGCATCGGTCACCTGACGTGTCTGCGGTGTGGGTTCGGCCGTTTCGTTGGTCTTGGTGTCTGGTACGGTGTCGGTTGCAGCCACTTGCGGCTTGGTGTCGGGCGTGGCTGTGCTGTCCTGCTGTGCGGGCGCGGGCACATAGCGGCGCTGTATGGTGTTGATGCGCAGTGTTTGACCTCGGCGTACGCGGCGGCCTATGCCGTTGGTACGGCGTATGGACTGCTGACTGACGCCATAGCGGCGTGCAATGGATGCAAGGTTTTCGCCGCGGCGCACCTTGTGGTATTTGACGATGACTTCTTCGACATATTGGCCGCCGTCTCCGGCGGTGACGGTGGTGCCGGTGGATGGCTCGACGACATCGCGGCGGGCATACAGCTCGGCGTTATGGTTGACTATGGAGTCTTCGTTGGCTATATAGCAGTAGGCTTGAATGTTGGGGAGGATGAGAGCGTATGGGTGGATATCTCCCGGGATGACGTCGGTGCGGTATTGGGGATTGAGCACGCGCAATTCGTCCATAGATATGCCCATGACGTCCGAAATCTGTTGGAAATGGACGCGCTTGTTGACGTGTACGGTGTCTGTGACGATGGGACGCGATGCCAGTGCCGGCGAGATGTTATGGTGGTTGTAATAGGTCATGGCATAGTTGGCGGCTATGAATGCCGGGATGTAGTCGCGTGTCTCACGGGGTAGGAAGGGGTATATTTCCCAGAAATCTTTTTTGCCTCCTCCGGCACGGCGCAGGGCCTTGTTGACGTTGCCGGGGCCGCAGTTGTAGGCGGCGATGGCCAGCGACCAGTCGCCGTAGCTGTTGTATAGCTGTTTGAGGTAGCGTGCGGCGGCGTCCGAGGAAAGGTAGGGGTCGCGGCGCTGGTCTACCAGCGAATTGATTTCGAGCCCCAATCCTTTGGCCGTGTCAAGCATGAATTGCCATAGTCCGGTGGCGCCGGCGCGTGATACGGCCGTGGGGTTGAGCGCCGATTCGATAATGGGCAGGTACTTGAGCTCCATGGGCATGCCGTACTTGTCCAGCGCTTGTTCGAAGATGGGCATGTAGTAGAGGCTCATGCCAAGCATCGATTCGACCAACGACTTCTTGCGCTCGACGTACATGTCGATGAATGCACGTACAATCTTGTTGTAGGGCATTTCGATGACGGCGGGCATGCGTTGCAGGCGGTCGATGTATTCCTGATCGGTGGTGGGGACGTTGGCACGGCGGTCGGCGTTGCGGTCGAGCACGGCGTAGTTGGTTAGATACCAGCTCTGCATCATTGCATGCGTATCGATTTCGAAGCTTTCGGGGACAACGATGTTGTCGGCGCTGATGGTATCGGCGGCTATGGAGCGCACGGTCAGTGCGGCGGAGGATGTCCAGGTGCCAAGGATGGTGGCAGCTGTGGCGGCTATGAGGCGTGTCTTTATTTTGTTCATTGGCGGGGATTGGTTTTGCGTTAATGGTTGGCGGGATGTATGGAAATGCAGGCTTGCGGTTGTGAGTCAAAAACTTATGGCCCAACATAGCCCGAATCCCGGAAGCCGTGATCGTGCATCGGGTATTACGGCCGGGTGTACGTCCATGGATAGGTCGGGTGTGATGTCAAAATGCGACAGCGAAGCATCGACGTAGGCGTCAAGCATCGCCAGCAGGTACACTCCGACCATGGATATGATGCAGAGGTCGCGGTTGCGACGGTAGAAGTCTTTGCGGCTTTTGAGTAGATTGGTGAGCCATTGCTTGTCCAGCGAGTCCTCGGTGGTGGTGGGCGGAAAGAAATTCATGTACGACCGCGTGGCCGGGTCGTTGTCCATGATATCGCGATAGGCTTGCTGGTAGTCCTTGAGCATCTTGTTGTTCCAAGATACGCCGTAGCCCAGGCCCATAAATCCGCCGGCCACGAGTGGCAGTTTCCACCAGCGGCGGTTGTATATCTGGCCCAGTCCGGGAAATAGTGCCGACATCCATACGGCGCGTGTGGGCGAGGGGTTGAAGGCTACTTCGCGCTCTTCCCATAGGTCGTAGTCACCGAAGGGATCAAATTCGCCGACTACGCTGAGGGTGTCCATGCCTAAAATGCTGCTGTCGCCGACGGCCACGGGTGTCTCGACGGTCATCGGGGTCTCCATGGCTGCGATATGCAGCGTGTCGCTTTCGGACGGTGTCTGACTACCGGCCTTTACGGGGACGGCGGTACAGAATGCCACGGCGGCCGTGGCAATCAGGCGTAATAATATATTTGCCCGTCGGCTCAATTTGCTGCGGGTTTTAGCGAGTCGAACATTGTGATGAGGCGTTCCAATTCGTCATCGTTGGCAAAAGGGAAGGATATTTGGCCCTTGCCCGAGCGGTTGCAGCTGAATTTGACCTTTGTGTTAAATGTTGAGGACAGCTGTTTGCCTAAAACGTCAAAGTCGCCGGCCGAGTAGCGTGAAGTGCTTTTATGGGCATCATCGCCGGGCTTGGAGGCGGAATCGCGTTCCCGGTATTGGCGTGCGAGTTCTTCGACGCGGCGCACGGACAGTCCTTTGCGCAGTATTTCGTTGTACAACTTGAGTTGGAGCGCCGGCTTGTCTATGGTGAGCAGGGCGCGTGCGTGTCCCATATCTACTCGCTTGTCGCGCAGCCCCAGCTGTACTTCGGCTGGCAGGCGCAGCAGACGCAGGAAGTTGGCTATGGTGGCGCGTTTTTTGCCTATACGCTCGCTCAACCTTTCTTGTGTCAGGTTGTATTGGTCTAACAATTTCTTGAACGTCAGGGCTATCTCGATGGCGTTGAGGTCTTCGCGTTGGATGTTCTCAATCAGTGCCATTTCGGTGAGCTCGGCCTCGTTGGCGGTGCGTATGTATGCCGGAACATGGGTGAGCCCGGCACGCGTAGCGGCGCGGAAGCGACGTTCGCCGGCAATAATCTGATAGCTGTCGGGGCCGGTTTTGCGCAGTGATAGCGGCTGGATGATACCCAGTTCGCGTATGCTGGCGGCCAGCTCATCTAATGCTTCTTCGTCGAAGGTTCTGCGTGGTTGCTCGGGGTTGGGCTGTATTTGGGATAGTGGGATGTCGTTGATGGCCGAGGAACCGCGTGCGGGCACATCGTCCATGGTTATGAGCGAGCCTAATCCGCGGCCTAATGCGCTGTGTTTCTGTGTCATGATGGTGTCTTTGGAGATATGTGCGGGGTTAGGACTGCTTGGCGTCGTGCTTGGCAATGATTTCTTTGGCCAGGGCTACGTGTGAAGTGGCGCCGCGGCTCTCCGGATCGTACATCAGTACGGGAAGTCCGTGGCTGGGTGCTTCGCTGAGTTTGATGTTGCGCGGTATTACCGTGTCAAAAATCATGTCTGCGAAGTAGGTCTTCAGTTCTTCGTAGATTTGGTTGGCCAGACGCAGGCGCGAGTCGTACATGGTCAGCAGGAAGCCTTCGATTTCCAAATCGGGGTTGAGGCGTTTCTTGATGATACGTATCGTGTTGAGCAGCTTGGAGATGCCTTCGAGGGCAAAGTATTCGGCCTGTACGGGGATGATGACGCTGTCGGCTGCGGTAAGCGCGTTGACCGTAATCAGTCCCAGTGAGGGCGAGCAGTCTATGAGGATGTAATCGTATTTGGCACGTATCGGTTCGAGAAGTTTGGAGAGTACGCGTTCGCGCTCGGGCTGATTGATGAGCTCCAATTCGGCACCGGCCAGGTCGATGCGGCTGCCTACCAGCTCGAGGCCTTCGACGCAGGTTTTCACCTGCGAGCCGTCAAGCGGATAGCCGTCTACCAGGCATTCGTATATGGACGATGTCATAGATGCAGGGTCGATGCCGTAGCCGCTGGTGGCGTTGGCCTGTGGGTCGGCATCGATGATGAGCACCTTTTTGCCCTCGGCGGCGAGGCTGGCGGCGAGGTTGATGGTTGTAGTGGTCTTGCCCACTCCGCCTTTCTGGTTTGCTATTGCAATGATTTTACCCATATATATACTATAGTGATATGTCCGGAAATATGTTCACGCTTCGGGGATGCCGCTTGGACATGCCTCGAATGCTTTATGCATGGCTGCCGCGTCAACATCGTGCACGCCTAAGCATCGGTGCGCTCGGACTGCGAAACGGTCTCTGCGATAGGAGCGCGGCTAAGCCGGCCTTGTGGCGTGGAACGCGATGTTCCACGTTTTGGCACCGCAAATGTAGTTAAAAATCGGACAAGTACAAACGTTTGGTTCTCCTAATGTTGATAAATTGCCGTGGGTGTAGATAACTTTTTTGCGCTTTTCAAGTTCTTTCAAACTAAGAAAGCATTTTTCACGCTCCCGAGATGGTTGTTTTGCGCTTGTTGTGTGGAGTTGTGCCAAAACGTGGACACCCCCTACAAAAACCGCCATTATGCCCCTGCCGTATTGAGCGCGAATATACGTCCGCTTTGCTCAGAATGAGTAGCGGAGCATGGCGCTCAAACGATTGGCATGGCCGGTGTGTATGCCGTCGTCTGTGGCGAAATTGGCGCGTGTGCCGTGGATGTATTCGATGCCGAGGCGGAAGTTGTCGTCCACTTCGTAGTAGGCGTTGGCGTAAATATACCGGCCGTACCGGTAAGCAGCCGGGGCGGAAGCTGTCCCGGTGTCGGCAGTGGCTGCGGTGTGGTTTACCTGTGCGCGGCTGTATCCGGTAGTTATGTATGCCTGGGGGCTGAAATAGAAGTAGGTGCCTATGGTCCAGGCATATGCTTCGGGTGCTTTGAGCCGTCCGGGATTGTCGGCGTCGGGAACGAGGTCGAGGTTGCGCCCATCGAGATCGTTGATATACGATGAGATTCCGTGTCCGTAGGCTATGTGCCCGAAGGGCTTGAATATGCCTAAGGGTACGACTGTTCCCAGATGTACGCCCCATCCGGCGTGGCGGCGATTGGCCTGTGCAACGAGGTCACGGTAGGCAAGGTCGCGGTATATTGCGCTAAGGCGGATGCGCCATCCGCTACGGCCGCTGTACTGGACGTAGAACGGGATGTCGGGGATGCGTGTGGTGGCGCTTGAAGCGTGCGTGCCGGTGCTGTAGGATGTGCGCGGCACCTCGATGGAGAGTGCGGCACGCAGACCGCGGTATACCGGCGTGGTGTAGCGGAACAGAACGTTCTTGGCGCACACTTGGCCGGCGGGGCCTTGCGGGTCGATGGTTGGCGCTTGTGTGCCGGCATCGACGAAGGTGCTGTTGTCGAGACCTATGGTGAAGCCTTTGAGGCGTATGTAGGCCTGCTTGAGACGGAAGCCGTAGCCGTCTTCGCCTCCGCCGGTAAAGTTGGAGCGGAAGTACACGGTATACAGACCGAGACGGGCCGAGCGGCCGACGAGACGTACGTACAGGCTTGAGTTGGAGATGTCTGCTCCGAAGCGCCGGGCGGCGGCATCGGTGTTTGGTACGGCGATGTTGGCTGAGGTAAAGTTGCGGCTGTCTATGGCGCCCGAGAAGTCGGTGGATGCTGTGGCGTAGAGTGTCCCGCCGATGCCGAAGGCTATGCGGCCTTTGCGGTCAAGCAGCAGGAAGCGCGGCGCCTCGGCCTCGTTGAAGGATAATCCTTCGCGAGAAAAGTATATCTGTACGACTTGGTTGTCGGCGCTGCGTATGTCGCCGTACAGTACAACGGCGCGGCGGGGCAGCAGCGAGGCGCTGTCTGCCTTTATGGAGGTCATTGCGGAGGTGTTGATTACGGCGGTGTCTGTGTCTGCGTCTTGTGCTGCAGCGGTTTGTGCTGCAGCGGCGCAATATAGCGTTGCGGCAAGTGAGGCTATGACTGCAAGGCGTGAAGGTCGTGGCATGTCTATGGCTTTTAGGATGCGGCGTCGTCTGCCGCCGGGTGTCTGTTGTCTGTCGGTATAAGGCTACAGCAGGCATCGCCGGGCTCTGTGTGCCCGTGTGTGCCTGCTGTAGTATCATGTGTGCCGGATGGCTTGGCGTCCGGAGGTCTTTTGACTGTGGCGGCGTCAGTCTGTGTCAGTTGCCGTAGTTTGGCAGTTCGTAGAAGGGGATGTCTACCAAACGGAGGTTGAAGCGCAGTGCCGAGTAGGGTTTGATGACGCCGAGGCTCTGTGTGCCGTATGCTTGGGCGTATGGTATGAGCACTTCTACGCTGTCGCCTGCGTGCATGTTTTGCACGGCAAGTTTCCATCCGGCAATCAGGCCGTCATCGTTGAGTCGCGAACGGAAGATGCCATCTCCATAGGTCTTGATATTGGTGGACGAGTCCACGGGTGTGCCGTCATATAGGTGGAGGTGGTAGCGGACATCGGTGGTGGATGTGGACAGGGGCACGAGATTGTCTGTGTGCGGTCCGTCGATGGTGTGCATCAAGACGTATGCGGAGACGTCCCATGGAGCCACCACTTTGGTGTAGTAGGGTGTTCCGTCGGCGTTGGTGCGCTTGGCCTGGGCTTCTATCCACGAGATATTGGCGTTGCGCCACTCGGCATATTGATCCCAAAGCTGCTCGTTGTTGTTGTCGCTGCATGCCGATTGGAATAGGGCGGCTCCGGCAGCGAGCGCTATGAGGATGGTTGAGTGTATGCGTTTCATTGACAGTGTCTTGCGTGTGCTTTGCGTGTGTCGCGACATTGCTGCCGCTTGTTTAGTCATCGAAGCTGACTGTTACGGCTTTTTGGGCGCCCGCCTCGGCTTGGAAGCCTTGCATCGTATTAAACCCGAAGAGTCCGGCGAAAATGTTGGCCGGGAAGCGGCGTATGGCGACATTGTATTTCATTACGGCATCGTTGTATTTTATGCGTGCGGTGCTGATGCGGTTTTCGGTGCCTTCGAGTTGTACTTGCAGGTCTTTGAAGTTTTCGTTGGCTTTGAGGTCGGGGTATGCCTCATGGACGGCGTTGACGTATATGCCGAGGGCGCGGTTTGCGGCTTCAAGCTTGGACATGTCGGGGCCTTGGCTGTGCGGTCCGCCAAAGGCCTGTACAGCGTCTTGTGCAGCCATCAGAGAGTCCTGTGCCTGCTGTACGGAGGGAGCCAGAGTGCCGGTGCGCATTCCGGTGACGTTGGCCAGGGTGCCGCTTTCGTGTTTGGCGTAACCCTTGACGGTGTTCACCAAGTTGGGGATGAGGTCGAAACGACGTTGGTATGAGGTTTGGACGTCATTCCATGCTCGGTCTACGGCTTCTTGCTTGGAGACCATGGAGTTGTAGGTGCATCCGCCGCCAAGTACGAGGACGAGGAGGACGAATATGACTATGCCCCAAATGACGTTGGATTTCTTGACGGGGGCGCCGGACGAGGGGGAGGTGAAACTAAATGCCATTGTAGGTATTTATTAGTTGTTAATAATGTGTATCGGTGTCGTTGGTTGTGTTATGATAGGCATCGGAAGCTGTTTATCCGAGGCGACGCAGCAGCCCGTTGAGGCTTACGCGGTCGTGGATAAGGCTGTGCAGGTCGGCGATGTTGACGCGTGTCTGAGCCATGGAGTCGCGCTCGCGCAAGGTGACGGTATTGTCTTCGAGCGTCTGATGGTCGACGGTGATGCAGAAGGGCGTGCCTATGGCATCTTGGCGACGGTAGCGCTTGCCTATGGAGTCTTTTTCGTCGTAATGTGTGGCGAAGTCGAATTTGAGGTCGTTGACAATTTCGCGTGCTTTTTCGGGCAGTCCGTCTTTGCGGACCAGAGGCATTACGGCGCATTTGACGGGTGCCAGCGGCTCGGGCAGGTGGAGCACTACGCGGGTCTCGCCGTTTTCGAGGGCTTGTTCTTCGTAGGACGAACATAGCACGCTCAGGAACATTCGGTCGACGCCTATGGATGTCTCGATGACGTATGGTGTGTAGCTTTCGTTGAGCTCGGGATCGAAGTATTGTATCTTCTTGCCGGAGTATTTCTCGTGCTGCGACAGGTCGAAGTTGGTGCGCGAGTGTATGCCTTCGACTTCCTTGAATCCGAAGGGCATACGGAATTCGATATCGGTGGCGGCGTTGGCGTAGTGTGCCAGTTTGTCGTGGTCGTGGAAGCGATATTTTTCATCGCCCATGCCGAGGGCTTTGTGCCAGGCCAGACGCCATTTTTTCCATTGCTCGAACCACTTGATTTCCTCGCCGGGACGTACAAAGAATTGCATCTCCATCTGCTCGAATTCGCGCATACGGAAGATGAATTGGCGAGCGACAATCTCGTTGCGGAAGGCCTTGCCTATCTGCGCGATGCCGAAGGGTATGCGCATACGGCCGGTCTTTTGGACGTTGAGGTAGTTGACAAAGATGCCCTGAGCTGTCTCGGGACGCAGGTACACGGTCATGGCGCCGTCGGAGGTGCTGCCCATTTCGGTGCGGAACATCAGGTTGAACTGACGCACGTCGGTCCAGTTCTTGGTGCCGGATATGGGGCAGACGATTTCTTCGTCAATGATGATTTGGCGCAATTCGGCCAAATCGTTGTCGTTCATAGCTTTGGAGTAGCGCTCGTGTAGTGCGTCGCGCTTGGCTTGATGCTCGAGTACGCGGGCGTTGGTTTGACGGAACATTGCTTCGTCAAAGCTGTCGCCAAAGCGTTTGGCGGCTTTCTTGACTTCTTTGTCAATCTTGTCGTCGTATTTGGCTATCTGGTCTTCGATGAGCACATCGGCGCGATAGCGTTTCTTGGAGTCGCGGTTGTCTATCAGGGGATCGTTGAAGGCGTCCACGTGTCCGGAAGCCTTCCAGATGGTCGGGTGCATGAAAATGGCCGAATCCAGGCCCACGATGTTCTCGTGGAGCAGGGTCATCGCTTCCCACCAGTAGCGTTTTATATTATTCTTAAGTTCGACGCCGTTTTGGCCGTAGTCGTACACTGCGGCGAGGCCGTCGTAAATTTCGCTGGAGGGGAATACGAAGCCGTACTCTTTGGCGTGCGAAACTATCTTCTTGAAGACATCTTCTTGTTGTGCCATATTTATATTTAATTAGCTGTATTATTTTCAATTGATGTGCGTCGCCATACCGACGGCGCAAAATATCGTGCAAATATACGAAAAAATCCGCCATCCCCGCATCTACCCCCTCCGTTTTAGCCTTATTTAATAATGTAATGGCTGTAAGCGCGTCAATATCGTGGGGGGCGTGCCGTAATGTGCGCCCCTACAGGATCTGCGATTTTGAATATCCATCGTAAGTCCGGACGCGTTCAGTGCCGCCCATTCCGGGCTATGGCAATGCGAATTAGCACACAAAGCGAGCGCAGATATCGGTGGCAATCGCCGCCTATATCCGCGCCCTTTATATGGGTATTATAAAATTAGTGAGTCATTTCAAATTTGGATTTTCTTACGACCTTGCGGCGACACAAGGATGTAGACGCCGTTGGGCAGGGCATCGGCGGTGACTTCCGCTTCGCGCATACCGCTGCCCACGCGTACGCCTTGCAGGTTGTACACCTCGTAGACCGCGTTCTGCGAATCCACGCTCACGTCATCCACGCCGTCATACCCTAATATATTCAAGAATTCCTTCCATTGGTCGGCTGTCTTGTACTTATTGATAGATTCTTCCGGGACAAGCAACTGACAAGTCGTTTTATCAACTTTTTCAAATGCACCTTCGCCACATATGGGCGGTTCAACGGCCAGAGAGACCAGCTTTGTCAGCCCGGAGCAGCCGCGGAAGGCATCGTAGCCGATTGAAGTGACGGAGTTGCCGATGGTCACTGAAGTCAGCCCGGAGCAGTCGGTGAAGGCGTAGTTGCCGATGGAAGTGACGGAGTTGGGGATGGTCACGGAAGTTAGCCCGGAGCAGTTGTAGAAGGCGCGATCGCCGATTGAAGTGACGGAGTTGGGGATGGTCACGGAAGTGAGCCCGGAGCAGCCTTCGAAAGTGCCGTCGCTGATTGAAGTGACGGAGTTGGGGATGATCACGGAAGTCAGCCTGGAGCAGTCTTCGAAGGCGTGTTCGCCGATGGAAGTGACGGAGTTAGGGATGGTTACGGAAGTGAGTCCCTCGCAGCCGTAGAAGGAACCTATACCGATTGAAGTGATGGAGTTGGGGATGGTCACGGAAGTTAGCCCGGAGCAGAGGGCGAAGGCGCTCTCGCCGATTGAAGTGACGGAGTTGGGGATAATCACGGAAGTTAGCCCGGAGCAGCCGTGGAAGGCCCGGATGCCGATAGAAGTGACGGAATTGCCGATAGTCACTGAAGTGAGCCCGGAGCAGCCGAAAAAGGCGTCGCCGCCGATTGAAGTGACTGAGTTGGGGATGGTAGTATTCTTGCAACCAAGTATTAATTTGTTCGTGGATGTCTCTATAATTGCATTACAATTGTCGCGAGAATCATATGTGCCATTATTTTTGTCAACTGTCACGGAAGTGAGTCCGGAGCAGCCGCGGAAGGCAAATTCGCCGATTGATGTGACGGAATTGGGGATGGTCACGGAGGTTAGTCCGGAGCAGAAGGCGAAGGCGTAGTCGCCGATTGAAGTGACGGAGTTGGGGATGGTTACTGAAGTCAGCCCGGAGCAGTCGAAGAAGGCGTATCTGTCGATTGTAGTGACGGAATTGCCTATGGTCACGGAAGTGAGCTTAGAGCAGTATTTGAAGGCGTATCTGCCGATGGAAGTGACGGAATTGGGGATGGTCACGGAAGTCAGCCCGGAGCAGTTGGAGAATGCGCCTTCGCCGAGGAATGTGACGGAATTTGGGATGGTTATGGAAGTCAGCCCGGAGCAATCGGTGAAGGCGTAGTCTGGAATTATCGTGACTTTATCGCCAATAGTCAATGTCGCAAGATTTGTACAACCACTAAATACACGACTATTGACAGCTCCCATTTCGGTGCACTTTTCAGCATTAAAGGTCACAGAAGACAGCCCGCAGCAGCCGAAGAAGGCGCTGTCGCCGATTGTGGTGACAGAGTTGGGTATGGTCACGGAAGTGAGTCCGGCGCATTTGTAAAAGGCGTAGCCGCCGATGGAGGTGACGGAGTTGCCGATAGTCACAGAAGTCAGTCTGGAGCAGTCCCAAAAGGTGCTGCCGCCGATTGAAGTGACAGAGTTGCCGATGGTCACGGAAGTGAGATCGGAGCAAAAGGCGAAGGCGCCGCCACCGAGGAAGGTGACGGAGTTTGGGATGGACACGGAGGTGAGTCCGGAGCAGCCTAAGAAAGCGCCGTCGCCGATGGAAGTGACTGAATATGTTGTTCCGTTGTAAGTTGTAGATTCAGGGATGATAATGTTACCTACATATGCATCCTTGTTGTTTGAGGAACCGAGACTCATATATGTAACACTTGCTGTTTTGTCGTCATTGTTGAGATCATAGTATATTCCATCAACTTTGCAGTCGTAGGCGAGGGAAGGGATCGATGAGGACAACAACGCGAAAAATGCTGTTAGAATAAAAAATGTTCGTTTCATGTTTAGTGTTATGTTTGCGGTTGGGAATGAATAGATGAATGCTCTATGGCTATACCGAATGCCGAGACGGCCTGTAAGCGGCACTGCCGCCCGGCATTTCGGTATGGTCTTTTATGAGCATCTTTTGTTGCTTAGGTTATAGCTTTCAGATTTTCAGCTTTTTGCGACCTTGCGGCGACACAAGGATGTAGACGCCGTGGGGCAGGTTGTCGGCGGTGACTTCCGCTTCGCGCATACCACTGCCGACACGCACGCCTTGCAGGTTGTACACCTCGTAGACCGCGTTCTGCGAATCCACGCTCACGTCATCCACGCCGTCATACCCTAATATATTCAAGAATTCCTTCCATTGGTCGGCTGTCTTGTACTTATTGATAGATTCTTCCGGGACAAGCAACTGACAAGTCGTTTTATCAACTTTTTCAAATGCACCTTCGCCACATATGGGCGGTTCAACGGCCAGAGAGACCAGCTTTGTCAGCCCGGAGCAGCCATTGAAGGCGCTATCGCCGATTGAAGTAACGGAGTTGGGGATGGTCACTGAAGTGAGCTTGGAGCAGTGGGGGAAGGCGAAGTTGGGAATTATAGTGACTTTATCGCCAATAGTCAATGAAGTGAGATTTGTACAGTCACTAAAAGCAGAAATCATCTTGGTGCACTTTTCTGCATTAAATATCACGGAAGTGAGCCCGGAGCAGTAGGCGAAGGCAAATTCGCCGATTGTAGTGACGGAGTTGGGGATGGTCACGGAAGTGAGGCCTGAGCAGTTGAAGAAGGCGTAGTTGCCGATTGAAGTGACGGAATTGGGGATGGTCACTGAAGTGAGCCCGGAATGGTTGGCGAAGGCGCCATCGCCGATGGAAGTAACGGAATACGTTGTACCGTCGAATGCTATAGTTTCGGGTATAATCACGCCACCGCTATAACTGACTCTTGTCACACTCGCCGTCCTATTGGCGGGTGTAATGTCATAATATATGCCGTCAACTTTGCAGCCGTAGGCGAGGGCGGAGAAAGAGGAGAAGAGCAACAAGATGAGTAGGAGTGCCGGTCGGATGATTGTGTGAATAAGATGGCCGGGGATGATAGACGTGGGGTCGGGTTGGGATGCGGGATATTGCATCGCCGAGGTCTCGGCTTGTGCCGATTTTTCATTGTTGAGGTGTTTGAGTAGTGCCATAATGTCACTTTGGGGCTTTGGCCCGGACGACGACCTGTCCGGATGTTTGTATGCAGAAAAGCGTGGACGTC
>ERZ780207.247-NODE-247-length-65024-cov-24.830504_pt1 | contig 65024 bp, 53 predicted proteins | sample MGYA00510977_ERZ780207 | MGnify/ENA primary metagenome ERZ780207 (study PRJEB29588, sample SAMEA2151383) | human gut metagenome | biome: human gut; feature: human-associated habitat; material: faeces | place: Denmark | collected 2008/2010 ...
TATAATTAAGCTACGGCGTCATAGTTACGTTGAACGGTTTTAGTTCCCTTTTAATTTTTGGTATGGTATAATGCTTAACGTCGCGCGTCGCCTTCAAATATCGTTTTAGTTCCCTTTTAATTTTTGGTATGGTATAATTTTCGACAATGGCGAAAGCAAAAGATATTTGTTTTAGTTCCCTTTTAATTTTTGGTATGGTATAATCTCTAAAAGATACATCAGATTGTACAGCCTGTTTTAGTTCCCTTTTAATTTTTGGTATGGTATAATGTTATCAAATAAAGCGCCAACGGAAGTATTGTTTTAGTTCCCTTTTAATTTTTGGTATGGTATAATAATTCCTCTGTAATATAAAAACCGTAATAAGTTTTAGTTCCCTTTTAATTTTTGGTATGGTATAATATTCAGTTTACTACCTTTAACAGTAGAAAAGTTTTAGTTCCCTTTTAATTTTTGGTATGGTATAATACAACGTTGAAACGCCCGAAACGGACGCGGGTTTTAGTTCCCTTTTAATTTTTGGTATGGTATAATAGGGAACGAGAAAAACTCCTGAAAACATTAGTGTTTCAGGAGTTTTTTCTGCATTTTTCATTGTTCCTTTTTTGCGAAAAACAAAATTTTGCAGTTCCGTTTTCGTCTTTTTCTTGTTTTTTTATAAAAAAGAAAGTTGGAAAAAGTCCACAGGCGCTTCTTTTACTTTTTTCTTCCCCGTGATTATTTTCATGCTTGCATATTGTTTTTCGGTAACAATCATACACCTGACCGATCCGTCTTTCGGGGTCTCTTTTTCCAGTCTTGCAAAATGTTGTTCCGCATTTTCAACACTGTTGCAAAGCCTTGCGTAAACCGAAAACTGCAACATATAGTATCCGTCGTTAAGCAAAAACCTTCGAAACGACGTGGCAAGATATCTTTCTGTTTTTGTGGAAACGGGCAAATCAAAAAAAACGATTATTCTCATAAACTTACTCATATCGATGCATGCAAATCGGCAAAATTTTCGGGAGTAGCAATTCGCACTTCCCAGACGTTAAGCAATTTTTCAGACTTTGCACCACAAGTTCGACGGCATAGGACAATGCGTAAATTTGCCCGTTGATTTCCACGTCCTGATTCATCAATGCAAACAACTGTTTTTTTATTTGCGGCGTTAGTTTTTCTTGCCCGATAAAATTGAAAACAATCATATCGACAATCGGTCGGAACGGCTCGATAATATCGTCGGCAAGATTAAAATTGTTCAATTCGCTTGCGTGATGCACGCCTATACTCGGTTCAAAGCCATATACAGTGAGAGTGCGCGCAATAAGCCCGCGTACGATTGAGTATCCATAGTTTAACGCAAGGTTTATGAAAGAGTCGTCGCGTCTTACGAAATCCTTGCCAAATATTTTTTTGAAATACAAATTTGCGGCAACCGCTTCAAGATTTTTCGCATCGTCGCTGCTTACCGATTTTGCAAGAGAATATAAATCGTCCACAGGTTCGTTTGACGTAAATTCCACACAGGTTGCCTGATTTTCGATTTTGCGTTTTACAATACTTTGCCATAACTGCTTTTGCAACGGTTTCGGTATGTTTTGTTGCAATTTTAATATCTTTAACGGTCGATAATAACTGTTAAGCGGTAAAATAACTCCGTTTGGTAAATGCTTTCCGTCGCAGGTAAATACAACCGCGCCTGCGTCCGAAAGCGTGCTCAACGCATAACTCGTTATCGTACATTCCGCCGTCTCGATAAGAACACTGTTCAAATCTTCAACGGGAAAACTATGCTCTTCTTCACCCCTTACAACAAGTTGTCCGTGATTTATCCTGATACTGCAAGGGGTAGATAAAAATAAATTTATGTACCCCATATACACCTCTTATTTATTTTGCTTGTTTTTTCTTTTTTCCGCCCTTTCTTTGTCAGTAAGTATTTTCAGCGGTTGCGGTTGTTTCGGTCTTTTTTTGATTTCCTGAACGTTGCCGAGCACGTCGATCTCGCATTTCGTTATTTTATCGATCTTTTTTTGTATTCCTACGCCTCTTGCAAAATAACATCCCGTGGTATCCTCGATTTCAATCGACGCCGTTGACCTATCAAACCCGATAAAATACACGAGTTCGTCCGTAATCGTTTTTGTCAGTGCTTTGGCGCTGTTTTCAACGTCTTTTTTCTTTTTCAATTCGATTCCTTTCTTGCTTTCAATGCGTAATAGGTCGTCCTGATAAATCGACATTTCAAATGTATACGTGTCGTCCATTACGCGCCACTCGTTTTGCGATTTCTTTTGAGTTGCTGCTCTTTTTGGCAATTCACCGCGATACAAATCCGCAACGTAAACGGGCACACCGAAATACTTTCCGTCTTTTGAATAAAGGTCGACTCGTATCATCCCACCGCCTTTATCGTTTTTGACAATTCCTTTGTTCTTTTTCAGAAGCATTCCGTCGCCGGTATATGTCTTATACATTTTTACGGAACGGACGATATTTCCCTGCCCGTTTTTACACGGTTTTCTTATCGGATTCTTCTGCGTAAATGCCTTTTCCGCATCTCCGCCAAATTCGACAAGTCGCTGTTTTAAGGCGTTGTACAAAGCCGCATCGCCTTCGGGTTGGAAATAGCCGATTATTTCTCCGTCTTTGTCCAGTTTAACTTTCTCTTTATCGTTAATTTGCGTCCGTATAACAATAATGTTCTTCCCTCCGCAAACCGTCGGGTTTTTGTTATCTGCATATTTTGAACTGTAAACGGTTGCATCGTTGATGCAACCTTTCGCCTTACGGTTTGTCATACGGCTTACGACAAAAGGCTTTGCGTTCATCAGATAATTTTCGTTAAAGCCGAGCAAACGCAATTTGTTTTGCATTAAGACCGGCTCGTCCATAACGCGAGCATCGAGTTCGTTGATAAATTCTTTGTAAGGATAAGGCAAAACCAAATGACTATTTTTGTCGTAATAATCGGAATCGCAAATCTCACCGTCTTCAAGGACGTATTGTCCGTTACGCATTTTACGACTTTCCTTAATCTGATTGTATCTTTCGATTTTGTTTTTCGTTTTCGGCGTGACGCACGCAATAATCGCCGCGTCGACGGCATGGTGTTTGTCGCCGTCCTCACGAATCTTCTGTACACCCCAGAATCTGCGAAGATACGACGTAATAGCGCCCTTGACTGTTTCAACTCTTCCGTATTTATCTTTTGATTTTTCGTCAAATAATAAATAATCTTTTATAAGATTTGCAAGCATTCTCGAAGCGTATCTTGTATCGTTCAACGCGCGGTTTTTCCATTCCGATTCATTGATCTCTTTCTTTTGCAAAAATTCAAGTTTTTTTCTATTGCGTTTCTGATAAACCGCCTTCCAGAATGCAAGAACTTCGTCGTAATCTCTGCCGATTCTTTCAAAATATTCGACAGGCGTGGAATTCCGTTTATTTTGGTTTTCTCGTTTTAATACAAGGACCTTGTTGTTGAAACTGTCGTCAAACGACCTGCTGTACGGGATAATATGGTCGATTTCATAATATCCGTCTTCAAACAAATGATTGATATCCAGCGTTTCCATAGAATACGCGCACTTATGGTCTTGTTCTTCATACAGTTTGTATTTCAAAACGTTGGTTGAGTTTGGCATTGCGTTTAACTTTGCAATAATTTCGCGAATCGCTTCGTTTTTCGCGGCGCGCGCATCGTTTTCTTTTTTCAATTTATCGCGTTCGTCTTTCGTCATCGACATATCCCTTGCAAGTTCGATATTGATTGCATAGGGACTGCCATACTGTCTTATTACTGCGTCGATTACCTTTACGGTTTGCGAAAGAGCGCGTTTTACAACGTGCGACGTTACGCCTCCGATTGCGTCGTAAACTTCTTTTGTCCCGAGATACTTTTGCTTTTCAAAATTATGTTCGGAATGATTGTGCCCCGCCTTTTGCATTGCATCGCTGTAAACCATGCCTTCTTCGAGATACGGCAGGATTTCCCTTAACACGTGAAGCGACAAATGACCGTATCCCTTCATATCTATTTTGGAAAGTTTTTCAATCGTTTCTTCGTCAAGTCTTCCGCCGATTATCTTGCTTTCGGCAATGGCATTGCGGAACAGGTTTTCGCTTTTGTATTTCGTGCAGATTTCGGCGATTTCGTCAATGAGTTCAATATCGCTTTTAAGATTGTCGTTTAACGCTTTCACGATTTTATTACTGTTTTTTGCAGTAATAAAATCACCTTTATCTTCGCAAGCTAACGAATCGACAACGTCGTTTATCTCAACGACGTCGCTTTTCGACTCCCCTTCGTTTTTCTTCTTACCCTGTTTCTTTTTCTCGCTGTAATTAAGCGCGCTGAAACGATAATCGTCGTCAAGTTTGATCGCCTTTCTGAACGCTTTGTAAGTAACTTTTTCCACTTTTTTTGCAAGTTCGACAGCGATTTGTCTTTCTTCGTTGCTAAGGCGCCTTCTGTCACCCCCGCATATTATCGAAAGGTTGTTGATTTTTTGATAAATCGTTGCCCACTCGCTCGTATATGTCCCTTTTGCCGCCACGTCTTCGTCACGATATATCTCACACTTTTTCACGTCGTGACTTCCCGTGTATTGACTTCCTTTCCCCGGACCTTCGTCAAAATTCCTTTGCGAAAGGAATATATTAAGATATTTTTCTTTGTTTTTATCGGTCGCAAAAGTGCTGCCGAATTCCTTTTGCTTTTCAAACAAAAGTTCGATTTCCTTCACGAGAATATCCCGCGATACGCACATCGAATAATCGCCGTACTTATTATGAACGGGCTTCCCTTCCATTAAATACTTTTTATAAAGTTGTTCGCCGCGGGTGCGCATACCGCTCTCTCTCATTTCTTCTTCGCTTTCTCGGATACTGCTTAAAAGTTCTCCTTCGTCATTTTCTTTTCTCTTTCCTTTTTTTTCTTCATCGTCGTCATCTGTTACAACTACTCTTTTGTTGCTTTTGAATCCACGATGCCGAGCAAGCGAATATAAGACGCGCGCAAATTCCGCTTCGGTCAGTTTTTTGTCCAAAGCGTCCGAACGAAGTTTGACAACGTCAAGATTCTTATATTCGTCTTTTAAACAAATTAAATCATCCTGCGTTTCAAATAATTCAATTCCGTTTTCGGAGAAAAGTTTTCTGATTCTTTCGCGTCTGAAAGATTTTCGTCTGATGCGACGGCGCAGCCCCCTTGCGTTTCGTCTGGGTTCCGCAAGCGACGCACCTGTTTGAGGGTGTTCCGCCGCGTCAAATATGCGCGAATTAAGAGCATTGATTTGAATAGGTTCGCCGTTTTCGTCACATTCGAGCACGCACCAACCCACCGATTTGATACCTACGTCAAGTCCGAGTCTGTACATATTTCCTCCTTATTATAAAAGATATCCCTTGATGAAAAACATCAAGGGATAGAGCTTTTCGGGAATTAACCCTTGTTTTAGAAACCTTTAATTTTTGGTATGGTATAAAGGTTAACTATATTTTAACATACGCACCTTTGCTTGTCAACTTAAAGTTCCATTGATTGTCAGATGCGGCAGAAGCCGTCGGGGGTGACGATTATTTCGCCGGTCTGAACGGCGGCGCTCAAAGCGGCGTCAACCCATTCCACGGCGGATTTCGTGCGTTTCGCGACGTTGAACAGTTTGAAAACTTCCTTATTAAGGTCGTCCTTTTCGATATAGACGGTCGCTTCGATCGCACATTTTGCGGCGGCGACGATCTCGTCGGGATGCACTTTTGTCAAATCGCGGGTAACGCGCGCGTCGCTCGGGCGGAAAGTCGAAACGGGCTTATCGACGTAAAAGACTTTGCCAGAATATTCCTGTCGTTGCGCCTCGTATGACGAAACGTATCTTGAAATTTGCGCGATGGCTTTTTTGGCGGTTTTCGGCACGCAGAACGCCGCGGCGATTTTATCGATAAGACAGCTTTCTTCAATCGGCGACTCGACCTCGATAACGGTGCGGATTTTATTCATAATCGCTTCTTCGTTGACGAAATTCAGGACGTATTCCGCCCCGGCACGCGCCAGCGGTTTGATATAAGCCGTCTTATAAGTTTTTCTGTATTTTTGCAGCGCGTCGCGGACGGTTTTTTTGGAAACGACCTTCTTTTCGGTGAGCGTCGCGACGACTTCCTTGATTTTGTTGATTTCGCGTTTCTGGTTGTTGAAGTAGTTTATCGTCCAAAGGTTATAGACGTTCCAGCCGAGTTTTTTCAGTATTCTCGTCTGCATGGTCATGCGGTCTTTTGCGGACGGGATTTTTGCCGAGTGCTCGCTGTCCGCGATGATTGCGAGAATATACTTGTTTTTGTCGCGGGGATCAACGACGGCGACGTCGATTTTGAAGTCGGACACGCCGACGTTCGCGTCGCACAACAGCCCGCGGTCTTTCAGGTCTTTCGCGACGTTTTCGCCGATACCTTTCGACTCCACCCTGACGTCCTTTGCCGCAATCGAAAGCATCTCGGGACCGCGTTCGGCGTATTCGAGGAAGGCTTTCAACGCTTTGACGCCCACGCTGTCGGTGCGGTTAAGGTCAATCATATTCCCCGTTACGGAACTGAAAACAATCATCTCGCTCCTTGCGCGGGTAACTGCAACGTTAAGTCGTTTATAGCCGCCCTGCTGGTTTATAGGACCGAAATTTAACGATAATCTGCCCGTTGCGTCGGGACCGTATCCGACGCTGAACAAAATCAGGTCGCGCTCGTCGCCCTGAACGTTTTCAAGGTTTTTCACGAAAACAGGCTCGTCCACGTCGTACGCCACGTCGTCGAGACCTTCTTTGTGAATCTCGTGTTGCAGCTTATCTTCGATGTAATTCTGTTGCGCCGTATTGAACGTAACTATGCCGATCGAGCGGTTTCGTTCCTGCGGATTTTTAAGCCTTGCCACGACTTCTTTCACAAGCGCGTCGCCTTCTTTTTTGTTGCATTTGCTGCCGCCTCTTTCGTAAACGCCGTCGACGTAGGCAAGTTTTACTTTACCTTTCAGCTCGTTCGGAGACGGGAAAGTAAGCAACTTATTGTCGTAAAACATACTGTTGGAAAACGCGATAAGGCTTTCGTGATTGCTGCGGTAATGCCACAAAAGATGACGTTCGGGCATGCCGATTGCAAGGCAGTCGTCAAGGACGCTTTCCAGGTCTTCGACTTCGAAGTGCTGTTCGTCGCGATAATCGGTGCGGAAGAACATCGTGGGCGGAAGCTGTTTCGGATCGCCGACGACGATGACGTTTTTACCGCGCGCGATTGCGCCTACCGCCTCGCACGTGGGCATCTGCGACGCTTCGTCAAAGACGACAAGGTCGAATTTTTCCTTTCCGATATCGAGATATTGTGCAACCGACACCGGACTCATCAGAAGACACGGGCAAGTCGCACGAAGTATTTCGGGAATTTGCGAAAACAGCGCGCGTATCGTCGTGCCCTGCATATTCGTTTTTTCGGCGCGGTACAGCAAAACCCTTTCCAGGTTATGTTCGCCCGAAGTATCGGTGCGCGGAAGTTTCGACACGAGCCTTAAATACAACTCCGACCTTGTGAGTTTTTCGTATTCGTCGGACAGCGCGCGGAAACGTTGCATCGTTTCTTCAAGCGACAGCCCCGAGAACCTGCAAAGCACGTCGTCAAGGTAAAGTTCGCTCCTGACAAAATTGAAATACACGCATTTTTTAAAACTTCTCAACACGTCTTCGGCGGTAATTTCGCCGTTAAACAGCGGTTCCAGCACGAAATCGAAGCCTTCTTGTCCACAACGTTCCACGACGCTCTGGTATCTGCACCAACTCGGGATATAGTCCATATTCTTTTCGATGTTCGAAATGCGGTCGATAGTGCTGTTGATTTCTTCGCGCGGGTCTTTTTTGACGATGCAAAAGAGATTTTCGAACGCGGTTTTCGCCTTTTGTTCGGTTTCGTAAGCGCGCATATAGTATTCCATAAGGACGTGCGGCTTATTTTTCGTCAACCGACGGCAGGTTTCGTTGAAAAGATTGAAGTCGCAATCGGCGTACAGTGCGCGTGCGGCGTCGTAAAGCGCGGACACCGTCGCGATTTTGTCGTCAAGACCCATATCGTTTTCGGTTGTAGCGAAAAGTGAGGCGACTTCCGCGCGGCGTTTTTTAACGGTTTCTTTGGTTTCCGCAATGATAAGCAGGAATTCCAGAAATTCGCGGCGGTCGTTTTTGTCGACGGAAGAGAGCGCTTTTTTCACCGACTTTGGCAAAAACGCGTTTTTTTGCATTGCTTCTTTGACCTCGGCGGGCGCGACGTTTTCGGGATACTTTCCGTACTTATTCTCGTATTCTTTCGTGATAAGCCCGTCGCGACGAGCCGCTTCGAGATACGATTCCACAAGCCCTTTCGCATTTTCGACGGCGCAGGCGTTTTCAAAATATTTTGCGATTTTTTCGTCTGACGTGAGTTTGTCCGACAGGAAATACAACGCCTTCAACTTTTCGCCGGTGAGCGAAATCGTTCGCATATTTATTAAGGTTTGAAGTTCGCGCGCGTAAGTTTTCAGATGTCTGAGTTCCATCTGGTAAATATCGAGCACGCTTTCGGCTTCTTCGCGCCAGGCGTCGGTGTAATCGAATTTTCCGATGTACCTGAACGGCGACTTTTCGATATCGCCACACTCTTTCGCGCGGATTGCAAGTTCCGTCAGAATATCAAGGTATCTGTTGAATGACGACGCCGTCAGTTTTTCGTAAAACAACCCGTCGATTCTTAAACAATCGGGAGCGTCCGAATTGTCAAGATACGCCATCATCGCCTCGTACAGCGAGAAACCGAGATAACGCTTTCTGTGCATTGCGTCGATTTCGCCCTGCAACTTGTCGATGCACTCCTTGATTTCATTCGCTTTTTCTTCAAAGTCGATGTCGGAAGCGGCAAAACCAAGGTTTAACGTGTTGATTATTTTCGATAAAATATCGGTTTTGTGCGTTTTGTCGGAATGAAGTTCCAGACAGAAATCGCCCGCGCCGCAGTCGACAAGTCGTTTATAAACCACGTTCAACGCCGCCATTTTTTCGGCAACGAACAGCACGCGCCTGCCGCGCACGATGTTGTTGACGATGATATTCGTTATCGTTTGCGACTTGCCTGTGCCGGGCGGTCCGTGCAGCACGAACGAGCCGTTCAGACTTGCTTTTATCGCCTGATATTGCGAGCTGTCCGCACTTATCGGCAGCAACATTCTGTCCGTCCCGAAGTACGCCTCGTCCGAGTTTGCGGTGTCGGTCGGGGTTTCGTTTTTCAGCCCGGCGTCCACCGAGTTCGAAATCATGGAGCGGATAAGCGGCGACTCCTTGAACTTGTCGATATTATAGCGCACGTCGTGCCACATGAGATAATTCGTGAACGACAAAACGTTCAGATATACGTTGTCGATAATTTCCCATCCGGGTTTATCGGCGATTTCTTTTTTGACGCGCGCGATGACTGCGAGTATGCTTTTCGCGTCGGACAGTTCGACCGCCGAAAGCCCACGCATATCGAGACGGAATTCCTGATACAAAAATTCCAGCAAAGTATTGTTTATCTGCGCACCGTCAACGTCGAAAGTTATCGAAAATACCGGGAGCGATATTCCTTTTTTGTCAATCGACACCGGATAAAGAATAAGCGGCGCGTATTTGAATTTTTCGTTTTCAGACTCTCTCCACTTCAAAAAGCCGCACGCCACGTACAAACTTGCGGTGCCGGACTCTTCTTCGATGGTTTTTTCCTTGCGATAAAGATTGAGCAGCGTTTTGTTTTGCTCTTTTTCCGAAAACACGGTCGAAAGTCTTTTGTTTTTGTATTCGTACAAAAGGTATTCCGACAGCGGTTTCAGCGGCGCGGGGTTGTCGAAAGACGGATTCAGTCTTGCGTCGCCGTCGGGCACGTCTTTGGGGTGTGCCGTGAGCGTATACGGTTTATCGTGTGTGACGTTTTCGACAAAAGTTTCGATTGACGCGGTGAGAATTTTCACGGCGGTATTCGACACCCTGAAATTCAAAAGCGAATTGCGAAGATCGAGTTCCAGCAAGCGGCGTTCCCACTGTTTTTCGCGGGTGAACAGACTTTCGCCGCCGATATTTTCGCCGTATTCTTTGATTTTCGGCGGAGCGGCTTGTTTATAATCGTCGCTTTCGACAAGGTCGTATCCGCCCTCCGTTTTCACGCGGACAGACTGCGGCAGTATGCCCATGATACGCGCGCGTTTTATATCGACCGCAAAATCGACGGTCGGCGATTTTTTAAGGAACGACACGGCGTTTTTCTCGCACTTTTCAAAACTTTCGCCCTTGAAAATGCCCGAAATGTCGATAAGCGTCGCTTCGCCGACGCCCGCCGCCGCTTTTTTCGCGACGTAAGACATATCGTCGAACACGTCTTCCGCCATACATTCTTCGGTAAGGAAGCACGCGACGTACCAGCTGTTGTCCGATTTCGCAACGACGGGATTGTATCCCGCGCTTTCGATCACCGACGCGAAAATCAGCGCAAGTTCCATCGGCGTTGCGACCTTGTCCGAAAGTATTTCCGAAAAATCGGACACAATGACGCTGTCCGCCGTCGTTTTCTTGCCCATAAGGAATCCGCAGTCGCAAAGTACCGCATACGTCGCGGCGCAGAGATTTCGCACTTTGTTTTTCGACGCGTTCGCATAGCCCGTGCCGGTAACGTCCTTAAAACCCCATTCCGCAATCTTTTTGTGCGCGAGGTTCAGAAGTCTGTTGACGTCGGGCGTGCGGCGGACGAAAGTCGCGATACTTTCGGGTTTATCGACGTTGCACTCGTCAAAGGCAAGCACCGTTACCCTTTCCGTCGCTTCTTCCAGGACGACGCCGTCCTTCAATACCTGCACCGTTATTTCGCCGTCGTGCTTTCTGTTTTGCGCCACCATATAAAGGGGCGACAGTTTCGCGATGCCGTCGAATCTGAGATTTGCGCGGGCGGGAAACACCGCCTGAATTTCGGAAACGGGCAGCAAAAAATCGGGCTTTGACGACACGCTGATTTCGATATTTTCGCAGTCGAAGTCGGACGCGTTTCTGACGTAAAGCCTTTTGACGGGGGATATCCCGTTTTGCACCTGATAATAACTTATCACGGACGAACATAATAAGCTGATTTCGAATTCGCTCATAGACACCTCTTTATTTATCGATATTTTACCATACCGCGCGAAATATTTCAACTAAAAATAAATGCGGATTTACTTTAATACACAAGCGGCAGTTTGTAAAAATAGTCTAAATCGTCATTTAACGTGTCGTTTTTGAACAATTAACGCCTTGTTTTGCAATGTGCCGAAATATGCCTTTCGCGCCGTTTTGCAGAACGGGGTTATTTCGTTGCAAAAACGCACGCTTATCGCAGGGTTTTAATATGTTTTTGTGAAATTGAGATATTTTGGAAAATATTACGATTTTTTTTGCGCGCTCGTTAAAAATTTATCGCATCGGTTGATTTTTGACGCTAATTATTGTAATATAATTCTGTTACTATTAAATTATTATGTGTTAGGAGGCATATTATGGATTCAAAATACGAAAGCCTGTTTACGCCGTGGAAAATCAAAAATTGCGAAATCAAAAACCGCATTGTAATGACTTCTATGGGCGGTACGTCAATCTTTGGCTGGATGGAGCCCAACCACTTTGACAAGGAAGCCGCAAACTTCTTGCTTGAACGCGCAAAGAACAACGTCGGTCTTATCCTTCCCGGCATCGCGCCCATCAGGGATATCCTTCTCGGGAAATGGCTTTATCAAGGCAAAGGAAAGTTTAATAAGCTCAAAGAATTTATGGACGAGTTCCATAAAACGGGCGCAAAACTGTTCGTACAACTTACGGCAGGCTTCGGCAGGTCGCTGGCAATCAACGACATTATGGTAAAGGCGATGCACAACAAAGCCCTTGCAACCGTCCTGAAACCCGCCCTTGACGTAAGCTATCTTACCGCAAGCGCAAGCGCAACCCCCAACAGATGGCAAGAATCCTGCATCTCTCGCCCCCTTACGCAAAAAGAAATCCACAAAATGGTCGAGGCTTTCGCAAAAACCGCGAAACTCTGCATGGACGCAGGCGTCGACGGCGTTGAAATCCACGCCGTTCACGAAGGCTACCTTCTTGACCAGTTCACGATGAAATACACCAACCAAAGGACGGACGAATACGGCGGATCGTTTGAAAACAGATACCGCTTCCCCGTCGAAATCGTCAAAGCCATCAAAAAGGCGTGCGGCGACGACTTCCCCGTTTCTTTGAGATATTCCGTCGTTTCCAAAACCAAAGGATTCGGCAAAGGCGCGCTTCCCGGCGAAGACTACGTTGAGGTCGGCCGCGATATGGAAGAAAGCGAAAGAGCCGCAAAATATCTCCAAGACGCCGGCTACGATATGCTCAACTGCGACAACGGCACCTACGACGCCTGGTACTGGGCTCACCCCGGTCCCTATATGCCGCAAAACTGCAACCTCGAAGATGTCGCTCACATCAAAAAATTCGTTGACATTCCCGTCGTGTGCGCCGGCCGTATGGAACCCGACGTTGGCGCGGAAGCAATCGCCGAAGGCAAAATCGACGGTTTGGGCGTTGCTCGTCAGTTCCTTACCGATCCCGCATGGGTAACCAAACTTATGAACGACGATATCGCGTCGATTCACCCCTGCATCTGCTGCCACAACGCCTGCTTCAATATGGCGTCCTATAAAGGCGACGACGGACAACTCGTCGGCAACGACCAAACCCTTGCGGACAACGCCGGTATGGCTCGCTGCGCCCTTAACCCGCAGACGATGCAAAGCAAAAAATACAAAATCGTCAAAGCCGCTCGTCCCAAGAAAATCGCAGTTATCGGCGGCGGTATCGGCGGTATGGAAGTCGCGCGCGTCGCAACTCTGCGCGGACATAAGGTTACGATTTACGAAAAGTCGAATGTTCTCGGCGGCGTATTCATCGCTGCCGCCGCGCCTTCGTTCAAAGAGAAAGACCGCGACCTTATCAAATGGTACGAAAAGGAAATCAAAGACCTTAATATCGAAGTAAAATTCAACACCGAGGTCAAACCCGAAGACATCGCGAAGCTCGGCGCGGACGAAGTCGTCGTCGCAACGGGCAGCAAGGCAAGAAAACTTCGTGTTCCCGGCGCGGAAAAAGGCATCGAAGCGTGCGAATATCTGCTTGGCACCAAAGAAGTCGGCAACAAAGTCATCGTCATCGGCGGCGGCTTGTCCGGTTGCGAAATCGCCCTTGACCTTTACAACAAAGGCAAGACTCCCGTCATCGTCGAAATGAAAAACGACCTTGTCGCAATGAGAGGCGTCTGCCTTGCGAACACTTCGTATCTCCGCGACTTCTTCGCGCTTAACAAAGTCGACGTACGTCTGAACACCGGTCTTGTCGAAATCACCGACAAAGGCGTCAAGGTCAAAGACCTTAAAACCGGTAAGGAGTCGGAAATCGCAGGCGACAGCGTGATTATGTCTGTCGGCTACATTCCCACCCCCGTCGCAAAAGACGGCGTGAAACTTGTCGGCGACTGCAACGGCATCGGCAACCTGCGTACGGTTATCTGGCGCGCATGGGACGTCGCGATGAAACTGTAATCGAAAATCTTCCAAAAAAGGACGCTGTCGTCTGACAGCGTCCTTTCTTTTTGTTTTATTAACCTTATAAATACGAAAGCCGTTTATTCACATTCCTTTTGCAGCGCGGCTTCGATAAATCCTTTGAACAAAGGATGCACGCGGTTGGGGCGCGACTTGAATTCGGGATGGAATTGCACACCGACGTAGAAAGGACGGTCTGTAAGTTCCACCGTTTCGACAAGGCGCCCGTCGGGAGAAAGCCCCGAAAGAGTAAGCCCGTTTTTCGTCAGGATTTCGCGATAGTCGTTGTTGAACTCATAGCGATGACGATGGCGTTCGGAAATTTCAAGCGTGCCGTAGCAGCGTTGCATCGTCGTATTTTCTTTTATCACGCAAGGATACGCGCCAAGTCTTAACGTGCCGCCCTTGTCGATATCGTCGCTTTGTCCGGGCATAAAGTTGATGACTTTGTTTTTGCACAGCTCGTCGAACTCGCCGGAGTGCGCGTCCCTGATTCCTGCGACGTTTCTTGCGTACTCGATAACGGCGATTTGCATACCGAGGCAGATTCCGAAGTACGGCACGTTGTTTTCGCGCGCGTATTTCGCCGCAAGGATCATGCCTTCGATGCCACGACTTCCAAAACCGCCCGGCACGATAATCCCGTCAAGACCGCTTAAATTTTCGTCCGCGGAGTCAGTCGTTATCGTTTCGGAATCGATCCATTTTATGTCGACTTTCGCACCGAGGAAATATCCCGCGTGTCTTAACGCTTCCGCAACCGAAAGGTATGCGTCGTGAAGTTGCACGTACTTTCCTACAAGACCGATAGTAACGTGCTTTTTCGCCGTTTTGATATCTTTAACCATCTGTTTCCAATCGTTAAGGTCGGGTTCTGCAACATTGTCGATATGCAACTCTCTTAAAACGACCGACGAAAAGTTGGATTTTTCAAGCATAAGCGGCGCTTCGTACAAGCACGGCAGCGTGATATTTTCAATGACGCAATCGGGCTTTACGTTGCAGAACAAAGCAATCTTTTTGAATATGGATTCTTCCAGCGGTTCGTCCGCGCGAAGCACGATGACGTCGGGGCGGATTCCCATACCTTGCAGTTCTTTTACGGAGTGTTGCGTAGGTTTCGATTTATGCTCGTCCGAGCCTCTCAGAAACGGCACGAGAGTCACGTGAATGTACAGGCTGTTTTCGGTCCCGACTTCGATACCGACCTGACGAATCGCCTCGATGAAAGGCTGCGACTCGATATCGCCGATCGTGCCGCCGATTTCGGTGATGACGACGTCGGCGTCGATTTCTTTGCCGACGTGATAAATAAACTCTTTTATTTCGTTCGTGACGTGAGGAATAATTTGTACGGTCGAACCGAGATATTCGCCCCTTCTTTCTTTGTTGAGGACGTTCCAGAAAACCTTGCCCGTCGTGAGATTTGAATATTTATTAAGGTTTTCGTCGATAAATCTTTCGTAGTGTCCGAGGTCGAGGTCGGTTTCGCAGCCGTCTTCGGTGACGTAAACTTCGCCGTGCTGATACGGGCTCATCGTGCCGGGATCGACGTTAATATACGGGTCGAGTTTCTGCGCGATGACTTTGAGTCCTCTTGCCTTCAAAAGTCTGCCGAGCGACGCTGCCGTGATGCCCTTTCCGAGCCCCGACACGACGCCCCCGGTTACGAAAATGTACTTTGTCATAAAATCATTCCTCCGCTTTTTATTTATAGGTAGATAAAATATTTTCCGCAATGACGCGTTTCGTGACGCACCTGTCCATTGCCTGTTTTTCGATATAGCGGTGCGCTTCTTGTTCGGTCATTTTAAGCTGTTCGATCAAAAACCATTTCGCCTTGTTCACAACGCGGATATCTTCCATTCTTTCCTCGGCAAAGGATTTCTTGATTTCAATCCGACGAAGCCGCTCCCGCGTGGCGCACATAAGTTCGACGACCTCTTCGGTGAGTTCGGGCGACGTGGGTTTCGGCAACGTCAACACCCCGTGCGGCATAAGGACGGACGATAATTCCGAAAAATTCTCCGCGCGGGTAAACAATAATACGCAAACGCCGTCCGTTTCCGAAACGTCCAGCGCAAGGCTTGTGCCGAAGTCGTCGGGAAGCGGCGTATTGATAATCACGATATCAGGTTTTTCTTTGGAAATCACCCGCCGCGCGCTTTTGGCGTCGCGATAAACGCTTATGGGACTGAAACGATTTTTCGGGAGAAGCGGCAACATCGCGCCGTTAAACTTTTCCGACGACGATACGAGTGCAACTTTGTATACTCGTTCCGAAGAACTTTGTTTCTCGCCTTTTGTCTCCATACGTTACCCGCGGGTAAAACTTTTATTTCCGCTTGACCGCGAAAATGATTTTTCAATAAAAAAAGCGTCCATTCGACATGGGATTTTCCCCTTGTGAATGAACGTCTTTGCTCAACGATTTTGAATTATAGCACCCGGAATATTTATTTGTCAATAAAAATAAAAGCGGAAAATCAATAAAAAAATCACTTGACAAAAAAAATTTGCGGTCTTATAATCCTGCAATATAAAGGCAACGGCGTCTTACGGTTTTTGCAACCGTTCGACGCTCTTTTTTTTGATTTTTCGGGCAACGACGTCCAACGCGGGCGTCGCTGTCTTTTTTTAAGGAGTATAGTATATGAATACCGTTACAAATGAATTCGCAAGCCTTGTATTCGACGACAAGGTGATGAAGGAAACTCTGTCCGACGACGTTTACGCCGCCCTCAAAAAAACTATCGACGAAGGCGAAAACCTCTCCTTCGACGTCGCAAACGCGGTCGCTGTCGCCATGAAAGACTGGGCAGTCGAAAAAGGCGCGACGCATTTCACGCACTGGTTCCAGCCGCTTACCGGCGTTACCGCCGAAAAACACGACGGATTTATCGCCCCGTCGCCCGACGGCAGAGTCATCATGGAGTTTTCGGGCAAGGAACTTATTAAAGGCGAACCCGACGCGTCGTCGTTCCCGTCCGGCGGACTTCGCGCGACTTTCGAGGCGCGCGGCTACACCGCGTGGGATCCGACGTCATATGCCTTCATTAAGGACAAAACCCTTTGCATTCCGACGGCGTTCTGCTCCTACGGCGGCGAGGCTCTGGACAAAAAAACGCCGCTCCTTCGCTCAATGGAAGCGCTTGACAAACAGGCTCTTCGTGTTTTGAGACTTTTCGGAAACGACGCGAAATACGTCCGTACGTCCGTCGGCCCCGAGCAGGAATACTTCCTTGTCGATAAGGATTTGTATGCAAAACGCAAGGATTTGATTTTCACGGGACGTACCCTTTTCGGCGCGAAACCCCCGAAAGGTCAGGAACTCGACGACCATTATTTCGGCGCGATCAAACCGCGCGTCAAGGAGTTTATGGCGGATCTCGACGACGAACTTTGGAAACTCGGCGTTCTTGCAAAAACCGAGCATAACGAAGTCGCCCCCGCCCAGCACGAACTTGCGCCGATTTATTCCACAACCAACGTCGCAACCGACCACAACCAACTCACGATGGAGATAATGCAAAAGATTGCATTGAAACACGGTCTTGTGTGCTTGTTGCACGAAAAGCCGTTTAACGGTGTGAACGGAAGCGGTAAACATAACAACTGGTCATTATCCACCGACAAAGGAGTCAATCTTCTCACGCCCGGCGAAACGCCTTACGAGAACGCGCAGTTTTTATTGTTCCTGTCCGCAGTAATTAAAGCGGTGGACGATTATCAGGATTTGTTGCGCTTGTCCGTCGCGTCCGCAGGCAACGATCACCGCCTCGGCGCAAACGAAGCGCCGCCCGCCGTCGTATCTATTTTTCTGGGCGACGAACTCACGGCGATTCTTGACGCAATCGAAAACGATTCCCCTTATTCCGCCTCGCAAAAAACCACGATGAAAACCGGCGTGCACGCTCTGCCGAAATTCCCGCGCGACACCACCGACAGAAACCGTACGTCGCCGTTTGCGTTCACGGGGAACAAGTTTGAATTCCGTATGCCCGGCTCGCAACAAAGCATCGCCGACTGCAACGTTATGCTCAACACCGCGGTTGCGGAATCGTTGAAACAATTTGCGGACGTCCTTGAAACCGCTGACGACTTTGAAACCGCGTTGCACGAACTCGTCAAAAGTACGGTGCGCGACCATAAACGCATCATCTTCAACGGCAACGGCTACGACGAAAAATGGATAAAAGAAGCCACCGAAAAGCGCGGACTTCTGAACCTTCGCACTACCCCCGACGCACTGCCCGCCGTACTTAATAAGAAAAACGTCGACCTTCTGACGTCGCACGACGTAATGTCGCTTGCCGAGATTAAATCACGCTACGAAATCACGCTTGAAAACTACTGCAAAACCGTCAATATCGAAGGGCTTACGATGATCGATATGGCGAGGAAAGAGATTTTGCCCGCCGTCGAAAGTTACGTCAAAGATTTGTCGGAAACACTGGTCGCGAAAACCGCCGTGCTGCCCACGATATCCGCAAAGTACGAGCGCACGCTCATTGAAAAACTTTCGGTCATCGTTGAAGAAATCGACGATGCGGCAAACAGCCTCGAATCGTCGCTTATCGAGTACAAGACAATCACCGACGTGACAAAATCGGCTGCTCTTATCCGCGACGTTATCCTTCAAAAAATGGCGGAACTCCGCATTGTCGCAGACGAGGCGGAGACGCTCACCGCAGAAAAATACTGGCCGTTCCCGACGTACGACAAACTTTTGTTCGGCTTATAATTCAAAACCGCAAACAGTCAATACTCACCGCATAAAAAGCGTCCGCACGGACGCTTTTCGTTTATTCTTCCAAAGAAGCAAGGTATTCTTTCGCCGCCTCGTTTCCGAGTTCCGCCGCTTTCTGATAATAAAAAGTTTCGCCTATAATCTCGTTCTTAACTTCATCATTTGCTTTTTCTCTTGCGCGACAGTTCCATCTTCCTTTTTGCAAACAAAAAAATAAACATCGACAGGCGCTTTCAATTTCCATTCCGTTCCGAAAAACATATACTCGCAGATTGCTTTTACGTACTGTCTGCTTTCAGCGTCGGTCATGAGTTTTATAGCTTTGTAATATTCGTTTCGGTTAATACAGCAATAATTTTTTCCTTACACTCGATCGAAGTTGTCGGAAGACGTAGAATTTTAATGCCGGCAGCCTTAAGCAAGCGATCTTTTCTCTTGTCTCGCGCAGCCTGCACATCTTCCTTATGTTGGCTTCCGTCAACCTCCACCACCATTTCGATTTCTTTATTCAATTTATTATATATAAGAAAATCGCAATGCGTATTTATATTGGAAACAAATTTTATATCTTCCGCATCGCTGAGCGTGGCGGTTTTAATAACGTATTTCAAAGGATAATTGAATTTATACCCAAGCGTTCCGTATTCCCCGCTTCGGCAAATCTCGTCAATCACCGTCGCAATTATATTTTCGCTTGCAAAAGAAGATATATTCAAAAGTTCTTTCTTTGTTTTTTCAAGTATAGGCGCGTAATCGTCATACATCAGGTCAAATACTGAAAATACGTTGGTTTTCAATTTTTTCGTTTCACTACAATAATATTCGTAATATTTAGACAAATCTCTCAGTATTGAGCCTTCCTGCCCGAGAACTTCTTCGCTCGCAAGAATATACAGTCTCTTTTTCGCCCGCGATATTGCGACGTTTATAAGATTAGGATTGTTCAAAAAATCAATCTGTTCTTCGTCCTCATAAATTTTTATCTTATTAGCAACCGTAGACAATATGATATAATCCTTCTCTTTTCCCTGAAATTTATGTATTGTATCAATTACATAGCCGCTATCGCCGAATCGTTCGTTTAATAAAGCAATCTGATTATTATACGGCGCAATAATTCCTGTTTTATCCGCGGGCAACTCTTTTATAATCTCTTTTTCAATAATATCGACTTCCCTCTCGTTGGATCTGTTCCGCTCAAAATGAGAGCCGTGAGTAATAATCGTTACACCGTTCCTTTCGATATGCGATGTGCGAATTACCAGTTCGCCATTATAAAATCTTTTATTACAGAAACTTATAATCTGGGGATCACATCTGTAATGTTCGTTCAACAATGTTGAAACGATATTTTTCTCTTTCTTTAATGCACAATGTAATATACTGTTTTTAGCATAATCGAAATAATCCGCTAACTTATATTTTGAAAAAATATCGTTAAGCACGGGGAGCAATTGAGATTTTACAACGTGCGGCAACTGTTTTTCATCTCCCACGAGGACAACCCTTTTCGCCACCGAAAAGGCTATTGCTGCGCTAATCAGATCTACCTGACTCGATTCGTCTATAATCACACAATCATACAAGAAATTATCACCGGTACAACTCCTTAACGCATGCGTCGTGCTGTATACGATAGGATATCTTTTTGTAAAATCGCTAAAATGGAATTTATAATCGCTTATAGAAAACGCACGCCTATCCAAACTTTCGTATCTTTCACGCAAACAGGACAAAAAGATCTTCATTGATAAATCTTTTTGCCCATTAAGAAGTTCGCTTAAGTTATTCGAATCGATAAATTCTTGTTTTTTATTCTTTTCGTCGTTAAGTTCCGAAATCTTAACGCCATAGTATTTATTTTTCAGATACTCTATTGAATCTTCTCTGTTTTTTGCAATTCCCTTTACTTTTATTATACCGAATCGGAATAAAAATCGTGCTCTGTTAAAAAAGCTTGTTATCTTGTTTTCGGGCAATGTTTCAAGAACAGACGCCAGTTCCAGAAGCTTTGCACTGGTATATTTTCTCTTTGCCAACTCTTGCGGAACGATTCTCTGTTTTATACGATATTCGGCATCGTTTATTTCTTTTTCCACTTCATACTCGGAGACGGATTGGACGATTCTTGCAATATCCAGGCTGTATTTCAGATAAGTTTCCACACCCCCGCTTACTTTTTTCAATAAACGTTCGCTATTCGTTTTATCGATTTTCTCAATCTGTCTGATATTCTCATGTGGCGATTCGAAAAACTTTTTTACGTTTTCCGAATTTCCTAAAAAAGCGTTTAAATAACCAAAGCCGGTCGATTCAAATTTATCTTTAACGTTTCTCGTTGCCTCATTATTTCCGGAAACTACTGCAACGCTGCCACCACGGGCAACATAATTTGACACGATATTACGAATCGTTTCTGTTTTGCCCGTGCCCGGAGGGCCTTGTATTACAGACAGGTCCTCTTCCATCGCTCTTTTGACCGCAATTCGCTGGGATAAATTTGTATCGAACGGAAAAATAATTACCTCTTTATCTTCTATCCTGCCAAGTTTTCCTTGTAAAAACTTTCCCAAAACGGAATTTTCCAAAACAGTCATTTTATCCAACTGATTCAACAAAAAATTCTGTCCGTCTTCCGTCGGCATCAATACTGCAATCGCTTTCAAATAGTCGATAAAATTCTTTATTTCTCTCGTTTCGGTAATATCGTTGACGATTTTTATGCGATTTTTCTCGACTAACTTTGTATACCCTGAACTGTAAAACAATTTAAAGTAAGAATTAAACTGTATCACTTCGCGCAAACCGTATACGGGAACTTTATCGCAATAAACTATTTTTCCGACTACATTTACAGTTAGCGGTTTATCTATAATCTTGAGGTCGTCCCAACTTTTCCAATAGAAAGTGTCATTGCCAGAATATTTAATTCTGCAAGCATTTCCGCTACCGTTAAACCATTGAACGCGTTTTGTAATATCTTCCCATTCTTTCGTTTTATCATTTAATTGAATAATTAATATTTTTCTTTCGTCTATATTCATCGTTATCCCCAACACATACAATTACTTAATCTTTTCCAGATATTTTTTCCAATAACGGTAATTGCCATTCCATTTTCCATTTCTTCGTTCTGTCGTACATAGGTAAACCCAAATCACGTTTCACCTCGGCAATGTAAGCCGGATGCACCTTAAATCCATAGTTTTCTTCAGCCCAATTTTGAATATCTTTATAAGTCGGATTGTCTTTCGACTTTCTATCTTCCGCTCGATTTACAATGGCTTTTTTATCGAGAGAAGCGCTGTCAAAGTCAATTTTTACTTCGATATGCGAATCGGGTTTTAGTGGGATAATACCACCAGCGTTTCGACGTGTTTCGAGGCGGGGAACATATCGTACGGAATGACGGAAGAAATTTCGTAACCCGCCTTTTTCAAAATTTTCAGGTCTTCGACAAGCGTTTTTAAGGAACACGACAGGTAAACGATTTTTTGCGGTTTTGCCGCGGCAAGCGACCTTGCGACGTCTTGAAGTCCGGCGCGCGGCGGATCGACGAACACCGAACACTCCGTTAAGTTCAGGCTTTTTATAATCTTGTTCGCGTCGCCAAGGCGCACCGTGATTTTGTCCGAAACCCCGTTTTTTGCGGCGATGGTTTTTGCGTTTTCAACCGCCGATTTGACAATCTCGACGCTGTCGACTGCAAAGCCGTTTTTCGCAAAAAGCGCGCTTGTTATGCCTATGCCCGAAAACAAATCGACAACTCGGTTTCCTCCGCCCGATTTAATTTCGGACAGCACTTTTTCATATATCGTTTTCGCAATTTCGTCGTTGACCTGGTAAAACGAATTCGGACTTAATTCAAACTTTATGCCCAACATTTCGCCTGATAAAGTGCGCTTTCCCGCAATATGTATAAATTCGTCGGAAAAGACCGCGTTCGTTTTTTCGTTGTTGACGTTGACATAAACCGCCGCCTCGCCAAAACTCTTTTCAAGCGATTTCAAGAGCCACGAAAAGTCGTAGTCGACGCGTTTCGTCATAACCAGTGTAAGCATAATCGCGCCGCCGATTTTCCTTGCGACGGCAAATCTTAAAACCCCCGCCCGCGTTCTCGGATTGTAAACCGACACGGATTCTTTTTTGATGAAATCAATGAGAATTCGCCTTAGCGTTTCGTACCACTCGCCGTGCAGCAGGCACTTTTCGACGTCAACGACTTCGTGCGTGTCGGCATTGAAAAATCCCGCGGTAATCTGCCCTTTTGAGTTTCCGAAAACGATGTGAGTTTTGTTGCGCGAGCCGTCTTCCGAAAAGCCGACCGCATCCGACACGGCAGAAAACCCAAGCGCCGCAAACTTTCGTCTGACAAGCGCGGTTTTTATTTCCAGCTGGTTTCTGTGCGACGTGTGCAGAAGGTTGCAGCCGCCGCATTTATCGAAATATTTGCAACGCGGTTCAACCCTTTTCCCGCTTTTTTCAAGGATTTCTTTTACGTCGCAAATTACGGCGTTTCCGCTTTTTCTTTTCATCTCGCACAAGACTTCTTCGTCGGGAAGAGTTTTCGCGACGACGTATTTTTTCCCGCCGCGAAAAGCGACGCCGTTCAGGTCGTCGTCAAGTTTTTCGATTTTGATTTTTACGATTTCGGCGGTTTTCATTTTATCTCCCCATCGGATTTCAGCGCGTTGAAGTCGATTTTCCCCATTTTTGTCAGCGGCAGCGTTTCGACGAATTTCACGTTTTTTACGCGCGCGTACTTAATAAGACTCGGGTTTACGACGTCGAAAATTTCCTTTTCAACGGCGGAACGCTTTTCGTTTTCCGCGACGACGTATGCCGTAAACTCGATTTTTCCGTTCCTTTCAAAGTCGACGACGGCGCAATCTTTCACCCCGCATAACTTTCTTATTTTTTCTTCGGTTTCAAACGGGAAAACGTTGATGGCATTGATTTTCACCGTGCGTTTTTTGCGCCCCGACACGAACAGATACCCGTCGTCGTCAACGTATCCCAGATCGCCCGTTTTGACGAAAGGCTTCCCGTCAAGGATTATTTTGCAGTCGCCATCGTTTACGTAACCCGAAAATTCGGCGGCGGTACTCACAAGAATTTCGCCGATTTCGCCGTTATTCAACGCTTGTCCGTCGTCGCCGATTATTTTTATCGTCGTGTTTTCAAAAGGTTTCCCGACGCTGCCGTCCTTATAGCAGTCGTAACTGTTCGCCGCGCACGCACCGCACACTTCGGACAGCCCGTATCCGCGCATAAGCCGCGCCGTGCCTCCCGCGTTTCTGACTTTTTCGTCAAAAGTTTTCAGCGTGTTTTCAGGCAGAACGTCGCCGCCGCACCACACCTGTTTCAGTTTTTTAAGTCGGTGTCCCGAAAAATTCTTTTCGGCAATCATTTTTTTGAACATCACGGGAACGCCGGCAACGAACGTAACGTTGAAGCGTTTTATATATTCGTTTGCACGACGCGCGTTGAATCGCGAGGCAAGACACAGATTATATCCGTCGGTCAGCGCGTAATGCACCGAAATCCCCAGCCCGAAAGCGTGGAAAACGGGGAGCATCACAAGACTGTATTCGCCTTTCGTTTCGTGATCTTTCAAAAACAACAGATTATCGACAAGCGCATTAAGCGCGCGGTTGGAAATTTTCAGGATTTTGGGAGTGCCGTCCGTGCCGCCGCTGTGCATGGTAACGACGATATCTTCCGCCCCGCCGCACTGCGAAAAATTGCCGTTTTTTCCGCTTTTCAGAAACGCGCGGTAGCTTGTGTTTTTTGCGTTGCCCCTGCACTTATAAAGCCCGTAAAGCTTATAAAACGGCGAAAGCGCGCCCATGTAATCGGCAACCGAACACTCAATAAGAATCCCGTTGAAATCTTTGAAAACGTCGCGCGACGAAAGCGTTGCGTCGTAATACATCAGTCCCTTTGCGCCAACGGCTTTCATGTTTTCTTTCAGCGCGGCAAGCGGCATAAGCGGATGCACGATATTTGCGGTAACGCCGATTTTGCTGCACGCGTAAAACGCGACGATTGCCTGCAACGACGTCGGCAAATAAACGCTCAAAACGTCACCCTTTTCAAAGCCGCGTTTTTTAAGCGCGGCGGCGAATAAATCCACGTCCCTTAAAAACGCACGCATCGGATTTTTCTTTCCGTAAAACACAATCGTGCCGTTTTCATTGACGCCGTTTATTAACTTGTCGTAACAGGTGTTTTCTTTCATTTTGCGGTTTAAGTAACTATTTTTGCAGATTAAACGCTGATTTTGGCAGATTATTTATTAAATCTTTTGATTGCTTCGCGATAAAAGCGCACTGCGTCGGCAACGGAATCAACCGAAATATTTTCGTCCTTATTGTGGAAACTCGAAAACTGCTGATTGTTCATATAAATCGGCGCAAACCTTATTACGCTTTGCGATTTTCCGATGAAATGTCGCGCGTCGGTGCCGCCGAGAACGCAGAACGGCGCAACCGTAACGCCCGGGAAAACGCACTCCGCAACCCCTTTCACAAACTTAAATCCGTCGCTGTCAAGCGGTTCGGGAGCGGGGGTTTCGCGCTTTGACACGACTTTCGTTTCCGCCCCGAATTCTTTTGCAAACGCGGTGAATTCGTCCACAAGGTCGTCGATTTTGTTGTAATAATTGCCCGAAATTCTTGCAACAATCCTTATCGCGTTTGACGGTAAATCAAGGTTTTCCTTGTCGGACGGCGTTACAAACGCCACCGTCGCGCCGAGAAGCGACGCCGCCGATTTGTTCACTTTCGGCAACAGTTTGATAAGCAGCGGTTTGAAAAGAAAAAGATTTGAAAACACGAATTTCATCGCGCCGTTCATTTTTGGTTTCATCGCGTTGAACATTGCCGTGTTCACAGGGCCGAAATCACGCCGCCCGAAAACTTTCTTTTGCGTTTTTTCGATGAATTCCGCCATATTCGCGGCAGCGTTTTTGCCGTCTTTGTTCGTAAATTCGACAACGACGCGCGCACTGCTTCTTTCAATCATACCGATCATCGCGCACTTCCCCGAAACGCCAGGGACGGGCGGATCGACAATGCCGCCGCCTTCGTCGATGACGAGTTTGGGTTTCACGCCGTTGTCGGCAAGATACTTCACCATGTCCGGGACGTCTGTGCCTGCAATCTCTTCGCGCGAAGACGAAATAATATATAAATCGTTTGAAAACGCGAACCCTTCGTTCAAAAGGCTTTCGACGCTTTCGAAAATCGCGGCAAGGCTGCCTTTCGTATCGACCGCGCCGCGTCCGTAAACGACGCCGTTTTCGACTTTGCCCGACCATGCGTCGAACGACCATTTTCCGTTTTCCTGAACGACGTCGTAATGCGACATCAGAACAAGCGGCTCGTCGTGCGACTTTCCGTCGATTTTAATCATAATTCCGCCGTTAAAGTCCTTATATTCGCCCTTTTCGAAGACAAGCGGAAAACGCCCTTTAATAAAGGACAGAAATTTATCGAACTCGGTTTTGTCGAAAAACCTTTCGTCCGATATGGTTTTGCATTTAATAAACTCGCTTAAAGTTTCGGCGTACCTGTTTTTTTCGGGTACGAATTTTTCATCTGTATATTCACTCATTATAGTCAAATTATTACGCGACGTAGACGCACAAAAGCGCAAGCGCCACAATGTCGATAACCGCAAGACACGGCATAAAAACTTTGAAGTACCAACGTCTGGTCTTATGTCTGAAAACGTACATGCCGGCAGTCGAGCCGACGCCGCCGAAAAGCACGGCGATCAGAAACAGCACCCACTCGGGCGTGCGCCGTTTCCGCCGTTTTGCCTTTGTTTTGTCCGCGTACATCGATAAAAATCCGACAATGCTCATCACTGCGAAAACGACGACGTAAACGATTTGCAAATCGGTCATATATAATTAAATCTCCTTATAAATCACTTCTTCTTCGGTTTCTTCGGGCGTTTCGGTTGCGGGCGCGACGGTATTTTCGTTTTCCGCCGCTTTTTGTTTTTTATCCCATACGAGCGCGGGGATCGCAAAGGTGTTCAAAATCAGCGCGACGCTAAGAAGGATAATGCCGAATGTCAGACTGTCCTTATCCGCAATGCTCCATATAATGCCCGCGACGATTGCGACGGAATAATAGGCGACCATAAACACGTCGATAATCCTTACTGCCGCAAATCTTTTTTTCCTTGCCTGTGCGAACCTGAAAAAGAACGGTATGGCAAGCGCGAGAATTTCCACGCACATCACGAACGCAAGCACCCCGAAAACGTAGCCGATTCCGTTGCCAAGCCCGTTGATCACGCCGCCCGACGAAATATCCGACAGCGACGGAGCCATGAAAACTATGCCCGCAATCAGCAGCCCTGCCAGAGCGACAGAAAGAAGCGACAACAGAATAATTCCGTATACTTTCAAAAACTTTTCCATATTATCTCCCTATGCTTTCGTTGTCCGTTGCCCAGAAGTTTTCGCTTGCGGTAACGAGAGCGGTATATTTTTTCGCGACGACTGCATAAGCCACCATCACGGCAAAGGTCAGCGACAGCGTGATAAGCACGCCGTAAAAGGTTTTCGGGAAAATCACAGTCATCACGACGATGAACGCGGTCGCAATGCCGAAAGCCACCGCCCCGTACGCGATAAAGTCGACGCGGCATTTACCCTTGCTGTAAATCTGCGCGTAAAATGCGGCGTATGCGATAAGGTACAAAAGCAGCAGACACCCGACGATAATCGCAAACACGAAAATCACCATTCCCACGTACGACGTCGTAAGGAACACCGCTTCCGAAATCGTGTCGGCAATGTCGCCGCTGGCGTTTTCGACGCCGTCCGCCGCCTTTATGTTGCCGGCAAAAACGAATACGGTGATTGCAAGCGCAAGAATCAGCACAAGCACGATCACGCCAAGCACACAACAAGCAATTTTGTATTTTTTAATCATATTTCTTTCCTTTCGACGCACTTGTCGAAGAAGTTTGCGACGTCGTTCATGACTTCGTCGCGGTTAAGTTCGTTCAGAACTTCGTGGCGCGCGTCCTTGTAAAGGTGGAATTCCAGGTGTTTCACGCCGAGTTTTTCATATCTGTTTTTAAGGTCGACAATCGACTTCCCGTAGCCGCCGATCGGATCCATACTTCCGCTGAACAAGCCTATCGGTGTATCGACGTTGACTTTTTTGAAGTTTTCGGGCTTTTCCGCCGTTCTGAGACCTTTCAGCATGTAGTAGCAGAAGGAAACGCTCATCGGCACGGAAGTGTACGGATCGTCGCGCGACACCTGTCGCATTGCGGGATCGCGTGTCAGCCAAAGTTTATCACCCTTATCTTCGGACCCCCTGTATTTCATTTTGTCGCGGAGATTGCCGAAGAAATCCAAAATTTTCATTCTCGTCTTTTTGTTGAACAGCATTATGAACTTCGCCGCGCCCATTCCGAGCCCCGTGACAAAGTCCGGCATTGTGCCGGAACCCGAAAGCGCGACACCCGAAACATCGGTGCCCTGTTCCAAAAACGACTGCCCCAAAAAACTGCCGTAACTGTGCCCGAAAAACAATACTGGCAACTTATATCTGTCTTTAAGGTATTTCAGGAAGAAAACCTCGTCCTTGACGGTGTCCGAAAACATATCGCCGTCGTGATGACCGCGGTCGGCGTCGGTTTCCGAAAAGCCGTGTCCCCTGTGGTCGTCGCCGAAAACGATGTATCCGCGCGAGTTGAGATACTCCGCAAAGTGAATATATCTCCCCATATGCTCGCCCATTCCGTGAACGACCATAACGACGCCTTTCGGGTTTTCGACTTTGTCGAAAAGATAACAATAAAGTTCGGTGCCGTCAAAACTTTTGAGTTTGAAATTCTCCATTTTCCCGTGTCCGCAAAACGCTGCCGTCCGCCCAGCGTCGCGAATCTCCTTAAAACTTTTTATTTATTGTACCACATATTAAAAGGTTTGAAAAGGCTAAACCGAAAATATTTGAATAAACGAGTTTATTCACCGAAAAAAATTGCGAAATCGCAAAACTTACGCTATACTGAAATTGCATGACGCCGTCGTCGGACGTACAACGGCGCCGCAGGTGAAAAATGAAAGACAAAATTATCGTGATAACCGGCGCAACGCGCGGACTCGGGCTCAGACTCAAAGAAGACCTTTCAAAGGACAACGTCGTCGTTACTTTGTCAAGAAGCGAGGTCGAAAACGGCAAGACGGCGTTTAAGGCGGACGTGTCCGACTTCGACGACGTCAAAAGAGTTTTTGACGAAATCGGGAAAATTTACGGCAAAATCGACGTCCTTATCAATAACGCCGGATACGGGCTTTCGGGCGCGACCGAAATAATGAAGAAGGAAGAAATCGAAAGGATCACGAACGTCAATTTTCTGGGCGCGATCTGGTGCACAAAGTGCGCCCTGCCTTATATGACAAAAGGCGCGAAAATCGCCGTTATAAGCAGTGCAAGCGGGCTGACGCCGATGCCTTTCAGAACAATGTATAACAGCACAAAAGCCGCTTTAACTATGTTTTCTTACAGTATGAAGTTGGAACTTTGCAATTTGGGCATTGATTGCACCGCATTTATTCTGGGCCCCGTCAACACGGGCTTTTCAAACAATCGCACCGTCGTTACGGCAGAAGACAGCAGGTATTTCAAGGACGTAAAAGAAGTCGACGACTTTGTAAAAAATCAGGACAACTCCAAAAAAACAAGCACAAAAAAAGTATCGGCTTATATAATAAAAAAACTTGGGAAACCCCACCTTCGATATCACTATATCGTCGGATTCGGCTTCCGCCTTGCCTACGTATTTTACAAATTTTTCCCGTTCACAACTTTCCGCCTTACCAACTTTTTCATGCGAAAACGCGATAAATAAGAAACGGCAGGATCCCCTGCCGTTTTTGTTACTCACCTGTAAAAGGCGAGAATTTGATGATTTTTTGGGGTTCTTTGCGGGTTCTGAAAATCCTAGTGTACTTTCCGTACACGGATTTTCGGGTTCTGCAAAAACGCCGAAAAGGCGCAAATTATCGCCGTTTTATCGAATCCAAAACAATGTTAGGCGCAGTGTAAAACGGCGAGAAATCGATGAAGTTAAAAGAAAATAAAAACCGCAGGGCGCGCGGTGTACTTGTTGTACATAAGCGGCCTCTCGATTTGTTTTCTGCGTAAATTCGCGTTAGTACGTCTTTTCTCTCACTTTGTTTAACGCAGTGTAAAAAGCCGAGAAATCGATGAAGTTAAAAGAAAATAAGAAACGGCAGGATACCCTGCCGTTTTTCACTCGTCGTAAAAGGCGAGAATTTGTTTAATTATTTCTCATAAAACGTCAGAATTTTGATGAGATTGTGATTTTCTCGGCGGGTTTTGAAAATTCCAGTGTACTTTGGCGTACACGAATTTTCAAGTTCCGCCGAAAAAGCAGAATATCGCAAAATTATGACGTTTTACTTGCTTACAAGACGACCGATATCGTACAACTTCGTATCAAACTTCTTCTTCATTTTGAGCGCTTCATTGACGTCGACGTCGATAACTTCGTTGCCTTTCACGCCGAGAACCCTTGCGTTTTTGTCTTCAAGAGCAAGGTCGACGGCGCGGACTGCAAGACGGGAAGCAAGCACACGGTCAGCCATTGTGGGCGTACCGCCGCGTTGCAGGTAACTCAGAACAACCTGATTGGTCGTGCGACCGGTTGCTTCGGCGACTTTTTTGATAAGTTCGTCCTTGACTTCCTTTTTGCCTTCCGCAAGGACGATGATTGTCGATGATTTGTCGTGTTTATCGATGCCTTCTTTGGCGCTTCTTGCGATTTCGTCGATGTCAACGGGTGCTTCGGGAACGATGACGTATTCCGCGCCGCCCGCAATTGCAGAGTAAAGAGCGATGTCGCCGCAGTTTCTGCCCATGACTTCAAGCACCATGATACGACTGTGCGAAGCCGCCGTGTCGCGAAGTTTCATAATCGCGTCGATGACGGTGTTGCAAGCGGTGTCGAAGCCGATCGTGTAGTCGGTGTAAGCAAGGTCGTTGTCGATCGTGCCGGGGATACCGATGCAGTGTACGTCGGTGTAATGTTCGATATCGCACATACCGCGGAACGAGCCGTCGCCGCCGATGACGATAAGGTTGTTTATGCCTTTGTCGGTAAGGTTTTTGATGCCTTTTTTAAGGACTTCGGGGTCTTTGAATTCATCCGAGCGACCGGTGCGAAGCATTGTGCCGCCCTTCTGAATGATATTTGAAACGCTTTTATAGTCAAGCTCGTAAATATCGTTTTCGATAAGACCGATATAGCCGTGTCTTACGCCATAGACTTTCACGCCTTTGCCAAGCGCATAACGAACAGCCGCTCTGATTGCGGCGTTCATGCCCATGCTGTCGCCGCCACTCGTAAGAATGGCGATTTTGTCGATGTTTTTTGCCATTGTTATTTCTCCGTAAAAATGTTATTTCTTATTGCTTCGGACAGCGCCGTGTTTCGTCAGTATTTCGGCGTCGCCCCTTATTTTGATTGCAGACGTTTTTGTCGTAAACTGCGCCACGAGAACTTCGCCCGCGTCAAGCATTTCGGTGTGGTGCGAGCGCGTTTCGCCGCCCCTTGTGAGCCCGATGACCTGAACGCCTTCGGACAATGCTTTCACGACGATGTAATCTTCTGTCGCGACGTCTTCGTATTCCTTATAATCCGTCATAATAAATGTTCTCCAAACATACTACACTATGGTAAAATATACAATATGTTTTGTCAACCGCTTTTCCCAAAGCTTTGCCAAAACCTTACATTCGTCAATTTTTGTTTATTCGGTAACTTCGACGTTCGCGCGGCCGAGAACTGTTTTAAGGTCGGCAAGCAATGCGTCGCCGATTTCCGCCTTTTCGGGCGTTTCGGCGGTGCCCCAGTCGAACACGAAGAAAACCCTGCTGCGCCCTTTGTTGGACGATATGATGTTTCTTGCCTCTTTGACAAGCGACATTATCTCGTTTTTCGCGCCGTGTACGGTGAGCCTCAACGTTTTCCCTTCGTAAGTCGCGACGGGTTTGACCTCGACGACTTCCTGTTTTTCAAGCGGATGCACCGCAAACACGTTGATTTTCGGCATTTCGTCGTCGCGCACGACAAGCGTGCCTTCCATTACGACGATTGCGTTTTCTTTCAGCATATCGCGGTATTGTTCAAACGAGCGGCTGTACAAAACGTATTGAATTTGTCCGTACAAGTCTTCCACGACGCCGACGCCCATGCTGTCGCCACGCTTTGTAAACTTCCTTTCGACGCTGTTTATAATGCCGCCGAGCTTTATGCGTTTCCCGTCAAAGCTTTTGTCGTACGCCGCTTTCTGGTATCCCTGTTCGTCATCATCGTCGCTTGCTTCGTCCGCTTCGACGACAAGCATCGACGTGTTGAAACCGAACTTTGAAAGTTCCTGCCTGTACGAGTTTAAGGGGTGTCCCGTGACGTACATTCCAAGGACTTCCTTTTCCAGCATAAGTTTGTTGATTTCGGTATATTCGGGGATATCGGGATACTTGAATTTCACAAAGTCGTCGTCGATAAGCGCGTCGAACAAAGACATTTGTCCGCCTTCCGAGTTTTTCTTATCGCGGGCGATGGTATCCATAATCTGTTCGTAACTTGCCATAAGCGTCGCGCGGGTTTTCCCAAAGCAGTCGAACACGCCGCCTTTGATCATGCTTTCAATCATACGCTTGTTGATGTTTACGCCGCTTACGCGGTTTAACAGGTCTTCAAGGTCGGTAAAGTCCCCGTTTGCGTTTCTTTCGGCAATAATCGCGTCAACCGCCGCCTCGCCCACGTTCTTGATTGCCATAAGCCCGAAGCGCAGGTTTTCGCCCTCGATACTGAACTTTGTTTTGGACTTATTGATGTCGGGTTGAAGGACTTTTATGTTGATTGTGTTAAGGTAATTTACGTAGTTTTTTACCTCGTCCGCGTTCGTGATACGGTTGTTCAGAACGGCGGCAAGGAAGCACAGCGGATAATATCTTTTCAGCCACGCCGTCTGATAAGTAATGACCGAATACGCCGTTGCGTGCGACTTGTTGAAAGCGTACGCGGCAAACTTCGTGATTTGTTCAAAAAGTTCCGACGCGATCTCTTTCGGCATACCGCGCGACACCGCGCCTTCGATAATAACGTTGCCTTCTTCGTCCTTTTTGCCGTTGATGAAAATGTCTTTGTTCGCCGCCATTTTCGCGGCGTCCTTTTTGCCCATTGCACGGCGAAGTTCGTCGGCTTTTCCGAATGAGTAGCCCGCAACTTCCCTTGCGATGTTCATGACCTGCTCCTGATACACGATACAGCCGTACGTAACTTTCAGGGAGTTTTCAAGCATCGGGTGCAGATAATGAATGTGTTCGGGGTGGAATTTGCAATCGATATAGTTCGGGATAAACTGCATCGGACCCGGTCGATAAAGCGCCACGCCTGCGATAATTTCTTCCAGACAGTTGGGTTGAAGTTGCATCATGAACTTTTTCATACCTTCCTGTTCAAGCTGGAAAACCGCTTTCGTTTCGCCGTCGGAGATGAGTTTATAAACGTTCGGATCGTCAAAAGACAGTTTGCCGAGATCCGGCCGTTCCCCCGTGGTTTCTTCCACAAAATCAAGCGCGGCTTCGATATCGGTAAGGGTGTTGAGCCCCAGAAAGTCCATTTTCAGAAGCCCCATCGCCTCGACCTGCTTTTTGTCGAACTGAGTCGTGATATATTCGCCGCTCCTTTGCAAAGGTACGAAATCCCACACGGGGCGCGGACAAATCAGAACGCCCGCCGCGTGCATACCCGTTTGTCTGGGCATATTTTCAAGGCGCAACGACATATCTATTATGGTTTTTGCGGTGACGTCTTCTTCGTAATATTTGATGAAATCGGGCGAAAGCATTTTCGCCTTTTCTTCGTCGTCCTTATACGGACCGCGACCGAGAGCCTGCGACAGCGAAATATGTACGACGTCGTTTATCGCCTTCGCCCATTTGTCGGCGTCGGCGTAAGGAATGCTGTAAACGCGCGCGACGTCCTTAATAACCGCGCGTGCGGACAACGTGCCGTAAGTTATAATCTGCGCGACGTGGTCTTTGCCGTACTTTTCCTGAACGTACTGGATCGTGCGCTCCCTGTTGACCGTGCAGAAGTCGATATCGAAGTCGGGCATCGACACCCTTTCCGGGTTTAAGAACCTTTCAAAGAACAGGTCGTATTTCAAGGGATCGACGTTTGTGATGCCGATTGCGTACGCGACGATACTTCCGACGCCGCTTCCGCGCCCGGGGCCGACGGGGATACCGTGAGTTTTGCTGTAATTTACAAAATCCCAGACGATAAGGTAATATCCCGCAAAGCCCATTTTGATGATGACGCCAAGCTCGTATTCCAGCCTTTCCCTGACCTCGTCCGTGACGACTTTATATCGTTTCGCAATGCCTTCTTCCGCAAGGTCGCGAAGATATGCCGCTTCCCTTTGGTTGTTTTCCTTGGGAAGATAATCGTATTTTGCGGGGGTTGCAAACTCAGGGATTTCGTAATGCCCGGCAGGCGCCGCCGTTGCCGGAACGAATTCGATTTTATTCGCGATTTCGACGGTGTTGTCAAGCGCTTCCTCGATCCACGAAAACTTGTCGTGCATTTCGTCGTACGATTTAAGGTAAAATTCCTCGGGTTCAAGCCTTATGCGGTCGGAGTCGGTCAGCTGCTTTTTCATACTGATGCACATCAGCACGTCCTGCATGTCGGCGTCGTTCTTTTCAATGTAGTGAACGTCGTTCGTCGCGACGACTTTCACGCCGATTTCCCTTGCAAGCCTTACGAGTTCGGGCAACGCTTTCTTTTCTTCCGCAATGCCGTGGTCTTGAAGTTCGATATAATAATCGTCGCCGAAGATTTCTTTGAATTCAAGCGCCGACCTTTTCGCGCCTTCGTAATTGTCCTCGATAATCAGACGGGGCACTTCGCCCTGCACGCAGGCGGACAAACAAATTATTCCTTCGGAATACTGCCTTAAAACGTTCATGTCGATACGCGGACGATAATAAAAACCGTCCTTGAACGATATCGACGAAAGTTTCATAAGATTGTCGTATCCCGTTTTGTTTTTCGCAATCAGAATAAGGTGATGGCGTTTTTCGGTCGGATCGCAGTTTTTAATATCCCTGACCGTGTAAAACTCGCTGCCGATAATGGGCTTTATGCCCGCTTTTTTCATCGCCTCGATGAAGGAATAAACGCCGTACATATTGCCGTGATCGGTAATCGCGCAGGCGGTCATTCCTTTTGCTTTCAACGCTTCGGCAAGGGGGGATTTTTTCCCTTCGCCCGAGATTCTCGCCGCGCCGTCAAGCAGGCTGTATTCGGTATGCAAATGAAGATGGACGAATTCTTTACTCATTTTCGTTCTCCGCGTCGTTTGCGGCAGAAAGTTCTTCCGCAATCGAGATTATTTTTCTGAATCTGTGGTTGATGCAACTTTTGCTCACGCCGAGTTTTTCGGCAAAGAAATCAAGCGTTGCCTCGGGGTATTCTTTTCGCAGCGCGATAAGAGATCGCAACTCTTCGCTGAGCCTTTTCACGCCGAAATTCTTTTCGATATTTTCAATCGCAAGAAGCTGTTTCGTGCTGGCGATTGCCGTCTTGTCCATATTCGCAACGGAGCAGTTGCTCTTTCTGTTGACGTTGTTGTTGACAAGCCTTTCAATCATTACGTCCTGCATATAAAGCACCGTTTCGGACGCGCCGAGCAGCGCAAAGAAGTTTGAAATGACTTCGCTTTCCTTGACGTACACGATAAACTTATTGCCTCGTTCCACCGTTTTTGCGACAATATCGAAACTTAACAGCAGTTTTTTGACTGATAAAGCATACGTTTCGTCCGAAAGCGCAAATTCAAGATAATACCCGCTTCCCGACGACTCGATATCCGCGTCTTCGCCTATAAGTTTTTCGGGCACGTTTGCAGAGCCCGTCGCCACGAACAACGATTTCAGATACGTCTTTGCACAGCACTCGTTCATCACGACCTTGTTGTCGATACCTTCGACAAAGTCATAGCCGTCTTTCGTTTTTCTGATAATGCCGGCGTCGTACAACATATCGTGCGTGATTGCGGGCGGCACTTTCATAACGTACAGTTTGCCCTTTTGAAGCCCCGTGTTCACGTTCGTAACGTCAACGTCGATTTCCGCGTTGTACGTCGTTTTGACGGCGATTGCCGTCGATTTTATATATTCGTAGTCCTGCGACTCGAAAACAAGCTCGGTTTTGTTTTTCAGTATTCTTAAACTGCCGATTGCTTTTATCGCGGCGGATAGCCATGCCGTCGCGCAACATTTGTTTTCAAATTCCGTCGTCAGTAATTCGTTTTTTGCGTATCTGTTAAAGTTCAGTTTTTCCATGTTTTTTCTTCCAGTCGGCAAGCCTTGTGAACTCGGGTTTTTTGTCAAGGTTTACGACGCGGGTATTTGGCACGTCGTATTTTTTTATTATTTCTTCCGCCCTGTTAAAATTGCCGATTGCGCTTAACTTGTGGGCGTCGCTGTTCACGATAAAATTGCAGTCGGTATCAAGCATTTCGGGCAACAGCCTTTCGACAAGCGGCAGATGTTTCATATTGATTTCGATGAGTGTGCCGCACCTTGCCGCGGTTTTGCACACTTCCTTTACGTCGACGATCGCGTGATTGCCGACGTGCGACAAAATATCGACAGGGTTGTTTTCGATTGCCGCGATAAACGCGTCGGTCGCCGCCGCTTTTTTCTTTGCGGTCGTGCCGAAAACGTCGGTGATGAACCCGTTGAAAAGGACGTATGAAAAATAGTCTTTGACCGACGTGCTTCTGATGAACCGATGAAACCCCGCGACAAGAATATCCATATTCATAAGGTGCTTGTCCGTCACGTCAAGATTGCCTTTCGTATCGACGATATCCGCCTCCACGCCAAGCAACAAATTGACGTTTTCAAGGTTTTCCCTTACCTTTTTTACGTCGATTATTTCTTTTTCAAACTTCTTTTCCGTCAGCGACAGCGTTACGTTTGCAAACCCGTGGTCGGTGACCGCAAGTTCTTTCAGCCCGATTTTCCCGGCGTAAAGCGCGGCGTCGGATATTTTCGCCCGTCCGTCGCTGTAAACCGAATGTGTGTGATAGTCGCCGTAAAATTTCATATGTTTCCTATTATTTCGATTTCTCTTTCAAGACTTATGCCAAACGCGCATTTTACCTTGTCCGAAATCGCGTCCGACAGTATTTTGTAGTCGCGGCTTGTCGCTCCGCCCGAATTTATTATAAACCCGGCGTGTTTTTCGGACACCTTCGCGCCGCCTTCCGAAAACCCTTTAAGGTTAAGTGCGTCGATATAATACGCCGCGCTCACAAGGTCGTGTTTTTTGAACGTGCTTCCGAGCGACGGACTGTCGGGTTGCGCCGCCCGCCGTATTGTTTCGCAATCTTTCGCGCGCGCCGCGATAAGGTTTTTGTCTTTCCTTTTCAACCTTAGTGTTGCCGACAGAACGACGTATCCTTTCTTTTTCACTACGCTGTCCCGATACGAAAACCACAGGTCGGATTTTTGGATTTTTTGCACGATTCCGCCGTGTAAAACGGTGATTTCGGTGACATAATCCCCGATTTCCGCGCCGAACGCCCCTGCGTTCATCGTTAACGCGCCGCCGAGCGTCCCCGGGATTCCCGAAAGTTCTTCAAGCCCCGAAAGTCCGTTTCTTTCCGCCGCGCGATACAGACTTTTCATCGTTTCGCCGCAACGCCCGACAATTTCTTCGCCTCGGACTTCGACGCCTTTCACGCGTTTAAGACACATCACGTTTCCGACGCCGTCGTCGGATATCAGCGTGTTCGTGCCGTTGCCGAGAATAAAAAACTTCTCGTTCTTTTCAGTCAGATATTCAACCGCCCTTACGACTTCGTTTTCGTTTTCGGGCAGATACAGTTTTTTGATTTTTCCGCCGCTTAAAAATGACGAATATTTCTTCCCGTCGGCGTTTTCGATTACCTTGATCTCGTCCATTTTACCATTTTATGAAAACGGACGAAAAAGGTTAATCCCTGTTCATTCTTTCGATAAGTTCTTCGTTGGCGTCGTAGCCCATTTGCTTCAAGCGGAAATTCTTTGCCGCGACTTCGACGATAATCGCAAGGTTTCTGCCCATAATGACCGGGACGATAAGTTTCGGAATTTCGACGCCCAGCACGTTGAAAGTACGCATCGGCGCGTCGCTTCTTTCGTAATCATGCGATTTTTCGTATTCGACAAGTTCGATAACAAGGTCGACGTTGGTTTTTCTTAAAATGCCCGCAACGCCGTACATGTTTCTGACGTTGATAAATCCGACGCCGCGAAGTTCGATAAAGTCCTGAATCTTGTCGGGCGAGGAGCCTTGTATCGTGTCCTTTATGACTTTCAGTTCGACAGCGTCGTCCGCGACGAGCATATGTCCCCTGTGAATGAGTTCAAGCGCGGTTTCGCTTTTGCCGACGCCGCTGATGCCCGTAAGCAGCACCCCGATGCCGTCGATGTCCAAGAGAGTTCCGTGTATTCTGGTTTTCGGCGCAAGAAAATCGTTCAGGAAATTGATGATATCGTTGACGACTTCCGACGTTATCGCGTTCGATTGCAAAACCGGCGTGTCGTACTCTTTCGCAAGGTCAAGCATATCCTTGCACGGTTCGAGCCCCCTTGAAATTATGATGCACGGGACTTCCGTTTTGAACAGTTTTTTCAGCGCGGCACGGCGGTTTTCGTCGGTCATCTGATAAAGATAGTACATTTCGGCGTTGCCGAGCACCTGCACGCGGCTTCTTGCGAAATAGTCGTCAAAGCCCGAAAGAATAAGCCCCGGGCGGTTGACGCTCACCGTTTGCAACGTGATTTGCCGCGCGGTATTCATATAAATGATTTTCAGTTTAAGAAGGTTTGCGAAATCGCGAAGAGCGATAATTTCGCCGCTTGTTTCTTCGATTCCGGTATTGACTTTGATTTTCATAATTATCTCCTAAAAGCAAAACTTCCTTATGGTTTTCGCGACGCCGTCGTCCTCGCAGTTTTCCGCGATATAATCCGCCGCGTTTTTCAGTGTGTCAACGGCGTTTCCGACCGCAACGCCCATTCCCGCGACTTCGATCATTTGCAAATCGTTCAGGTTGTCGCCGAAAGTCATCGTGTCTAAAAGGCTTATGCCGTATTTGTTTGCAAGAAACTCGACAGCTTTCCCTTTGGACGCGTGCGCGTCGACCGCTTCGACGTTGTACGGCTTACTGCTGTTTATTAAAAGCCTGTCGCCGAATTCCTTGATCGCGGCGTTTCTGACCTGCTCCGTTATCGACGAATCCATGCTGCAATACACCTTGTTCACGGGCGCGTCCGTCGTTTTGAAAAAATCTTTGAAATCCCCGACGACGTTAAGCGGCACCCCGCAAAACCGCGCGTAATCCACGCTGTACGGATTTTCCTTTTCGACGCAAAGATTGTCCCCGACGTACACTTGCGGAAACACGTTTTGTTTTTTCATAAATTCCACGTAATCGACGGCAAGGTCTTTGTCGATATCGTTGACGAGCAGGGTTTCTTCGGTGTCGATATTTTTGATTAAAGAGCCCTGATAACTGATGATTTCGCCGTGCAAACCGAATTCCCGCGCGATTTTTACGATACTTCTGAACATTCTTCCCGTGCAAATCGCGAACCTGCCGCCGCGGGCAATATATTCGCGTATCGTGTCTTTCGTGAAATCGCTTATCACGCCGCTTTTCGGAAGCAACGTGTCGTCGTAGTCGCAAGCGATAAACTTATATTTCATAAGCGTTACCTCAAATTAAGTAAATACTATTATATATTATCCTTACGATTTCAACAACGATTTTTAGGCTTAAAAATTATTTTTGATTTTTGCCGTCGAAGAATGCGCGGATTTTTTCCGCGTCGGCTCTCGAAATACCCTTGACGGACGCAAGCGTATCAACGTCCGCGGCTTTGATTCTGTCAATGGTTTTGAAATGATTGTATAAAATATCCGTTTTTTTGTCGCCGATACCTTCGATGTCTTTCAGGCTCGACACCTTTAAGCGGTTTGTGTGCAGGCGCGTGGCGTAATCCACCGCAAAACGATGCGCCTCGTCGCGGAGTCTCATCAAAAGCGCAAGCGCGGGCGAACGGCGCGACAAATAAAGCCCTTCCGACTTATCGGGAAAATATATTATTTCGTCGCTTTCGGCAAGGGAAATCATATTGACGTAAACCCCCGCTTCCCGCATTGCGTCCTGCGCGCGTGAAAGTTGACCTTTTCCGCCGTCGATGACGATAAGATCCGGGTGCGCGTTGAAACTTTCGTCCTCGGAATTTCCGATTTTCGAAAGGCGGCGAAGCAACGTTTCGTGCATGCTTTCAAAGTCGTTGTTCTGCTGGACTTTCACCTTGAAACGGCGGTACGCGCTTTTTTTCGGCTCGCCGCTTTGGAACACCGTCATGCTCGCGACGACGTCCGTCCCGCTGAAATGCGAAATGTCAAAACACTCCATACGAGCGGGCGGCGACGGAAGACGTAAAATCTCTTGCAGTTTCAACGCCGCGCCTTCGGTAAGGTTATATTTTTTCAGTTGTTTTACGACAAAGGTGTCAAGGTAATTTTTCGCGTTGTTTTCCGCCATTTCGACAAGTTGTTTTCTTATGCCGCGCTGCGGAACGATGATATTAAGTTTTTTGTCGAATTTATCGGATAACACACTTAACAATGCGTTTTCCGACGGTAAAGTCGTGTTTACGACGATTTCGTCGGGCGCGTCCGGCATATTGTCATAGTATTGCAGGACAAATTGTTCCAGAAGATTCCTGTTAAGTTCAAGTTCGTCTTTGGCTTTGTTTTCCGCATTTTCGACAGGTTTTACTAAGCCCGAATTTATACTTTCGACGGGATAATTGTCGCCGCCGACAAGTTTTCCGCCGCGCACCATAAGCACCGATACGGCGGTATATACGCCGTTGTCCAAAACCGAAAACACGTCCATATTGTAGTCTTTCGGAAGTGCGGCGATTTGCTGACGGATAAGTTTATCGAGCGTGTGCAGGCGGTTTTTGAAATACAGCGCACTTTCAAAATCTTCCCTTGCCGACGCGTCGTACATTTTCTTTTCAATGACTTTTTTAATCTCTTCGTCGTTTCCCTTTAAGAACGATATTACGTCGGAAATTACCTTGCCGTATTCTTCGCGGGTAACGTTTCCCGAACACGGCGCAAGACACCGCCCGATATGACTCATAAGACACGGTCTGTGCGACGAAGGAAGGTGCGACAAATCCTTATTGCAACTTCTCACGGGGAACGCGCTGCCGATAAGTTCCAGAATATCTTTCGTGTTCACGCCGACCATATAAGGTCCGAAGTATTTGCTGCCGTCATCGACAAGTTTCCTTACGACCTGCACCGACGGAAATTTTTCTTTGACGTTAATCTTGATGAAAGGATATTGTTTGTCGTCTTTCAACAAAATATTGTACTTCGGCGCGTACTTTTTGATAAGATTGTTTTCCAGAACGAGCGCTTCTTCTTCGGTCGCGCACATAATATAACGAAAATCGACGATGTTTTCGACAAGTTTCATCGTTTTTTCGGTTTTTACGGACGAATGGAAATACTGACTTACCCTGTTTTTAAGGTTGACCGCTTTTCCGACGTAAATGACCGTGCCGGAAGCGTCCGACATAATATATACGCCGGGGCTTTGCGGAAGATCTTTCAGTTTTTGTCTGATTACGTCGTTCATGGTCGAATTTTACAAATAATATTAAATGAAACCGCCGTCGACGGTAATTGCCTGCCCCGTAATAAAGGACGATTTGTCGGACAACAAAAACGACACTACGTCCGCAACGTCCTTGGGCGTGCCGATTCTGCCAAGCGCCGTTTCGTCGATAAGAGCCTGCATTTCGCATACAGTGAAGTTTTCTTTTCTCATCATATCGGTGTCGATGCAACCGGGACACACCGCGTTCACCCTGATTCCCGACAACCCGAGTTCCTTTGCCATCGCCTCGGAAAACGCAATAACGCCCGCTTTCGATGCGGAATAAACCGCCTCGCACGACGCGCCCGTTTTTCCCCATATCGACGACACGTTAACGATAACGCCGCTTTTTCTTTTCACCATATCGGGGATTACTTCTTTCACGGTATAAATAACGCCTTTCAGGTTTGTGTCAATAACACTGTCACATTGACATAAATCCATATCTTCGAGCAGCCCCGTCACGCTTATTCCCGCATTGCACACAAGGTGCGTTATACTTCCGAATTTGTTTCTGACCGCGCTTACCATACTTGCGACCTCGTCGTACTTCGACACGTCGGCTTTCACAAGCATTATGGACGTATATTTTTCAAGCTCGTTTTTGAGCGCGACCGCCGCGCTTTCGCTTTTGTTGAAATTTATCGCGACGTTGTAGCCTTCTTTTGCAAGCGTCCTTGCGATTTCCGCGCCGATACCTTTTGACGCGCCCGTTATCAATACCGTTTTCATAATTGTTTCCTTGATTTTTATATTTTATATTATATAATAACGTACATAATTTATCAATTATATTTTGCTTTACTTTTTTACCGCTTTATTGTACAATACGCCCATATCGCATTATTTTGAGGAAATATGAAAATACTCATCGTTTGTTCGTCAAATACCTGCCGCAGTCCTTATGCGGAATTTATATTCAAACGTCTGGTGTCGGAAAGCGACGTTCTGAAAAAGAATATCGAAAGCGTCACGTCGTCGGCGGTTTTCAATCAGTCGCGCGCGATGCACCCGAAAACTTACGCGCTCCTTCTGGAAGAAGGCTTCACAAAGGAGGAACTCGACGCGTTCAAGCCCGACTTCATTCTTAAAGACAGGAAAAAGTTTGACGAAGCCGACGTCATTATCGGTATGGGTTATCTTCAATGGTTTTTGCTTCCTTTTAAGTACAAGAAAAAATACGTCAATCTTTCAAAAGCCGCCATCGGAAAAAACATCAACATTCCCGATCCGTTTTACAGAAAGTCGATGGAATTTTACAAAAATACGATGGACGTCATCAAGACTTATCTCATCGTTTATGCCGAAAAACTTGAAAAGGAATTTTCAAAAAAAGATTAAGCGCGCCTTTTAAGCATTTTCACAATCACGATTATCAATACGGCAGCAACCGCCGAAAACGCAACCGCACTCGTAACGCCGCCCGACACCGCTCGGACGGTTTTTTCACTTGTTTTGACGTTCACTTTATATCCCGCAATCGTTTTGCCGCCGACGCTGCAAATTATCGTGTATTCGCCTTTTGTTTCGGGCGTAAAGGAAATTTCCGTGCCGATTTTCGTGTCGACGCGTCTTCCGTTTTCGTCGTAAATATCCCACACGATTACAAGTTCGGGATCGAGCATATACGCGTTGTCAAGTTTATAAACGACGGTGCTTTCGGCGCGCACGACGGCATCGCCGACAACCGCAAGTTGCGCGTCTTCAACCGTTTGAACGTAGTTAACCTTGACGGTGATTATCTCGGACGTATCGTTGATATACGCGCTGTTCGCGGCGTAAATAAAATACGTTCCGGGCTCCGTCGGGGTAAAGTCGATCCTTGCGCCGTTTACGCTGTAAATAACTTCGCCGCCCGAAAGCGTTCCGTTTTTGCCGGCTTTCACGACGTACATTTTTATACTCTTGTACGCGACGTCGGTTTCAGGCGCAAAGCCTTCTTCGTCAAAGTATCTGAGCTTTGCAAAAGCGACGACTTTTTTCGGCGACGAAATGTTCTGGTTAAGCGCGTCAAGGCTTTCGTCTTCGGTAAAGACTTTGATTTCTTTAATATGCTTAAAGTCAACAAAGGCACTTAAATTAAGTTTTCTTGCGGTATAAACCCCGTTTCCGTACGATACTGTGCCTGTTGCAACGGCAGGAGTACTTGTCATCACGTCGTAAACGGTTGCCGATTTCCTGTTGAATCTTATTTCCAGCACCGCTGCCGCAAAGGATACGAAAGGCGTTGCCATGCTCGTGCCGTCTTTTGTGCAGTATTCTGTTTCGCCCGACTTTGCCGCGCTTATTATTTTTTGTCCCGGCGCCGCAATATCGTACGCCGCGCCGTAGTTGGATTTCTTTGCAGGGTTAAGACCTTCTTCGTAGTTCATAACGCCGATGACGTTTTCAAGGCACGCCGGGCTTCCGAGCGTTTGAGAAGAGTTTATGCCTCTGTTTCCCGCCGCCGCGCAAACGATGACTCCTTCGCGCACAGCGCTTTGCACCGCAACGTCAACGTCGCTGTTTTTACCCCAAGAATAACTTGTTAGCGACATATTTATCACAATCGTCTTGCCCTGTGTCGCAAGGTTTTCGACGTAATTTATTGCGGCAACAACAGGGTTGGTAAAGAACTCTCCATCGCTGTTGCCGGCTTTCACGGGCAAAATCTTAATGTAATCTTCAAGCCCGTATTTTTTGATTTCCTGCGCGACGATGCCCGCAACGTGCGTGCCGTGCCCCACAAGAGTGCCGTTATTGCAAGTGTCATTGATGTAATCTCTGCCGTTTTTATGTTTGATTGCGTTATACCAAAGTCCTTCGTCGCACAATACGCCGTCGAACAACTCGTGCGAGGCGTTAATCCCCGTGTCGATCACCGCAACAAGGACGGGATTATTTTTGAAATCGGCTTTTTCCGCCGTGGAAAGCCCGTCTTTAATCTTATTTATCGCTTGAAGAGTACCGTTGAAATTATTATAATCTTCGCCGTCAAACCATTGATTTGAAACGGCGTCGGGGAGCACGGCGGCATACGCGACGTCGTTTGTGAAAAATCCGCACGAAAACGCGCCCGCAATCAGCGCAAGCAACACTATGAATATGGTAAGATTTTTCACGGCTTGTTTTTTCATATCAAATATTATAGCCCACTTTCCCTAAAAACACAATAAAAAACCGCCCCTATGGGCGGTTTAAGCGGTTTTTTCGGTCAGGCATTCAGAACTTTCCTTAAAAATTCTTTCGTCCTGTCGTTTTGCGGGTGCTCGAAAAAGTCTTTCGGGTTGTTTTCTTCGGTGATTTTTCCTTCGGACATAAACAAAATCCTTGTGCCGACTTCTTTCGCAAACCCCATTTCGTGCGTGACGATGACCATCGTCATACCTTCTTCCGCAAGCTCCTTGATAAGGTCCAGAACTTCGCCGACCATTTCGGGATCGAGCGCGGACGTCGGCTCGTCAAAAAGCATGACTTTGGGATTCATTGCAAGCGCCCTTGCGATGGCGATACGCTGCTTTTGTCCGCCCGACAAGGTCGAAGGATACGCGTCGGCTTTTTGTTCCAGCCCGATTCTTTTCAGAAGTCGCATCGCGTTTTCTTCCGCATGCGCCTTGATTTCCTTCTTCGACGAGAATTCCGGCGCGACGACCTGTTTTTCTGCGATATGGTTTTTATGTGAAACGGCGCGTTCTTTCTTTTCGATTTTCGCGGTGAGTTTCAGTTTCTTTTTCGTCAGTTCGGGATCGTACGTCGCATAGGTTTTCCCCTGCCTTTCTTCCGACTTTTTGGTTTTTTCCCATTCGGCGGAAACGTCTTTCAGCACGTCTTTCAGTTCTTCCGACTGCTTTATGAGTTGTTCCTTTTCGGCGTCGATTTTAGCATTGATTTTATCGCCGTATTTTTTATAAAACTTATTATAAATCGGCACAAAAACATTCTTTATCTTTTGTTTTCGCATATTTGAAATGCCGATTCTGACAGGTGCAAGCGTAATATTCTTTTTTACGGTATAGTTGTTGAAAAGGTTAAACTGCTGAAATACCATACCGATATTCTGACGTTGGACGTTTATGTTGACTTTAAGGTCGGCAAGGTCGTTGCCCATAAAAAGTATTCGCCCCGCCGTCGGATCTTCAAGAACGTTCAAGCACCTTAAAAACGTCGATTTTCCGCCGCCGGACGGCCCGACGATAACCACTTTTTCGCCTTCGTAAATCTTGGTCGAAATGTCGTCCAGAACAAGAAGATCGCCAAATTTTTTGGTAAGGTTTTCGACTTCCAGCATCGCTTTCTTTTCATCGGCTTGCGCGTGGCATTCCGCCGCGATTAAACTTTCGTTTTCGTTATTTATCACTTTTCGCAAACCTCCTTTCAATCATCTTGATAATCACCGTCAGAATTCCGACAATGACAAGATAGAACAGCGCGAGTACGAGATACGGTATCATAAATTCGTACGACGACGAGCCGATAAGTTTGAACGCCTGCGTGAGATCAAACACGGCGATAAACCCTGCGACCGACGTATCTTTGACAAGCGCGATAAGTTCGTTGCCGAGCGCGGGCAGGCTGTTTTTGAGCGCCTGCGGCAAAACGATTCTGAGCATCGTCGACGGATAAGAAAGCCCGAGCGCGCGCCCCGCTTCCCTTTGTCCCGCGTCGACGGACAAAATACCGCTTCGCATTATTTCCGAAACGTACGCGCCCGAATTTATGCCAAACGTAACGATTGCCACGACAAGTTTGTCGATATTGACGCCCGCAAGCGGGAAAATCACGTAATACAACAGCAAAAGTTGCACGACAATCGGCGTGCCCCTGAAAAACCCGACGTATATATCGCCGATTTTCGAAATCCACTTGAAAACTTTGCTTTGCTTTCCCGCAACCTTGACAATAGCAACGAAGGTACCTATACAGATACCTATCAGAAAGCCGAATACGGCAATGTACGCTGTGTTTTTGAAACCCAGCAGTACATTTTTGTATCCTTCGTTCTCAACGAACGACCTTATAAAGATTTGCCACTTTTTTTCAAACACGGTCTTATTTATTTACGTTTTTAAGAAGAGTTTGTGCAACCGCCTTATCGACGATGATAAACGATATGTTGCCGTCAAGCATCGATTGTACCGCAAGTGCGGGAGAATCGTATCCGTTGAAATCGAGGTTCTTAAAGCCGTCGAATCCGAGCGCTTCGTTACCTTTTGCGAATTGCTGACCTGTCGTGCCGGCTTGTCCGCCGCACTTTGCCGCCGCTCCCGACAGAGAAGCGAGTTTTTGAAGCATTGCCGCTTTATCGCTGCATGCGTCGAACGTGTTATCGTCTGCTTTGACAACGACGACTTGCGTGGTGTCGAAGTAAGGTTTCGTAAAGTTTACCATTTTTGCACGGTCTGCGCTTATGGTAAGAGCCGCCATACCGATGTCGTATTTGTCGATATTCTGAACAGCCGTCACGACCGCGTCGAAATCCATATGTTCCACGACAAGGGTTTTGCCCATTTCGTTTGCGATAAGTTGCGCGATTTCGATGTCGATACCGGCGATTTTGTTGCCGTTGTAGTACTCAAACGGAGCAAAGTCGATATTCGTTGCGACTACAAGTTCGTTTGCGCCGGCGGTCGAGCTGGTTTTAATGCTGTTGCTGCCAAACGTCGCAAGTTGGTCTTCCGTGGCGTTAAGGTACTTGTCCATAATCGCCTGGATTTCCGTGGCTTTTGCGTCAAGAATTTCGTTTACCTTTTTAAGAAGTTCCGTATTTTCCTTCTTGACGATGAAAGCGTATTGTTCGCTTGAAAGGTCGACGTCGACCATTTTGATTTTTTCCGTTGCTCCGCCGCCTTTTTTGTCGCATGCGGTGAATGCGAACGCACAGGTGATAACCGTTGCGACGGTCAGTAATGCCGCGAGTATTTTTTTCATTTTTATACCTCAAAAAATTTATTTCGTTTTCGATGATGCAATCATAGCATAACTATTCGCACTTGGCAAGCAATTTTGCATAAATATTCACAAAAAATTAAATATTTTTGTATTTTGCCGTATATATGAATAAAATCCTGCATATTTTGCAAGATTTTATACATTTATTCGGTTTTATTGAATTTTACGAAAAGGATTTTTCAAAAACGACGTCGCCGTCAAGGGTTCTCACGACGAATCCGTCTTCGTCCAGAAGCATATAAGACGGCTTGCACCCGTTCTTCGGAAGGGACGCCGACGCCACGCATACGCACGTCGTTCCGTCGCGTTCCGTCAGTTCGTTCACGTGAAAATGCCCGTACACCAGAAGGTCGCAACCTATCGGCAACACGTCCTTATTGAAATAATGCCCGTGCGTGAAAGTCACCCTTTCCCCGCCGACGTTTACGTGCACCGCGGGCGAAAACGGAAACGTTGAAATCATTTCGTCGATTTCGGCGTCGCAGTTCCCCTTGATTGCAATGATTTTGTCCGACAAGGAATTGAAAAGTTCCGCAACCTTCATCGGGGCGTGTTCTTCGGGCAAAGGGTTTCTGGGGCCGTGGTAATACAAGTCGCCAAGGAGCACGAGTTTGTCCGCGCCCGATTTTTCAAATTCTTCCACGACCTTTTTCGCAAAGAAGTACGAGCCGTGTATATCCGTCGCGATAAAGTATTTCATATTATTCAAGCCCGTTGGGGTTCATTTTTTGCCAACGCCAGCTGTCTTCCGCCATGCGGTGAAGATCGAACCTGCATTCCCAGCCGAGTTCTTTTTTGGCTTTCGAGCAATCGGCGTAGCATTCCGCGATGTCGCCTGCGCGGCGGCCGTCGATCTGATACGCGATGGGGTGTCCGACGACTTTTGAAAACTCGTTAATCATTTCCAGCACACTGTACCCGTGTCCGGTGCCGAGGTTGTAGATGACGAGCCCCGAATTTTCGTGCAGTTTTTTAAGCGCGGCGATGTGACCTTTCGCAAGGTCGACGACGTGGATATAATCCCTGACGCCCGTGCCGTCTTTCGTGGGGTAATCGTTGCCGAAAACGTGGACTTTTTCAAGTTTTCCGACGGCAACCTGCGTGATATAAGGCACAAGGTTGTTGGGGATACCGTTGGGATCTTCGCCGATAAGCCCGCTTTCGTGCGCGCCGATGGGGTTGAAGTATCTTAACAGCGCGATATTGAACGAGTTGTCGCTGTGATAAAAGTCCTTTAAAATCTGCTCGATCATAAGTTTCGTCTGTCCGTACGGATTGGTTGCGGACAGCGGAAAATCTTCAAAAATAGGCACCGACTTCGGGCAGCCGTAAACGGTCGCGGACGAAGAAAATACAAGGTTTTTCACGCCGCACTCGCGCATGCAGTCGATGAGCACGAGCGTGGAATTAAGGTTGTTGTCGTAATACGCAAGCGGGATTTTCACACTTTCGCCAACCGCTTTCAGCCCTGCGAAGTGGATTACGTCGGTAGGTTTTTCGTCCTTGAAGATTTTGAGTAATTTTGCTTTGTCGCGCACGTCCACGTTGTAAAACGCGGGACGTTTCCCCGTGATTTGTTCGATACGTTCGACAACGCCGATTTTCGAATTTGAAAGGTTATCGACAATTACGACGTCCTGATTATCGTTCAAAAGTTCGATAACGGTGTGGCTTCCGATATAACCGGTGCCGCCGGTGACCAAAACTTTGTTCATATATAACCTGCCTTTTGCGGATAATCCGCGAAATATTATTTTCGTATATAGTATATCACGAATTGAAAAAGTTGCAATAGGTAAAAAATAATCTGACAAAAAATTTACAATATAAATATATTTAATATACAATATATACAAAAAAACTCGGATTGCTCCGAGTTTTTTTATTGTTTTTCCGATGATTACTTTTTGAGTGCGATGGTTTCTTTTGCCTTGTTGACGATGTCTTCGACCGTAAGGTGGAATTTTTCGGCAAGGTATTCTTTCTTGCCGACTTCGCCAAAGGTGTTGTTGACGCCGATCATGCCGACGGGAGCCGGGCACTTGGACACGACGACTTCGGACACCGCGCTGCCGAGACCGCCCTGCAAGGTGTGGTTTTCGCACGTGACGAGCGCGCCGGTTTTCTTGACCGCGTTGACGATTGCTTCTTCGTCGATGGGTTTCCAGGTGTGGATATTCAGAACGCCCGCGTCGATGCCTTCTTCTTTCAGAATTTCGGCGGCTTTCAACGCTTTTTCAACCATAATACCGCTTGCGACAAGGGTAACGTCTTTGCCGACTTTCACGGTGATGGCTTTGCCGAGTTTGAAATCGGGAACGTCGTCGAAGATATGTTCGGGCTTTTTCCTGAACAGACGAATATAAACCGCGCCGGGATAGTCGATAATCTGAGGGATTGCGCGGGCGAGCATTGCGCCGTCGGTAGGCTCGAAGCATACCATATTGGGGATTGCGCGCATAATCGCCATATCTTCAAACGGCATGTGGGTGCCGCCGTTGGCTTCCGCCATGATACCGGGGTCGGAGCCGACGATTTTCACGTGTTGTTTTGCGTACGCGACGGAGATGAAAATCGTGTCGTAGCAACGACGCGTCGCGAACGGAGCGAACGAATATGCAAACGGGATTTTGCCCATTGCGGACATACCCGCGGCGATACCGATCATATTTGCCTCGGCGATACCGACGTTTACGAACCTGTCGGGATGCGCTTCTTTGAACGCTTTCGTTGCGTGGCAGCCCATAAGGTCGGCTTCCAAAACGACGATGCGTTTATCGGTGTTTGCGATTTCAGCCAAAGTATTGGCAAGCACTTGCCTCATTTCTTTTTCGTCAGTCATTATTCATACCTCCCCGTTTCTTTTCTCCAAAGTTCCTCGGGAATCGACATGCTGTGGCAGTTTGCGACGCCTTCGGTGAAGGACGCGCCGAATCCTTTTATCGTATCGAGGATAATCATGCTGGGTTTGCCCTTTTGCGCTTTTGCGGCGTCGATTGCGTCGGAGATAGCGACAAGGTCATGCCCGTTGATTTCTTGGGTGAAGAAGTTGAAAGCCTTCCACTTGTCCGCTGCGGGTGCAAGCGAGTTGATTGTATCGGTGGGGCCGTCAAGTTGCATTTTGTTGTTGTCAAGGAACACGATGAGATTGTCAAGGCCGTGGTTGCCCGCAAACATCGACGCTTCCCAGATCTGACCTTCCTGCGATTCACCGTCGCCGATGAAGCAGTAAATCGTTGCGGGATTATCGTCCATTTTTGCAGTCAGAGCCATGCCGACCGCCGCCGACAAGCCTTGTCCCAAAGAACCCGCCGTAAAGTCGATACCGGGGGTTTTGTTCATATCGCAGTGCGAGGGAAGATTCGTCCCGTTTCTGTTCAAAGTGGATTCCCACTCGTGCGGGTAAAATCCGAGATCGCCAAGCACGGCGTACATTGCGGGGCCTGCGTGTCCTTTGGACATAATAACGCGGTCGCGGTCTTGTTTTTTGGGATTTTTAGGGTCGACGTTTGCTTTGTCGTAGTAAATGACGGTAAGCGCGTCCATGACAGACATCGTGCCGCCGATATGTCCGACACCGAAGTGTCCGATAATTTCGATTGCGTCGTCACGGAGTTTTCTGGCTTTTGCCGTCAGGAAATCGAGTTTTTGTTTTTCCATATACTCCTCCTTACCTGAGATTGATTTTATTATACATTGTAAAACCCGCCCGTGTCAAAGCGAGTTTAACAAAATGTTTGCCGTATAAACAATTGAAAATATTTGTTTATTTTTTCGTGAATTTTTTCACGGGTTTATGCGACTGGTCCTTTTTGGGCATTGCCGCCTGTTCCTGCGCCTTTCTTTCTTCGGCGCGGCGTTCCTTTTCCGCGGTGGCAGCCTCGATTTGTTTTTGTCTTTCTTCCGCTTTTTGCGCTTTTTCAAGGGCTTTTGCCTGCTGTTCTTTGCGCTTATCCGACGACTTTTTGAGTTTCAGCGACGTCTTTACGATATAATATACGGTGCTCAAAAAAGTGAACAGCAAAATAATGAGCGTGAAGTAATAACGGAAGTTGTACCATTTAATATTGCCCGACGCGTATTCGTCGTACGCAAGAAGAATCGCGACGATAACGCTCACGAGTTCCACGACGGCTTCCATAATCGACGCGACTTTTTTGGTCGTTTTGATCTGATATTTCGCGTCGCCGATACTTTCTTTGACGGCTTTCTGATCCTTTATGCTTGCGATGACCTGCACAAAGAAACAAATCGCAAATACGATAATGAGCGGCAACACCGCAAACTTGATAATGCCCGACACTCCGCCCGCTTTTGCGCCTTCCGAAAAGCTGTTGACGGTCTTTACGATGAAAAGAACCATCGAAATTAGCGAGAAAACCGTTGAAAGCGAAAGTCCCGTCGCTTTTTTGTTTTTTGCCATAATCCTACCTCGAATGTCGTTGATAAAACCATATTAACACTTTATTTTGGGTTTTGCAATATTACGATTTTCTTTTGATAAATTTTTTATTGCCTATATCCGTTTTTGTTGATATAATCGAACATATAGGGAGATTGTTATGGAAGAAACTATTTCAAAAAAACCAAACGTAATATCGCGCCTTAAAACCGAGCTGAAAAAACCTTTCACGAAAAACATGCTTATGTTTTCGCTCGGGACGATCGGACGCGATTTTTTGTACTTCTTGTTCAACAGTTTTTTGATGACGTTCATATTGTTCACAAAGACTATTGACAACAAAATGCTGACCGCGGTCGGCGCAATCATCGTCGTCGCGCGTATTTTCGACGCTCTGAACGATCCCATTATGGGCGGCATCGTCGAAAACACCCGTACGAAATGGGGCAAGTATAAGCCGTGGCAACTTCTGGGCGCAGTCCTTACGGGCGCGGTCATCATCTCGGTATTTTGCGTGAAACTTGACGGTTGGTCGTACATAGGGTTTCTGGCGTTTGCCTACCTTATGTTCAGCATTACGTTCACGATGAACGATATTTCTTACTGGGGAATGTTGCCGTCACTGACGTCGGACGAACACGAACGCAACAAACTGACGTCGTGCGCGCAGCTTCTGGCGTCGGCGGGCATCGGACTTGCCAGCCTTCTTATCCCCTTGTTCACGACGGGTTCGCTTGCAAAATGGGGCGCGCCCACGGGCTATAAGGTCATCGGTATCATCAGCGCGGTGCTTATGGTATTGTTCCAACTTTTTACAATCCTCGGCGTTAAGGAAAAACCCCTGCCCCCGATTAAGCCCGACAAGTCCGACAGACTTACCCTGAAAAAGATGTTCCAAACCATCGCCAAAAACGACCAGCTTTTGTGGTGCGCGCTCATAATGCTCATTTTTTCAATCGGCACGGGTGTCGTCGGTGGCGGACTTTTGACAATGTACGTTTACTTCGAGTTCGGATACGAAGGCGGATACACCCTGCTTATCGGCTTAGGCTACGGCATAATTTCCACGCTGTTTACGGCGACTTATCCGTGGCTGTCCAAAAAGTTCGGGCGCAACAAAGTCTTGTATTCCGTCGGTATCGCAACAATATTCGGCTATGCCTTAATGCTGATTTTTGCCCTTGCAATCCCCACCGGCGCACCGAAATCGACCGAATGGTTCACGAAATTTATTCTCATCGCCATCGCTTATACGATTGTCGGCTACGGCGCGGGTTTCTATATGATTATGGTAATCAATATGGCAAACACCGTGGAGTATAACGAGTGGAAGTACGGTCAGCGCAACGAAAGCCTTATCTTCTCCCTTCGCCCGTTCACCGCAAAACTCAGCAGCGCGCTTACGCAGGCTCTCGTCATCGGCGTTTACGCGGTCGCAAGTATCACGACTTACACGAACGCCATCTCCGACGTCGAAAACGAGGCGTCCAAAAACCTTATCACCAACAAGGTGAAAATGGAAAAAATCACGGGGATTATCAAAGAAGTTTCCCTGCAAGACAGACAAATCCTTGTGTCGTGCATGTGCATTATCCCCATCGTGTTTATGTTTGTCGCGCTTATCATTTACAAGAAAAAATGCACGCTGTCCGAAACGCGCCTTGCCGAAATGGTCAGGGAAACGGAAGCAAGAAAACTCGCGCTTGCCGGCGCAACCGAAAACACGGACGAGCCCGTCGCTTTTGAGGGACCCGTTGCGGAAGAATCCGCCCTTGCAAACGACGTCGTTTCTCCCCTGTCGGAAATCGCCGAAAACGTCGAAGACGCCGCCCTTAACACCCCGGACAACGAATAATCGATATTCACCAAAATAAATAAAAATATAGCCCGCCGGTTCAAACAGCGGGCTATTTTAGTTATATCGTTTGCGTTGCAAACGGTTATATTTTTTGCCAATGTCAAAAAGTTATATTTCGGCTTTCCGCCGAAGTTATATTTTGACTGTCGTCAAAGCTAAGGTGTTTTATCCGCAACTTGCCCAAAAGGCAAATATCACTGCGTAAGCAATATCACTGTCGAAGACAATATCACTTGCCGCAAGGCAAATAAAACTGCGGCGTAGCGAGATTTTCGCTACGCCGCAATACGAACGCTTTTTTATTTGGTTTTTAACCGACGTTAGTTTCTTTCAACAATGACCGTGCCGTCTTCTTTGACCTCGATCATATCGCCGTCTTTGACGTAGTCCAGAAACTCTTTGCCGAGCCTATCGACGCCGACGATAAAGTTGTTTTCCCAGACTTTCGCAAGGATAAGTCCCGACGTCGCAAGGCTGTCCGCCGTTTCCGAAAACAGCATTGCCGCGGGCTGCGCTTTCATTGCGCAAATGGTCTGCAAAATCATGCCGCCCGTCGTGCTGCCGATCGTGATGGGCAAACAAAGTACTTTCCCCGTGATAAGTTTACCGAAAAGGTCGGGGTTGTTCTGGTCGGAAACGAAGATTTTTGCGGTGCCCGCTTCCGTGTCCTTGGGCTTAATGCCCATTGCGCTTTTCTGGCAGGACGCAAGTGTATTGAATCCCTGATGCGAAACGACTGCTTCGGCTTTGATTGCGCCCCCTGCAAAAGGTCTGCCTTTGAATACTTTCTGTGACATATTACGCCTCCTGTCCGGTGATGAGTTTCAAAATATCCTCATCTTTCATGTACTTCGCTTTGGAATAAGTACGAAGTTTATTGCTGCTTGTTACGATGGGTTTTCCACCGCAAATCGGGTTATTGGTGTACATAAGCGGGCAAATGGACGAAAGTCTTGCGCCGGTTGCGACAAGCTTTTTATAATCGTCTGTTTTTCTGAATTTTTCGGCGACTTGCGGGGCTGCCGTAAGGACGACTTGCGTCGTAACCTTGGTTTTACCGCTCTTTTTAAGACCTTCAACTATGTTATTTGTCCAGTTTACAAGTTGCGAATAAGTAAGATGCGGGCAACCGATGAACGCGACTTTCGCTTTTGCGTCCTTGTTTTTCCACATCACGGGATAGCCCTTGTAAACGCGTTCGAGTTCGGCGTCGTCGATGACGTAAGTCTTTGCGTTTTCGACGATAAGTCTTTCGCCCTGTTCTTTCGCTTCGGGCGTAAGGTTGTCGACGTGATACAAGCCGACCGCACCGTTTGACGCGGTTGCCGCGCCCATATCTTTAAGGTACGCTTTCGCGTCGTCGTTCAGTTCCGTCCCGATGAATTTGTCAAGGTCTACGATGTAAGGCACGTCTTCCATAACCTTCATACCGATTGCGCTGCCGAGAATCTGCGCTTCGGGTTTTTTGGTGGTTTTGACTTCCACTCTCCACGTTGCGCGGCGTCCTTCGTCCGTCGTGAATCCATAGTTCAACGCCCTGCCGAGAATGCTTTGGAACAAATCGATCATACCGCTGTTTCTGTTGCAGCGCGCGCCGAGCACGGAGTTTGCGTAAACGACCGCCGACGATTCCGCCCAGCCGATAACCTCGCCCTTCTTAGGGACGTTTCCGACTTCGGGAAGGTAGCAGGTGCAGGTGAACGCGTTCTTTTTCAGCCCGACTTTTTCAAGCTGCGCCTCGTAATCGGCTTGTTTCGAATACATAAATTTCGTGAAAATAAGTTTTTCCAGGAAATTGCACTTCACGTTTTCAAAATCGTAAGGACGAGGGTCAACCGTAAAACCGTTGGGCGCTTTAAGTCCAGCGGCGATAATTTCGTCCATGATTTTGTAAACCGGGTCAATCATTTTAAGACCGAAAGACGTCACAAGATGGCCGCAGCAATCGATAGGAATAAAATTCGTTGCTCCGACGGCATCGCCGAACAGCACGAGCGTTTTCAAAATTTTGGCTTTGGTTTCGCCCTCGTTTCCGTTCAGGATTGCAACTTCTTCGGGTGTGAGCTGCATTTTGTAATCCATAATTTGCCTCCGATTAGTTTTATCATTTTTATTATAACGCAAAAGAGCGAAAATTGACAAGAATATTGTTAAAAATTATACAATGTTTATAAATATTCTTTGTTTGTTTTAGGGTTTTTGCGTTCACGCTTTCAGTATTCGATTTTGAAATACCTTATCCATTCTTTGTATTTATCCTGACAGGACAGGCATGTGTCCGTAAAATACCCTTGTTATCGGAAATTTTACAATAACTTTTTTAGCGGAAATTTCCGATAGCGGAAGTTTTTCCGTCGTTCACAACAACCGTCGCGGAAAAATACCGCAAAAAATAACACAAGCGCAGGTGTTGCTTGTGTTACGGTTTGCAAAAATTAAATTTTCTTATTTTGCGTTTTCGACGTACTTTTTGTAAAGTTCCTCGACGGCAAGTACGAATTTTGCGGTGTGGAATCCGTTTTCAAAAACGAATTTGAAAATCTCGTTATCTTCGGCAATTTCGATATTTTGTGCAAGTTTATAGGCAACCGTCGGGTGGTTTTTCAGCCCGAAAGTCCTTGAAACTTCCTGCCCGCATTTCGTGCCGACGTACGTAATTCCGTTTTTGTCAAGGACGATTTTCCCTTTCCCCGCTTCTTCGAAACGGTGCGTTTTGTCGTCGGTGAGCAAAAGCGTGACGTTTTCTTCAAACGAATAATCGGGGTTTTCGACTTCCTTTTTCACTTCGTCGCGCTGGAATTTGTACCATTCGCTGACAAATTCGAAACACTTGTCGTTTTCGCCCGATGGGCTGAGAGTGCCGTTTGAATTATACTTCACGGTATTGCCGCAGGCGGTGCATCTGAACGTCCTGTATTTCGACTCGTTTTTGAATTCCGCGCCGCATCGGGGGCATTTATACAAAAGTTTTTCAAGGGTTTCCGCAAGGCGCAAGCCGTAAACCTTTCTGTTCTGCTCCTTGAAAGCGACGTTGTCGTCGTACGAAAAGTTTTTCAGGATATATTCGTATATTTCTTCGTTCGACATATCGCCGATATCGTCGGTACTTAAAAGGGGTTCCATTTTAAGCGTTACTTTCCCGGGACGTTTCTTTCCCCACTTCGGGCGGGTAACGTAACTTCCGACGGTAATCCCTTTGATAACCGGGCAGTTCAGAAACTTAATAAGTTTCCCGATCGACGGCGCGATATACCCTGTCGAGCCGTCCACCGTAATGCGCCCTTCGGGGAACAATAATACGCTGTTTCCGTTGTCAAGATTGCGTTTTATATGCTTTATGCACGAAAAATCGCTTGTAAACTGCTTTTTCGGTATTGCGCCGAAATCGGTGAACACTTTCCCCAAAAACTTCATATAAAAAACGTTGCTGGTTACGACCACGTTCACGGGGTGCGGATACACGCAGTTTGAAAAATATAAAAAGTCAACCCACGACGTGTGATTTCCAAGCACCAGAAACGGTCCTTTCAGCCCTTTGATTGCGGATTTGTCGACTTTGAATCCGTACCTTATACTTCCTACGACTTTGAAAAGTCGCGCGCAAAAGCGGTACAACCGCATATTTATCGTCGATTGTTCCAGCATCGTCTTTTTGTTTTTTTTCGTCGATTCTTGTTTCAAAGTTTCCCCTTTCAGTCAAAGTATCGTTTGTGCAGTTCCTCGATTGCAAGCACGAATTTCGTACTGAACAATCCTTCGGTAAACGCAAATCTGTAAATATTCCCGTCTTCGGACACTTCCAAATTTTCGCCCATCTTAAAGGCGATCGTGCCGCGGTTTTCGATTTTGAATTCCAACGATTTGTTTTCGCCCGTTTTCCCGACGTACTTTATGCCGTCTTTGGACACGGAAAGAGTGCCTTCCCCGTCTTTTACGAATTTATTGAGTTTTTCGTTGTTGACGTAAAGCGCGACTTTTCCTTCGAGCCTGAAATTTTCGTCCGTGACCTGTTCTTTCAGATCCTGCCTTTCAAAGTCGTACCAGTCGCTTATATAATCAAAAGTTTTGCCTTTAATCGCGTGGAGTATTCCGTCGCGCCCGTACTCGACGGTGTTTCCGCACTGCGTGCATTTCATAACGTTGCCTTTCGTGACGTTTTTGAATTCCGCGCCGCAACGGGGGCATTTATAAAGGATTTTTTCAAGTCCTTCCGCGCGCTTATTGCATCTTGAAATTTTCCTGTGTTCTTCCACAAGGTTTCTGTTGTCGTCAAAGCGCAGGCTGTTTGTGATTTTTGCGGCGATGTCCGCCGCCGACATATTTTTGATTTCTTCTTTTGTCAGAACCGGCGCGAGTTTCAGCGTGACTTTCGTGCGGCGAGGTTTCCCCCATTTCGGTCCGCCGGTGTAGCCGCCGTGAGTAACGCCCGCAACGACAGTGCAGTCCAGAAACTTAATAAGTTTCCCGATCGACGGCGCGATATAGCCCGTCGTACCGTCAATCGAAACGCGACCTTCCGGGAAAAGCAAAACGTGCGTGCCCGCGTCGATATTCTTTTTGATTTGTTTGATGCACGCAAAATCCGCCGTGAATTGTTTCTTTTTAATCGTGCCGAACGACCTTATGAATGCGCCGTAGACCTTGCGATAAATCATATTTTCCGCAACGACGAAATTTATGGGTTTCGGATAAACGCCTGCCGTAAAATACAAAAAGTCAATGGGCGACGTGTGGTTGCCCACGATAAGATACGGCCCTTTTACGCCTTTCAGCGCGGATTTGTCCGTCCTTACCCCGACGATGATTTTCGAAAGACCGATAAGCACGGGCATCAGCGTGCGGTAAAGAAACATATTTATAGTTTTTTTGTCGTTTTTCCTGCTATTGTCTTCCATTTTCCTTATCCTACTTTATGTATTATAATATAGTATTTGAAAAAAATCAACGCGGATTTTTAATTTTTTCGATTTGTTTCGGCGCATAAAAAAACGTCGTACTTTCGTACGACGCCTTTGACTTGTTTTTTTCCTTATACGTTAAGAAGACGGAAGATTTTGCCCTTCATAATCATCGAGATAAGGTCGCACACCCAGATGAGCCAGCCGCCGAAGATACGAATGATACCGGCAACGATTTTGCCTTCCGAAAACCTTGTAACGACGCCCAATACCCATGCGGTAACGGGAATAATTGCCAAAATAATGCTTACTATTCTTGAAAGACCAAAATAGTCTTTTTTGCTTGCTGCCATACAATTCCTCCAAGTATTTTGATGTTTATATTTTATCACCTTGCGCGGGTGTTGTCAATAACGATTATAAATTCTTGAACACGGGTTCGGCTTGTTTTCCGTTCAGTGCAAGTTGCACCGCGTCGGGGACGATTGAAAAATCGGCGATGAGCGATTTCGTTTTTATGTCGGGCGCATCCTGTCCCATCGGTACAAAGTATACGTTCTTCGTGTTCAGAAGATGACCGAGATTTTTTGCGTTCGCGCCCAGCGCGTCGTTGCTCGACAGCGCGATAAGCACGGGACGGCAGTTTCTGAGATGCGCCTTGACCGCAAGCGTTACGGGAGTGTCCGTTATGCCGTTTGCGAGTTTTGAAAGAGTGTTCCCCGTGCAAGGACACACGACGATAAGATCGAGTTTTTCTTTCGTACCGAGCGGCTCGGCGTTCACAAGGTCGCATATCGGATATTTCCCCGTAATCCGCACCGTTTCGGAATAAAAATCTTTCGCCTTATAAAAGCGTGTGTCGAGATTGCAGGTATTATACGAAAAAATCGGCACAAGTTCATATCCTTTGTCGACAAGAGCCTGCATTACCGCAAGCGTTTTCGAAAAGGTGCAAAAACTGCCCGTTACCGCATATCCGATTTTTGTCATAGTTTCCCCTCCGTCACGATTTTTGCGATTATTTGCCCCGCCGATTCGCTTCTGTACTTCACCGGGAGCGCGGGATACACGCCGTATTTTATCGACAGTTCCGCCATCAGGTTTTTGTCAAAGCCGTACGGCGGCGACGCGATATCGACGATTTCGGCGTCGGGTTTCATTTTTGTCAATCGCGCTTCGTCGATGATCCGCGCGGGCGCGGTGTTCACGATAAAATCAAATTCTTCGATACTTTCGCCGTACGGCAGCGCGTTTGCGCCCTTTTTTACGCTGTCCGCGTGCGACGTCATCACCGATACTTTCACGTTAAGCCTTAAAAGTATATCGACGATTTCCTTGCCCGACGCGCCGTTGCCGACGACAAGCACTCTTTTGTCCGAGATTTTCGTCTTCGATTTTTCCAAAAGTATAATAAGCACGCCTTCCGCAGTCAGCACGGAATTTTCTTTTTTGAATTCTTCGACGTCGCCGTATTTAATCATTTTTACGGACTTTTCGGCAAGAATCCGCCGTGCGTCTTCGTCAAAATCGAACGCGTACGCCCGCGCGCCCCACGGTATGCGCTTCGTGTCTTCTTTTATGACCTTAACGTTCGGCTGAAACACGCACACGACGTCCTTCGTTTTTTCGACGGACAGAAGTTTTCTTGCCTCGTTCATTCTTTCGTCGTTTCCGAAAACCATATACATATCGACCACCCCATATTGTAGCCTATGAATACGGCTGTCGCGCGGTGAATGTGTCAAGGCGGGAATTTTCAAACTATGCCAGACAAGATTAAAACGAACCGTGGTCTGACGGCGAATTTTTGACTAATACATCGTTACGCTCACGGCTTATACATCAAGTATTAACCCGTTCGCGTGCCTTGTCTTAGCCTAAAATTTCGCCGTCGGACTTGCCCGCAACCAAAACGCCGATATTCCCGATGATTTTTGGTAAAGGCGAACGCAGACGTACTATACGTACTTCAAGCGAGAATTTGACAAAAAGCGCGGGAATTGCGGCATTTTGGCAAGGTTCGTTTTAATCTTGTCTGGCATACTATAAAAGGGGAGCGGTTATGAACAAGACATATTTTTTAGGCAGCAATACGGCATACGGATTTTTCGGCGACTTTTCGCATCTTACGCGCGGCAAGACGGTGATATTGAAAGGCGGCGCGGGCACGGGGAAATCCACGTTAATGAAAAAGGTCAACGAGATCGCGCTCGACGCCGGGTTTATGACGGAAACTTATCGTTGCAGCAGCGACGTATCGTCTTTCGACGCGGTGTTCGTTCCGTCAAAGAATTTTGCGGTAATCGACGGGACTTCTCCGCACGTTACGGAAGCGGAAATACCGCTTGTGTCGGGCTTTGTGTTCAATCTTCTCGACGCGGCGGACGAAAAGAAAATCGCACCGTACAAAGACGATATAAAATATGCAGTATCCTGCAAGAAACAATACTTTAACGACGCGTATTGCAATCTTAACTGTGCAAACTTGATTTTTGAAAATAATAAAAGAAAACTTTCCGCTGCATTTAATAAAGCCGTCGCAAGTGCCGCAAAAGATACTTTTGCCGCGCTCGAACTATCACACGGCTTGCGCGAAACTCGCTTTGTCGCGGCCCTTTCCGACGAAGGTTTCGTCGACTTTTTAAGCGACGATTTCAAGGATTCATATACGATCGGCGTGCGCGCGGAATATCCCGAAATTATTATGCTTTTTATCACGAAACTTTTGTCGCTTTTGGCGGCGAACGACGTGGAATATACGGCTTTCCGCTCGCCTTTTTCGCCTGACTTTTTTGACGCGGTTAAGGTCGGAAACGTCGTTATCGCGGATATTGACAGACTTCATAAATGCGACGAAATAATAACTTTGGACGCGCCCGTATCCTTGACGCTTCGTACCGATCTGGACGCCGCCGAAACCCTTCATCGCACGTTTATTGACAAGGCAATCGCAAATATCCGCCTTGCCCGCCTTACCCATATCGGCATCGAGAAAATTTATTCGCCCGCAATGGACTGGACGGACGTCAATAATAAAACCGACAAAATCTTGTGCCTGCTTTTCGATTGCTGATTTGTTAAAAAATGTAAATCCGCAACCTGTATATAATCTTCCTTTCTTGCAAATACTACAAGTACCAAATAAAAGGAGAGATTGTATGGCGAAAAACAGACAGAATGCCAAGGAAAAGGCATCTTCCAAGAAAGCCGCTACAAGCGCAAACCGCGCTATGTCAACCAAGTCCGAAAGCGACTGCTGCGGATGCGGCAAAGACAAATAATTAACTTTTTTTGGAAGACGGAAAAACCGAAGCGTTTGCCTCGGTTTTTTTGTTTATGTTTTTTATTTCCGCCCTACGATATCGTCAAGCGACGCGTCGAAATAGTCCGCAATTTTCACAAGGTTTTCAAGCCCGATTTCACGCTGACAGTTGACGTAGCGGTGCAAAGTCTGCGTGGGTATGCCGATATCTTTCGCCACCTGATTTATGCTTCTGTCGCCGATATATTCTTTCAGTACTTTTGCGAATCTTTCCTTATACATAATTCGACTATATCACCGATTGGTGTCATCTTCTTGACATTTCACCGTTTGGTGATATATAATATTTATATACACTTTGGGAGGAAATAAAATGACAAACGAAAAAATCGCCGCAATTACGGCACAATTTACAAAAGATATCCCCGACGGAACTTCTCTTGCCTTGCAACAAGCTTTGAAAAACATCCCCGACGAAGCGTATCCGAGCATTGTCGCAATACAGACAAAATCCCCCGTGACGGTAATTCTTCTGTCTATTTTTCTCGGCGGACTCGGCATTGACAGGTTTTATATCGGCGACATCGGGCTCGGAGTTGCAAAACTCTTACTCGGTTGGTTGACTTTCGGGATATGGCCGCTTATCGACATTTTCCTTTGTTATAAAAAAGCAAAAGAATATAATTATCAAAAATTGACGCAAGCTATCGTCGCGTCTTCAAATTAAAAATAAAGCACCGCGGTTGCGGTGCTTTCATTTTATAAGGTAAGATTCATTTCTTTCAGTTTTTCATCAAGGCTGAATTCTTCGATTTTTCCTTTTGTCACAAGGAAGTCGCGTTTACCGAGTGCGAAAATATATCTGTCCGATTTAATGCTGTCGCTGTAAACGTCCATGACTTCCGCGTCGGGCAACACTTCTCTGAACCTTCTGACCTTTTCGGCGTGGCGGCACACTTCGGAGCGCATAATTCCGTGCTTTCTGTCGTGCGTCGTGCAGATGACGTAATCGACGTTCATTCGCCGTGCGATTTCTTCAATCAGGAAGTCCGGGCTTGCGCTGATAAGCACCGTCGTGCGTTTGCGGTTTTCGGGTTTGAACCAGTCGTAAACGTATTTTTCGTACTTATCCCAATACTTTTTCACGTTCTTTTCGTTGTTGATAAGGCGGATATACAAAAACGCCACCTTCTTGCACGTGCGGACGGATATTATGTGCGTCAGCATCATCATGCCCCAGATAAATTGAAACGGCAGCAACAGTATGATCCACGGATTGTGCACCATGCAAAAGCCCCAGTATTTCAGCGCGCTGTCAAACGGCACAACCGTTTTGTCAAAATCGTAAATGTCAACTTGCATAATTAAAGATTCTTTCCCCACTTTTTGAGTTTTCCGTCGCCGACAAGGGCAAAACCGCACCTTTCAAGGACTTTTTCGGATTTTACGTTATCTTCTCTTGTTTCGGCAAAAACTCGGTTTACGCCCAACAGAGCCGCCAATTTCAGCAACCCTTTCACGCTTTCGGTCACGTAGCCTTTTCCCTCGTACTTTTTGTTAAGACCGAACCTGATTTCCGTTGCGCCGTCCTTCGGCACACCCTTGAAGCCGATGCTCCCGATGACAACGCCTTTCAGCTCGATAAGCCACGTTGTCAAAAAGACTTTGTTATCCTCGTCTTCCCTTACTTCTTCCGCGCACCGCCCGAGTATGCTTTTCAATTCGTCGTTTATGCTTTCGCCGTCGTATTTCGCGTCGTACTCTCTTTCAAATTCCTTCACGTCGCGCGATAGCGTTTCCAGCATATCCGCGTCAAGCGGCACGATTCTGAGCCTTCCCGTTTCGATAACCATATTTAGATTTTATCACACTTTTAATTTGTTTCAAACAACTTTCGCACAAAAAAACCGTGACTCCCGCCACGGTTACTCGTTTAATACGTCATAGCCGTTTCGGACGTTTTACAACTTGTCGTCCGCAACGTTGTATTTTTCAATAAAACGTGTTAATATGTACTTAGGGAGAACTTAATGGAAATTCTATATTTGCGAGACAGAGATAAAAAATATTTTGAACGTTTCGAAAACGCCTTGAAAGACGTTTCAAATTTCAGCGACGTATGGAATTCTATAATGATCAGAAACGTTTTGGATATTTCCGAAAACTACGACAAAAACGTATATGCAGATTACCCGTTGCTGGCGCATATTATTGAAGAACGAGTGAAAGCATATCTTGACGTCGAAAACTGCCGACATCTGCCGGAAAATTTTCCCACAAAACGTTTGCATCTTAAAAGATTCGATATCGCAGCAAAAAATGCGCTTATTGATATTGTAAATAACGACGAATCGTATAAACTTTTCAATACTACTGATATGTCGAACTATGTCGTGTTGGACAATGCAACTATGGAACTTGATAATTTCGCAATATGGCACGGCAACAATGTTATCGGATATATCGTCGTAAACACAATTGAACTTGCAGATGCCTGGACTATTGCATACTATATTATCCCGTCATGCCGAAACCGTGGTTACGCAAAAGAGGCTCTTATGGAAATAGTCGATAGAATCCGCAATCATAAAATTTTCGATTTAGAACGTACAGAATTAGACGACGTTTACGATAGGAAATACTGTAAGTGCTTAAAAGCAAACGTTGCTTGTGATAACGTCGCTTCCGTTAAACTTCTGGAATCCGTAGGATTTTCGATTGAAGAAGAGAAAAACGACAGGCAAATTTATAAAATGAATATCCAATAAACGACAATTATATTTAATAGTGAACTGTTATCATTTTCAGACGCCGTTGTAATGCCAACAGATAATAATACAAACTTGTTCACAACCGAAAACGCCGAGATTTTAAATGGTTTTTCAAAAAGACGAAAACATTAGGATTTTTACAAAGTAAAAAGCACTTACGAAATGTAAGTGCTTTTTTTGGAATTCGGCGGCTACATACTCTCCCGGGCCGTGTCCAGCCAAGTACCATCTGCGTAGAAAGGCTTAACTTCTGTGTTCGGTATGAGAACAGGTGGACCCCTTTCGCTATCGCCACCGAAATGGTTGAATGTTTCTAATGCACATTCACAACTGCATAAACTTGAGATTGGATTTCATAGTAACCTTAAATGCGTTTTAAACTTATTTGTATAATGACTTCATCAATTTCTTGATTAAGCCCTCGACCTATTAGTATCGGTCAGCTGAACACGTTACCGTGCTTACACCTCCGACCTATCAACCTTGTAGTCTTCAAGGGGTCTTACTATCTTATGATATGGGATATCTAATCTTGAGGTGGGTTTCACGCTTAGATGCTTTCAGCGTTTATCCCATCCGCACATCGCTACCCTGCTGTGCCGCTGGCGCGACAACAGGTGCACCATAGGTGCGTCCACTCTGGTCCTCTCGTACTAGGAGCAGATCCTCTCAAATATCCTACGCCCACGATGGATAGGGACCGAACTGTCTCACGACG
>ERZ780207.263-NODE-263-length-63283-cov-53.045771_pt1 | contig 63283 bp, 56 predicted proteins | sample MGYA00510977_ERZ780207 | MGnify/ENA primary metagenome ERZ780207 (study PRJEB29588, sample SAMEA2151383) | human gut metagenome | biome: human gut; feature: human-associated habitat; material: faeces | place: Denmark | collected 2008/2010 ...
GTGTGTCCCCACGCGGAGCGGACGCCGTGGGTTCCCTTTTAAGGGGGAACGGCGGCTGGGGAAACACGTGAGGAAGGGGGTGAATTTATAGAGCTAAACATTCAACTTTTGTAGAGGAAGAAATCACACTTATTCGGGGCGTGTTTATACACGGTATGTGCCCTTTCAAGCCTTTAGAGCGTTAAATACCAGCTTAAATTTTTCAAATATATTGAAAATATATTTTACAAGTGTTATAATAAAGGTCAAAGAGAGGCCGATATGGATTCTATCAGAACAATTCAACTTAAAGAAAGCATACTCCAAAACAACGATGCCGACGCGGAAAAACTCCGTGCCGAGCTTGACGAGGCAGGCGTATATTACGTCAACGTGATGTCTGCGCCGGGAAGCGGAAAGACGACGTTGCTCGTTGCGCTCACAAAGGCTCTGAAAGACAAGGTTAAAATCGGCGTTATGGAAGCGGACATCGACGGCGACGTGGATGCTTACACCGTGCGAGAAGCGGGGGCGGAAGCGATCCAACTCCACACGGGCGGCATGTGCCATCTCGATGCGGATATGTCCAGGCAAGGTTTTAAGGAGTTTGCCACAAACGCGGATATGGTTTTTCTTGAAAATATCGGCAATCTCGTGTGCCCTGCCGAGTTCGATACGGGTGCGCACTTGAAAATGGTGCTTTTGGCACTTCCGGAGGGCGATGACAAACCCCTCAAATATTCGCTTATGTTTTCCGTAGCGGACGTTGTTGTGCTGACAAAATGCGATACGGCAAAATACTTTGATTTTGACGTAGAGAAGTGCAAACAATACATTGCAAGAGTGAATAAGAGCGCAAAAGTATTCGAGGTTTCCGCACGCACGGGCGACGGAATAGACGAACTTGCAAAATATCTTATGCAGAATTACTCGGAGTGGAAAGAGGGCGTAAAATGAGAGTTATATCCGTCAAAGAAAGTATATTTTCAAACAACGATAAAACCGCCGACGAGTTGAGAGCGACTCTCAAGCGCAAGGGCACGTTTCTTCTCAACGTTATGTCTTCGCCCGGAAGCGGCAAAACCACTCTTTTGACCGCACTGCTCAAAAGCCTGAAAGACAAACTTAAAGTGGTTGCGATGGACGTTGACATAGAGACGGACGTGGACGCTCGTCGTATTGCGGAGGGAGCCGGCATCGAAAGCGTGCAAATCCACAACGGCGGACTTTGCCATATCGACGCGGATATGGTGCGCGAGGCACTCAATCAAGCGGCGTTTGATGATTGCGACCTCATCGTGCTTGAAAATATCGGCAATCTCGTATGTCCTGCCGAGTTCGACACGGGCGCGCATCTCAACATGATGCTGTTGTCCGTCCCCGAAGGCGACGACAAACCCCTCAAATATCCTCTCATGTTTGAGAAATGTAATCTTGTCGTCGTGACCAAAATCGATACGCTCGAAGCCTTCGATTTTGACAAAAACAAGTTTGAAAATCACATTTCTCGTCTGAATCCCGACGCACAGATATATTATGTCAGTGCAAAAACGGGCGAAGGGCTTGAAATGCTTGAAAAGGAGATATATAATAAAATATATTTTTTCAAAGGAGAAAAAAACAATGGCTGAGATGAGCAAGGCTTTCAAACCCAAGTATATGGGTGAGAAGAATCCGAGTGAAAAAATCCTCAAATTAGCAAGAAAAGTCACGGACTGCATCGACCACAAGATCAAAGGCGTGACGGCAGACGACCCAGAATACTGGGGACTTCGTTGCGTTGTCACCGACGAAATGGCAGACGTTGCGCTCACAATGAAAGTGCGTCACCATTACACCATGGAAGATCTTGAAAAGTTGAATCCCGGCGTCGAGAAAAACAAACTGCACGATCTCGTCAAACAAATGAGCGATATCGGCATTTTGGAATACGACTACGGCAATCACTATGACAAGAACGGTCCTATCAAGGGCGCAAAGAAAGAGCGTCGTTATACGCTCCCGATGTTCGTGCCCGGTTCTGCGGAATTCACCAACATGATAAAGAAGCAACTTGACGAACACCCCGAACTTGCGATGTTCTTCGAGCGCATGACCTATTTGCCGTTGACTATGGTCACGCCTATGGTTCCTCCGGGAGGAGCAGGTATCGGTATGCACGTCATTCCCGTCGAGAAAGCAATCGAGATGGAAAACGGCACGATGGATATCGAACATATCTCATACTGGCTCAAAAAGTACGAAGGACACCTCGGCGTGGGCATCTGCTCCTGCCGTTACGGAAGAGCCAAGCTCGGCGAAGGTTGCGGCGACAGCTGTGAAGAGTGGTGCATTGGCATCGGCGATATGGCGGACTACTGCCGCGAAACCGGCAAAGGTCGCGACATCACCTACGACGAGGCAATGCAAATTCTCCGCAACGCAGAGAAGAACGGTTTTGTTCATCAAATCACCAACATCGACGGCGAGAACAAGATCTTCGCAATCTGCAACTGCAACGTCAACATCTGCAACGCGCTTCGTACTTCACAACTTTTCAACACGCCCAACATGTCGAGAAGCGCATATGTCGCTCGCGTTGAAAAAGACAAATGCGTCGCATGCGGCAAGTGCGTAGAGTATTGCCCCGCAGGCGCGGTCAAACTCGGACAAAAACTTTGCACCAAGCAAGGTGAAATCAAATATCCCAAACACGAACTTCCCGACAACCTCTCCTGGGGCCCGGACAAGTGGGATGAGGATTACAGAGACAACAACCGCATCAACTGCTATGAAACGGGTACGTCTCCGTGCAAAGCGGCATGTCCTGCTCACATTGCGGTTCAAGGCTACATCCGCAAGGCAAAAGAGGGCAAGTACAGAGAAGCTCTCGAACTCATCAAGAAGGACAATCCGTTCCCGGCAATCTGCGGACGTGTCTGCAACAAGCGTTGCGAGGCGGCATGCACTAGAGGAACTATTGACGAGGCGGTTGCAATCGACGACATCAAGAAGTTCATTGCGGAGCAAGATTTGCATGCGGAAACAAGATTCGTGCCTGAAGTGGTCATTCCGTCCAACGTCGAAACGCATTGGGGACAAAAGATCGCAATCATCGGCGCAGGCCCTGCGGGACTTTCTTGCGCATACTATCTTGCAACCAAGGGCTATCAACCCACCGTGTTTGAAAAGAACGAGAAACTCGGCGGTATGCTCACCTACGGCATTCCTTCCTACAAGCTCGAAAAGGACGTCATCGACGCTGAAATCGACGTATTGCGTGAGCTTGGCGTAGAGTTCAAGACGGGAGTCGACGTCGGCAAAAACGTCACCATCGACGAACTCAGAAAGCAAGGCTACAAGGCATTCTACGTTGCAATCGGCTGCCAGGGCGGCAGACTTCCCGGAGTGCCCGGCGAGGACGCAATCGGCACGGATATGGCAGTTTCCTTCTTGCATGCGGCAACAGAAAATCACGACAGAAAGCTCGAAGGCAAGACCGTTGTTATCGGCGGCGGAAACGTTGCGGTTGACTGCGCTCGCACCGCCGTTCGTTTCGGCAGTGAAGAAGTGGGTATGTATTGCCTCGAATCGAGAGATACGATGCCTGCAAGTAAGAACGAAATCGAAGAAACTCTTGCAGACGGCATCTCCGTCAACAACGGCTGGGGTCCGAAGGAAATCCTCAAGAACGAAGACGGCACCGTCAAGGCAGTCGTGTTCAAGAAGTGCTTGAGAGTCATCGATCCTCAAACCAAGAGATTCAGCCCCGTTTACGACGAGAACGACACCATCACCGTTGAAGCGCAACACGTCATCTTCGCAATCGGTCAAGCGATTGTGTGGGGCGATTTGCTCAAGGGAACGAAGGTTGAATTCCATCACGGCAATTATCCCGTTGCGGATTCTCTCACATATCAAACGGCAGAGCCCGACATCTTCGTGGGCGGCGACGTTTACAGCGGACCGAAGTTTGCAATCGACGCAATCGAAGCAGGCAAGAACGCAGCGGTATCTCTCCATCGTTTCGTACAACCCGGCACGAGCATGACCATCGGTCGCAACCGCAGACAATTCATCGAGCTTGACAAAAACAACATCGTCATCGACAGCTACGACACCGCCGGCAGACAAGAAGCCAAAGAACTCGAAGGCGACAAACACTCCTTCAGAGATTTGCACGGCACTCTCACCGAAGAACAAGTCAAGATCGAAGCAGGTCGTTGCCTCGGATGCGGCGCAAGCGTTGTGGACGAAAACAAGTGCATCGGTTGCGGTATCTGCACCACCAAGTGCGAATTCGACGCAATCCATCTCCACAGAGAACATCCCGAATGCTCCACTATGGTGCGCAGTGAAGACAAGTTCAAAGCCATTCTTCCTTACGCATTCAAGCGCGGCATGAGAATCGTGTTCGGCAAGAAAACCGCTGAAGAAAAAGCCTCTCAAAAGAAGCACAAAGAAGCGGTGAAGGCAGCAAAAGCGGCAAAAAAAGCAAACAAATAAGAGGTTGATATGCACGAGCTAGGTGTAGTGTTTCACATCGCGGATATGGTGCGCGACGTCGCCGTCGAAAACAAGGCGACCAAAATCCAAAAAGTCGTCATGCAAATCGGCGAAGTATCCACGATTGTGAACGATCAACTCATTGATTGTTGGAACTGGAATGCAAACCGCACGGATCTTCTGCGCGGTTGCACTCTTGAAATCGAGCCCATCAAAGCAGTCACCTATTGCGAGGACTGCCACAAAGAGTATCCCACCGTCGAGCACGGCAAGATCTGCCCCTATTGCGGGAGCGAGCACACCTATTTGGTGCGGGGGAACGAGGTGCTTATTAAAGAAATCGCCGTAGAATAGCGCGCCAAATCGCAAATAGCTTTGTCAAAGCCCCTTGTGCGACAACTCATGTACTTCATGTACATTAGGGTTGCCGCGCAAGGGGTTTTTCCTCGCTCTTTATCGATTTGGCGCACTATTCTGGAAAAGTTTAGCGAACAACTGCGTCAACACCCTTTTGCTCATCCGTCACGTACGATTTAGTACGTTGGGCGGGTTCGCAAAAGGGTGTTTCCTTGTTCTTCATCTCAATAGTGGCTTTATTGCAACAAACCGATAGTTGGAAGATTTGCACTTTTAACCTTTTATTACAATGGCAGAAACGACACTATCATTATGTTTAGTGGTTTGAGTGTTTACTTTTGCGGAAAGAATTGGTATCATACTAATATAGATTCAACAATAATTTTTTTGGGAGGTAACAATGCAACACAAAAGCAAAAAAAATGCGGTTGTTTTATTGTTGGCAATAATTTCACTTGTAGCCAGTATGTTTTTACTGTCGGCATGTGACCAAAGCACTGATAAGAGCGAATCGTATTTTGATACCAGCGGAATTGCATCAACCAAGTGCGAATATGATTCTGTAAACAATACAACAAAAGTGGTTTGGGCAAGCACGTTAACAAATGGTACAATATATAATATTAAGGGGTTTTCTGTAACATTCAAGTTGTATAATAACTCAATGTTGATAGGTACGCAAACATATCATTACAGCACGAGTATAAAACACGGAAAAGATTATATGGGAGCGTTCAACTTTATTTGTGAAAACGAAGTTAATTCCATTGAATATATTTCTTGGTCGGCAGATTACGACTCGTTTTGGGGAACATATAAGATATGGTTTATCGCTACGCTTGTTATTGTGCTTGTTGCATCATTGATTTATATAATTTTTATGATAATCAAGGATTTCGATTTATCCGATACAGTAGATTTTTTAAGAGATCACGGGTGGCTTTTTGTTGTGCTGATTGCTCCGTTGGCGGGGGCAATTTGGGGGTTGGTGGAATCATATTGGGTGCCAGTTCTTATAGTTTTAGGTGGTTTAGTTGCTCTCGTGTTGATTATATTACTTGCGCACTTAATTCAATACATAATAGAGATGCTTATTGAAAAGATCGAAATGTGTGGCGGCCCAAAACAATATGAGTGTGATGACGATTCCAATGGTGATGGTTTTGACCCTGACTGTGCATATGTTGAAGACTATGTGAATGATAAAGACACATTGATGTTGTTTCGTGTTGAGCAATTAAAAGAATATTGCCGAAAAAATAACATTAGGGGATATTCGGGGCGAAACAAGGCAAGTCTTGTTGACTTAATTCTTACCAGAAGTGAGGATATGGGTGATGGGGAGAAAGACAGTAAGCCGACACCGATGAAAAAAGACACACAAATCTCATTTGATGATATAGCGGGTTTGGAAGATGCAAAACGCGCATTTAGAGAAAAAGTGATCAATGCATTTGAACACAAGGAACTGTATGAAAAGTATGGCAAAAAAGTTGGTGGCGGAATTTTGTTATACGGTTTGCCGGGGACAGGAAAAACAATGTTTGCCGAAGCTGCATCAAATGAAACAGAATCTTTGTTTTTAGACATAAAATGTTCTGATATAAAGTCTAAATGGTATGGTGAATCTGAGTCGAAAGTTAAGTCGATTTTCGAAAAAGCACGCAAGGCAAAAAGAGCTATAATATTTTTTGATGAGTTTGAGGCAATAGGAGCAAAAAGAACAGAGGATTGCACTAGCGGAAATAACGACCTTGTACCGCAAATTTTAGTAGAAATGCAAGGATATGGTTCAAATTCTGCAACATCAACGGTGCTCGTGATTGCCGCAACCAATAAACCGTGGGCTATTGATAGTGCGTTTTTGAGACCAGGACGGTTTGATGAAAAAATTTATATACCGTTGCCAGATTTTGAGGCAAGGAAAAAGATGTTTGAAATCAAGCTACATTCTATTCCGCAAAAAGGATTGGACTATGACTATCTTGCGCAAATAACGGATGGTTTTAATGGCGCTGATATTGGAGCGTTTTGTGACAAGCTAAAAATGATTGTCATAAACAGGAGTATAGAAACAAATGAGGAATACCCGATTGAAATGAGTGATGTTGAGGTTGTCAAAGATATGATAAAATCAAGCGTTTCTCAAGAAGATGTCGAGTTGCTATTAGAGTTCAAACAACAATATGGTTGATGTCAAATTGAGGGAAAGCTAAACTTTAGATTTTCAACGACAAATAATCAAACGGAGTGACTATATGTCACTCCGTTTGCGTGTTCTATGTGAGTTTTTCGGTTATTCGTTCATAATCAAAAAGTATTCGGTCAGGCGTTCGGGGGTATCGGCAAAGGACGTTTCGTCCCAGTATTCCACAAGCAAAACGAAATTTTCGATTATCGAATTGACTTTCAAGGACTTGGGTAGGTTTTTGCCCGTTACGAAATTGTTTTCGACGCAAGCGGTTGCAAATTCTCTCAGCTCGCCGCGCAGGAAGTTGAGGAAAGTGTCCTTGCTTTGCGAAAGCAAAATGGCGTGAACAAGCGTTTTTTCGTCGTGCAAGTGATAAAAAATGTGCGTGATAAAGTGCTTGTAGTCGAATATGGAGGATTTTGAAAAATCGTGGCTTTTTTCCTCTGCAAGCGAGTGGGAAAAGACGTGTCCGAATATGGTCGAACATATGGATTTGAGCAATTCCTCTTTCGTTTTGTAATGTGCGTAAAACGTGCTTCTTGCAACACCGCTTTTGTCCAAAACGTCTTGAATTCGCACGTCCGCGTACGCTTTTTCAAGCAAAACTTCGGCAAACGCATTGTAAATTTTTTCGGTTGTGGCATTGATTTTTTTGTGCATAAAACCCTCTATTATGATTTACTTTTTTTCATTATATCAAACACTATGTTCGCGCGTCAATACATAATGTATGAATTTTTGCCATTAACAAAACAATATGTTCTAATTTGTTTTATTTTTATAATTTTAACCGTACAAACGAGTGCGTTTTAGCTTGATTAGACGTCATTCGAATGGTATAATCTAAGCATGGACGAAAACGTGATCGAAGTTATCGATTTGAGCGTGTATGCATGCTTTTTGCGCTCCACCGAAAAGATTGTGGGCGACGTTTCCTTTTGCCTCAAAAGCGGGGAGCGGCTTGCGATAGTCGGAGAGTCGGGAAGCGGAAAATCCATGATAGTAAACGCTCTAACCTCGTCGCTTGCGGACAACTGTTTTGCAACCGGGCAAATATTGTTCGAGGGAGAGGATTTTCTCAAAAGTCGCAAGCGAGGGAAAGCGTTTTTGGGCAGACAAATCGTGTTTGTTCCGCAAGGCGGAGCGGAGTCGCTCAACCCGTCGTTGAAAATAAAAACTCAAATCTACGAGGCTTTTTCTCGATCCGGACTGAAACTCACTCGCGAGCAAAAGAGAGCGTATTCCGTTTACAATCTGGCTCGTGCGGGATTGAAAAACGGCGAGGTTATCCTTGAAAAGTATCCGTTTGAAATCAGTGGCGGCGAGGCGCAAAGGGTTGTGCTTGCAATTGCAATGTGCGCAACTGCACGGCTTATCGTTGCCGATGAGGCAACACGAGGAATCGACAAAGAAACAAGCGAGGCGTTTTGGGCGTGTATGGACAAGGATTTTGCCGACACTGCGCTTATAATCGTTACGCACGATATGACGGTTGCCCAAAAGTGCGACTACGTTTTGGTGCTCAAAGACGGATGCGTGCAAGAATACGGCAAGACTTGCGAAGTCTTTTCAAATCCGAAAAGCGAGTATGCAAAGAGTCTGATATCCGCATGCGAGGTGAGTTATGCTTGAAATCGTAAACGTATCCAAAACGTTTTCCGTCGGCAAGGGGAAAACGCAATCGAATGTTTATCCTCTCAAAAACATGTCTTTAACTGTCGAAAACGGCAAAAAAGTCGGAATTGTAGGAAAAAGCGGAGAGGGGAAAAGCACGCTTGCCAATATAGTATGCGGTCTTGTAGTGCCGAGCGAAGGACGTGTCCTGATTGATGGACAACCGCTTTGGAGTGAAAAAAACAGGTATGATAAAAAGGTTGGCATGGCAATTCAGCTTATACCGCAAAAACCGCTCCTTGCTCTAGATCCGTCCCAACGAATAGGCAGTGCGATAAAAGAGGCGCTTGTTTTTGCAAAACACGCAAAGCGCGGCAATGACGCCACACAAGAGACATATGCGCTTTTTGACGAGGTCGGACTGGAACATACTCTGGCATCGAGATTGCCGGTGCATCTGAGCGGCGGTCAGGCACAAAGAGCGGTGATTGCTCGTGCGCTTGCGTTAAATCCGAAAATTCTCGTTTGTGACGAGTCAACGTCTATGCTCGATCCCACGACGCAAAAAAGCATCGTCGAGCTTTTGGATAAACTGGTCAAAGAAAAGAATATTTCGCTGCTTTTTATCTCGCATGACATGCGTCTTGTCGACGATTTTTGCGATGAGGCGTTTGAAATTAAAGACGGCACACTCTCAAAAGTAGCGGGCTATCGAAATGAAACGGAAGAAAAACTATAACAAACCATAAAGGAGGAAACCATGAACAAAAGTAAAATTATCGTTGCGATGATGTTGGTTTTTATTATTGCGACGACGAGCATTGCGTTTGTTGCATGCAATCCGAAAAACAACACGAAAGAAAGCGTGCTTATGGTAGGTACGACGACGGTTGTCGATTCGCTCAATCGTCTTGATGCGGCGGGCGGCGCTCCGGGCTACAACTTCGACAAAATTGCATCGGTTGTATCTCAGATTTCGGCAGTGAGCAAAATAGACGGCAAATTTGTCGGGGTTGACTGCGACTACAAAGTTTCCGAGGATGGAAAAACCGTAACCCTCACCCAAAAGGAAGGATACAAATGGCATGACGGAACCCTCGTTTCAATCGAGGACGTCAAATACACACTAAAATCGCTTAAAGAAGGCGAGGACTATCAAAGCGTATCGCAAGACGGCAATTCATTGATTTTCACCGTCGATATTGCAGATACGTTCCTTTCAAAAGTCGCAAGCGAAACAATTGTCCCCAAGCACATTTTCGACGGCAAAACGAAAGACACACTCACAGATGCGGAATCGGTTGTCGGTGCGGGTCCGTTCAGGTTTGTTGCTATCGATAAGGCGGCAGGCACAATCGAATTTGAAAAGTTTGACGGATATCCCAAAGCAGACGACGTGAAGTTCGACAAGGTCGTGTTCAAACAATACGGCTCGCAAGAAGTGCTTACGCTTGCGCTGAAAAACGGAGAAGTCGATATGATTTTCGACTATTCAAAAGGCCTTTCTGCCGACGCAATGTCCGCACTCGACGGAGCAAGTGGCGTACAACTCGTTTCGCAAGCAACCAAGCAAATCGACAAGGTGATGTTTTTCAACAACCAAAAGATGACAAACGTCAACGTCAAACGCGCGATTGCTCTTTCAATAGATTACGGCAAAATCCGCCAAACGTTTGCACCGAGCGGTGCGGCGCCGTCAAGAGAAGGCTTTGTGGGAGAGGGCATCGTAGGGTACAAGGAAACTCCCGCTTGGTCGCGTGATTTGCAAAAGGCAAAAGAATTGCTTGCAGGCGAGGGATATTCCGAGCAAAACAAATTCCGTTTTGAAATTCTGGTACATTCGGGCACCAATGATACGCAATATGTCGACCTTCTCAAAACGCAAATCGAAGAAAGCGGAATGGTTGAAGTCGTTCTTGTTGCAAAAGGAAGCGACTGGCAGCAGTACTATCAGGGCGGCAATCATATGGCAAGTTTTGCCAAAATAACGGCAAAGGGTTATGATTTCGAGGCAGGTTACGGCACGAGATATACGCTTGCTACAAGTACGAATATGTGCCCGATGAACCCGAATCCCGTTGCGCACGGGCAAATGCTCACCGAAGACGCAGATGGCAACTTTACTGCATACGGCAAAATTTTGGAGGCAATCAAGAAGGCGACTTCCGACGAAGAGCTTGAAAAAGCAGTGGGCGACTATCAGGACTATATGGTAGAAAACGTGCTGTGCGTGCCTTTCTTTTACGCAGGCGTAACTTACGGCGCAAGCAGCAAACTCAACGGATTCAGGCTTGACGCGACAAGTGGCATCTTGAACGTCGTTACGTTTGAAACGCTGAAAAAGAATGCGTGAGATGCGGCATAATTTGCAAAAAAAAAGGACTTTGCAACGCAAAATCGATAACAAAAACATTGTTTTGAACAAAAAAGAGAAAACTTAAACAAGGCGTATATGGCAAAAAGGATAAGCAAAAGTTTGATATTTTCAATAGTTGCGTTGGTGGGGATATTTGTCGTCAACTTCTTTTTGCCGCGCCTTATGCCCGGCGATCCGCTTGCAAATCTTGTTGGTGCAGACGACAAAACGATAACACAAGAGGAGTACGACGCACTTTATCACGAGATGGGGCTTGATCTTCCTCTCGGCAAACAATTTGCCAACTACGTTGCGGATTTGTTCAATGGCGAGTGGGGATATTCTTACCATCAAGGCAAAGACGTCGCAGGAGTTATACTTGAAAAAATTCCGCGCACATTGCAAGTTACGCTGCCCGCATGGTTGTTGTCTGCACTTTTGGCGTGTTGGCTGGGGCTTGTTGCCGGGAACAACAAATCGCGATTGACGGACGTCGGCATAACGAGCGGTATGATGTTGGTCGATGCCGTGCCTACGTTTCTGCTTGCGATTTTGCTTCTTATACTGTTTGCTTTCGAGTGGAAGATTCTCCCTTCGGGGGGGCTTAATTCACCGTTTGCGCAGAACTCGTTTCCGGATAGGCTGTTGCATTTGGTTTTGCCCGTTCTGACGCTGACGCTTGTATCTACGCCAAAAAAGTACTTGCTTGTGCGCAATCAATCGGCAACAATTTATGACGAACAATATATGTCTTATGCGCGCGCAAAGGGTTTGAGCGACGCAAGGCTCGAATGTGTGCATACTTTTCCGAATATTTCCGCTACGTTCATATCCATGCTCGGCACGAGTTTCGGGCATATGATTGCAGGCTCTATAATCATCGAAAAAGTTTTTTCGATAGACGGAGTGGGCATGCTGGTCAATCGTGCGATAAGCGACAAAGATTTTCCCATGCTCCAAGGAGCGTTGCTAGCGATCGCAGTGAGCGTAATCGTGTCCAATTTTATAGCCGACGTAATAGTCGCATTTTTCGATCCTCGGCAGAGGAGGGCGGCATGAAAACATTGAGTGCACGAAACTACAAGGCAAGGCGAGTTTTGTCCGTAATCGTATTTGCGCTGGGCATTGCGATTTTGCTTACGTTTGCGGTGTTCGCTTTGTTTGGAGAAAAGATTGCGCCGCACTCTTCGCGTGAGAGCTTTGACAAGTTCTTACCCTGTTCGCGCGAACATATCTTCGGCACGAACAATCTCGGCTACGACATCTTTTCACAACTCATTGTTGCCACGCGTTCAACTCTTATCGTGGGCATTTCGAGTGCGGTTGCATGCCTTGTCATAGGTGTTGCGATAGGACTTTTGGCAGGGTATATCGGCGGTATTGCCGGCGAGGCGGTCAACGGCATAATCAACTTCTTTTTGCTTGTGCCGATGCTTCCTGCGGCAATAGTCATAGCTTCATATACAAACGGCGGAAAAATAAGTATAATACTCACGATTTCTCTGCTTTGTTGGTGTTCGACGGCAAGAGCGGTGAGAGCAAAAACCATGAGCGTAAAAAATTCCGATTACGTGCGCGCACTCAAATCCATGGGTTACGGCGAAATGCGGATTTTATTGCGGCACACGCTTCCCAACGTTATGGACGTTGCTCTTGCGAAGTTTATGCCCTCTGTTGCAAGTTGCATCATGATTGAGGCAACGCTGAGCTTTTTGGGCATGGGCAGCGTCACGGACGTAACGTGGGGCGTGATGATTCAAAACGCATTCAATTACGGCGGAATTTTGCTTGGCAAATACACCTGGATTCTTGCTCCGGGCGGAGCGATTATGCTTTTGCAACTTGCCGTATATATGATCAATCAGTATATCGAGTTCAGACGCAAGATCGTGCAAGAAAGCACGATAAAGTGTAAATAATACATAGATAAAGTGCCGTTTCGGCATTAGGAGATAACAATGTGCCTTAGTGATCCCAACTGCAACTGCAACAAAATCAGCGACGTCAGAGCATTGCGCGACGATGAGATTTTGTTTGGCAAAGCACACGCAAACACTGTTTGCGATGACGATAATACCGCAAAAGCAAGAGAAAACGAAAGCAAGAATCCTTGCTACGAAACCTATATGGCACTCGGCGGCGCACTTGCGTTTCAAATGCGTTATCACGAGGCGATAGAGTGGTTTGAAAAAGCAAAAGCTCTCCGCCCCGACGACTATGACGCACGGAGAAAATGTGCGGGACGGTATTTGTCCACACTTCGCATCGACGATGCCAAAGAGGAATTTTCTTGGTGCGCAGAACATGCAAGCGATACTCTCGATCCCAAATATATGCTCGGCTGTTGCAAATATTACGAGGGCGATTTCGAAGGCGCGAAGGAGCTTTTCGACGAGTGCATAGAGCTTGCGAAAGGCAACGGCGATATGTACGTTGCGTCTTTGTTCTGGGCGGTTGCGTGCGACGCGCGTACAGGCAAGCGCATTGATGCGGATATGGCAAAATTCGATACGGATATGGAGATAGGACATCACACCGGCTATATGCAATCTCTCAAACTTTTTGCGGGGGATTCTCTTTCCGAGTGCGACGTCATTCCCGATGAGGACGAGCTTCAAAAGTGCATTTTCAACTACGGTGCGCATTTATACTATCTTTCAAAAGGCAACGCCATTTTGGCGGATATATTCCTTGCCAACACGCTCAAATTGGACACCTACTTTTCCGCATTCGCATACCTTGGCGCATACACCGAGTATATTGCGCAAAACGGCGCGGATTGATGAATGGTTTTTCTTGAGTATTGACAAAAAAATAAATAGGATATATAACTAAATCGCAAAAATGCGACTTTCTTGCATGCGGAGGTAACAAATGAGAAAGGATTTCGGTGCAAAAACGTGGCTTTATCCTATGCCCGTGCTCATCATCGCAAGTTACGATAAAGACGGAACGGTCGACGCAATGAACGCCGCGTGGGGTGGTATCGGCGACTACGAGCAAATCTCGATGTGTCTGTCTAAAGGACACAAAACCGTGAAAAATATCCTTGAAAGAAAGGCGTTTACGGTGTCGGTGGCGACGGCAAAATACGTCAAAGAGTGCGACTATCTCGGACTTGTTTCGGCAAACGACAATCCCGACAAATTTGCAAAAACCGGATTCACGGTTACGCACAGCGCAAGAGTAAACGCTCCCGTCATCAACGAATTGCCTTTTGCAATCGAGTGCGAGCTTATCGATTATGACAGCGAAACCGGCACGATGAGAGGCCGTATAGTCAACGTATCGGCAGACGAGAGCGTGCTCACGGACGGCAAAATCGACGTGCAAAAACTTGCTCCGATTACGTTTGATAGCGCAAACAACGCCTACGTCGTTCTCGGCCAAACGGTGGGCAAAGCGTTCAAAGACGGTTTGACTATTAAATAATAAAACAACGGTTTTTGCAAGGTGCGATTTTTCAATCGCCGCCTCGCAAAAGTCAAAGTGATTGCGCAAAAAGAATTTTTGTAAAAATCATTTGACAAACATTTGTGCAAATGCTATTATCTTATAGCATTCACGTGGGGATATAGCTCAGTTGGTAGAGCGCCTGATTTGCATTCAGGAGGTCCTCGGTTCGAATCCGTGTATCTCCACCACAGGTGAAATACCCGCATTCTGTTGCGGGCGCAACCGCATCGCATACGATGCAACCGAGGACAAGTCCTCGCTGACGCTCGCTTCGCTATGCAAGCACAGTCGCTCGCTATTAAACGAATCCGTGTATCTCCACCACCCATATTGGATTGTAGCTCAGTAGGTTAGAGCACCACCCTGATAAGGTGGGGGTCGGTGGTTCGAGTCCACTCAATCCAACCAAAAGCACTCAGCGCGAGTGCTTTTTCTTTGTCCTATCGTGTCCTTGGACGATTGCATCATCCACTGCCTTTGGCAGGCGAACCACCTTTCGGTCTGCACGCTGCGCTTTTGCAAATACATTTGCTCGCTTGCTGTTGAGCGAGTCCACTCATAAGGCCAAAAGCACTCAAAGCGAGTGCTTTTTCTTTGTCTTATCGTGTCCTTGGACGATTGCATCGTCCACTGCCTTTAATATGCGATCCGGCGGTGGACAAGCACCGCCGTCAAGACCTTGATGAAAAACAGCATATAATGGTTGTGGTTTATGGATGTTTTATTAGAAAAAACAAACCACATTAGAACGGGCGACGTTTGTCGCCCGTTCTAATGTGTTGGGATAGAGGAGTTCTTTGCGCGAGCAAAAATCATCGCAGAGGCAATGGCAACACGCAAAATTTGCTTATTGCCAAGAGCCACGCGCGATGTATTGCTTTACTAACCGCGCAGAGAATGTTTTGCTATTAAATTAAGACGGGCAAAAATTCACGCCACAATTTCGCAAAATTATCTGCTTGGTGGGGCGTGCTTTGCACGCAAGAGGAAGATTCAAATCTTCCTTAACTGTGGCAATGCTGCAATATCACTTGCGCATAGCGCAAATTTCACTGTCAGAAAGGACAATTATACGTACGCTTGAGTGTATAGTATTGTGCCTACGGCACAATACTATGCACATTCCAACAGCAATTTGTCTGCGACGAGCGCGATAAATTCGCCGTTGGTGGGTTTTTCGTTGGGAGCGTAAATTTTGATGCCGAAAACGTTGTTTATATTTTCAATTTTACCTCTGTTCCATGCAACTTCGATTGCGTGGCGAATGGCACGTTCGACTTTTGATGCGGACGTTTGATATCTTTGAGCAATGCCGGGGTAGAGTTGTTTTGTGATGGAATTGATGATTTCGGGCGTTTCAATCGTCATTTTGATTGCTTCGCGTAAAAATTGATAACCTTTGATGTGGGCGGGAATTCCGACCGATATAAACAAATTCGCGATACGTTCGTCCAGTGTTTTATTTTTTCTCACGTTCACTTGCGAGCGTTGCGCCGGGCGAGGATTTGAAAAATCATTGATAACTTTCAACGCCGTGTTGTAGTCAAACGGTTTTGCAAGGAAGTAACTTGCGCCGTACTGCATTGCTTTTTGGACGAATCCGTCGCTTGCAAGCTGTGACATCATGATCACGATCGATGATTTGTTTTCCATTGCTGAGAGCACTCCGAAGCCGTCGAGTTCGGGCATGACGATGTCAAGAAGGACAAAGTCGGGTTTGTAAAGGTCGATAAGGCGCAAAGCGTCATTTCCGTTTTGAGCAACTCCGACCACTTCAAATCCGTCTTGCGAATTGATGAAATCTCGCATGCCCGAGCATAACGCAGCATTATCGTCTGCTATCACTATTGTTTTGTTCATAATTTCCCTCCAATTTGCAGAAATGATTTTGTTAATCTGATTATAAAATCCATCGGCTTACGTAAAAATGCGGTTTTCACGATTTTTTGTCGATGATTATACTTATTTGTTTATTAGGACTGATTTTCCCCAATAAATGTTGTAATTAGGTTAACAATGCACATTTTAAGCGCAAATTGTCAGGTTTTCAATATTTATTTTCACTTATTTTTTCATTCACCACATATGGTTGAATTTGTTTTTAATATATACCATATAAGGTTGTGCGAAAAAAATTTTAAAAATAACGAAAATATAGTTTACATAATCACATCTTATCAATATAATATAAAAATCAAAACCTAAGGCGAGGTTGTTATGGGAAAGTATAAGAAATGCCCGCGCTGCGAACTGAACTGGATTCCTACCGAGGAAGAACTGTGCGAGGTTTGCAAAGCAGAACTCGGCAAAGCAAGCAAAATCTGTCTTTTGGAAGACGATGACGATATAGAGGAAGAAGAAAGAATCTGCCCCGTTTGCAAGGTCAATTATCTTGAACCCGGCGAGGAAATCTGCGCGGCGTGCAGAGAGGAGCAAGCGTCCTCCGCACAAAACAAACTCGACGACGATGACGACGATTGGCAAGAGTACGTCGAAGACGACGAGCCTATTGCTCCCGACGACGAAAACGAAGTTTCGCTCAACCAACTCCAAGAGGACGAAGAAGAGGGATTCGAGGACGAAGAAGAAGAGCAATGCCCCGACGATTTCGATGACGACTTGGGGGACATCGACGATTATGCCGATGACGACGAGGAAGAAGACGAAGACGAGGAAGAAGAGGACGACGAGCTCGACGATTTGGACTGATTCTTTAAAACCCGAATTTTTAAAAATTTAAAAACGCACCGTTCGGTGCGTTTTTTCATATGATTCGTTTTTATAAACCGTCATTAATACGCTCTTGCAAAGTAGATGACTTTGTGGGCGGGTTTGCCGCAGACGGGGCAAACGTCGCCGACGGGCGTTTGGTCAAACGGCATGCAACGCGACGTTGCGGCAAATTGCTCTTTGATTTTGTCCTCGCAAGCGCGGTCGCCGCACCACATAGTCTTGACGAAATTGTGGTTGTCCAACGCCTCTTTCATCTCGTCGAGAGTGTGGCAAGTGACGATGTGCGAGTGCAAAAAGTCATGCGATTGCTTGAACATATTTTTTTGGATATCGTCAAGCAAAGCGGGGATTTCGGTTGAGAGATCGTTCAGCTTGATTGCAAACTTGTCGTGCGTATCGCGGCGAGCGATCATAGCCTGACCGTTTTCGATGTCGCGAGGCCCGATTTCAAGACGTACGGGAACGCCTTTCATCTCCCACTCGTTGAATTTCCAGCCCGGAGATTGATCTCTGTCGTCAAGCATAACTCTCACGCCGACGTTGCGGAGAAGGGTTGCAATCTCTTGCGCCTTTTCGTTGACGCCCTCTTTGTGTGCCGCAACCGGAACGATCACGACCTGATAGGGTGCAACTCTCGGCGGCAATTTCAATCCGCGTTGGTCGCCGTGCGCCATGATAAGCGCGCCGATAAGACGAGTGGATACGCCCCAGCTCGTTTGATAGGGGTTTTTGAGTTGACCGTCTTTGTCGAGATATTTGATTTCAAAAGCGGATGAGAAGTTTTGCCCGAGATAGTGGGATGTACCCGATTGCAATGCTTTGCCGTCGAGCATCATCGCCTCCATGGTGTATGTGTCGACTGCGCCGGCAAACTTTTCTTTTTCGGACTTCTGCCCGACGAGAACGTCTATTGCAAGCACGTTTTGCATAAACTCACGGTACACTTCCAGCATTTTGAGGGTTTCTTCTCTCGCTTCTTCTTCCGTTTGGTGAAGGGTGTGACCCTCTTGCCACAAGAACTCGCTTGTGCGGAGGAAGGGACGCGTGGTTTTTTCCCAGCGTACGACGTTTGCCCATTGGTTTATGAGTACGGGCAAATCGCGATAACTTTTCACCCACTTGGCATACATGGAGCAGATGATGGTTTCGGAAGTGGGGCGCACGACAAGCTGTTCTTCGAGCGGCGTATTGCCTATGTGTGTGACAAGCGCGACTTCGGGAGCAAATCCCTCGACGTGATCCGCCTCTTTGACGAGAAAACTATAGGGGATAAACATGGGGAAGTATGCGTTTTTGTGTCCCGTTGCCTTAAATCTCGCGTTGAGTTCCTCTTGAATATGCTCCCAAATCTCGTAGCCGTACGGGCGAATGACCATTGTGCCTTTGACGGGGCCGTAGTCCACCAGTTCGGTTTTAAGCACAACGTCGGTGTACCATTGGGGAAAATTCACGCTCATATCCGTGATTTCTTTGACGAATTGTTCCTTTTCTTTTGCCATAGTCTGCCTCAATCCTATTAAGGATATTTATATATATAATATACTGTGTTTGTATTATATACTCTAAATGTCGCCTTGTAAAACGAAAATATTGAAAAACGAAAAACCCGTGCCGAAAACTTCGGATTCTTTATTTGCGCAATCTTAATTTTTGCAGTACGTAACATTTGAGGATTGCCATTTTCCGACATCTTTTATATAATGTGAATATGGCAAAGAAATCTTCAAAATCAACGAAATCAAAAAAGCAAACCGCCTCTCCCGTCGAAAAAGCGGCAAAGAAGGCATACAAGGCAAATCCGAAGGCGTTTATCATCTCGATTGTCGCAATCGTGCTTGTCATAGCAATCGCCACGGCGGTTGTGTATTTTGCATTCCCCGACACGTGGGACAAAATCGTCGCAACGATCAAAGGTGACAACAACAATAAAGGCGGCGGTTCGACAAACCTTGTGGGAGGAGACGGAGAACTTGCGGTTCACATAATAAACGTTGGACAGGGTGATTGCATATATATCAAATTTCCTGACGGAAAGGATATGGTTATCGATAGCGGATGCACGACGAAGCCGTATGATTCATTCGGCAAAAACGTGGTTTTGAATTACTTGCAAGACCATGTCGAAGGAGATTTGGAATATTTGATGCTTACGCACACCGATACAGATCACGTGTCGTATCTTGATGAGGTTGTGGATGCGTTTGACGTGAATAATATATTCATGCCAAATGTATTGTCAACGCCCAATATGAGTAAATGGCCTGAAAAAGATAAAAACCGTTTTAACTCAATACCACAAGAGAAAAAGGATATGTTTACGGACGAGGACACCATATCTACTGAACAGTATGCATCGTTTTTTGCAGCAGCGTTGACGGAACCGAATTGTAATATATACATCAATATGGATGATGATGACAACACGAACAATATCGTTATTCGCGACGATGCAAACACATATGAATTTAAGTTTTACTGTCCAACAAAGAATTATTATAAAAGCACAAATCTAAAAGGCGGTGAAAGAATAAATGCAGTTTCCCCAATCGGAATTTTGACATATAACAACCGAAAGATTATGTTTACGGGGGACAGCAACGAAATAAACGAGCCTCTTGTTATGGCACGCACCGGCAAAATCGACTGCGATGTGCTCAAAGTCGGACATCACGGCAGCGAAACTTCAACAATGGGCGATTTCCTGGACGAATATACTTTTGAGTACGCTTTGATAAGTTGCAAATACAATACTTCCTATTATCATCCGCGTCAAGAAACGTTGAATCGGTTGAAAAACAGGAACATAGCCGTTTACCGTACCGATAACAACGGAAACATTGTTCTGACTGTTGATAAGAACGGAAATCTGAAATTCGACATGCAAACAGAGTGCTCACAAGAAACTAACTATATCGGGTATGTATATGGACAAAAGAAAACGAATGTTAAAGCACAAGCATCCGTTGCAAAACAAAACATGGCATGTCTGTTTTTTAACACAAGAATAGCGGCATAACAAAATATAAAAGGAAGGCACGGACAAAACCGTGCCTTTCTTAAACATAAAAAAGGGCGCACGAAGTGCGCTAACCAAGCAGACAATCTTGCGAAATTGTGTTTTTATTTAATATTTTACTAAACGTTGCAGATTGGATAAAGAGCAAGAAAAAGCCCCTTGACAAGCAACCCTAATTTACTTTTGTAAATGAGTTGCGAGCCAAGGGGCTTTGACGATGCTATTTGCCAATCTGTGGCGTTTAGTCTGCTTTGTACGGGAGCAGAGCCATAACTCTTGCTCTCTTAATAGCAACAGCAAGCGTTCTTTGATGTTTTGCGCAAACACCGCTCATACGACGGGGAAGGATTTTGCCCTTCTCGGTGATGAAGCGACGGAGCTTTGCAACGTCCTTGTAGTCGATGTCGTCAACGTGATCTACGCAGAACGTGCACACTTTCTTTTTGGGCACTCTCTTGGGAGCGCGGGGTGCTTTAACTTCTTCTGCCATTTTCAAATACTCCTTAAATTAGAATGGAAGATCCTCGTCGATGGGCTTGAGATCGTCGAAATCGACGTCATCGGCACCGTTTTCATCGCTTCTGGTGGAGAGGAATTGCACCTCGTCCGCAGCGATTTCGGTGACGTAGCGACGAGAACCGTCTTGCGTGTCATAGCTTCTTGTTTGAATGCTGCCGCTGATAGCCGCTTTGCTGCCTTTTTTGAGGTAGCGTGCGCAGTTGTCCGCTTGAGCTCTCCAAACTACGACAGGGAGAAAATCTGTTTCTCTCTTGCCGTCTTTCGAGTAGGAACGGGACACAGCAAGTGTAAATCTGCAAAATTTGATACCGCTGTTTGTGGATGCGAGTTCCGGATCCTTTGTCAAATTGCCGATCAAAAACACTTTGTTCATAGTTTTTCTCCTTATCGATTACTTCTTGATGATCATTTGTCTGACGACGTTTTCGTCGTTGCGCATGTATCTGTCAAGTTCTGATTGAGCATCTTTAGAGCAGGTGACGTTCATAAGAACGTAGAAGCCTTCCGTTTGCTTGTTGATTTCATAAGCAAACTTTCTCATGCCCCATTTGTCCAAACCGTCAACGGTGCCGCCGAGAGTGGAAACCAAGTTTTCAAATTTTTCTACGACTTGATTTTTCTTGTCGTCGTCCACGTCGCCGCGAATGATGTAGAGAACCTCGTACTTATCCATGATTAATACCTCCTTTTGGTCTTGTGTCCCTTTCGGGAAAGGAAACGCATCGATTTGATGCTCAATAATAATATATTAATAAAATATATTTGTCAAACAAAAACGCATTATTCGGCGAATAACTGCGTCAAAACCCTTTTGCTCACCCGTCATGTATTACATATACATTGGGCGGATTCGCAAAAGTTTTTTTCTTGTTCTTCATCCGAATACTGTGTTTTTGTGGAAATTAAATATTGGGCTTTGCCGTTCGGGTGGCTCTTTCGCGTTATGCATCTATTTAGCGCATTTTGTTTATAATACTATTCCATTTTCGAAAACTTTTTTGCGAGCTTCTTAAATTAAGGCAATCTTTATGTTCCTTTTAGACCAAATTTAATCGACAGTCGTATTATATTGTTGCAATCAGGAATTGCGGATGAAATTTGAAAAACAAAAAAAGGAGATTATATTATGAAAAAAGCAACAGTATCGATTTTGGCTCTTGTGCTTGTCGTTTCTCTTTCCCTCGTTGCATTCGTAGCATGCAATCCCAAGGATTCCGAAAAAGCATCCAACTCCGAAGTTCTCGGAACAACAGTAGCGGTTTTGGCATCCAACATGGCAGGCGGAGCGTCTGCTGCTGCGGAAGATAACGCAGACGTCAACTTCAACGCAGGCGTCAACATCCAAGTTGGCGACAACAATCAACTCTCACTCGGAGCAGAAGCAGTGGCAACCGGCATCGGCACAACGCTCAAACCCATGATTCAAGGCATGGTTGACAGACTGGACACCGTTCTTTCCGAAAACGGAATCAAAGTCGAAAAGGTTGAATCCACGGATGCAGAGTACACCGAAAAGTATTCGATCACCATCACGTACGTTGACGACGCAACCGGCAAAGAAGAAGTGCGCGAGCTTGCTCTTTATGTCAAACTTTCCGAAGGCGCCGAGCTTGAAGGTAAAAAAGACTACACCTTTGAAGCAAAAGTGACATATGTTAAAAAAGCAACCGCAGAAGGCGAAGAAGACAAAGAATACGCTGTCACCTCGTTCAAAGGTTCTGCAACCTTTGACAAAGCAAAAGACACAACTATCTTTACCCTCGGCGCAAGCGCAGGCGACGACAGCACTGCAAACGCATTTGCAAACGTCAAAGCATACGCAACGGCTCAAGGCACCGTCAAGATTGAAATGGGCGCAGGCGCAGGCATCAGCGAAACTCTCGGCGCAAGCGCAGGTCTTTCGGTTGAAGTCGGCAAACTTGCAGACGGCAAATACGGCGCGGTTGTCACGGCAAACGGTTCCGCAAGCGTGACAGGCGTTGCAAGCGTTGACTTCGTCGCAACGATCAACGTCTATGCAAACAGCCAAGAAAACGCAGGTGAGTTTGTGTTGAACGGCAACGTCAAAGCAACCGTATCCGCACTCGGCGTGACTTATGAAGGCACGGCAAACCTCACCGGCAAGGCGGTTTACGACGCAACCAAAGACGAAGCTGTCGTAGGTCTCAACGGTGCAATCAGCTTCCAAAAAGTTGAAAACCAAAACAAATAAGTTGCAATAACAAAGCAAAAAATAAGACTGCTGCCCAAAGCAGCGGTCTTATTTTTTTGCATAATAACAAATCTTGCCGAGCAAGATTTTCGGTTAATTGTCCTCTTTGTCAAGAAGTTTGCGGATTTTTTTCTTTGCGGAATAGATGGTGTTGTCCACTTTTTTGCGTTCCAAACCCAACTCTTTTGCTATGTCGGCATAGCTCATACATTCAAGATGCAATTTCAGCACATCCAGTTCGGTGGGGGTGAGCAGAGAGGATATTGCCTCGAAAAGCAATGACGATGTTTCGTTTTCTATAAAAATGCTTTCGGGGTTTGTCTGTTGCATTTCGCCTTGAATCTCGTCGTCCACGCTGTCGAGTTTTATTTCCACCGCACCCGATTCCGATTTTCGCACCGCGTCCACGATTGCGTTTTTGATGCACCGAGAAGCGTAGGTTTTGAAGTTTGCCTTGCCGTTTTCGTCATAGGTGTGTATGGCGCGGATAAGTCCGAGCATGCCGTATCCGGCGAGGTCGTCCACGTCGTACGCACCTGCCACTCCAAACGAGCGCGCAATGGATTTTGCAAGATTCATATACGCCAAAGCGACGGAGTTTTCCGCCTCGATGTCGCCTTGTTGCGCTTTTTTGATGAGTTGAATTTCTTGCTCTTTCGTCATATCCGTTTGCCGATTTTTCCGAAGATTCCAGAGAATTGCCACGTTATCTGCGTTGTCTTACAGCTTCGTACAGCACGATTCCTGCCGCCACCGATGCATTGAGCGAGTTGACGTTGCCGTATTGCGGAATTGTGAGAGTGTCGTCGCAGAGGTCTTTCGTGAGGCGGTGAATGCCTTCGCCCTCGCTGCCTATTACGATTGCGAGATTTCCGTTGAGATTTGCGTCTTTCGGGGCTTTACCGTCAAAATCAGTCGCATAAACCCATACATTCTGCTCTTTGAGCCATCTTATCGTGTCGTTTATATTGGTAACTTTTGCGATAAGCATATGTTCTGTTGCGCCGCATGCAACCTTGACTACGGTGTCGTTTACGGTTACGCTTCTGTGCTTTGGAATGACGATGCCGTGCGCGCCGAAGCACTCTGCGCTTCTGATGATTGCGCCGAGGTTGTGCGGATCGGTGATGCCGTCGAGTATCACGATCAAAAGCGGTTCGCCTTTTTCGTTTGCAAGGTCTATTATATCCTCGACTTCGCAGTATGAAAAGTCCGTCACCGCCGCAACGATGCCTTGGTGGTTGCCGCCGTTCGCAAGTTTGTCGAGCATGTTTTTGTCAACGTAACTTACAACGGTGCGCGCCTCTTTTGCAAGTTTCAGAACGCGCGAAAGCATAGGGTCGAATTCGCCCTTCTGCACGAAAATTTTGTCAACGGTTTTGCCTGCGATATACGCTTCTTTGACGGGATTGCGTCCGTAAATATACATAGCGACCTTCCTAGTTGTTGATATTGTCCTCGAAGCACACGCTCAAAAATTGTTCCAACCTTTGAGTGTTGCCCACGAGATAGAGATAACCGAGCACGGCTTCGAATCCGCTTGCTCGTCTGTATTCGCTCATTTCGGCGTGTTTTGCGCTCGTTTGCACTTTGCAGTTTCTTGCACGTCTGAAAATATCCTGCTCGTCCTCGTCGAATAGCGGGAGCAATTTTTCCGCCTCGGCGGCTTGCGACACCGCTTTTACTACCTTTATCACCTCGTGGTGAAGCGCGCCGGTTTTTTGATTGGAGCCGACCGTGACTCTCGTGCGTGTGTAAAGGGATTGCACTGCGTCGCCCACAAATGCGAGTGCCATGGGATGAAGCGCAAGAGCTTCCTGTTTTGATATCGGCGTGTTGAGCGCAAAAATCGAATTGTTTGTCATAAGACGAATTGTAGCACAATTCTTTTCAAATCGCAACGGCAAAGGCGTCTATATTGACAATATTGAATATAAAGAATAAAATATAAACGAAAATAAAGCGATTTTTGCGCAAGTACTTGCGTGAATATACCGAGGACTTTATGAAAAAAAGCCTACTTAAATCCGTGTTGCTCGTCGTCATGATTGCCTTGCTTACGGCAAGTCTTGCCGCATGCGGATTGTTCAATTCTCAAAAGACGATTTCGAAAGTCGATATCGACGTCATAAGCGGACTTGAAAACCAAGGCGGCGTTTACGTCGCGCATATCGGCGAAGAGTTCGTGCTGAGTGCAAACTGGTACAACGCACGCGTAACGAAAGCCGACGTCGAATGGCACGAGATTGCAAACGGCGAGGACAATGCGCTGGACGAAAAGTCAAAGACGTTTTCGCACGCTTATTCACGCGAAGATTTGGACAAAACTTTTCAGTATTACGTCGTTGTAAACGGCAACGTGAAGTCGGACAAAATATCCGTGCGAGTCGAGGTCGCGCCTTTGTCCGCTCCGGTGTTGAGCGCGAATCTAGAAATCACCGGCAACGTTATTCAACAGAATCTTATCGACGGAGCAATCGACATTGAGTTGAGCGTAAGCTGGAACGAAAATGCCCTTAAAGACGGAACGGAAGTTGCGATTGCCTGGTACGTTGAGGGCAAAAAGCAGGACGATACAAGCAAAAATTTCGTATATTCCGTGTCAAAAATAAGCGACGAGTGCACGGTTGAAATCAAAGTCGAATTGACGGATGGCACGCAAACCACGCATGCGGAAATATCCCTCGTTTTCGTCAAACGATACGCTCTTGCGGACAGTCTTTCCGTTGTTCCGACAAGCGAAATGGTTGAAGTTTGCAAAGACACATACTTTTTCAAAGCGACTCCGCAAGGCGACAAAACAAAGACATTTTCCACGACGCTTTTGCCGCTCGGAGCAAATCAAAGTGCCGCTTGCAAGTGGACTTTGACGGATTCGACGGGCAAGACGAGCGTTGTTGAAAAGTCGGCAAGGGTTGCAAACGTTGCGCTTTCATACGGCAAAAACACGCTCAAAGCAACAGTGCAAAACGTTGAGAGCAGACAAATCATCGTCTATGCGCTCGAATACGATTTCGAAAATATTCCGACGGGCGTAAAAGACGCAATGCAAAACAAGTTTTTGTGGCTCGGCAACTATTACGATTCGTATATATTGTCGCAAACCGACCTCAACGCATACGTCGGCTATGCGATTTCCAAGCATGTAAAGGGCGAAAAATTTGAGATGTACGTTGCAAACGCAAACTGGCAAAACGTCGGCAAATTCAGCGAGCGAGTGTCGCAAGCCGTAGACGAAGGCGGTGACGAATCGGGCAGTTTTTCCTATTCGGTGGCGTTGAGCGGCACGTCTGGTTCCGTTTCTTTCACGGACAAAACGGTGTTCGGAATCCCCAAGGGCGCATACGCTCCGAAGACGGACAGCGAACAAATCAAAGGTTATTTGCGGTATTCCGCACAAAGCGAAAAGCGCACCTCGCTTCCGATAGACAATGCGCAAGACAGTGTAAAAGTGAGCAATTCCAACGAGCTTTACCGTGCGGTATCTTTCGGATATAAGCCGATTTTCGCAACCGATACGGAGGGCAAAGCACTTGAAAAATTGTACGCCGAGGCGCGCAACGTGCTAGAAACGTATTTGTCCGACGATATGAGCGATTATCAAAAAGTCGCTGCGATTTACGACTGGATAGTCAACGTTGTGGACTACGATTACGCCGTCGCAGAGCTGGGCGGTACTGACACGTCCAAGTACAACGCGTTTTATCTCGAAGGCGTGTTCAACGATCACAGAGCGGTTTGCGACGGAAAGTCCAAAGCCTTTGCGCTGTTGTGCGGCATGGAAGGCATAAGAGCGGTGCGCGTGATCGGCTATGCAAACAAAGATTTGAAAAATATGAGCGAGGCGCAACAAAAAGCCTGCGGACACGCTTGGAACAAAGTCCTCGTCGACGCAAACGGCGACGGTGAAAGAGAGTGGTACGTCGTGGATACCACGTGGGGCGACTTGGCTGTGGGCAAGGACGGCACGGACACCGTGTACGAGTATCTCAACTATGCGTATTTTCTCAAAACCGACGCCGATATAGCCGATACGCATATGGCAAAAACCGCCTCTCCGACTGCCGATACGACTTTCGACGTTTACAAAAACACGTATATAACCGTCGGCATCGTCAAAATCGATTTGTATATCGAAACCAAAGCGGAGCTTGACGCCGTGCTCGAATACAGCCGTGACAACGGTTATATGGCAATTTGCGTATATATCGCGCCGTCGGTGCAAGGCACAAGCTACAATCGTATTCCTCTTGGCGACAACCAGTTTGTCATATACGCCGCCAAAGGATTGATATTCTAAACCCGCAATTTTGCACGAAAAACCGCCTCGTTCGAGGCGGTTTTTTAAATTTTATCACTTGCGTCCAACTAATTCATCGATTGTAATATCAAATATATCCGCCATTTTCCAAAGCGTAAATATGTCGGGCGTACTGTATCCGTTTTCGTAGTTTGATACTAAGCTAGCACTTCCTCCCAACTTTTTTGCCAATGCAAGTTGTGTGTAATGATTTTGTTTTCGATAAAACAGAATATTTTTTGAAATTACATCTTTCTCCATATTGACGATTCTACAAGTTTCTTGTATAATTTATGCAAAACCACAAGATTCTTGTGGATTTATAGATTTTAAGATTTAAGGAGTTTTTAAATGGAAGCAAGGGAGTGTTGTATTCTTTCGGGGTGTTTAGCGCAGCCGGGACCTCAATATGTAGTCCCTGTGTATCAAAGGAATTATACGTGGGATACAAAAAATGTATTTCAACTTTTAAATGATATTCATTCGTTATTAGAAGATGTTGTTAGAAACAAAAATAAAGATGCGTACCATTTTATTGGAAGTATAGTCAATTTAAGAAGAGGCGACGGTATTTTTTACGAAAGAGAAATAATAGACGGACAACAACGCCTTACTACGATTTTTTTGATCTTATATGCTTTGCGCGATCTTGCTATAAAACAAGGAGATACTGCAACGGAAAACTCCTTGCGTAATTATTTAGAGAATTTAACTGCTGTCGGGCAAAATGAGCGATATCATAATAAGCTTAAGCCGAATCTCACGGACGATGGCGTGTTGCAGAAAATCATAGATCAAAGAACATCGTTACTTAAAAACAGCAAATCGTCTGTTTGGACAAATTATAAAACGATAAAACTTGAGTTGGCACAATGGATTTCGGAAGGCTTTTCAATACCAGAAATAATTGAGGCAATTGATCACATAATCATAGTATATGTTTCGATTTCTGATGTCAAAAGCGCACAACAGACATTTGAAAGCATAAATTCTACGGTCGAGCCTTTAAAAGCTTCTGATCTTATCAGAAATTATGTGCTTATGAATTTTTCCGATGACGATCAAACCAAGTTTTATAAAAAATATTGGTTAGAGATTGAAAAAAACATTGTCCCTGATCAAGAGATGTTGACAAGAAAGCAAATATCCAAAAAAACAGAGGAGTTTTTTAGATATTATTTATCGGTCAAAAAGCACAAAATGATTTCGATATCTGCGATATATGAAGAGTTTAAAATGTATTGGGAAGGAGAAGAGGAAGTGGATAAGGAATGCCTTGTTGAGGAGCTATGCCTATTTAGTTCTTACTACTACAGTTTGCGCTGGAAAGACATTTCGGAATTTCCGGAGTATATGAGGAAATCCCTTATTATTTTTAGGCAAATAGAATCTACGTCGTGCATGCCGTTTTTGCTTGGCTTGTGGGACCTATATTATAATCAAAAGATTGACGAATTTTCTCTTGATAAGGGTATCCGCTTGATAAATATCTATATTATAAGAAGAGCGATGGCTGATAAGGATACAAGTTCAATTACGAATATGTTTCCTGGGTTGTTCAACAGGTGCGTAGAAAAATGCGAAAAAAGCGGATATGATAATTTTATCGAAGTATTGAAATATTTTTTATGTGATGCAAATGTAAACAATGCAATGGCAATGCCCAACGATGACGCTATTAGAACGGCAATGTCAACAAATAATGCCTATGTATTAGCCGTTACAAAAATATTTTTCTCTGTTTTGGAATCCGAGCAAAACTGGAGCGGTATAGATAATGTTAAAGAAGATAATGACAATAATCCTATCGCAGTGGATATAAAAGCGTTGACAATTGAACATATTATGCCACAAGAGTCAACATCATATTGGCTTGATAGAATTGGGGATATTCCTGTTTCAATGTATCCGCAGGTAGTTAATATGATTGGCAACTTGACATTGGCAGACCGAAAAACCAATTCGAAAATGAACAATCGTGATTTTGAATATAAGAAAAAAGCTATCGCGGAAGTAGGACGCTTAAATATCAATAGGGATATAATAAATGCACCAGATTGGACGATCGAAAACATAAAAGAAAGAACATTGTTGTTAATACAAATGTTTAATATAAAATTTCCATATTTTACATCCACAATAAATTTTGCCGGTGTGCAACAATATGAGATTTTTTTAAGCAACGGAGATACTTTAGTCAGCGCAACAATGTATGCAAACGGAAAGGTTGTTGTACACAAGGGAGCAAGAATAAAGAGTTCTGCAAGGATAACATTGCGCTCGGGAACTGTCCGAGAAGAGTATTTGCAAAGAGGCTGGCTAACATTTGATGAGGATACAAAAACGTATATTACGCAAAGGGATTTGGATTTTATGTCGCTGTCAACCGCTACAATGTTTGTATATGGTGGATGCAATGATGGGTGGACATTATGGAAAGACGAATCCGGGAAAATAATTAATGAAACATTAAGATATAAAATTGAGAAGCAAACTGCAGAATAAATAGGGGAAACCGCCTCGGTCGAGGCGGTTTTATGTTGAGAGAGTGCAATACGTTGCGGAAGTTTGCGGCGTTTTACTATGCGGCAAACTTTGCATGCAAGTGCGGAATGTCACAAGTACGCACGCAACGCCTTGATGTTTTTGTCGTAGACTTTCATAAGGTCTTTTGCAAGGTCGGGAACGTCGACGCCGTCGCGATTCAGCTCGTTTATGCATTTTTGCACGCTTTCTATGCCCATGTTGTAGCCGTCGATGAGCATGCTCGCAAGGTGTGAACACGAGTTGTTTAAGCCTGCGTTCATCTTTACGCCTGCTTTCAACATAATGCGTTGCACGGGATTCGTTTGAGCGTCTTCGAGCTCTTTTTCGCTGAGTTCGGACTTTGCTTTTTGATAAAACTCTTCCATGGTCTCTTTTTGCGAAAGAGCGAGATTTTTCATTTTTTCGCAGTCGATATAGCAAAGAATATTGTCTATGGACTGTGCGCCCATAGCGGTGTTTCTGACGATTTCTCTATATATTTTCATATCTTCTCCTTTTGGGTTTTGATTAGTATTTTTCAATCGAGGGCAAATATACCTCATTTTGAAAACAGCTTGTCAAGCCACTCTTTCACCCACGATTTGTACACGATTTTTTCTCCGCCGGTGCTTTCGGGCAGGAAGCACAAAGGGGGAAACGCAACGCACCACCAGTTGTCCCCGACGCCTTCGCCCAGATAAATTATAAGTGCGTCATAGTTGCCTTCGGGGAAGTCGTATCCGTCGTATTTTCTGTCGGGAAAATACTCGTTTTTCAACGCAATCGAGGCTTTATATTCAAAATCGTTTGCATAAAGCGTGTTGTTTGCGATTTTCACGAGATTTGCCTTTTCTTTTTCAAGGACGATTTTCGCCTCTTGTTTGCTCTTGCATTCGTCGAGTTTTTCGGTGAGATAGGCGGTGATTGCGTCGCGCACTTTGAGCTTGACGGCTTGGTCGCAGTCGCTGTTGGAATTGGCTCTGATATGTATTCTGATACACTCGTTTGCAAGCTCTCGTTGAGAGGGGGCGTCGTCGCACGCGCACAACAAAAGTGCGGACAAAATCAAAATCGAAATTATTGCTATCGCAAAAACGCAAGTCTTTTTCATGACGAAATTATTGACGAACTTCGAGCGTGTTATACGTGCATAAAAATCGAGTGCGGAGAAAAACTAGCAAAAAAGAGGTGAAACATGAATTGTAAATCCGCTGCAAAAAAGAGCGTGATTTTGATTTTTGCCCTTGCGCTTGCCTTGGCGACGATTTTGAGTTTGCTGTTTATCGAAACTCCCGACGTTGCACAAGCCGCCGTGCTCAAACAAGGCTCGCGAGGGGATAGCGTCAAAACCGTTCAGCAAAAATTGATAAGATGGGGCTATCTCAAAGGGAGCGCGGACGGCATTTTCGGCGCAAAGACCAAAGCTGCGGTTGTTGCCTTTCAAAAGAAAAACGGGCTTACCGCCGACGGTATCATAGGCACGCGCACGGCGCAAGCGTTGGGTATAAGCCTTTCGGGTACAACGAGTTCGTCCTCGTCCGCAAGTTCGACGGATCTCAATTTGCTTGCAAGAGTCGTCTACGGCGAGGCGAGGGGAGAGCCGTACACGGGACAGGTTGCGGTTGCCGCCGTCGTGCTGAATCGTGTGCGCTCGTCTTCGTTCCCCAACAGCGTGGCGGGGGTGGTGTATCAATCGGGCGCGTTCGATTGCGTGAGCGACGGACAAATCAATTTGACGCCCAATCAATCCGCATACAACGCCGCAAAAGACGCGCTCAACGGCTGGGATCCGACGTACGGCTGCTTGTTCTATTACAATCCGCGCACGGCAACGAGCAAATGGATGCTTTCGCGCACGGTCAAACTTTCGATAGGCAATCACGCCTTTTGTTAAAAGGAGAAAAGATATGAAAAACAACGATAACAAAAAGAAAAATACCGCTCAAAATCAAGCGGACAAAAAGAAAAAGTCGACTTCCAAGGTTGTCAAAACCGCCGTGTTGGGCACGGTTTTGGGCTTGTTTTCCTGTGCAGTAGTGGGGCTTTCGGTTGCGCTGTATTATGCGCAAACAAGCGTAAACACGCACGAGGCGTATCAGCGTCAAATGGACGCAATCTATCAAAGGGCATACTACGATTTGCTTGACGGCGCAAGCGATTTGGGCATAAATCTGCGCAAAATCGGCGTTTCCAATTCAAAGAGTATGCAACAATCCTTGCTCTACGAGGTGTGGAGCGCGTCCGAGCTTGAAAGCAGCAATTTGGCGACGTTCAAGTCCAACGACGACGGCGTGCTCAAAGCGCAAAAGTTTGTCAATCAGCTTGGCGATTATTCTCATTCGCTTGCAATGCGTATAGCAAAGGGCGGCGAGCTGTCGCAAAAGGACAGAGAGTTGCTTTTCAAAATGGGAGATATTGCCGACGTTTTTCAAAAGTCGCTTGAAAGCGTAAGACAAAATCTTGACGACGCAAATTTAAATCTCACCGACGAGGGCGCGCTCGACGTGTTCGTAAGTTCGTTCTCGTCCTTTTCCGAGCCGAGTTTCGAGTATCCCGAAATGATTTACGACGGGCCGTTTTCTTCAGCTTTGGAGAACAGACAAACCAAAGGCTTGACGGGCGATGAGATATCCGTTGAACAAGGCGCAGAGCTTGTCAAAGAAAAGTTGAAAAACGTAAATCCCGTTGACGTCGAGTTTGTGAGCGAGGCGAGCGGCGATATAAAAACACTCGATTATATCGTTTCCTCAAACGGACAAAGGGGATACGTTCAAATCGCAAAGCAGGGCGGCATGCTCGTGTCTTTCAACTCTCGTCCGGACGGGGCGCAAAGCGTAGTGCGGACGGACGCAAGCAAAGCGTGCACGGAAGCGGCAATAGATTTTTGCAATGCGGCGGGTTTTGAAAATATGAGCGTGGTGTGGTCGTCCTCTTCTAGCGGCGAAAGTGTTGTCAACCTTGCGCCCGTGCAGGACGGCGTGATTCTCTATCCCGATCTTGTCAAAGTCAAAGTTGACGAAACCGACAACTCCATCGTAGGCTTCGACGCGTCCCACTATGCGTACAATCATCATCAAAGAATAATTCAATCTCCGCAAATTTCGCTCCAAACGGCAACCGCAAGCGTATCAATCCCACCCGTCGGCGAGGGCAGACTGACGCTCATACCTCTTCGCGAAACGCAAGAGGTGCTTGCCTACGAGTTCGAGTGCCACCAAAACGGAACATATTATATTTATATTGACGCGCGCACGGGCGAGGAGTGCAATATTCTCTACGTTATTGACGACGACATGGGGCAACGCACCGCCTAAAATGCGCTTTTAGAGTACACGACGCAACACTCTTGTAGAGGAATAATCTTCACTAATTCAGGGCGTTCTTATACACGGAATGTGCATATTAAAAGACGGAACACGAGCCGCAACGGCGGCGAGAAAGCGAACGCCGAGCTTGACGTATAGTACAAGTGAGCGGACGAGTTTGGATTCTTTTCGTCCGCGAACGAGTGACATAAGAAGAGAACGATAGCAATCTATGCGAGTGCTGAGTGTGTCCCCACGCGGAGCGGACGCCGTGGGTTCCCTTTTAAGGGGGAACGGCGGTATGGGCGCGACGCGTTAAGCAACACATCCTGTGAATGTGTTGTAGCCAAAGCGAACGAGGCGGATTGCTCTGCAAACGCCGAAGTCCAAACACGTGAGGAAAGGGGAAGTTGTATTTAGAGTTCACGCCGTTAAACTATTGTAGATGAAGAAATTGCGCAAGAAAGGGCGTAAAAAAATCCATCGGCGTACCGATGGATTTTCGTTGGCTTAATCAAAAATTATTTGACTTTCTTTTCTTTTCTCTTCAAGGACTTGCAGAAGCAAAGACCGAAGATGAGTTGCAACACGCCGAGTGCCGCGGATGCGATAAGCATATAGTATCCGCTGTCGACTAAGTCTTTGAAGTAAGCGAGAATACTGCCTTCCCATGCGTCCTTCACCGCAATGAACGGACGGAAGAGAATAACCACCGCGCATGCCGCCAAGACGATGCTCATGATGAAGTTGTAAGCTCTGCCGTACTTCTTTCCGCATGCGGACACGAGCGCGACGATGAAGTTGATGCCTGCAAGCGTGAACACAATCATCGGCAAGATTGTCAAAATGCCGGTGACGGGATCGTCAAAGTATGCTTTGAACACAGCGAAATCTTGAATGAGGGTGTTCCAGCAAGTGATGCCGTCCAAATTTCCGATTCCGTACAAACCGCCTTCGATCTTGATTGCGTTTGTGTTGACGAGGTAGCCGACAACGCTCAATGCAATAAAGAGCAAGGACATAATCATCATGGTGACGTTTCTGCCTACGCCGCTGTGTTTTGCTTTGACTTTCTTTTGCGGAACGGCTTCTTCGTTTGCGTTGGTATAGACCGGCTCGAAGTTGGTTTGAGGTTGAGTATATGCCGGTGCTTGTTGTACTAAAGTTGCGGGAGCTGTGTCGATTTTGTTGATTTTAACGCCGATGGTCACTCCGCAGCTGGGGCATTTGATACGATGCTTGTAGCCGTCGGGAAGCGATTCCATATTCGCAGGGGGCTCGAAACTGATTTCGGCTCTGCAGCTGGGACATCTTGTATACATAGTTCATCTCCTTAAAAACTATTCTTTTGATATTATATTATTATCGTGCGTTAAAGTCAATGATAGAAACGGAAAATTTTGTACAATTTTCACGCAACAATTTGCTCTTTGCCACCGACAATCAAAGATTTTTTATCAAAAGCAGCGTTTATATAGTCAAAACGAACGCATAAAAGCCGTATTTTGTCAAAATCACATTTTCAAACAATTGCAAAAACATATGGTTTTTGCGTCAGCCGATTTTTCTTGCTTTTTCGTCCAAATATTTTTTTACGCTCACGTAATCGGCGCAAAGAGAGAGTATGTAGCGTTGTTTTTCTTCGTGGGACAGTGTTTTCAGCTTTTCGGGATCGGCAAAACTCGCAACGGGATTGGTCACCGTTTCACCGTCTTTTTGCAGTTTGCAAAGTTTGAGATATATTTCTTTTTGTTCGGGCGTTGCTCCCGTGGGCGCAACTTCTTGCTCGTAGTCGTTTTTGCAAAGTCTGGATTTCGCACTTTTGGCAAGCTGTCTGACGATGCAGTTTTTGTGTTTTACGTTGCTCATTTTTTGCCTCCTGTGCCTATATTAGCACACTTCGCCCAAAAGGAAAGACAAGAGGCAAAACAAGACAAAATGCGGTGTTATTCGTCCTTTTTTTCGCTACTTTGTCGAGAACTTTTCCGCACCTTCATTAAGGTTTTATATGCTTTTTCACGCTTGATTTTTCCGATTTTTTTGACGATAAGCGGCAGTGTTGCCGTGCCGGAAACGTATGCCAAAACACCGTAAAAAGAGGGCAGTCCCTGCATAAAAAACTCAATGCAGCATATAAAAATCGCACCAATGACGCCCGTAGCGAAAAGGTCGAGAAGGGCGCGCTCGAAAAAGCCCGCTTTTTTTGTGTACAACAATGCGAAAACGCCTGCGACAAGCCCTGCCGCAAAGCAAAGCGCAAAGCAAATTGCCTGCGCTTTTGCGTTTGCCCCGAGATACAATTGAGTCATTTGAAAATGCGTTTTGCAAACGAAGTAGGGGAGGTCTGCGCCGAGTATTTGAGAGCGTTGACTTGCCCTTCGATTTGCAGTTTTCCCTCGGTGACGTCAAGATTTTTTACGGCAAGATTCTGCCCCGAAACCGTCAACGTTTCGCCTTTTAGGCGAATTACGACGGTTTTGTCCGTGAAAGTCGGCACGTCCTCGACTCCCGTTACGCTCATTGCGTGCAGGTGGTCGAGCTCCACTTTATGAGAGGATTTTTGCGCGGTTTTGGCGGCTTGCTCGATGGCTTTTTGAGATTGTGTTTGAGTTTTTGAAGATTGATTTTTTGAAAAATCCATATCGCTCCTTTTGCGCCGAACACAAGCATGGCACAATTCATTGACAATAATATTAAAAAAGAATAAAATATATGCAATATATCGAGAATTATCGAAAAGGAAGTGGCAAAAATTGTCGCAAGAGAGCAAAAACACCGCCGAAAATCGCAGCGAAACTAGCGAAAAAACCGCAAAAAACCGTGATAAAACGTCGAAAAAACCGCAAAAAAAATTGCGTTTCGAGCTTGACCATTCGGCAAAATTCTATCCCATAATGTCCACGAAAAAAGCGCAAAGCCTTTTCAGAATTTCCGCAATCATGACGGAAGAGGTGGACAAGGACAAATTGCAAATTGCGCTCAACGACGTTTTGCCCAGATTCGAAGCGTACAAAGTCAGACTTAAAAAAGGTTATGCGTGGCACTTTTTCGAATACAACGACGCTCCGTGCAAGGTTTTTGCCGAAGAAACGCTTTTGAAGCCTATAAATCCCGACGATACAAACGGTTATTGGTTCAGAGTGTCCGCACTCGGAAACAAGATCGTGCTTGAAATATTCCACGCGCTTGCCGACGGCAACGGCGCGCTCGCTTTTTTGAAAAGCATCGTCAAAAGATATAGGGAAGTGCTCGGCGTAAACGTCGAGGACGAGGGCGTCATCGACTGGCAAAGTCAACCGCATCAAGAGGAAATCGAGGATAGTTTTGAAAAAAACTACAAGCCCATATCCCTAGGGCAAATGAACCTCAAAGCACTTGCGGGCAAGGTGCCTCATCGCATAAAAGGCACGCTGTCAAAAGACGGCTATGCGGTGAGCGAGGGAGTTGCCGACTCAGCCGACATCCTCAAAAAAGCAAAAGAGATCGGAGTTTCTTTTACGGCATACATTGCCGGCGTGCTTGCTTTTTCGATTGAGAAAACCTGCAAAAACAAAGTTCCGATTGCAGTGATGATTCCCGTCAACCTCCGCGCGCTTTATCCCTCAAAAACGATGCGCAATTTTGTAACGTTTGTGAGGGTTATATTTGCGCCGTCTTCCTTTGAAAGCGTTGAGGCATGTGCAATCGAGGCGCAACGCCAAATCAAAGTTCTGACCGCAAAGGACAAACTCGACGCATTTATTTCGACAACCGTCAAAGCCCAAAGAAACTGGATTTTGAAGGTTGTTCCGCTGTTTTTGAAAACGGCAATATTGCGACTGGGAAGATTGTTTATGCGCTCTCGTCAAACCATCATTTTCAGCAATCTCGGCAATGTGGTTTCGCCACAAAGCATGGGAGTTGAAAGATATGTGCTGAATATGAACGTGTCGAAAAACAACACTCAAAATCTCGGCGCAATCACCACAAACGGTAAGACGACCCTCGCCTTTACGAGAGCGATAAAGGAAACGCTACTCCCCGAAACATTTTTCGAAGAACTGCAAAAGCAAAATATCGCCGTAAAAACAAACGGCTGAAAAATAGAAATATTCACCATAGAGGTATATATGAAACAACTAAATTCAAGCGAACTTCGCAAACTGTATCTCGACTATTACAAGTCCAAGGGACACGCCGTCATCGGCTCGGCGTCCCTCATCCCCGAAAACGATCCCACCGTGCTTTTCACGACGGCGGGTATGCATCCGCTCGTGCCTTATCTTTTGGGCGAAAAACACCCCGCAGGCAACCGTCTTACCGACGTTCAAGTGTGCGTGCGTACGGGCGATATAGACGAGGTTGGCGACGCAACTCACTGCACGTTCTTCGAAATGTTGGGCAGATGGTCGCTGGGCGACTACTTCAAAGAGTATGCAATCGCTTGCTCGTACGACTTTTTGCTCAATCAATTGGAATTTGACAAAGACAAATTTGCCGTAACGGTGTTTGCAGGCGACGAAGATTGTCCGCGCGACGAGGAAAGCGCGTCCTACTGGAAAGCGCAAGGTATTCCCGAAGACCACATCTTCTACTGCAACAAAAAGCACAACTGGTGGGGACCTGCCGGTATAACCGGTCCTTGCGGCCCCGACACCGAAATGTTTATCGATACGGGCAAACCCAAATGCTCGCCCGATTGTTCGCCAGCTTGCGATTGCGGAAAGTACGTGGAAATCGGCAACGACGTGTTTATGCAATACTTCAAGAACGCCGACGGCATGTTCTCACCCCTCAAACAAAAGAACGTCGACGAGGGTATGGGACTTGAAAGAATGCTTTGCATCCTCAACGGATACAAATCCGTTTATGAAACAGACCTATTTGCGTTTGCGATAAAGAAGCTCGAAGAGCTTTCGGGCAAGAAGTACGGAGAGGACGAAACCATGACGGTTGCAATGCGCATAATCGCAGACCACACCCGTACCGCAACCTTCCTCCTCGGCGATCCCAAGGGCATATCTCCTTCAAACGTCGATCAAGGCTACGTTTTGCGCCGCCTTATCCGCAGAGCTATGAGATATTGCAGAACTCTCGACATCGACGACAGCGCACTCGTAACGCTTGCAAAACTCTATGTTGCAAAGTATGAAGAGGCATATCCCTATATCAAAGAGAACGAGGGCAGAATCGTAAGCGAACTCGAAGCGGAAAAAGACAAGTTTGCAAAGACCATCGAACAAGGCTTGAAAGAATTTGACAAAATCGTGGCGCACCTTCCTCAAAATATGACGGTGTTCCCCGGAAAGACCGCGTTCAGACTTTACGACACCTACGGTTTCCCCATCGAGATGACGCAAGAGCTTGCAAAAGAAAAGGGCTACACCCTCGACAAAGACGGCTACGACAAGGCGTTTGCGGACCACCAAGCACTCTCCAAAGCGGGTGCGGAACAAAAGTTTAAGGGCGGACTTGCGGACGGCGGCGAGCTTACGACAAGACTTCACAGCGCAACGCACCTTCTCAACGCCGCACTCAAACTGGTGCTTCACGACGATTCCATTCAACAAAAGGGCAGCAACATCACGTCCGAAAGATTGCGTTTCGACTTCAACTTCCCCCGTCCACTGACGCAGGAAGAAATTGCAGAGGTCGAAAAGGTTGTCAACGACGAAATCGCAAAAGACAGCGAAATCAAACTCGAAGAGATGTCCGTGGAAGAGGCGAAAAACGCAGGCGCAATCGGCGTGTTCGACAACCGCTACGGCGACGTCGTAAAAGTGTACACAATCGGCATTTCAAAAGAAATTTGCGGCGGACCGCATGCAAAACGCACGGGCGACCTGGGCAAATTCCGTATCGTCAAAGAGCAATCTTCTTCCGCAGGCGTAAGACGTATCAAAGCGGTTTTGGAGTGATAAAAAATGAAGTGCGACACCCACGTCCATAGCAACAATTCACACGACGGCAAAGTGCCGATTTCGCAAATCGTGCAAGAAGCAAAGGCGCAAGGTCTTTGCTATCTTGCAACCACCGAGCATCTCGATTATGATTTCGAATACGGCAAAAATCGCGCTCCGGTGAGTTGGCCCAATCTCGATTTGGAAAAATACTACAAGACGTGGTCGGAAGCAAAAAAAGCACTTGACGATGACAAAAACAACACTTTAAACCTCTGTTTCGGCATTGAGGCAAGTTATGATTCAAGCCAAGCGGCAAAAGAAGCGTATCAAAGAGCCATTGCAAAATATCCTTTCGACGTGGTTATAAATTCGGTGCATTGCGTGGACGGTTACGACGTGTATTTCAAAATGGCGTTTTTGTTCAAGACGAAAAAGAGGGTGTATCGCAGATACCTCGAAACCATCTTGGAAAGCCTCGACGCACCCTATCAATACGACATCGTGGCGCACATCGGCTACATCGCACACGGCGCGCCGTATCGCGATAAGTTGCTTCGCTACAAGGACTTTCCAAACGAGATTGACGCGATTTTGAAAGGCATAATATCAAGAGACAAAGCACTCGAAATCAACTTCCATCACGAGATGGCTCCGCAAAGAGATATCATCGAAAGATATTACGAGCTGGGCGGCCGCAAGATAAGTTACGGCTCGGACGCACACAGGGGTGATATTTGCAAAAACTTCGACGAGGCGTGCAAAATGCTCAAAGAAATCGGCTTTACGCATCTGAGCACTTTTGTAAAGCACAGGGAAGTCCTTGTGCCTATCGAGTGATGGAAGATGTATGAAAATCTTTGAAACAGAACACTATATTTTCAATTACGGCGAAAATTCTTGTGCCGAAAAAGATATTGAAAAAATAGCCGATATGCAGGAAAAGTGTTTAGAGTGTATTTGCAACACTCTCAAAACGACGCCGTCTTTTAAAATCCGCTATTATCTTTGCGATTCTCCCGAAGAAGTCGGAAGAGCGTACGGCGACAACGAACCGTGCAACGGGTTTGCCGATATTCCCGACAAGATTTATGCCGTGTACAACGACAACGTAAAATGTATAGGCTTCCACGAGGACGCTCACGTCGTGAGTTACACGATAAACCGTCCGAACAGCGCTGCGATTCGAGAAGGTCTTGCCATGTATTTCGACCGCATCTGGTGGGGGATTCCGAATATCGTATGGACAAAAAGTTATATCGATAACGGCTTGTATCTGCCTTTCGACAAGTTGTTGGACGAAGATTGTTTCTTTGAAAACGACTGCGCTTTGACATATCCCGTCGCAGGTGCGTTTACGGAGTGGTTGATTTTTGCTTACGGCATTGAAAAATATTTGTCGCTTTACAAGCAAAACGATATGCCGAAGGCGTTTGAAAACATATACGGGAAAAGCGCGCAAGAGCTGACTCGAGCATTTGAAAAATACGTGCAACTGTTCGCTTTCGACGACGTTTTGACAAAACGTACGATGGATTTGCTCAAAGAATACGGCATACGAAGCAAAGTATTCGACAATGCGGACTAAAACGCACGCTATATCAAACAATATAAACGATAAAAATTTTTGTGCACGATTGACTAATTATCAATCTTAGTTTATATTATATAAACAGCAAAGCGAAAAGACTTTGCAATGAGGTGAATGTATGAAAAAGAATCTCGAAAAAATATTTGCGTCTTGCTCCATCGTTGTGGCAATCATCCTTATCATGGTGCTTGTCGTCACGGCATTCGGCGGAATCGAAGCAACCGAATTCGAAAGTAAACTCGTGCAAGGTCTTATCGTCACGCTCGCAATACTCTATCTCGTGCTTGCGGTGGTATCGCTGGTGCTTATATTCGTCAACAGCGACGTGGTGAAAGAAATCACGCTTCGTCAGGAAAAGGGCGGCAGCGTAAGAGTGTCTGCAAACGTCGTGACGAAACTCGTCAAACAAACCTGTAAGCAAGTCGAGGGCGTAAAGTGCAAAAAAGTCGCGCTTGTGAGCGACGAATACGGCGTTCGCCTCAAAGTCAACGTCAAAGTCGTGGATAAGGACGTCATAGAGGCGGAAACATATTTGCGTACCTTGCTCGAAGACGTGTTCCTCGGCGAGTTCGGATTTAAGTTCAGCTCCATCGAAATCAAGGTTATGGCTCTCACGCCAAAGTACAAAGCAGACCAAGCCGCAGTACAGGCGAAAGTGGAAAAGAAGCTCGAAGAAATGAACGCGCAAGAGGCAAAATCGGGATCGGCAAACGAAACCGAAAACGTCGAAGAAATCGTAACCGAGGAAACGTCTGCCGAAACCGAAGAAGCGCAGGAAGAGGCGCAGGATTGCGCCGATGCTCAATGCGATGAAACGCAGGACGAATCGGCAGAGGAAGTCGCGGACGACGCAAACGAGGACGTTGAAAGCGAAATCGCGGAAGAAAATCAAAGCGAAGAAGAAACCGCAACCGAAAACGAAGCGGAATAATCTATAAAGAATAAGTTGGCGCACGTGCGCCAGGAGGAAATAATGAAAGAAGTTTATCTTACCCAGGAAGGTCTTGAAGAGCTTAAACAAAGACTTGACTATCTCATCGTCTATTTGCGCGAGGACGTTGCAAAGAAATTGCAACACGCAAGAGAGCTCGGCGACTTGTCCGAAAACGCCGAATACGATGCGGCAAAACAAGAAGAGAGCCAAGTTGCTTCCGAAATCAAAGAACTCGAAGAACGTATCAAAAACGCCGTCATCATTGAAAAGAGCGGCAACCACAAGGTGTCTATCGGCAACGTCATCACCGTCGAATATCTCGGCGAACTCGACGACGAGGACGACAGAGTTATGACCGTTCAACTCGTGGGCGAAACGGAAGCGGACTTTGCAAAAGGCAAAATCAGCAACGAATCTCTTCTGGGCAAAGCTCTTTTGGGCAAAAAGTCCGGCGAAATCGTGAGATTTTCCACAGCGCACGGCGACGAGGAATACAAAGTCGTCAACATCAAGTAATATACTTTCAGACAACACACTTGCGCCTGCTCTTTTGAGCAAGCGTATTGCTTTTTTATAGAGAGAAACAAAAATGAGTGAAGAAATCCGCAACGACGCACCCGTTCAAGAGAAAGAAGTCGACGTAAACGAGGTGCGCAAGGTCAGAATCGCAAAACTCGACGAGCTTGTCCAAAAGGGCGAAAATCCTTTTGAAATCACTTCATACGAGCGCACTGCAACCGCAGGACAAATCCTTGCAAACTACGACGAGTTCGAGGGCAAGGAAGTCAGCATCGCGGGCAGACTTATGTCCAAACGCATTATGGGCAAGGCAAGCTTCGGTCATATCATGGACAGCGACGGCAGAATGCAAGGTTATTTCAGTCGCGACGATATGGGCGTTGACGAGTACCAAGACTTCAAAAAGACGGACGTGGGCGACATCATCGGCATAAAGGGCTTTGTTTTTAAGACCAAAACGGGCGAGATTTCCGTGCACGTCAAGAGCGCGACTTTGCTTTCAAAATCATTGCTTCCTCTTCCCGAAAAGTTCCACGGACTTCGCGATCCCGAACTGCGTTTCCGTCAACGCTACGTTGACCTCATCGCAAATCCGGAAGTCAAGGAGGTATTTGTCAAGCGTAGTAAAATCATCTCCACAATCCGTGAAGTGCTTGACAAAAAAGGCTTTATCGAGGTTGAAACCCCCGTGCTCAACACGCTTGCAGGCGGCGCAAACGCGCGTCCGTTCATCACGCACCACAACACGCTCGACATCGATATGTACATGCGTATTGCAACCGAATTGCACTTAAAGCGCTGTATCGTCGGCGGATTCGAGAAGGTGTACGAAATCGGTCGCCAATTCCGTAACGAAGGCATGGATACGAAGCATAATCCCGAATTTACCACCATCGAACTTTATCAGGCTTACGTCGATTACAACGAGATGATGAATATCACCGAAGAGCTTTACACCACGGCGGCAGAACGTGTGTGCGGAGGGCTTGATATCGTGTATCAAGGCACGCCTCTTTCCCTAAAAACACCGTGGGAGCGTCTTACGATGGTTGAGGCGGTGAGGAAATATACGGGACTGGATTTCGACAACCAACCGCTTGAAGAACTCATCGCGGCAGGAAACAAGATGGGATTGGATATGCCTTCCGACACCTCTTGGGGACACGCACTTTACAATATCTTCGACGCATTTGTAGAAGAAAAACTCACGGGCCCCGTTTTCATCACCGATTATCCCGTCGAGGTCAGTCCGCTTGCAAAGAAGAAACCGTCAGATCCTCGTCTCACAGAGAGATTCGAGTTCTTCATCTGCGCAAGCGAAGGCGGCAACGCTTTCAGCGAACTCAACGATCCTCTTGATCAACGCTCTCGTTTCGAGCAACAAATGCTCGCAAAAGCAAAGGGCGACGAAGAGGCGCAACCCTACGACGAAGATTTCTGCACCGCGCTCGAATACGGTATGCCTCCCACGGGTGGTTTGGGCATCGGCATCGACCGTATGGTTATGTTCCTCACAGACAGCGCATCTATTAGGGACGTGCTTTTGTTCCCCACAATGAAACCCCTCAATCGATAATTGAGCGAATAACTGCGTCAGAGCCTCACCGACAAACAGTCACGTACGACAAGTACGCTCCTGTCCGACGGATGAGGCTCTTTCTTATTCTTCATCTCAATTATCGATTGAGGCTTTTTTAAACTTTAATATAATCAAAACCAAAATCAACCGTTGAAACGGCGGATAATCGGGTGTATAATAATTTCAAGGTTATATCCATCTAAAAAGGAACGGATTTTATGAGAACGACGAAGATTATCAACGACGGATGGCGTTTTTCTCTCGGCACAAGCGACGTGCCTGCAAATTTGCCTTCGGATTGGCAAGAGTTAAATTTGCCTTACACATGGAACGGTAAAGACGGACAGGACGGCGGAAACGACTATTTCCGCGGAGCAGGTTGCTTTGTGAAAGAGCTGAAAAAGCAAGATTTTCCAAGTGGAGAAGAGGTATATTTGCAAATTGACGGTGCAAATTCCACCGCAAAAGTGTATTTCAACGGAAAACACGTTTGCACGCACCACGGCGGTTATTCGACGTTCAGAGTCAAGCTCGACGACGTTAAAGAGAACAATTTGCTTGTCATAGTGGTTGACAATTCGCCAAACGATTTCGTGTATCCGCAGGTTGCGGACTTCACGTTTTACGGCGGAATTTATCGCGACGTGAGCCTTATAGGCGTCAATCGCAAACATTTCGATTTAGACTATTTCGGCGCGCCGGGTATCAAAATTACGCCGACCGTATGCGGAAAGGACGCAAAAGTCGAGGCGCAAGCGTTTTGCGAGGGGGAAGTCGAGTTTTCTATTCTGGCGGACGGAAAAGAGATTGCAACAAAAAGCGTGTCGGGGCACAATCCCACTGCCGTTCTCGATATTCAAGACGTGCGTCTTTGGAACGGAAGAAAAGATCCGTATTTGTATACTATGGTTGCAAAGCTCGTTTGCGACGGTGAGGTCGCGGACGAGGTAAGCGCGCGCTTCGGGTGCCGCTTTTTCGAGATAGATCCGCAAAGAGGATTTTTGCTCAACGGCAAAGAATATAGTTTGAGGGGTGTGTCAAGGCATCAGGACAGACCGGGCATTGGCAACGCGATTTCAAAAGAGGATCACAAAGAGGACGTGGATTTGATTTGCGAAGTCGGTGCGAACACCGTGCGACTTGCGCACTATCAACACGCGCAGTATTTTTACGATTTATGCGATGAAAGAGGTTTGATCGTGTGGGCGGAAATTCCGTATATTTCAAGGCATATGCCGCTTGGAAAAGATAACACTTTCTCGCAAATGCGCGAGCTTATCTGCCAAAACTACAACCATCCGTGCATAATCGTGTGGGGATTGTCCAACGAAATATCCATGGGAAGCGCGGACAAGGGGCTTGTGGAAAACCATAGAGAGTTGCAAAAACTTGTGCGCTCGCTCGACAAGACAAGACCTACTACGGCGGCGGTGCTGACCGCTTGCGATACGGGCGAGGAATATGTGCACGTTTCGGACGTGGTGTCCTACAATCACTATTTCGGCTGGTACGGCGGCGACGTGCACGAATACGGCAAGTGGTTTGACGATTTCCATAAAAAGTATCCTAATAAAGCCATAGGCCTCAGCGAATACGGATGCGAGGCTTTGAACTGGCATACGTCGCATCCCGAACAGGGAGATTACACCGAAGAATATCAGGCGTATTATCACGAGGAGCTTATCAAGCAAATCGCAAAACGTCCGTATCTTTGGGCAACGCACGTGTGGAATATGTTCGACTTCGCGGCTGACGCAAGAGCGGAAGGCGGCGAAAGCGGCATGAATCACAAAGGGTTGGTGAGCTTTGACAGAAAGTACAAAAAGGACGCTTTCTACGCCTACAAGGCGTGGCTTTCGAGCGAACCTGTTTTGCATATATGCTCAAAGAGATACGTTGACCGCACGGAAGATACCACTCTCGTCAAGGTGTACTCCAATCAACCGATAGTCGAATTGTACGCAAACGGCACTCTTGTCGAGCGCAAAGAAAAGGGAGAGTTTCCTTTCTTTGAGTTTCAAGTGAAAAACGAGGGCGAAACGCTGCTCGAAGCAAGAGCGGGCGAGCTTCGCGACGAGGCGAAAATAAGGAAAGTAGACACGCCGAATATGGATTACGTGATGAAAGACGACCACTGCGTAATCAACTGGTTCGAGATAAACACGCCCGTCGGATATTTGTCGATAAACGACACGATAAGGGATATCCTCAAACCCTTCAAAGGCAAGATTTTTGCCGTTAAGACGCTGCTTTCGCTGAAAAAAGCGATGTCGAGCGGAAAAAAAGAGGGAAAATCCGACAAGAAGAAAGGAAAAGGCATAAGCGTGATGGGCGTCAATTTGCGCGACGTGAACAAATCCATGATAAACATGGCAATGGGATTTACTCTCAAACGCGCGCTTATGATGTTGGGCGGCAAATTTACGAAAGAGCAAGTGCTTAAAATCAACGACGACCTCAACAAAATCAAGAAAAAGAAGCAAAAGCGCGAAAAAACGTAAAATCAACAAACAATTAACCGACAAAACGTAAACGTCGTCGCACAAAGCGGTGGCGTTTTTGTGTGAAAAAGATGAGCAAGACGAAAGTTTTACGTTTTGTTCACGTTATCCTTATTTTATTTTAAGTTGAAAATAAAAATATATATGTTATAATCTTTTTATTAAGAACAGAGGTGAACGATGAGTTTCAACATTTTGCTTGCAGAGGACGACGAGGATATCGTCAAACTGCTCAAACTATATCTTGAAAACGAAGGCTTTTCGACGTTTTGGGCAAAGGACGGCGTGGAGGCAACGGAGATTTTCGACAAACAAAAAATCGACCTTGCGCTCGTCGATATCATGATGCCCAGAATGAACGGCTACGAACTTACAAAATACATCCGTCAAAAGAGTAATATTCCAATCATTATACTGTCCGCCGCTCAACTTGACAGCGACAAAATTTTGGGACTTAATCTCGGCGCGGACGATTATATGGTCAAGCCTTTCAATCCGCTCGAACTCGTTGCACGCATAAACGCGAACCTGCGCCGTTTCTACAAACTCGGCAATATGCAGGAAGAGGACGACGGCAAAATCACTATCGGCGAACTTACGCTCGATACCAACACGCTTACGCTTGAAAAAAACGGCGTTCCCGTCAATCTCACGGCAACCGAATACAAAATTCTGCTTATGCTGATGAAGTCGCCCGGCAGAGTATTCACCAAGATGCAGATATACGAAGAGGTCAACGGCGACTACTACGCAAACGACGACAACACCATGATGGTGCATATATCGAACCTCAGAGATAAAATCGAGGACGACCCGAAAAACCCGCGCTACATAAAGACGTTAAGAGGACTCGGATATAAGGTTGAAAAGCAATAAATTGACAAAACGCGACGATTATCAATCCAAAACCGAGGCTTTAAACGTCGATTCGGTTGACAATCGCAAAAAAACGAGAGCGCGAGAAAAAACCAAATTACCGCCGCGCATAGACAACGCGAGTTTTCTTGCGTTGCTTATTCGTAGTTTCGTGTCCTTTTCGCTCATCATAATTTTGGGCGTTGTGGCAATCTTTGCCGTTGTCAATTGGGCGTTTTCCGAAAACGGCATAAACATAAGACAAAAGGGTATTCCCGACTACACAAAAGAACTCCAAAACGGCAACTATTCCAGAATCCCCGCCGACAAAATTTTGGGCAAGAGCGGCTGGCTCGAAATCGTAACCGCAGACGGAAATACCGTTTATTCCACCTTGCAGACACCGAACGAGTATAGCGTGAGCGAGCTTGATTGCATCGCAAGATTCAATCAGAGCGAAACGAGGGCGGTGCACAATTTCAAGATATCGTCGGACAAGTACAATTATCTTATCACCATAAGCTATCTCGACAGCGAGGGAAACACTCAGGAAAGATACTATCTTTTGAGCAAGGACGAGAGAGAAACGTACAACATCGTTTCCTCATCCATTTCCACGACGAAAAAAAGTTTTACTCAAAAAGAATACGATTATCTCACGTACAACGCAACGCACGAAGAAGAGCGTCTTTTCAGATTTTCCTTCAAAGGCGCGGATGGGGTGGACTACTATGCGGTGTTCATGGACGAGGATATGAACAACACCGCGGTGATTTATTTGTTTATCGTCGTCGTTGCGCTCGGCATACTTGCGTTGTTCGCAACGGTTATGGTGTTTTATATCCGCTACATCAACAAGCACGTTCAACGTCCGCTTGCCGTGCTTTCGTATGCGATGACGACCTTCCCTTCCCAAGAGAAGCACGAGCATTTAAATTATAAAGGTTCAAAGGAATTCGAGCATCTTTACGACAGTTTCAACGAGATGGTGGACATTCTCGACGCAAGCGAGGAACAACGTCTTGCTCTGGAAGCGGACAAACAGCGTATGCTTGCGGGCTTGTCCCATGATTTGAAGACGCCGATCACGATCATTCAAGGCTTTACAAAGGCTATAAAAGACGGACTTGTAAGCGAAGAGGACAAACAAAAATATTTGCAAATCATCCTCACGAAGTCCAATCAAATGGCTGAACTCATCAATCAATTTTACGAATACAACAAGCTCGAACATCCCGATTTCGCGCTTGACAAAAAGCCGTGCGACGTCGCCGAGCTTGCAAGAACTTTCCTTGCAAACATCTACGACGAGTTCGAAGTGCAAGGCTATATTCTCGACGCGCAGATTTGCGAAGAACCGCTTGTGTGCAACGTGGACAAAGGACAGCTTTTGCGTGTGTTTGAAAACCTTACGGGAAATTTCTTCAAATACACTCCGCAAGGTTCGACGCTTCGTTTCGGCGTTGAGAGAGAGGGGAATAAGGCAAGGATTTCGCTTGCCGATAACGGCCCCGGCATAAACGAAGAGTCCAAAGCGGACGTTTTCGAAGCGTTTGTGGTGGGTGAAAAATCGCGCAATAAACAAGGTTCGGGATTGGGGCTTGCGGTGTGCAAAAAGATAGTCACAATGCACGGCGGAAATATAGAGCTTGCAAAAGAGCCTATCGAAAACTTTACGACGGAGTTTGTCGTAACTCTCGATTTGCTCGAAGGGGAAGAGAAGTGAAGTTTGTCGCAATTACGCCCGCAAAACTTAATTTGTCCCTTGCGATAACCGGCAAAAAAGACGGCTTGCATACGCTTGATATGATTGTTTATCCGTTTGAAAAGTATGCGGACAAAGTTGAGTTTTGCCCCGACGAAGACAAAGTCGGTTTCGATATAAAAATCGCAGGCGGTTTCGACGGTCTTGACGAAACGAGATTTTTGCGTTTTGCAAACGATAAGTTACAAAAAATCGCGGAGTATTTCGGCGTAGGCGGCACGCTTGAAATATACAAGGGAGTACCCCTCGGCGCAGGGCTTGGCGGCTCGTCGGCGGCAATTGCGTGCGCAATAAAAGCGGTGAGGGAATACTTGCTTGAAAAAGGGGGTAACACCCCGTTAGATACCGATTTTTTGCTTTCATTGGGCAGCGACGTGCCGTGTATGGTCGAGGGCGGAGCGTGCAGAGTTCGAGGCGTCGGAGAAGTGGTTGAAAAATTGAATTATCAAGGCAAAATCGACGTTTTGGAGATAATCGCAAAAGGCGGCAGCGACAGCGGCGCGTGCTACAAACTTTTCGACGAAACGAAGGACGGAAAATACGATTTGCAAAATATTCCTCAAACGGTGGACGAGGCGATTTCCCTTTTGCGCAACGACCTTTTTGCGCCCGCCTGTGCTTTGAATAATCAAATTAAAAACGAGTACGACTGCTTGAAAAATCAAGGATACGACAAAGTTTTGATGTCGGGAAGCGGAAGTACGGTTTTTGCAATCAAGGGTTTTTGCAAATAAAATCCTTACAAAAACTCGAAAAAAAGTGCCGTTTTTTACATTTTTCAAAAAATGTTTTCTACAAATTTTGCATTTTTGCAAAAAATTTACATATTTGCTCTTGTACGCGCGATTTATTTTTGTTACAATAGTTATAAATAATAATAGAAGTATATCCTTTTGACGATAAGGGATTTGCTTTTGGAGAAAGTAATGGCAAAACAAAAAGACAGTTATGCAAGCTATTTGTTCCACGAAGGAACGAATTATCAAGCGCATAAAATGTTCTCGCCCGCCCCGAGCGCAGAGGACGGAGTCGACGGCTGGGATTTCGCCGTGTGGGCTCCCTCCGCCTCTTCAGTTTCGGTTGTGGGCGATTTCAACGATTGGGACGTAAACGCAAACCGCATGCAAAGACAGGACGACGGAGTTTGGACGACTTTCATTGCGGGCGCAACTCAATTTCAAGCGTACAAATACGCAATCACGTTCGAGAGCGGCGAAACCGTGTTCAAGTGCGACCCCTACGGTTTGCATTTTGAAACCGCACCGGCAAACGCTTCCAAACTTTACGACATTTCCGGCTATCGCTGGAAGGACAAAAAGTGGATGAGGGAGAGGGAAAACTTCAATCCTTACGGCTCGCCTATCAACATTTATGAGATTCATTTCGGCTCGTGGAAAAAGTATGCGGACGGCAACTATATCAATTACAGCGCGATGGCGGACGAGCTTATCCCTTACGTCAAAAAGATGGGATACACGCACATCGAGGTTATGCCGCTCACCGAATATCCTTTCGACGGAAGCTGGGGCTATCAGACCACGGGTATGTTTGCTCCGACTTCTCGCTACGGTACGCCCAAAGACCTAATGGAGTTTATCGACCGTTGCCACAGAGCGGGCATAGGCGTCATTCTGGACTGGGTGCTTGCACACTTTCCGCGCGACGAGCAAGGTCTGCGCCTTTTTGACGGCACGCCTCTTTACGAGTATGCCGATCCGCGCAAGGGCGAACATAAAGAATGGGGCACGATGGTTTACGATTTCGGCAAAAACGAAGTCAAATCTTTCCTCATTTCCGCGGCGATGTTCTGGTTTGACGTCTATCACATCGACGGCATCCGTTGCGACGCGGTTGCGAGCATGCTCTATCTCGACTACGGCAGAAAAGACGGCGAGTGGGCGCCCAACCAATACGGCGGCAACTACAATCTCGAAGCAAAAGATTTCTTGAAACAAATGAACACCGCCATTTTGTCGAAGTATCACGGCGCACTCACCATTGCGGAGGAGAGCACCGCTTATCCCATGATTACAAAACCTGCCTATGACGGCGGTTTGGGCTTCAATTTCAAGTGGAATATGGGATGGATGAACGACAGTTTGCACTATCTGTCCCTCGATCCGTTTTTCAGAAAGGACAATCACAACAACCTTACCTTTGCAATCACTTACGCGTATAGCGAAAACTACATTCTACCCATCTCACACGACGAAGTGGTGCACGGCAAATGCAGCATGATAAACAAAGTGCCGGGCGACTACGACCAAAAGTTCGAGGGACTTAAAGCGTTCTACGGCTTTATGATGGGGCATCCCGGCAAGAAGCTCAACTTTATGGGCAACGAGTTTGCGCAGTTCATCGAGTGGAATTACGCTCAACAACTGGACTGGTTCTTGCTGGATTATCCGCGCCATCGCACCTTCCAAAAGTTTATGAAGGATCTCAACGCTTTCTATCTCGAAAACAAGGCGATGTGGCAACTGGATTGCACCTACGACGGATTCAAGTGGATTGTGGTTGACGACAACTCTCAAAACGTGGTGTCTTTCATTCGCAAGGCGGCGGACGGCGAATACGTGATTTGCATAATCAACTTCTCGCCCGTCGAAAGACTCAAATACGTCATGGGCGTACCCGAAAACGTGACGTACAGAACGGATTTGTATTCCGCGCTCAAAAAGTACGGCGGTGAAGAGGAACGTCGTCCCTCGTTCAGATCAAGCGCAAAGCCCTCGCACGGCTATCCGTATTCTATCAAAGTCAATATTCCCAAAAACTCGGTTATGTTTTTGAAGCCGGAATATAAGGAGGAAAAATAAATGAGCAAAATTTCCAAAAAGGAATGCATCGCAATGCTTCTTGCAGGCGGACAAGGCACGCGTCTTGGCGTGTTGACCTCGTCGGTCGCAAAGCCGGCAGTGCCGTTCGGAGCGAAGTACCGTATCATCGATTTTCCGCTTTCAAACAGCATCAACAGCGGTATCGACACCATCGGCGTGCTTACGCAATATCGTCCCTTCGAACTTCACCAATACATCGGCAACGGTCAACCGTGGGATTTGGACAGACTCAGCGGCGGTATCTACGTTTTGCCTCCGTATATGGGCGCAAAGTCGGGCGAGTGGTACAAGGGCACGGCGAACGCAATTTACCAAAACATAGACTTTATCGACAATTACAGCCCTGATTACGTCGTCATTTTGAGCGGTGACCACATCTACAAGATGGATTATCACGACATGCTCAAAGAGCATAAGCGCAACAATGCAGACTGCACTATCGCAGTGCGCGACGTACCTATCGAGGAAGCAAGCCGCTTTGGCATCCTCAATCTCAAAAAGAACAGCAAACAAATAGAAGAATTCGAGGAAAAACCGAAAAATCCGAAAAGCACGAAGGCGTCTATGGGTATATACATATTCACGTGGGACAAACTTCGCAAATATCTTATCGAGGACGAAAACGACAAGAACAGCGAAAACGACTTCGGCAAAAACATCATCCCCAAGATGCTTGCGGACGGTCAAAGGATGTACGCTTATCAGTTTGACGGCTACTGGAAGGACGTCGGCACGATTTCGTCGCTGTGGGAAGCAAATATGGACGTTCTCAAAGGCGAGGAACTTCACCTTGACGACGACAAGTGGAAAATCTACGCGCGCAACAACGCAGAGCCGCCGCACTACGTCGCGCCGACGGGCAACGTTATCAACTGTCTCGTCAGCGAAGGCACGGTCATCAACGGCACCGTCAAAAACAGCATAATTTCCAATTCCGTCAAAATCGGCAAAGACGTCTATATCGAGGATTCCGTCATTATGCCCGGCGCGGTTATCGAGGACGGGGCGGATATCAGATATTCCATTGTCGGATGGAACGCAACCGTAGGCAAAAACTGCATGGTTGGCGAAACTCTCGAACATTGCAATCCCGGCGAGTGGAAGATAAGCGTCATTGCGCCGAACTACAATCTTGCTCCGAATTCCGTTGTCGGCGCAAACGAAATGATAGGTTAAGGAGGGGAAAATATGAAAAACAACACCATGGGCGTTTTGTTCGCATCCGATCCCGACAGCCATCTCAACGATTTGACCATCCATCGCACCACGGCGTCGTTGCCGTTTGGCGGAAGATATCGTCTTATCGACTTCACGCTGTCAAATCTCGTGCACGCCAACATCACCACGATAGGCATCGTCACTCGCAACAACTACAATTCTCTTATGGACCATCTTCGCATGGGCAGAGATTGGGACTTGAACAGAAAAAACAGCGGTCTTACGCTTTTCCCGCCTTTTGCTTTCAACAGCGAACACAAAGTGTACAAGGGCAAAATCGAAGCGTTGTTCAATCTCCGCGGCTATCTTATGAACAACAACGAGGAATACGTCGTCATCTCGAACACGAATATCGCATATAACATCGATTTTGACGAGGTGGAAGCGTTCCACATCGAAAAGGGCGCGGACATCACCGTTTTGACATATAGCACCGACGACGTAACGCCGCGCAAGTTTGTAATTACGTCCGACAAAAATCACCGTATAACCGACATGCGCTACGCCGTAGCAAGCGACACGGGCAAGCAACAATGCAACCTCAACGTGTACTTTGTCAAAAAAGACTTGCTCATCTCGCTCGTAGACAACGCTTATGCTCACGGTTGCTACGATTTCGAAAAGGATATTTTGCAAGAAAATTTGCAAGACCTTTATATCATGAATTACGAGGTGAAGGAATACGTTGCCGTCATCGACCGTATCCCCACCTACTTCAAGCGCAGCATGGACCTTCTCAAACCCGAAGTGAGAGAGGAGCTCTTCTACAAGCACTCCACCATTCTCACCAAGGTCAAGGACAGCGTCCCCGCAAGGTATAAAGAGGGCGCAAACGTCAAAAATTCCATCATAGCCGACGGCTGCGTCATCGACGGCACCGTTGAAAACTCAATCTTGTTCCGTTCCGTCAAAGTCGGCAAAGGCGCAGTCATCCGCAACTCCATCGTCATGGAAGACACCATCGTCATGGAAAATGCGTCCCTCGATTACACCATCACCGACAAAGACGTCATCATTCAACCGGGCAGAGTTTTGAGTGGGTATGAGACTTATCCGATGGTGGTTGTCAAAGGCAAAGTCATTTGAGAGTGCTATTTGCGCGTGATCCTGCGTCAGCGCACCTCACCCATCAATCCACGTACGTCTGTGTACGCTGGGATTGCTGTTTGAGGAACGCTTCCTTGGCTGACGCACAAATATCCCTCTCAAAACATTGAGTCTGCTTGGTGTTTAGCGTGCTTTGCACGCAAGCGGATAAACGAACACTCATTCAGGGCGTTCTTATAAACGGTATGTGCAACTTCAAAGACGGAACACGAGCCGCAAGGCGGCGAGAATATGAGCGCCGAGCTTGACGTATAGTACGAGAATGCGTGGCATTCTGTTGCGTAGCCGCCACGCAGGCGAAGTGGCATAACAAGGGGACGATACTTATCTATGCGAGTGCCGACTGTCTCCCCCGCGAACGACGGATAATCTTGTAGAGAATTGCCCCTAACGGAGTGGCGGGAGAAATACCGGCGTGTCCGGAAAGAGGGGGCACATCTAATTAAGAGTTCGCGCCGTTCAACTCTTGTAGAGGACGAATCCTCGCTCATTCAGGGTGCGATAATACGCTAACCCTATGAAAAAAGTTACATCCTTCAAAAAGGAGAAAAATATGAAAATATTATTTGTTGCATCTGAAGCAATGCCGTTCGTTCGCTCGGGCGGACTCGGCGACGTTGCGGGCGCGCTTCCAAAAGCACTCAATGCGCAAGGTCACGATTGCAGGGTGATAATCCCGTTTTACAAAGAAGAAATCAAAGAAACGTATCGCGATACGGTCAGATTCGTTGCGTCCACTTTTGTGGATTTGAGTTGGCGTCGTCAATACTGCGGAGTGTACGAGGCGGCGTACGACGGTGTGACATACTATTTTGTGGACAACGAGTATTATTTCAAGCGCAAAGGACTTTACGGCCACTTTGACGACGGCGAACGTTTTGCGTTCTTCTCCAAAGCGGTGCTCGAAGTGTTGCCTCTCATCGATTTCTTCCCCGACGTGATTCACGCAAACGATTGGCACACGGCTCTTACTCCCGTGTTCCTCGACGTGTTCTATCGCGCAAGCGAGGAATATCAACGCATCAAAACCGTGTTTACCATTCACAATATCGAGTTCCAAGGCAAGTACGGCGACAATCTCATCGGAGATATTCTCGGTTTGCCGGACTGGGCGCGTCCGCTCGTGATGAACGGCGATTGCGTCAACTATATGAAGGGCGGTATAGAATCCTCCAATGCGGTTACGACGGTCAGCGAAACGTATGCGCAAGAAATTCTCGATCCCTTCTATTCCTACGGGCTCGAAGGTATTCTTTCAAACCGCAGATACAAACTACACGGAGTTGTCAACGGCATAGATCAAACGCTTTACGATCCAAAGACGGACAAGAGATTGTTTGCAAATTATACCGTCAAAAACTACGCCGTCAAGAAAGCGGAAAACAAAAAGGCAATTTGCGAAATGATCAATTTGCCCTTTGACGAAAATCGTCCCCTCATCGCAATGGTGACAAGGCTCACCGAGCAAAAGGGACTCGACCTTGTCGGAGCGGTGATCGACGACATTATGCGCGCGGACGTTCAAGTCGTTGTGCTCGGCACGGGCGATTGGAAGTACGAAAACATGATGAAATCCGTTGAGGAGCGTCATCCCAACAAGTTCAGAGCAATCCTTGCGTTTTCAAGCGACCTTGCGTCCAAACTGTACGGCGCAAGCGACATCTTCCTTATGCCGTCCAAATTCGAGCCGTGCGGATTGTCCCAGCTCATTGCAATGAGATACGGCTCCGTGCCCGTGGTGCGCGAAACGGGCGGCCTTAAAGACACCGTGCCCGCGTTCAATCCCGAAACGGGCGAAGGCAAGGGATTCACGTTCAAGACCTACAACGCATACGATATGCTCGATGCGGTGTGGCGTGCATACGCAACCTACAACGACAAGGACAACTGGGATTTGATTGTTCGAAACGATATGAAGTCGGATTTCGGTTGGGACGTCAGCGCAAAGAAATATGTCGAGATCTATCAAAATCTTTGATAAAAAAATAATGTTTACGTCGCAACGACAATGCGACGCATAAAAAAAGAAAATATAATTATCTTTCGTCCGGGGGAAAGCGGAAGGAAGGAAAGGATATGAAATTCAACATTACGCAAAAGGAAATCGAAAATCATATTTCCGGCGTGCTCACCAGTTATTTCGGCGTCAAAGCCGAAGACGCCAGCAAGGCGCAAATCTACCGCGCAACTTGCATGGTCATCAGAGATTTGCTCACGTCCGAGCGTGTCAACTTCAAAAAAGAGTGCCGCGCCCAAAACGCAAAACAAGTCTACTATATGTCCATGGAATTTTTGCTCGGGAGATCCCTTCGCAACCATCTTTTCAACATGGGTATCACCGACGAGGTGACGAAAGCGGTTGAAAGTTTCGGCGTGAAGATGGACGAAATCTATGCTTTCGAGCCCGACGCCGGGCTCGGTAACGGCGGTCTTGGCAGACTTGCCGCCGCATATATGGACTCGCTCACGTCTTGCGATTATCCCGCAAACGGATTCTGCATCCTTTACGATTACGGCATTTTCAAGCAAGTTATCGTTGACGGTTGGCAACTCGAACAGTCCGACGATTGGCTCAAAATGGGCGACGTTTGGCTCAATCCTCGTCCCGAAGAAACTTATCAGGTCAGATTCGGCGGTGTGGTGGACCAAAACTGGCAAGACGGCAAGCTTACCGTCACGCAAAGAGATTGCACCGTCGTCAACGCAGTGCCGTACGATATGAACGTGTCCGGCTACAACACCAGTGCGGTCAACCGTTTAAGACTTTGGAAGTCGCAAGCTCCGCAAGATTTCGATATGGATATGTTCAGCAAAGGCGAATATATCAAGGCGAGTGCGGCAAAGGCTATGGCGGAGTCCATCAATAAGGTGCTTTATCCCGCCGACGACCACATCGAAGGCAAATCGTTGCGCCTTAAACAACAATACTTCTTCGTTTCGGCGTCCATTCAATCCATTTTGCGCCGTCACTTGAAGTTCAATCCGAGCCTTGACAACCTTGCGGACAGAGTTGCAATCCACATCAACGACACGCACCCGACGCTCTGTATTCCCGAGCTTATGCGTCTTCTTCTCGACGAGTACGGCTACGGCTGGGATCAAGCGTGGGACATCGCAACGCACGTCGTTTCTTACACCAACCACACGGTTATGGCGGAAGCTCTCGAAAAATGGCCGCAAAGTCTTTTCCAAAGCCTGCTTCCAAGAATTTATCAAATCGTGCAGGAAATCAACCAGCGTTTCTGCGGCGAGTTGTGGGCGTTCTATCCCAACAACTGGGACGTTGTCAACCGCAACGCAATCCTTTCGAACGGGCAGGTTAAAATGGCAAATCTCTGCCTTGTGACTTCGCACACCATAAACGGCGTCAGCGCGCTGCACAGCGATATTCTCAAAAACGACGTTTTTGCGGATTACTATCGCATGCACCCCGAAAAGTTTACCAACGTTACCAACGGCATCACGCACAGACGTTGGGTTGCCGAGGCAAATCCCCGTCTTGCGTCCCTCATCAACGAGCTTATCGGCGACGGCTGGCTCAAAGACGCAGACAAATTGCAAGACTTGCAAAGATATATGGGCGACAGACAGGTTCTCGACCGCCTTGCCGACATCAAGCGTCAAAACAAGCAAGACCTTGCAAAGTATATCCTCGAACACAACAACGTCGAGGTCAACCCCGACAGCATCTTCGACGTGCAAGTGAAGAGATTGCACGAGTACAAGCGTCAACTTCTCAACGCTCTCAATATCCTCGATTTGTATTTGCAAATCAAAGATAATCCCAATCTCGATATCCAACCGCGCACGTTCATTTTCGGCGCAAAAGCGGCAAGCGCATACTATATGGCAAAGCAAATCATTCGCTTTATCTGTGCGCTGGGCGATCTCGTCAACAACGATCCCGACGTCAAGGGCAGACTCAAAGTCGTGTTCCTTGAAAACTACCGCGTATCCCTTGCCGAAATCATCATGCCGGCAGCCGAAGTCAGCGAGCAAATTTCTCTCGCAGGCAAAGAAGCAAGCGGCACGGGCAATATGAAGTTTATGATCAACGGCGCACTCACCATCGGCACGCTCGACGGCGCAAACGTTGAAATCCATCAAGAAGTCGGCGACGGCAACATTTTCCTTTTCGGTATGCTTGCCAACGAGGTCGAAGAGCTTTGGAGAAAGGGCTACAATCCCTCTCATTATTATCAAACCAATCCGCGTATTAAACGCCTCGTCGACACTCTCCGTCAAGGCATCAACAACATCTCATTCGGAGAAATTGCCGATTCGCTTACCACAGGGCGCGGAGGTCAACCCGACAGCTATATGGTTCTTGCCGACTTTGACAGCTATTCTGCCGCACAACGTCGCGTCAACGATACCTATCTCGACAAGGAAACGTGGAATCGTATGTCCCTTGTCAACATCGCAAAAGCGGGATTCTTCGCAGCGGATAGGTCGGTGGAGGAGTATGCCACTCGCATCTGGAACCTGAAAAAAGTGCACAAATGAGCAAATAGCTGCGTCGAGCCGTTGCTTGTATTTGTGCAACGGCTTTCGCAAAATTGTTCGAAGACAGATTTCGAGCCGCAACGGCGGCGAGCCATGGAGCGCCGAGCTTGATGGAAAGTACAAGCGACTGCGCCGTGTTGTTGGCCACGCCTGGCGCACAAAGCGCAGTGGCATAATGAGAGAACGATACTTATTCTATGCGAGTGCCGACTTCCCCTCTTGCGAACGATGTTTATTCTTGCAGAGAAATGGCGCAAGTTTGAGCAATAGGGGAAAGCCCGAAGGGAAGGGGTGATGTTGCAATAAAAGTTATATGACCAAAGCTTTTTGCGCCAGCAAACGCGAAAAGTAAAATATATTACATAAGCCGGAATGGCGGAATAGGCAGACGCAAGGGACTTAAAATCCCTCGATGGAAACATCGTATCGGTTCGACCCCGATTTTCGGCACCAAACACCTCGTTTTTTCGGGGTGTTTTTTATTGCGACTTAACTAATTATGCAAAATGTATTAAAAATCGATTTTTTTGCAGTCAAACCTATTGCAAAGTCGCACGCGCGATGTTATAATTATTGAGTATATTGAGAAAGTATGTACGCATGCTTATGCGCGCACGCACGCAAGGAGAGAAATGAATTCCACAGCATACGCAAAAAGGACGCTATACAAACCTATCGATTTCTTCTTCCGCGGAGTGGCAGACACTTCGGGTAAGACGAAAAAGATTGCGTTTGTCGATGCGTTTCAAGTTCTGAACGATCGTTATCTCGGCAGAATGAGCGTTTGCAATTATTTTTATATCGCGGAAGGCTCGGTGCGCATCAACGAACTCAATATTATCGCTCTTGAAGAACTTGTCAATTACGACCTCGTGATGAAAGAGAATTTTCTTATCCCCGACATCACCTACAATCTTCCGATTTCCACTCGTTTCTTGGAAAACGACAAAGATTTTGACGTGCTCACGTCCGCCATCAAAGATTTGGGCTACAAAAAGGGCGGTTTGGTGATTTCGTTTTTCGTATCGTCTTTGACAAAATTGGACAAAGACGGCAGAGCAAGATACAATCGTTTGCGCAAGCTCGGCTACAAGATTTGCGCGACGGCGTTTGGCGAAGATTACAATTCGTTGGACGTGTTTTCCGATTTTACTTTCGATTATCTGAGATGCGAAGCGCAGTATTTCGGCACGGATAAAAACAAAAAGAAAGTGCTTGCCATGCTCGTGAGCTTTTGCAAAGCCAACAAGATCGGTTTCGTTATGGAAGGAGTGGACACTCCGAGCCAATATTCGAGATACAAACGCGAAGGCGTAAAACTTATGACGGGCAGAGGAGTATCCAAACTTTCGCGTTGGGTGACCAACGAGTTTTTGGGGCTCAAAGATCCCGAAGGCGAAAAGAGAGAGCAATATCTCAAAAAGTTGCAGAAGGTTCTCGACGCAAAGCAAAAGGCGGAGCAAGCCGAGCTCGAAGCGTTGCGCCGGGCGGCGATAGAAAAGGCAAAAGCGACCGACGGTGAAAAGGTTATGCCGTCCGCACCTCGCCCCGAACTTGCAAAATCGCCGTATCAAGTTCGACTCGAACAGCAAAAGCTCAACGCAAAAAAAGCAACGGAAGAGAGATTGCTTGCGCAGGCAAAACTTGTCGAGCAGGATCCGAAAGAAGCGGAAGATAGAGAAAAGAAACTTATAACCGAGATGTCGCGTATGCGCTATGAAGGTGACGTGCAAAGCGCGCTTGCGTTGTCTTTCGCATCGCAAAAGAAGAGCGAACTCGGCATAGACAGACCGTTTGAACATAAGACCGAAAAGGTTGAACAAAAAGTTGCCGCGGAAGAAGAAAAACCGCAACCGCAAGTTGAAACCATAGTCAAGGAAGAAGAAAACAGCGTTGCCGCACCTATTCGTCCCCAAAAGCCTACTGGATTTTCCTCTCCTAAAAAGCCGAAAAAAATCAAAGCGGATTTTGAAAAAGAAGAAAAACTTTTCAACGAATACAAGTCCGACAGTCTTTTCGGCGGTCTGGGCATGGACTCGGGCATGAAAGGCTTCGGCGTCACGATGCACGTTGCAAGCAAGGACAAAGACGAGCCGGATCTTGTCGGAACATACAACGACAAAGGTCAATGGGTTGACGAGGACGGCAACGTGTTCAACGGCTATTTCGACGTTGAGGGCAACTGGGTTGAATACGAGCAGTTTGACGTGAGCAAGGAAGGCTCTTACAACGAAAACGCGCAATGGGTTGACAAAGACGGAAACGTTTATGACGGATATTTCGACGAAGAGGGCAGGTGGATAGATTACACCTACACAGATCCGAGCGGCGAGATCGTGGACAACGGCTACTTTGACGATAAGATAGGCAAGTGGGTGCCGTACGGCTACTTTGCAGGGGACGGGACGTACCACAAATTTTGAGGTCAAAATTTGTGAGTGAGATGCGCCCGTGGCGCGTGAGATGTTGCTATGCAACGTGATATGCGCGCAAGCGCGCGTGAAATTGCGGCTATCGCCGCAGTTGCGGATAAACAGAAAAAACCGCACCATTATCCTGATAAAAACCAACATATAAAACATGAGCGAACAACAAAACGACAACACGATGGCAGAACAAACGTCTGCGCCGGAGCAAACCGCCGAGCAATCGGAGGCAATGCCCGCACCCGACGAAAAAGCCGTCAAAAACGCCGCCAAGGGCAAAAAGTCCAAATCGGCGTCGAAGAAGGAGCAAGCCCGCTTGAAAAAAGAGTGGGAAGATTCTATCGTTGCGTCCAAAAAGGTCAAGCGCGAGGAAATGCGTCGCAAGCTCAAACGCGCCATGCTCATCCTGCTTGTATTTTCGCTCATAACGACTTCGGTTGTGTACATTATGCTTTTGTTTGTTCAAGAAAACAACATTCGCATCACGGCGAGCAACCGCAACAAAGAAAAATCAATCTCGTTGTCGATGGACAACGAGTTTTGGACGCCGTACCTCAACGCCGAAGGTCCGGAGCATATGTGGAACATCAGTTATGATGTCCGCTACAAAACCGAGCAACTTGACACGATTGCCAAAGTTGCCGAGATGCTCGAAGCGGACGAAGTGCAACTTGGCACTCAAAACGGCGAGCAATTTATCAGATTTGTTTTCATGCTCAAAAACACGGGCAACGAGGCGGCGCACATCAACTATGAGATGACTCTTGAATTTGACAAGCACAAACTTCACGATGCCGTTCGCGTCATGTGGGGACAAAGCTTCAAAAACGAAACCGTCGAGCTTGAAAAGAACACCGACGTGAAAATTTATGCCGCATTGTCCAAAAACGAGCGTCTTGCCGGCTCCAACATCAACGCCAAAGGCGACGGCACTTTCCGCACGGCAGAAGAGGGCTTCATCGAGTATGTTGCCTATCCGGGCGACTTTACCACACAGGTTCACAAGGGCGACAAGTATTATTGCGTCAAGGATTATGAATCCACGGTTGACATCGACAAGCGTTTTGACGATATGGCAAACGGCTTTTTTGCCACGACGCCGTTCTTTTCGGACGAATATGTATTCCAACGCGAAGCGGACATGGCAAAAGGTGACATTATGTATTGTTACGTCAGCATCTGGCTTGAGGGGAGTGACTTTGAATGTATCGATGACCGATTGGGAGGTTATTGCAAGATTGGTTTAAACTTTTATGCAACCTAAAAATTCGCCGAAAGGCGAATTTTTCAATGATATCGCGCTTTGCTCGATGATATCACTTCGTGATGATATCGCACTTGTGCGATGATATCCAAACAATGTTTGGATTGCGGATAATTTGAAAAACTATGTGAGGAATAAATAAAATGGGCGATAACCTACTTGTTGAAAAATCAAAAAAATTTGCAAAAGAAATTATTTTCACAATTAAAGACGTTAGAAAAGAACACAGAGAGTTTGCGTTGACAGACCAGTTGCTTAGGTCGGGCACAAGTATAGGCGCAAATATTCACGAGGCGAATTATGCACAGGGGAGAGCAGACTTTATTTCCAAACTTGAGATTGCACTCAAAGAGTGTTATGAAAGTGATTATTGGCTTGAACTTATGGTTGAAACCGAGTATATAAGCGAGGGAAAGTACAAGAAACTAAGTCATGATTGTGGCGAATTGCGCCACTTGCTGATAACGTCTTGCAAAACGGCGAAATTGAACAAATAGAAATGTTCCGAAATCCGAGCAGTGTGAGGATATCATCGAGCGTTGCACGATATCATCACAAAGTGATATCACCGCCGCAGGCGATATCATTGCGCGAAGCGCAGCATTTTCCCACTTTTATTAAAAAAGCATATTAATAGATTCATCGTGACGGGCGGGCGCAGGTATGCTCGCGCACATCTGCACACATATGCGCGTCACGCGCTCGCAACGCACGTTATTATACAAAATATGCATTTTATATATTATATAACGCATAAAATTCTCAAAATATGCAAAAACATTGCATAAGTATGTATAAATATCCAAAATTACATTGCGCAAGAAAACCGACATAATCGCATTTATGTATGGACATCATACATTTGATGTGGATAAAATCATTCGTTTTGTAGGGAAAAATGTGGAAACCTAAAGAAAATCTTAATTTTGGTGTTGACATTTATGCATTGTCGATTTATAATTCATGTATAAACGAATCGCATGTGTGCGTGTATGTACATGTACGTGCGCGCATATAATGTGTCGCTGTGAACGGCAGGGTAGTTGCTTGTATGCGGCTTACGCCTAGATGTTTCGACTTCGCTCAACATGACAAGGAAGAATGGATGCTACTCCGTATTGTCATTCTGAACGTAGTGAAGAATCTAGCCGACAGGCGAAACAAGCTCTTGCAAAAATCGTTGTAACGATTGAAAACAGCGAGCGTAAGCGAGCCAGCAAGCAGATAATTTGACGAAGTTGTGGCAGGAG
>ERZ780207.277-NODE-277-length-62054-cov-7.754141_pt1 | contig 62054 bp, 41 predicted proteins | sample MGYA00510977_ERZ780207 | MGnify/ENA primary metagenome ERZ780207 (study PRJEB29588, sample SAMEA2151383) | human gut metagenome | biome: human gut; feature: human-associated habitat; material: faeces | place: Denmark | collected 2008/2010 ...
AAACAACATCTACAAAGAGTGAACTATTGGCGTTCATCTTTGTCTGTTATCAAATCTTTCAGGTCAACTTGAAGAATTTCAGCAATTTGCTGTAAGGTTTCCAAATTAGGCTGGATTCTGTTACAAGCATACGCATTGACCATGCTAAAACTTTTATCCAGTTTTTTTGCTAACCACGTTTGTGAAATGCCCTTCTCCGATAAAACAACCTTTATTCTATTTAATTTCATTTTTAGATGCAATTATATTATGCAAATGTAGTGAATTATACTTGATATTTTATATATTTGTTATTGAATTAATTCAGGAACAACGATATGGTAGAAAATAAACAATTAAACATAAAAGCCATTCTGGACACTGATCTGGAAAAATTACTAAAAGAAACTAAGCAGTACAATGCTTTTGTGGATGGTGAGTTACAATGTGCATATTGCGGAACAACAATCACTATTGATAATTTAAGTATAATTATTCCAATAATAAAAGAAGGACACACAACTTTAAATTTTTGTTGTGACAATGCTGTTTGTTTAGCTAAATTTAGAAAGGACTATGAATGATATTGAACAGTTTGTAAATAAATTTGGATTGACTCCATTCTGGTCTGTTGTTATCATTTTGCTTATTGTTTGCATATGGCAATATGATAAAGTTAGAGTTATTGTGACAGATATATATTGTATTGTTGCAAAAACTATCGGTTGGTTCAAACGAGAAGCAACAAAAAGAAAACTCGAAGAAATATGTAATAAAGGTCTTACTTCAATTTCACAGGAAATATCTGAATTGAATCTGCCAAATTTAAAAATAAATTGGATTGCAAAAGGCTCGCAAGATATAACCTTGAAGGATAAAGAGGTTATTGTGTTTTTGAAATTCAACACAGATAACACACAAAATATAATAAACACAACATCGGCATATGTAAAAAAAACACTTTTGCCAATACCTAAAACATATATGTCTCCTCAGGTACGAGATGCTATTGACTATACTGTTATCAGAAAATGTCTGTTAGAAATACCCGAATACCGCCTTGCTGTAAACGATTTTATTAAAAATAGCCAAGATATTTGTATTGAGAATCAAGCTATAATTGATAAAGTATGTAATATAGATGATGCTGGCTTGATGTCAAGAATACTATTTCGTGAGTACTTTGAATGGGGAAATCGAATTGCCGGACGAAATATAGATAATAAGTACCAAAAGGAAGCGTCTGATTTTTTAGATTTCTTATATGACATCACGGCTCGCGGATATGATGATAATACAAGACTTCAGTACATTTCTGAGAACATAAAAGTTGGAGTTTTGTTAGTCGCAAAATTGGATACCTTTTCTGCACAAGGCGAAACGCCTTACGTAAGACGTATAAAAGAAGGATTTGCTAAAGGTATTAGAACCTTTTATCTTTTAGCCAGAAATGAAAAATTAGACATCGTTGAAGATGTATATGGCAAGCTTATACAGACCGGAAATTATAATCTATTAAATGGCCCTAAAGCATATAAAGATGCTCAAGGTCGTGAAAATATTTGCTATTGCATTGAAATTAACAGTGAGGGAAATATGGCTCAAACGTTTAATCGTCTTTCTGATGCAATGGAGAAAAACACCACACTTGAAGCTGTAGTTCATTCTATATATGCGGATAAAATACTGTGTCAAATTAACGATGTAAAAATTATTATTCCTCATAATAAAATAACAGACGTACCAGATTTGAAGTTATACTATTATTTTCAGGTAGGTATGTCAATTGAATTTATTCCAGAAGAATATGACAAACATGGAAATGTGTTAGGTAGTTTGCTTCAGACAAATAGTAATCCACAAAGAATGATGGATAATAAATTCTGTGTAGGAAACGAAGTCGAGGCCATTGTTGAGCAAGCACTTGACGATTGTCTATTTTTAAGAATAAAAGATTCTGATATTAAGGGTGTTGCTTTAAGAAAAGATATAACTTACAGTCATTATATATTTTTACACCAGCACTTCCCAGTAGGAAGTGAATATTTATTTAGGATTATTGAAATAGATTACATTTCTAATAGATTACACCTTCAATTAGCGAATTTATGTGACCCGTGGGAAAATTTAAAATATTCAGAAGGGCAAAAACTTATTTGTACAGTATACCAAAAAAAGGAAAACTGTGTAATTACTGAGATAGAAGAGGGAGTAAAGGCTATTCTTCCTTTTACTGAAATAACTTGGTTCACTCCTGAATCATCTCAAATTAAAAAATTAAAAAATAATGTAACATTTGAATGTCGGATAAAAAGTATCAATCAAGACCGCCGATTAGTTATATTAACAATGAAATCGGCAGAATCTCCATATTTAAATTATTATAAAAGAATAGAAGAGAATGAATATATTGTTGATGCAAAAGTTATTGCCTCTGATGCAAAGGGTTTAGTTTGCCTTGCGGATGAAAAATATCGTATTTTTATTCCGCAAAGTGAAACTCATATTGGAGCAAACAAATATAAGTGTAAGATTAAAGATCAAATTAAGGTATATATTAAAGATATCAGTAATGACAAACGATCCTTTATAGGCTCTCTAAAACCATTCATAAAACACCCTATGCAGTGGTTTGCTGATAACTACGCACCGGGGATTGCTCTATCCAATTTGACAATAAATACGATTAATGAAAAAAGTGTGCTATTTAATATTCTTCGAAATAATAAACTGTATTGTTTAGGACTATTACCTATTGGGGAGATTACCAACTTGTGTCATATAGAGTCAATAGAGCAGATATATAAAGATGGAATAAAATTTCCACTTATAATCACAGAAATTGATATGGAACGCTGTATTGTAAAACTTAGCTTGAAAAAGTTATTAGCAAATAATAAAGATAAGGTTAAATCGCTCGATTATTATACAAGGTATTCTGCACATATCATAGGAAAACGTGATAATGATTCCATTATAATTGTCGACAAAATATGGATAGAGGGTATTTTGATTGAATCAAAGAATTCTAAAATTGGTGACAAAGTGTCTGTGAGGGCAATTTCTTTGGGGGAAATTCCTGAATTTAGTGGGGATTAAAAATAGATGTGAGTAAAACAGTTTGTTTGTCCACCCTTTCCTCCCATCGCCTCAGACTGTCTCAGACGGTGCGGTTTGTTTGCGCAAATTTCATTGATTACTGCGTAATATATTGATAATCAATACAGATAAACTTCTTCAACGAAGAAGAGTATTAAGCCTGTTTTGGAGGCAAATGCCTCAAAATATGCCTCTTAAAAACTTTCTAATGCGACCTTAGGGTCGCATTTTTCGTATATAAAAGTACTCTACGATCACGAACACTGGCTGACACTGCAGGACGTGGATCTTTCTTTTTTCCTTAACGATTTTCTTAAAAGAAATATATACTTTTGTATCAAAAGGGACAAGTATGAGAAATATACTATATATTATTATATTAGCAGTGGCGTTATGTGCTTGTAACAATTCCACACAAAAAGAGAGGATTTTGGATACGGCAGAATCAATGGCCGTTGAGCATCCCGATTCTGCCCAAACAATACTGGAAACATTATATCCATATTCAAAATTGACCCAGCAACAAAGAGCACGATGCGGAATATTGCTTGCTACGGCAAAACTTCAACAAAGCAAAGCCTTTGCCTCCGATAGCCTATTGGACAACGGTGTATCATATTTCAAGCAGAATTGTGACAGCATAGAGCTATTCAAGGCCTATCAGCTCAAAGCCTATCAGTCTATGTGGCGTGGACAACGGGATTCAATGTCCTATTATTTGCAGCAATCAATCAACATGATAGGTGAGGGAAATAAAACCCAGCTATATTCTTTGAATATGGAACTGGCAGATATTTATTGTGAACCGTCTGCTGAAAAAGATTACAATAAGGCAATAGTATATGCAAGGAAAGCATTAACTTATGCGGAGACAGAACAACAAAAGGCCTATGCCCTGCACCAAATTGGGGCCTGCTATGGCTTCATCAATGAAAATGACTCCGCATTGGTTTATATCGCCCGTGCCATTGATTTTTCACAACAAAATAAAGAAGAATCCAATTACACAACCTATGTGCTGAATTATGCAAATACGCCGGGCGTAAATTACGAGAAGGCCAAAAACTATTTAATGGAACTACCCGAAAACAGTTTGGGCAGGTTGATTACTTTAGGTTTTCTCAATCTAAACAACAGGCATACAGGCATTGCAAAATATTTTTGTGACAAGGCTGATTCGTTATATGGCAGCGCTCCCGATAAGTATTCAATCAATACATATAACAGCCTCAGAATACTCAATGCATGTGTAAAATATACTTTGAATGAAGAAGTTTCTGCAAGTGATGGGATTACAAGGAACGATTCAATTTCACAAGTCATTTCAAGAAAAGAAGCTCTGAATAGGGAGATTTCAAGCAACAACTTACTGTTGCAGAAACACATTCATGAATCTCAACTAAGAACCCAAAGAAAGATTGTCATCATATTGTCAATCGTATTCTTCGGTATAATATTGTTCTTCCTGTACGACAGGAATAACAAGAAACGATATATAAAAATAAGAAAAGAACTGGACCAGATTCGTGTCAATCAAATAGAATTACAATCTATTGATTCCGAGAATGACCAGAATTCTGAATTGACCAAGATCTGGAAAAAAAGAGCTGATATTTGCAGAGACAATTTCATTCGGAATGGATGGATGAAGAAACTTCAAATATTGGAAGGGAATGACAAGCATTCCAATGGTTCTTTTCTTCCGCCTGCAGAAAGGGACAAACTCAGGAAACAGTTATTTGAAGAATTCACAGACATGATAATAGATATAAAAGCGGCAGGCAATGGAGTCAATCTGGATGATCTGACACTATGTCTGTTTTGTCTTCTGAAAATAAATAATTCAACGATTTCCAGGTGCATGGGGGCTTCGGAAAATGCTATCAGAACCCGAAAAAGCAGACTTAAAGAAAAGCTTGACCCTCAGATGTATCAATTCATATTCGGTAGATAACAAATTGATATACACCATAATATACAACGTTGAAACAAATGTGAAACACTGAAATGCACATTGCAACAAATCTGCAATGCATGGTTCTAATGCCCCTATAACTAAAATCATACTTTTGCATTGAGCACTTAAAATGCAAGTAAGTATGAGAAGAAATCTTTTATTCATTTTCGTTTTAATGATTGTGCCATTTACAGTCAAGGCGCAAATCAAAGGTGTGGTATGTGACGAGAATCAAAAACCCGTAGAGTTTGCAAATGTTATTTTGATGGGTGCTGATTCCGTATATATCGCGGGAACAGTAACAGACGCAAGTGGTAAATTTGATTTTTTAACCGATTATGCAAAAGCAAAGTTTCTACAAATTTCCTCTCTCGGATACAAGACAATTATAAAAACGCTGGATGAGAAAAACGATATTGGAACACTCGTACTTGTTTCAGACAATATCCTGCTGGACGAAGTTACGGTAACGGCACGACCTTCTCAACATTTGACAAAAGGTGGCATAATCACAACTGTAAATGGGTCTGTTTTGAGCCTGCTGGGGAATGCAATGGATGTTATTGAACAACTTCCAGGCGTTATGCGTGAAGATGACAAATTTACTGTTTATGGCAAAGGGACACCAATAATATATGTTAATGGGAGAAAACTGACGGACAACAGCGAATTATATAGAATGTCATCAAAAGATATTGCAAGTGTGGAGGTAATCAGTAATCCCGGTGCAAAATATGGTGCAGAAGTAAGATCGGTGTTATTGGTTCGTACAATCAAGAAACAAGGAGACGGATTAAGCGGCTCAATACAAGGTGTCGTCCGAGCTGCTCACTCCTGGTCTAATTCGGACAACCTTTCACTCAATTTCAGGAAGAATAATCTTGACATATTCGGGGACTTTGCTTTTGACCATTCAAGACGATATCAGCAGCAGAAAAATGTCACCATGATAAATACCGGGCATAATCTGTATGATCTGAATTCTGACATTATCATATTGCCTGTCAGCACAACTTATAATGCCAATTTGGGTCTCAACTGGCAAATTAACCCCAAGAATGTATTGGGAGCAAAATATGAATTTCGAGGTACACCTTACGATCATTCAGACTGGACCACAAATGAAACAATCGAATTAAATGGTATCCTTGATGATAAAATAGATTACTATACATACTGGAAAAGAAAGAATATGCCGACAAACATATTGAATATGTATTATATAGGCGAATATGGAGATTGGACTCTTACTGTAAATAACGACTATTATTCAAGCCGCAATAAAGCTGAACAGGAAATAGATGAAATCAGTTTATCGGAAGGAGAATCGACAATAAGCAGCCTGAATCACATCAACAGTTCAATGTTTGCCTCCAAATCCGTCCTGGAATACGACTTTGGCAAAAATAAACTTGAAACCGGTTATGAGTACACCTATACAAACAGAACTGACCGATATGATAACTATAATGATTTTTTGCCGGATGCAGATGACAATATCAAGGAACATAATATTGCAGGTTTCATAAGTGCCACTTTCCCCATAGGAGTCTATGAACTTTCAGGGGGATTAAGGTATGAGCATACTATATCCGATTACTATGAGAATGGGCTCTTAATATCAGAGCAAAGCCGAAAATATGATCGTTTGTTTCCCAATATAGACTTTACGTTCCCTGTTAAAAAAGCTAAGTTTACTCTATCATATATTGCCAAGACAAAACGGCCGCTGTATAGTCAATTGAGCAGCAATATACAATATGACGACCGCTTCACCTATGAGACAGGAAATCCTCTATTGAACCCGGAAATGAATCACGATGTTTCTTTGACTGGTATTTACAAATGGGTTTTCTTTTCAGCAAGCTATCAATATGTAAAAGATGCTATAGTCGGGATTGTTGAAGCATATAAGGAGGGAGAACCGGTAAATCTGATGACTTATATGAATTATGATCATATCTCAGAATATACAGCGATGGTATCTCTATCCCCTAAAATATCAATCTGGTCACCTCGTCTCCAATTTAATCTGATGGGACAAAACCTTAAAATACCATTTATGGGGACAGAACTGCGAATGAACAATCCATTGTTGTTTATCAATTTCTACAACAGCATATCTGTCGGAAAAGGTTTCACCATTACAGGTGATATGCTATATCATACATCGGGAGATATGGATGTGGTTACACTAAAACCGTCATGGCAAATAAATCTGGGTATAACCAAGACAATTGGTAACTGGTTTTTCCAGCTCAGTGCAACAGATATATTCAAAACAGCCCGTAATTCAATGATAACCTATGGAACTCAAATGAAACTTGACAAATGGAACTATAGTGATTCACAGGCTGTTCGGCTTACCATACGGTATGCATTTAACCCTACGACGAGCAAATATAAAGGAAGGGGTGCCGGTCAAAGTGAAAAGAATCGTTTATAAGATTCAGATCAAGAGAATTACTTTACTAAAAAGGGAGAACCTGACGGAAATACACCGAAAGATTCTCAGTTGCGCATACGCCTTGACCAGACGCACAATGATTTCCTGCGCTACGAACAGCTGTATGGGCAGAAGGCTGTTACACGCCAGCAATATGACAATGCGAAGGCTGATTACGATGCCACGAAGGCCAAATACGACATGTTGGTACGCAGCAAGCGAAGCACCGCACTGATGAAAGACGAGCAGACGCGACGTCTCGAACAGAACCAGACAAACATCGACGTTGCGCGTGCGGAACAACATTTGGCCGAGCTCAATCTCTCATATACGGTTATCGTGGCGCCGTGCGATGGCGTGACATCGCGCAGGTCGATTCAGGAGGGGCAGTTCATCCAGCCCGGGCAGACGCTGCTGTCGCTTGTCGAGGATAACAATGTGTGGGTTCTGGCCAATTACAAGGAGACGCAGACGGCCAATATCCGCGAGGGCATGCCGGTAAGCATCAAGGTGGATGCGGTCCCGGGGGTTGTATATTACGGCGAAGTGGAAGTCGAACGCCACGGGCGCGCAGTATTCGATCATCCCGCAGGACAACTCGGTCGGCAACTTCGTGAAGGTCGAGCAGCGTATACCCGTGAAGATCGTCTTCACCGACCGGAACAGCAAGAAAGATATCGGACTCCTGCGCTCGGGGATGAACGTGGAGTGTGAGGTTAACTATTGACAGGAATATGCACACCGAACATTCTGATGAGGTCGCCACGGCCCGACGCATTTTGGTCTGGAAGGATTTCGTCCCGGAATTCCTGCGTTTCCCGCTCATGCTGCTGATTATCGTCATATACATGCTGTCCGGGGGCGTATATATGTCGGCGGTTACGGAGATATCGGGCAGTATCTCGTGGATAAAGGAGGATATATTGATGGCCGGTTACGCGTCGATGACAGGCCTTACAATAGCTTTCCCGCTACTGTTCCGTATTCTTTTCCGGTTCCCGACACGCAGCATCCTGTTGGTCTCGGCCGTGGTATTCATCGTCTGCGACTACGTGTGCATGGTTTGCCAATACCTGCCGCTGGTGGTGCTCATGTCATTCATAAGCGGATTTTTCAGGATACTCAGCACGTTCGTCTGCTGGAGCAACCTGCAGCTGCGCATTACACCCAACCGTGATTTCGCAGTCTTCTTCCCGTTTCTGTTCACGGTTATTCTCGGCAGCGTGCAGCTGACCGACATAGTGACCGGATACAGCATTTCGGCCTTCGACTGGAGGGCGATGCACCGTCTCACGATCGGGGCATTCATCGTCGTATTCGCGCTGGTATACTTCTGCATGAGGCGCGGATACCGACAGGCTCCCTACATCCCGTTCAAGGGGATCGACTATCTCGGAGGTATCCTGTGGAGCCTGTGGCTGCTATGCATCATCTTCATCTGTGTCTACGGCGAGCACTACGACTGGCTCGACGGTGAGCCGATACGTACGGCAATCGTCTTTGCCGTAATACTGCTGGCCATGTGTCTCGAGCGCGCCGCGTCGATACGCCACCCCTACATCAGTCTTAAGACATTCTCCCAGCGCAACATGATCCCGATATTTGTCCTGTTCGGATGTATGTCGTTGATGTCGACTATGGTATCGTCCGTGCAGAATGTCTATACGAACGCACTCCTCGGGTTCGATGCCCGCCATAATGCCGATCTGTGCTGGGGTGTCGTGGCCGGAATAACCGTCGGAGCCGGATTCTTCTTCGTGGCACTCAAAAGATGGAAATGGCGGATCAAGAACATTGTCCTTGCGGGATTCGTTTCGTTTCTTCTCTATCAGATACAACTCTATTTCCTGATAGATGCCTCGACCGAGAAATACATGCTCTACCTGCCGATGGTTTTCAAGGGCGCGGGTGTCAGCATAGTCTATACGTCATTGACCTATGCGCTGGCCGGTTGCGTGACGTTCGCATATTATTTCGAAGCCATGTGCGTCATAGGATTTATCCGGACGAGTTTCGGCGGGCCGTTGAACTCGGCCATCATTACCCGACTGCTCAACCACATCAAGCAGGCGGCGACGGCCGATCTGGGCAGTTTTGTCGATTCGATGCATCCGATGGCCGACTCGTTCTCTGCCGTATACGGCGAGTTCCAGCGGCAGATGCTCATGGTGAGCCTCAAGGAGATATACGGTTATGCAGCCATCGCGGCCGGGTTGATGCTGTTGGCTATCATGGCGTCGGATTATCGGCATTATGTCGGTTCCCACATCAACCGCATGCTGAAACTTACGCAAGTATGGCGGAACGTCCGCAGCCGTTCATGATTTTGTGCCACGGATTATACCGTAAATATTATGGTATGACTTTACAATGGACAGCTGCGGCCTACCCATCACCCATAACCCATCACTCTTCTACGGCAGCCTCATGCGGTGCGGTTTGTTTGCGCAAAATTCATGGATTGCCACATAATATATTGATAGTCAGCATAGACAATTTTTTTCAATGAGGAGAGGTAATGATATCCTTAGGATGGGTTAAACAATTAAACATCAGCGCGATAAACAATATGATTTGTTTACCGCGCTGGTTGTTTTATATCTATTTTCAGGACAGAGTCCTTGAAGACCTCATGGGTTTGTCATTGCACATACGATTCTTTTTCCATGTAATACAAACCTTCGCCTCTATCACCATATTCCAGATCCTCCAGTTCCACTTTGAAGATATGGTATGGTAATGATGTTGTGCATTTAGGCATATCCACGGTCAATAGATAGGCATTGCCATATTCATCAGCTGAATAGTACTCTTTGATCTCCTGTTTCATCAGCACGGTGACCTCCTCTCCATCTATCCATACTGTAACTTTCAGCTTATCCGGATGCGGCGCGGTGAATATTCCTTTTGCGCTTCCCGTGACAGTTGATTGTTTAATACCGCTCAAATCTTCTCCGTGCGCTCCCATATACCCCTGTTCTGTAATTTTCTGATAACGGGTCAGGCTCATCGGCCGAACAAAGATCTGGTACGTCGGCATACCTCCGGGAATATAGAAAGCGCGCAATCCGTATACCTCCATACGGTGATAACGTATATTGATTGTCGTGTCACGGTCGGCAATGAAATCCCATGCCCAGAATTCCAGACGCTGATCCTCATTTGATACTCCGCTGCTTGTATGTGGATAAACATCAAGATCTACGGCAGCCATACTTTGATACTTGCCTTTTGGAATGCGGGCCGTATAGTGTCCTTGATTATCTGTTAATACTTCTACCGAGCTGTTGAATGATGGATTCTGCCACATTACCGTACAACCGGATATTGGGGCGCCGTTAAAATCAGTTACCTGTCCTCTGATTATCACGCTGTCCTGGGGTGTTTGTGCCAAAAGTTTACCAGAGAAAAGCAGGAATGCGATAATAAGTAGCCTGCAATTCATTTTGTTCATTTTGTTCATTTTGTTCATTGGATGCACCGTGCAAATATAGCTAAAATTCCTTACGTTTATGACAGCTGTTTTATTTTGTCTGTTTACCGTCTGTTCCTGCCTGCCGACTAAGATTGCCTTGCGAGTATGGGCCGGTTGGCAAAATTTCATTTATTGGCAGCCGGCAAATCGTGTATGTATGAATTAAACATGCGGCTGCCAGTCCGATATCTGCGGCATGGGAAAAATCGTCCAATATTTATGGATACGGTCAAAGGATCTGCGGCGGTCGGCATGGAAGTTTTACGTTGAAAATAAATTTTCGCAGAGCGGCAGGATGGAAATTATCGACATCAAAATTACGCCCCGTGTGGTATAATTCGCGTAATGCAATATATTATTGGTGATATCCGTTATTTTGGCAACCAAATCGGCCGCGAAAAGTTTTTGACAATTTCACAAAAGCCGTATATTTGCAAGCCCAAATGGAACAATGATGAAGGGCCGGTATGCTGTAAAAAAATAAAGTTTGTCAAATAGGGATTATGTTTAGAAGTACGTTTTACAGAGCCATATTGGGTATGTTTGCCTGCATCTCGTGTGTCGCACTCACCGGATGTTACAATTCCGATGAGCGGACGGATACCGATGGAGGCGGCTTTCTGTGGTTGAGTCTGTCAAAGGTCGAGACGCGTGCCTCGATGGGAGCCGACGGCACCGGCTCATTCACGGAGGGCGACCGTGTGGGGCTGTATATCGACAATGGTACGACTACACAGTACCGCGAGTTGGTATACGAAGGCGGGGAATGGCTTCCGCGCCTGCGCAGGCAGGAGTTCGGTATGGGAAGGCTTACATTGTCGGCGCACTACCCTGTCGTTGCCGGTGCTTCGGACGCTGCGCCTGAGGGGTACGGGTTTGATGTTGCGCAGGATCAAAGCGGTGCCGGGTATGCCGAGTCAGATCTGTTGACGGCACAAGCGGTAATCGACGAGGGCCGTTATATGGGACAATTAACCTTCGGCCATGCGATGCATCGTCTGCGTATCGAGTTGTCGGGAGATGCCGCGTCGGCCGAGGTGGCCGTCAGAAGCCGTGTCAACGGAGTCGTGAACCTGCTGACCGGAGAGGCTGAAGTTTCGGATGGAGAGTTCGGGTGGATCGTTCCTTCGCAAAATAATGACGGCAGCCTCGAAGCCGTGATTTACCCGCAGGAGGCGGCACCCTACCGCGACGGTGACGGTGTGTTGCTGCGTGTGACGGCCGGCGGCAAGGAGTATGATTTCAAGGCACCGCAGACACTCGGTGACGGCAGCCCTTTGGAGAGATTCGAGGCCGGCAAGCAGATTACGATACGGCTTTCGTTGAAAGAGGCCGTTGTGTCGGAGTGGGCCAACCGCAAGGTTTGGGTATATGGTATAACTCCGGCTCCTGACGATGCGTGGATACAGTTGCATCCCGACCTCTATTCGACTTATCACTTGCCGTGGAAAAAGGAGTACGGCTGGTTTGATTGCAACAAGGTGAATCCGACGGATGCTGCGGGAGGTGTCCCCGATGGGAGCATGTGCTGGGCTGCCGTAGGTTCGAACCTTTTGCATTGGTGGTTAAAGCACAACATGAAATATGTCGAGATGTATGGCGACAAGTATAAGGGTCCCGATTACAGCTATCCGCTGCCGAAGGCTCAGGAGAGCGATATATTTCAATGTTTCGTCGATTCGTTCCTCGACGAGGGCGGTTATGGCGATGCAGGAATCAACTGGTTCATTCACGGCGACATCCCGTCGACGCCGGCACGCAGATACCCTTATAACGACGGCGGGTATTTCAAGAATGTATTCCCCGCGGGAGTACGTCTCGGAAAGAGTATACGCGGTATGAGCAAGGAGCGTTTCAACGATACGATAAAGGATGCCTTGGCAAACAGAAAGGCTATCGGCGTATCGATAGGAGTAGTCTCATCATCGGGCCATATTGAGACGATCTGGGGTGCCGAGTTCGACGAGAACGGGGACATTTCATACATATACATGTCCGACAACAATGACCGTGATCTGTTCGAATCTGACGGCATAGGCTGCGGCCGATATCGGATTGTCTATGGCACTTATCCCGAAGGCGGCACCTATACGGGATATCTGACGGGATATATCGGCTCGACAAAGCCTGTGAACATTGCCGGCCTGACCATAATCGAATTGGGTGAGGAGTATTGGAAGAGATATTTCGGACTTTGACTCGACAAGACAATAAATATCAATTATAACGAATAACAACAATCAATAACCAACAGTAGTATGAGAATAGCATTTATGCGTCTATTGCTGCAGCTCTGCTGATGTTTGCGAGCGGCTGCCACAAGGAGAAGGACAATGTTGTCGCTGGCGCCGACAAGAAAATAACCCTGCGCCCTACGATTGCCACACAGACCGAGGCGCGCATGCAGACGCGTGCGCCGCAGCTTAACGGTATCGGCAGCGGGAACTTCTCGGACGGGGATACGTTTACGCTCTACGCCACTTCGGCTTCGGGCCAGACTACGTCGCTGAGCTATACGGTAGGTGAAGGGAAACTCTATTGGAAGGACGTGATGTTCGCCGAGCAGGACAAGAGTGTGGATTTTGCTGCGTGCTATCCCGAGTGCGAGGTCGTGGGAGGCAAATTTACGTTCGATCTCGAGACGGCATCCGATACCGATCTTCTGTGGGCGCACACCAAGGGTGTAGCCGTATGGACCGAGGCGCCCGTGGAACTTACGTTCGAGCACGTGATGCACTCTCTGGTCTTCAACTTCTCGACCAACTCGGATGAGATTGCGCTGGATCAGATCAAGACCGAGTGTACGGCCAAATCCACGTGTGAGGTTGATCTTGCAAACGGTGCTATAGACAACTCGTCATCGCGTAAGGCGACATTCTCGCAGACGGGTGCGAAGGCCGTATTCCGTATCGTGCCCCAGCACAGCTCTGATGTTGCGATAAAGATCTCGGCGGGAGAGTCGGAGAAGACATTCAATCTTTCGGATGTTGTTTCGGAGCATGACAACCTTGAAGGAGGCAAGATCCTTACGGTGAACCTCACGGTCAAGGATGGCAAGATCACCGTGGACGGCAGCTCTATCGTCGGCTGGGGTGATCAGGGCAGTGTCGATGACGAGATCATTCTTTAGTTCCTCAATTTAGGCATTGCTACACAAACTGAAGATGCGGCCTTCGGGCCGCATCTTTTCGTTTATATCTTGCCGACGGTTAGACAGCGGCATGGATATATTTGTTCCTATTTCAAGACTGCCGCGATTTTGGTTTCGGCATCTCGTATCATATCCAGCGTTCCGCTGCCGTCGCTGACGTATTTTATGACCATACGTGCATACTCTATCGCTTCACGCCGCTGCGGGGTGTCTGGCATTGCCTCGGCCTGCTCTACGGTGCGCAGCAGAGTGCCCAGATCCTCCAATTCGGCCAGATTGCCCTGGCGCATGGTGTTGATGGCGGCATTCAGATCGGCCGCAACCTTATCGACCTCCGTTTGCGAGTAACGTCTGCCGAGGTTGCCGTATGCCGCCTCGGCACGGGCATATTGCTCAGCAAGGCGTGAATATCCATGCGGTGCCCATGGAGCGAACTCCGGAACCTTCACCTCAAGCGCCTGCCATGTCTGCTCAGCCTTGATGCGGGCAGCAGCTATCTGCATCAACTCCTTCAACGTCGATTTGTCGACCTGCGACGCTGCGTCGAGTGCCGCTGCAGCCTGTCGTACAAGATAGGCCTGACGGTCGATCTCAACCTGCGATTGCGGTGTGGCCGCTACCCTTTCGGCCTCTGTGATAGTCTGCCGCATACGCTGCAGGCTCTCGTCCGTATAGATGTCGGGCGATATGGCCTCGGCTTCGGCCAAAGCTTCGGTCAGAGGTGTCGCGTCCGTAACCGTAGCCTCAAGCGCCCCGACGGCTGTGTCTATCGCCTTGACGCAGTTGTCGGCCTGTTCTTTCGTTATGACCTGTTGCGTAAGGAGATTGCGGCTTTGCCCGATCAGCCCTGCAAGTGCGGCATACGACGCTTCGGTGTAGTGCTCCGAGGGATATGCCTCGGCAGCTTGTATGGCAATCCGTATCGTTTGCTTGTATTCGGCACTCGGGTCGCCCTGAATGTCGAGACGTAGATAATGTGTCGTATTATGGTCGGTATAGTAGTCCGGCAGGAACTCCTTCCCATGGAAACGCAGCGCATAAACATTGGCTTCGTACCCCTTGCCCTCTCTGGCTCCGAGAGGCTCGATATCGCTCAGGTCGGATGCCATGCTCACGGATGCGTCGTCCCAGCTCTCCATATCTGTTGCCGTCATCACCAGAGGCCCGTACATCAACGCTCCGACCCACATGGGTGTAAAGGGTGTCTTGGTCTCATTCTTTGCCGTGGCGGCGGTCTCCATCTTGTCGGGTCCGAAATCTATGTGCGGCGTGAAGGGCATCGTAATCTCCACGATATCGCTCTTCTTCCATTTGCGCGCGGGGATTGTCACGTATGAACTCGGACGATAGTCGTCCGCTACCGATACGCCGTTGAGTTTGATGTCGAACCCTTCCGTGGCCCAATATGGTACGCGCAGTTTCATGGCAAAGCGTGCCGAGCCGCGTGTGATGCGTATGGTCGAATGCTCGGCCGGCCATTGGCACTCTTGGCTTATCGTCACATGTTTCTGATCCCAACGTGCTTCGGTAGGCATGTAAAGGGCGACCCAAAGCGTCGAGTCAGATACGAAATATGTCGCTTCCTGATACTTTACGTGGTTCTCGGAACCCGTGCCGCCGCAGCAGGTCGACTGCGGAGTCTCGTTACCCCAAGGTTTTGAGGCGTTCAGGCCTACGGCATATTGGTAGGTGGTCATGTAGTGTGTCGGATGGAGCGACCCGACGATCTGGTTGTAGAGTACACGTTCGTAGTAATCCATATACCGTGCATCGTCGGGTGCGTAGCAGTTCAGATCCTTTGTCAGCTTGGCAAGATTATATGCACAGCAGGTCTCGTTTAGCGTCGGCGACGGGTAGAGGTTGCCCTCGCTGTCCGAGGTGACGTTGGTGGCCATGCTCAGGATCTGCGAATATGGCTGGCGGAACATCTCGCCGTTGCCCACGCCGCCCATGGCATAGCGGTAACGCCCCTGAATCATATTCCAGAAATTCTCCGAGAGGTTGTAATAGTACGGGTCGGCATTGGTGCGGTAGGTACGCAACGCCCCGACGATCATCGGGATGTGCTGGTTGGCGTGGCGCGTACGTATGGCATCGACGTTCACGGCCAGAGGATCGTAGAAGGCGGGGCTGTCGAAACTGTTGGCCGCCTCGATAAGTCGCGCCTTATCCTCTTCGTCGTCGACCATCTCGGCCAGACGTGCCAGCGACTCGCTCATGCCGCCGACCTCGCCCGCGATATACATGTTCCACATCTCGTAACGGTTGCCAGGGCGTGCACGCCGCTGCTCCTGTGTGCCTCCGGTCTCGACATAGGTGCGGTAGTGCATGCGGTTCCACACCCAAAGACCCATATCCTTGGCTATGAGCAGCGCCTTGTCGGCGATTCGGTTGTCGTCGACGTATGTCGCGATATCGATAAGTCCCGCCAGCTGCTTGTGTATCGAATAATAGGGCGCCCACACCCAGCTGTTGTTGTTATACGCGCGGTACATCTCGATCAGGGCGGCGTGTTGTGCCGGTATGGCGTTCAGATATCCGTATCCGTACTTGCTATATTGAGTCTTGTAACGGTCGAAGTCCTCCCACGTTCCCTGCATGTGCCGCAGCTCCTCTTCGGGTGCAAAGTCCCGTGCCTCCCAGTAGCGGCCCAGAGAGTCGCACCATACAAACGTCCGCTCCTGACACTCGCGCAGCTCGTCGACCATACGCGCGATGTTGCGGCGCAGCGCTTCGCGCTTGTCTCGATCCTCGCAGCAGGCGTATGCAAAGGCCATGGCCGACATGTAGTGTCCCGAGCCGTGTCCCTTGAGTTTCGTTGTGGGCGAATCCCATCCGTCCGATACGGTGTAGCCGTCGGTCGGCAGGCCGTATGTGTCGCGGTAGTTATAGAGTTGCTGCGTCACGTCGAGCGACAGCAGGTGATCTATGGCAAGCTCCCGGTTGGACGTGAGGCGGTTGTCCCCCGTCACCTTGACTTTGTTCAGAGGCAGGGGCTGAGCCGAAGGTTCGGGTGAGGGCGTACCATAGGCTCCATCCACGACCGTCACCTCGGCATATACGGGATAGCCGTCAGGGGTGGTGTTGTCGCCAAGAATAAAGCCCTTGACCGTATATGTCGATCCGACGGGATTTATCGATATGTCGGCCTGCTCGCGTTCGGCCGCCTCGGACGAATTGCGCCACCGTACCTGCCGCAACTCACGGCTGCCGTCCGAATACTCGACCATCAGTTGATACGGCAGCCGCGGCGCCGTACCTGCGGGCGCATTTACAGTGACGCTGTCTACACGTACGATGGTGCGATACCCCACTTTTCCCGGGGCGTCTGCCATATCGCCGTGCTGAGGCATGGCACGTAGCGTTTGTGCGGACATAAGCATCGACAACATGATTGTGACGGCGGCAAATGCCTTCATGGTGGTTGCAGCCAAAGAGGCCGGATACGGATTGCGCTTAATGGTCAGTATATGCATGAATACAGTTTGATATTTATTGTTAAATGTCAGATTGAAAATGCGATAAGACAAATTTATGAATTTTTTGTGACTGAAAAAACATCTTTCGGGGCATATTTGTACACTGACGAGGTTTTTATACGTATTTCAGAACAATTCTTATAATAAATGTCTGCTGCATTTCCCGAGTGGAGCCATGGTGTCGTAATAACATATTCCGAGTGTCGTAGCTATTGGTCTAAAGGTTCGATTTTGGACTTTATATACAATATTTAGATCCTTAATCCGGTATCTTTGTATGTGAAAATACAAGCATACAAAGATTATGAGCGAACAAGATATCACGAATCTCTCACTTGATACGCTGCTTGAAAATTTCGAACTGCGGAAAGAAGATTTTCGTTACGAGGGCTGTCTCATCACATCGAAGATAAGCCTTGACAGGGATGTGTGTCGCAAACTTTTTCGAGTGCCGATACGACTGAATGCCTCGCTGATAATTCTCTGTTCCAAGGGTTCGATATCGCTGACCTCGAACCAGACTCATTATACGCTGCGCGAGCATGCCATGTTTCTGAATCGTCCGACGGCCGTCATACAGGGTGAGGCGGATGAGGATGCCGAGATATATGTGGCCATGTGGCCCGACACATTCATGCAGCAGATAAACGTCGATCTGAAGTTGATGACCGGATTGCTGCTCAAGGTAGACAAGAACCAGCTGCTCTATCTCGACGACAAGGAGTGGGACGACATCATGCGGTCGATTCATGACATCTGTGCCGAGACATATCTGAGCGACATATTCACGGGCGAGATCATACGTTCCGAGTTGCGTCTTCTAATCTACCGTATATGTCGCGTCATAGACCACTATACTGACATCAGCGAGATGACCCCGAAACTCATTCCGCACGATCGCCATGAGCGTTATTTCGAGCGTTTCATGCAGGTTGTCTCACGCCACTACATGCAGGAGCGGTCAGTCGGGTTCTATGCCGACGAGTTGAACCTCACGCCCAAATATCTGACGACGGTCATACGCAAGGCGAGCGGCCGCACGGCTACCGACTGGATAAACAGTTTCGTCATACTCGAGGCGAAGAACCTGCTGAAATATTCGACGCTGAGCATTCAGGAGATAGCCTACAAGCTCAATTTCCCGAACCAGTCCTTTTTCGGCAAGTATTTCAAGAACCACACGGGACAAACGCCATCGGCATACCGTATGAACGACTGATCGTATCTATATTTGCAACCGACATACACTATTTGTCCTATTGGGACTGTTATATACGACGGCGGCAGGTACTCGTTGGAATACCTGCCGCTGTCGTTTCTATTTATTCCCTGCCGTTTAGTGGATGATTTTCTCGAGCGAGTCGAGCGACTTGCGAATAACCGCGTCGGGAACGTTGCAATCTGTCAGATTGTGCTCGAAATACTGCTCATAGGCGTACAGGTCTATAAGACCGTGTCCCGAGAGGTTGAAGAGTATGGTCTTGGGCGTACCCTCCTCCTTTGCCTTCAGAGCCTCGCGCACGGCCACGGCAACGGCATGCGTCGATTCGGGTGCGGGAATGATACCCTCGCTCTTGGCAAACATCATACCTGCCGAGAAGGTCTCCAACTGCGGTACCGACTGCGCTTCGATAAGACCATCCTTGTACAGCTGGCTTACGATCGAGCCGGCGCCGTGATAACGCAATCCGCCGGCGTGTATGTCGGCAGGCTGGAAGTTGTGCCCCAACGTGTACATTGGCATCAGCGGCGTCATACCGGCCGTGTCGCCATAGTCGTATTGGAACTCGCCGCGCGTAAGTTTCGGACACGATGCAGGCTCGACAGCAATGATACGCGTCTTTTTGCCCTCGCACAGATTGCGGCGCAGGAACGGGAAGCCTATGCCGGCGAAGTTTGAGCCGCCGCCGAAACATCCGATAACGATGTCGGGCTCGTCACCCGCAATGGCCATCTGCCGCAAAGCCTCCTCGCCGATGACGGTCTGGTGCATGAGTACATGGTTCATGACGCTGCCCAGACAGTAACGCGTCGTCTCGCCATGCTCCAGCGCTACCTCCACTGCCTCCGATATGGCTATGCCCAAGTTGCCCGAACACTCCGGATCACGTGCCAGAATCTCGCGTCCGGCCTTTGTCGTATTGCTGGGCGAAGGTATCACGTCGGCACCCCACGCATTCATCAACAACTTGCGATAGGGCTTCTGGTAGTAGCTTACCTTGACCATGTAGACGCGCAGGTCGATATTGAAATACTGGCATGCCAGAGCCATGGCACTGCCCCACTGTCCGCCTCCGGTCTCCGTCGAGAGGTATTTTATACCCTGCTTGGCATTGTAGTATGCCTGCGGGATTGCGGTGTTGGGCTTGTGTGAACCGGCCGGTGACGTACCCTCGTTCTTGAAGTAGATCTTTGCAGGCGTGTCGAGCATCCGCTCGAGGTTATAGGCACGGACGACGGGCGTCGGACGCCATATCTTATAGAGATCCTGTACTTGGTCGGGTATCTCGATGTAACGTTCGGTCGACATCTCCTGCTTTACGAGCTCCTCGCCGAATATGCGGCACATGGCTTCGGCCGTTACCGGTTTCTTGGTCTGCGGGTCGAGGGCCGGCAGCGGTTTGTTGGGCATGTCGGCCACGATATTGTACCATGCCGTCGGCATCTCGTTTTCGGATAGTAGAATCTTCTTTGTCTTCATATATGAATTGAGTAAGGTTAATGTTGTCGGCCGTGTTACGAAAAAAGCCATTGTTCAATGAAACAATGGCTTTTTTTCGGTTCCGCAAGTCGCATACTCTCTGAACGTCATTGTTTCATATTCCCAATGAGCGCCACCACCAGAAGTTATGCGAATTACGATACATTATCACTATGCTTTACGATGCAAATATAATAAAATTTCTTAAATATATGCATCGGTAATGCATTTTTCCTGCATTTTTATTTATATGCAAATTTGAGACCCTGCAGTTTGTTCCAGTCGCCGCGGGTGAAGTCGGGCACTGCAACAGGCATACTGTTGTGCTTGGCCGAGGTTGCCGACAGCTCGCCGATGCACGACCACTCGGCAGCGTCGTATACATCCTGATCGAGCGGCAGGCCGTTCTGCAGGCAGTATACCAGACGATAGTCCATCACGAAGTCCATACCGCCGTGACCGCCGACCTGCTTGGCCTTCTCCTCGATCTCGCGGTGGATGGGGTGCTTGTAAGCCTCCATAAGGGCGGCACGCACGTCGTCCGAAACGAAGCTGTGAGGATCGATCTGTGCACCCTCGGGCAGGATGTCGGCGCTGATCTGTCCCGGCATGAAGGTGAAGCCCTCGATAGGATACTTGTTGGCGAAGCCCTTGGTTCCGGTCAGCTGATAGAGTCGGTTGTAGGGACGCGGCGTGTAGACGTTGTGCTGGATCTCGATGGTCTGACCCTGCTCGGTCTTTACCAGAGTTACGGTATGGTCGCCGTTTGCAAACTCCGTAGAACCCATCTTCTCCTTAGCCTTGGCAAGTCCGTTCACCGACTTTGAATCCATACATACGAGGTAGTTGAGCTTGTTGCCGCGGTGTATGTTCAGAGCTTGGCAGCAGGGGCCGAAGCCGTGCGTAGCATATACATCGCCGCGGTGCTTCTGGTTGAAATCCAGACGCCAGTTGTTGTGATACGAATCCCAGAAATCGGCCAGATTGTGTATATATGCACCCTCGGCATGTACGATCTCGCCGAAGAGACCCTGCTGGGCCATATTGAGGCTCGTAAGCTCGAAGAAGTCATAGACGCAGTTCTCGAGCATCATGCAGTGGCGGCGCGTACGCTCCGAGGTGTCGACCAGCTGCCAGCACTCGGCCACGCTCATGGCGGCGGGAACCTCGACAGCCACGTGCTTGCCGTGCTCCATGGCATATACTGCGATGGGCACATGGTTCACCCAGTCGGTCGCAATATATATAAGGTCTATATCGTCGCGCTCGCAAAGCTGCTTGTATGCCTCATCGCCTACATAGCTCTCGGCCTTGGGGAAGCCTGCACCCTCGAGTATTCGCTGACACTTGTCGACATTCGACTGCTCAAGGTCGCAAAGACCCTTGATCTCGACGCCGTCCATATGCGTGAAACGCTCCACGGCACCCGGGCCGCGCATGCCGAGGCCGATGAAGCCGACACGTACGACCGGTATGGGGTCGGCTGCAAATCCGAGCATCGACTCCTGACCGGCGGCGCGTGCCGGTTCGTCGAAGACGATCATGCCGTCCTTGAAAGAATAGTTTTCTCCCTCTATGGGGGTGGATGCACCACAGCATCCCGTCAGTATGGCACCCGCCAGAAGTGCGCATCCGACAAACAAATGTTTGATTTTCATGATTTGTAAAGTTTATTTGGTTTAGTCCGCTTGTTCGTTTTCGTTGTTGCCGCCATCGGCAAATTCGTGTTTGCAGTAGTTGTATCCGTAATAGTCGAATAGCTGCGTGAGGTGGCTCATACGCTGCATGAACGACGCATAGTCCTTGCGGTCGTAACTCCATCCCACCTCGGCTATGGCGCTCAGACGCGGCAGAGCCATATATTGCGCATACGGGTAGTTGTCGATATATTCTGTCCACAGGTTGCCCTGTACGCCGAGAATGTATTTGCGCTGCTCGTCGTTAAGCTGGTTGTACGGATCGAGCGCGTATGAGGTCTCCAGCGGCAGATAACCGCCTATGGCCAGAGGCTCGTTGTCAACGTCGCGCGTCTGATAGTAATCAAGGTAGCAGTTCGAGTTGGGTGACATGATGACATGGTTGCCCAGACGTGCGGCCTCGATGCCGTAACCCGGGCCGCGCCATGCCATTACAGTTGCGCTCTTGGTCACACCGCCCTCGAGGATCTCGTCCCAGCCTATGATCTTGCGGCCGTGGTCGTTGACAAACTTCTCGATTCGCTTGGTGACGTATGCCTGAAGTTCGGCCTCATTCTTCAAGCCCTCCTCGCGTATGCGTTTCTGGCATGCGGGGCACTTCTTCCAGAAGGTCTTGGGGCACTCGTCGCCGCCGATGTGGATATATTCCGAGGGGAATAGCTCCATCACTTCCGTCAGCACATCCTCCCAGAATGTGAACGACGACTCCTTGCCGGGGCATATTACGCGCTCGTCGACACCCCACCACGTGGCCACCTCGTACTGTTCGCCCGTGCATCCGAGGTCGGGATATGCAGCCAGAGCCGCTACCGAGTGGCCCGGGATCTCGATCTCGGGAATCACCGTGATGAACCGCTCGGTGGCGTATTTAACCACATCGCGCACTTCGTCCTGAGTGAAGAATCCGCCGTAGGGCTTGCCATCCTGTCCCTTGTTGCGGCCCGTGGGAGACGATTTGCGTATGCTTCCCACCTCCGTCAGCCGCGGATACTTCTTTATTTCGATACGCCAACCCTGATCCTCGGTAAGATGCCAGTGGAACTTGTTGATCTTGTGCATGGCCAGAATGTCGAGCATATCCTTGACCTCGTCGACAGTGAAGATGTGGCGCCCCATGTCGAACATAAAGCCCCGATATGCGAAATAGGGTTTGTCGCTTATCTGGCAGGCGGGGATCTCGACACGTGCGCCCTGCTCGGTGAATGCGGCCACGGGCAGCATCTGACGCAGGGTCTGGAATGCGTAGAAGACGCCGGCGGGCTCTTTGGCTGCGATCTCTATACCCGAAGCATCGACATTCAAGCGATACTCTTCATCGGCAAGAGACTCGTCCTGTATAACGTTTATGGCATGTTTTAGAGGATTTACGGCATTGATAATCTCGGCTTCACGGCCGAAAACGTCGTTCGTGACGCCGCTCCAGAAGTTCGCGGCCCAAGCCATGCGCTCGTCGCCGAATGTCAGTACAACGGGGGTTGACGCCTTCAGAGTGAATGTCCCGTCCACGGCGGTTACTGCGGCCGGTTGAGGAACAATGTCGATAGTCTGTTCTGCAGGAATACTCTTTCCGCAAGATGCGTTCATGAACACGGCCACCGAGATGAGTCCCAGAGAAAAAATGTTTAGAATTTTATTCATAGGGTAATGGTTAGGGTTATATCATTCAAAGATAGGGCTTTTTAGCCTCCTGTCCAAATTTTGCGAACAAATTTTATCGTTTTATCTATTATTGTGATGTTTTCTCAAATTTTGAAGCCAAAAAGTAACAATCCTACACGTAAAACTGTCGGCTGCTTTCGATGTCGAAGGCAAGATGCGGTATATCGAATGACGACAGAAATGATTATTATTTGATTTTTTGGAATAAAAATGATATATTTGTAACAGTTTCGCATTTGAAACGCAATTCAAAATACGAAACCCAACCATGCTGACCGACAAAAACCGATACAACATACCCATTCTTGCCAAGGGCATGGCGCTTTTGGAGGAGATATCGCGCAATCCTCAGGGGTTGACACTGACTGAATTGACTTCGATACTCAACGCTCCGAAGACGTCGCTATACCGTATTCTGTGCTCGCTGGCCGAGCTCGGATACCTGCGTCGTGACGACCGTACGGCCCGTTTCTCGATGACGCACAAGATCTTCGACATGGCCATTTCGTCGATCGGAAGCCCCTCGCTGCTCGAATATGCGTATGACTCCATGCGGCGATTGCGTGACACGCTTCTCGAGACGGTTGTCATAGGCACGCTTACCGAGAATCAGGTCGTAATACTCGACCAGATAATCGGCCTGCACCACTTCTGCTTCACCGTCAAGCCCGGCATGAATGTCGAGCTTCATGCTTCGGCCCCGGGCAAGGCCATTGCGGCATATATGGAGGCGGATGAACTGCGCCTGTTGCTGGACAAGATCAGATATACGCGCCACAACGAGAATACGATCTCGTGCGAAGCGGATTTCCTTGCCGCGCTGGACGAGGTGCGGCATACGGGATATGCGCTGGATCGCGGCGAGGAGATTGCCGGTGTCAGATGCATCGGCGCACCCATATTCAACCGCTACGGGAAGTCTGTGGCTGCGGTGTGGATAACGGGCCCGGAGGGACGTATCGGCGACGATGTGATCCCCTCGCACGGCGAGGCCATAAAACGCTGCGCCGATGAGATATCGCACAAACTCGGATATATGAATTGACTTTAGAGATACCATGTCATGAAAAGGTTCCTGCTCTTCATACCCTTGATTGTCACGGCTGCCGCATTCGTATGTACGGCCATGCGCACGTCGGGCTCGCGTCCGATGTATACGACCGATGTCGCCGTCACCGACGACGGGCGTATCCTGTTTACAAACAAGGGATCATGTGACGTTACCGTATATGATGGTGATGGCGGGCTGCTTGAACGCATTGCGTTCGATGTGCCTCCGACGGGTATTGCCGTGAATGAAAAGTGGGCATACGTTACGAGCAGCGACGGCGAGGGATATCTGTCGAAACTGTCGCTTGACGACTACTCCGTTGCGTACATAGTCCCGACAGCCATGGGCGCCTGCTCGCCCGTGGTGAGTGCAGATGGCAATACGGTGTACGTATGCAACAGATATAAAGGAACATTAAGTGCAGTATCTGCCGCAACAGGTGAAGTAAAAGCTTCGATTGCAATGTTGCGTGAGCCGTGCGCGGCAGCACTGTCTCCCGACGGGCATTATCTCTACGTTGCCAACTTCCTTCCGACACAGCGTGCCGACGCCGATTACGTGGCAGCCTCGGTGTCGGTTGTCGACTGCAATAAATTCAAGAAGATAAAAGACATAGGCCTCACCAATGGAAGCAATGCCTTGCATGGGATCGTATGCTCGCCCGACGGCCGATATGTATTTGTATCGCACAATCTCGGACGCTACGAAATACCTACATCACAGCTTCAGCAGGGATGGATGAACACAAACGCTGTCAGCGTAATAGACGCTTCGACGCAGACGCTTTTCGGATCTGTCGTAATGGATGAGCCTGACCGCGGCGCGGGAGGCATCTGGGATGTAGCATGCGACGGCGGTTATCTGGTTACGTCGCAGTCGGGAACGCACGATGTAAGCATCGTGGATTATAAGTCGCTTATTGCCAAGCTGGAGAATTATGCAGCGCCCGACGAGTTGGATTACGACATGTATTTCATTCAGGACATACGTCATAGGAAGCCTATCGATGGCAACGGTCCGCGGGCTATATGCCTCAAGGACGGAAAACTGTATGTCCCGACCTACTTCTCGGATACGCTCAACGTAATTGACGTGGAACAAGATCTTACACAGGTCGTGGCATGTAATCCGGACCGTATGGAGACTGCCGTGGATATTGGCGAGCGGGCATTCAATGATGCGGGCTTATGTTATCAGAACTGGCAGTCATGCAACGGGTGCCACCCAAACGAAGGGCGCATGGACGGCATGAACTGGGATTTGATGAATGACGGCATAGGCAATCCGAAGAACTGCAAGAGCCTGCTGCTCAGCCACCGCACGCCCAAATGTATGATATCGGGCATACGCGACTCGGCCGGTATAGCCGTGCGCGCAGGATACAAATACATACAGTTCTGCGATATTCCAGAGGAGGTGGCCCGCTGCGTGGACGAATATCTCACGTCGCTCGAGCCGTTGCCGAGCCCGTACCTTGTAGACGGTCACCTTTCGGCCAAGGCCGAGCATGGAAAGAAACTTTACGAACGTTTCGGTTGCGCCAACTGCCACTCGGGCCCCTACTACACCGACATGAAGATGCACCGCATAGGCGACGACATAGAGTTTGAAGACGGATGGGATACGCCGACGCTTGTCGAAGTGTGGCGAACGGCGCCATATCTTTTCGACGGTCGCGCCGCGACGATGGAGGAGGTTTTTTATGTCTACCGCCACGGCATCGACGGCAAGATTACGCGCAAGGAGGCCGAGGCTTTGGCCGAATATGTCAATTCGCTATGATACATGCTTATGCATGACTTTATATAAACCATTGCAACCACCTGAAAACACCATACCGCGATGAAACCTAAATCTACGTTGCTTCTTCCGTGCCTGCTGTTTGTCACGGCGGCATGGGGGCAGATTACACCCGAAAAGGCCGAGCGCATGAGACTCGATGCCGAGATGGAGTATCTGAATATCGAATCGGTCAAGGCCGCCTATGACGATTTCTGTGCCGATCCCGACTACGATGCCGCCCGCTACGGCGCCAAGCTGCGTGAGCTGGAGAGCCTTTTTACCGATATCAGGCCACAGGATGACGATGCCATAGAGCGTATCGTAGCGCTCAAACGGGAGATCCTGCTGTCGAATCCGCTGCTTGACGATGCCAAAGTGCTGGTCGGCCGTTACCGTTTGGGAGACTACGCCCGCGAAGCGTGGGCGCCCTCTCTCGGTACGCAGGCCAACAACTGGTCGAACCAGTCGTCGGCGGCACGCAGCGGCTTCGATGCCGAGATTGCCGAGCTGTCGAACCTGCGCGGCGACGTGGATGTGCGTACTGTATACAAGCCCGCGAACAGTACGTCGGTGACGGATCTTCTGCTGAACTGGGACGGCGAACGCATCCTCTTCACCGCAGCCGACGAGAACAATCGCTGGAGTGTATATGAAGTGCGTCGTGACGGCACGGGGCTGCATAAGGCCATCGAGGTCGACGAGCCCGATCTGGAGTTCTTTGACGGTGCCTACATGCCGAGCGGCCGCATCATCGCCATGAGCAACATCGGATATCAGGGTGTGCCGTGCGTGAACGGAACGGATCAGGTCGGCAACATGATTGCCTATGAGCCCTCGACGGGAGAGCTGCGCCGCATGACTTTCGATCAGGATGCCAACTGGCACCCGAGAGTGATGAACAACGGGCGTCTGATGTATGTGCGATGGGAATATACCGACCTTACGCACTACTACTCGCGTTTCGTCATGCATGCCAACCCCGACGGTACCGAGGCCAAGGCTCTATACGGCAGCGGTGGATGGTTCCCCAACAGCATATTCGACGTTCAGCCCCTGCCCGGCGGCAACAATACTTTCATCGGTATCATATCGGGACACCACGGTATCGCCCGCTCGGGCCGTCTCATACTCTTCAACCCGGCACTCGGACGAAAGGAGACACGCGGCATGGTTCAGGAGCTGCCGTTCAGCAAACGAGAGATAGTGCCCGTCATTAAGGATGAACTTGTAAACGGCGTATGGCCGCAGTTTATCAAGCCCTACCCCGTGAATGACAAATATTTTCTTGTCACGGCCAAGCTGACGCCCAAATCGCTGTGGGGAATATATCTCGTGGACGTGTACGACAACATGACACTCGTAGCCGAGTTCGAGGGCGAGGGACTTATCAACCCCATCATCGTGGCCAAGCGCCCCGTACCTCCCGTAATACCCGACCGCATAAAGCCGGGAGACAAGGAGGCTACGGTATTCATTCAGGACATATACGAAGGTGAGGGCCTGCCGGGAGTACCTGTCGGCACGGTGAAGAAACTGCGCGTATTCGCATACGAATACACCTATGTAAATTCCGAGTCTGATCACATAGCCCAAGGCATTCAGAGCGGTTGGGACATAAAACGCAATCTGGGCGAGGTGGATGTCGAGCCCGACGGCTCGGCCATATTCAAGATTCCGGCCAATACACCCGTATCGTTCCAGCCCCTTGACGAGGAAGGCCGCGCCATACAGTGGATGCGCAGCTGGGTTACGGGAATGCCGGGCGAGGTGGTATCGTGCGTGGGATGTCACGAGGATCAGAACTCGGTGCCCATGCCCAAACGTGTGGCCGCATCCACGAAGGAGCCGTCACGGTTGCAGACACCCGAGGGCGGCGTACGTCCATTCACGTTCGATCTGGAGGTGCAGCCGATCCTTGACCGCCATTGCGTAGCGTGCCATAACTCGGACGGCGCGGAGCCCGATTTTACGGGCGGCATCAAGGTTGCGGATGCTCCGAGCCGCCGCGCCGAGTCGGGACGCCTCGACCTCTCGCAGAGCTATCTCAATCTGCACCCCTACGTAAACCGTCAGGGCCCCGAGGCCGACATATATGTCATGAAGCCCTACGAATACCACGCCTCGACGAGCGAGTTGGTGCGCATACTCAAGGGCGGACACCACGGTGTAGAGTTGGATGACGACGAGTGGCGCACGATATACAACTGGATCGATTTCAATGCTCCATGTCACGGGCAGTTTGTCTATAACAGCGTCAGCTACTGCCCCACCAATCAGTACGACCGCCGTATCGAGTTGGCAAACAAATATGCCGACGGCGCGGGTGTAGACTGGAAGCGCGAGATCGCCGACTATGCCGAATATCTGAAGACACATCCGAAGGCTCCGGCGGAGCGGCAGCGCATGGCAAAGCCCGAGTACAAGGATGTCGCATGCCGCAACTTCCCGTTCGATGCTGCGACGGCCGAGGCTCTGGCTGCTAAATACGGCGACGCGCGCCGCGTCGTGGAGATTGCGCCCAACGTCAAGATGACCTTCGTAAGGATCCCTGCCGGCGAGTTCGTCATGGGCAACAACCGCCGCGGCAAGGGTAACGTCCCCGAGGCGAAGGTTAAGATACAGCGTCCATTCTGGATGTCGGAGACGGAGGTGACAAACGAACAGTACAATGTCTTCTTCCCCGAACATGACAGCCGTTATACGGCGCAGTTCTGGAAAGACCACGTCGGCCCGGGATACCCGGCAAACCGCCCGTCGCAGCCCGTCACGCGCATAAGCTGGAATCAGGCGACGGAGTTCTGCCGCATGATGAGCGAACAGTGCGGTATTAAGGCCGCCCTGCCGACGGAAGCGCAATGGGAGTGGGCATGCCGCGCCGGCAGTGACGGCGATTTCTGGTACGGGGACCTGAACAGCAACTTTGCCGGAAAGGAGAACCTTGCCGACCGTTCGCTGCGCCGTATGGCGGTGTCTGGTATCGACCCCCAGCCCGTCCCCGAAAACAGCTGGGTTTACAAATACTACACCTTCATGCCGCGTGAGGACAGCGTCGACGACGGCACGATGACCATAGCCGACGTTGCGCAATATGAGCCCAACGCATGGGGCCTCTACGACATGCACGGCAACGTATGCGAGTTCACGCGCTCGTCATACGCACCCTATCCCTACAAGGGCGAGCCTGCGGAGCGTGACGAGAAGGTTGTGCGCGGCGGCGCTTGGAACAGCCGCCCGAAGAACGCCACGGCATACATCCGTAATTCATACTACGCATGGCAGCCCGCCAACAACGTCGGGTTCCGTGTAATCATAGAAGATTGACGAACGGAATAAACACAATTGAACAATAAAGGCGGCACCCGTTGCAGGATGCCGCCTTTATTATGTGGATTTTGTACTGTATTACGATATGTCGTCCGCGTCGGAGGGCTGCGTCTGCGAGGTGTGGGGCACCGAGACAAAAAGGTCGCGGTCGGCTGGCCACTCGCTTACCTTCGACATGGCGGTATTCACCATGCGGCCTATGGAATTGGTGAACGAAGCGCCGCGATAGTGGCTCGTGTTGGTAAGGAATACATAAGCCGTATTGCCTTTGTTCTCGATATAGGCACATGTGCCCGACATTGTGCCCGTACGTATGAGCGAACCAGTCTTGCTGTTGTAGCGCGCCCAGCCGAGGGCATAGTCTCCCTTGCGTGCGATGCGTTTCATCTCCGAGACGCTCTGCGGCGAAAGTATGTCGGGGACACCCTCCTTGCCGTCGATCGAAGCTACCAGACGCAGCAGCTCCACGGCCGAACATACCCATGCACCGGCACCCTGAAGACCTGTGATATTGTTGCCGCCGTATTGGCGCGGCTTCATCTTGCCCGAGCCGTCGAACGACTCTATCTCGTCGTTGGGATCGCTGCCGTAATACTTCACCTCGTGCGGGAAGCGCTCGTCGTAATAGTTGCGGGCTATGTGCATGTCGTAGCATCCGGCAGGCCACAGCACATGCCGCTGGATATATTCTTCGTAGCTTACGCCCGACACCTTCTCTATCACGCGCGACAGAACGAGATATCCGATATTGGAGTATTGGGGTGCACCGCCGGGCTTGTCGCGCAGTTTCTGCCGCAGCTGGAATGCTATGAGTTCATCGGCCGAGGGCGTATGGTCCATCTCCTCCCATCGCATGATGTCGGTGGTGCGGAACATCGGGTCGCCCAGACGACGGCTGAAGCCCGCCGTGTGGTTCAACAGCTGGCGGACGGTTATCTGCTCGGCGCGCTTGTCCTTTATATCCGAGAACTGCGGATCGTTAAGTATGCCTTCGGGACCGAAAACCTTGGAGTTGAGTGTAAGCAGACCCTCGTCGCACATCTTCATTATGCCGACGGCGGTGATGAGCTTCGACGCCGAGGCTATGCGGTATATATCCCCCACCTCGGCCGGAATATTACGCTCTTCGTCGGCCCAGCCAAACCCTTTGCAGTAGACCAGATGTTCGTTTTTCATTACCGCGAGCGAGGCGCCGCGGATGGAGTTCCGGGCCATCCAGTTGCGTATGTACTGCTCCATCTTCTCCGTAGAACGTAAATCCGAAAGCGCATTGTACAACGAATCGTTCAGGCGATAACTATTATCTTCGATTTCGGGTTTCAGCGGTGCGTCGCCACCGCGACGGAACATGGTGAATATGACGCCGCATAATACGACGACAAGCAATATAGATAAGTATTTTTTCATGAATCCAGATTTCGAACTATCCTATGGCAAAAATACAAATTATCCGTCATAATTCAAATGCCGCCTCCGCAAGACGGCGCGGCCGGACGATTATTCGGTTGATTTTTCATACTTTTGTACGTAGAAATCACACCTTCCGATGAGAATCCCGTTATCTATCGCCCTGCTGCTGTGCATGAGCCTGAACGTCGCGGCCGCATCCGATGCCGACACCTTGAGTGTCGCGTCTCCGACTTCATCCTCAGTCGAAGAACAGCACCGGCCGCGGCTGCAGCTGTACGGATTTGTCCGCAACTACATGTGCTACGACTCACGCCGCTGCTACTCGACTCTCGGCGAGATGTTCAACATCATGCCCATGGATGAGGCGTTGAACGGGGATGGTACGGAGGACCTCAATGCGGTGCATGAATTTACGTTCGTGTCGTTCACCTCGCGCGTGGGGCTCGACATCGCGGGCCCGCGGATATGGAATGCCGCCTCGTCGGCAAAGATCGAGGCCGACTTCTGCGGTTTCGGCGCCAACAACACCATGCTGCGCATACGTCAGGCCTATGTCCGTCTCGAGTGGCAACGCGTAAGTGTCACGTGCGGCCAGACATGGCATCCCATGTCGATACTCGTCATGCCCTCGGTTTCGGGGCTGGCCACAGGAGCGCCTTTTGCCCCCTTCAACCGCTCGCCGCAGCTCAATGTCGAGGCCGGTCTCGGCGGCCAATGGCTCCTGACGGCTGCCGCCATCTATCAATTTCCCAATGCCTCGACGGGCCCCGACGGCATAACCTACCACTATTCCCGCTGGAGCGGTTACCCCGAACTATATGTCGGCATAAGGCGTGTCGGCCGCCATCTCAAGGCTGGCGTCGGTGCCGATCTGCTGAGCATAATGCCGCGACGTTATTCGATGATTCAGCGCGAAGTGACCGAAAGCGACGGCACGGTTTCGATGCAGGAGGTGGCCGTACGTGCCGACGACCACGTAACGGGCATCTCGGCCGAGGCATTCGCCGACTACCGCTACGGGAAGTTCAACATCAAAGGTAAGGTGATTTATGGTGAAAATACGGCGCATCTGACCATGGTGAGCGGCTTCGGCGCCACGGCATACGATCCGACAACGGGATCATACGACTACGCCCCGATACGTTCCGTGACTACGTGGATCAATGCTACATACGGCACACGCCTGCGTGTGGGCATCATGGGCGGCCTGATGCAGAACCTCGGCGCGGCACGCGACTTCATCTCGACGGATGACTTCTGGATGCGCGGCGCAAAGAATGTAGACTATATCTACCGCATAAGCCCATCGTTGACCTATACGGTTAAGAATCTGACCCTCTCGCTCGAAACCGATTACACGGTGGCGGGTTATGGCGACGTCGCGATCAACGGGCGCAGCCACGCCCAGCGCAATGTTGGCAACCTGCGGGTCTGCACGATGGTCAAATACTCGTTCTGACTTTAAGTCCAATAAAACAGAAAAGCCTGCGATCGCGTCGCAGGCTTTTGAATCATTGCTCCATGGCGTATCAGCGTTCGTAACCCCACTGTCGTATGGCGTCACCCCAATTTTGCTCGACGATACGGATCGTGTGCTGGTCGAATTCGTAGCGTTTCTTGCGGAAGCCCTTTATACTGTCCAGATGCCGTCGTACGTCTGCACGCACCCTGTCGAAATCGCCAAGCGATACGGTGCGGTATATCTGCTCGGTGAGCTCCAGCGGCGAGGCCTCGTAATCCTCGAATCGCACCTCCGCAAGATGTCCTTGCGGGATGAGTCGCTTGTCGCGTTCGTAGCAGCGATATAATGCCCGATAGTTCTCTATGATCTGCGCCTCGAGCTCCGCCTCCGAGATCTTCTGCAGGCCGACGGATGCGATGGTCTTGCGGAAGAAGTTGCGCGTCGACTCGAATACGACATACGGATTGCGAACGATATAGATGAACCGTGCGTCGGGATACATCTCAAGCAACATCCTTACTCGTGCCGTATGCGGCGGATTCTTGCCCAGATAGCGTCTGCGGCCCGACGTATGCAGCGCTATGCGGATCATCTTGTCGAGCTGGTGCTTGAACTCTTCGCGTTCGTCCTCTGCGGCCGCCTCGAAGGTGAGATATTTGTCGCGGTATTCGGCCATGTGGCGCGGAAACATCCAGAAATGGTAGTGCGAGCATGCGGTCATGTTGCTCAGGGCGAACTCCTCCTCCTGCGGAAGGTTGACGCCGAGTTCCATCGAATCGGTCGGGCGCTCCGAGGGCATGACGATTGACATGCAACGTTTGAAGAAGGGCCGTCCCCACAGCATCAGGTGCGGGAATACGGTCTGATACGTAGAGCAGCAGCCGAAACTGTCGTCGCACGAGAAGACGTTGTGCATGAATGTGGTGCCGCTGCGCCAATGCCCGAGTATGAATACCGGAGGCTGCATCGACATCTCATCCTTCATGACCTCGTAACGTCGTTCGTTGATGCCGTAGAATGGGTCGAGCATACGGCGTACGCTGCGCGTGACGGCGAACTTGCGGCGGTACTCGGCATCTATGACCTTACCACGGGTGGCACGCTCGAAGGTTTTGCGGTCGGCCCCGACAAGGGTGTTGACAGGCAGGTTGTCGAAGTTGAAAAGGCCCATGACGAAACGCTATTTATCTGTACATACTACATCCACACCCTGCTCGCGCAAGAAGCGGCATGCACGCTCGACTGCATCATAATGCTCGGTGCCGATACCCAGCTGCGAGAGATTCACCGTAAGCGTACGCGGAAGGTCATGACGGCTTTCGGCCGTCTCGTCCGGGCCGACGATCATACCCACGGCCGAGGTGAAATTCGATATCGGGTCGATAAGTATGAAGGCTCCCGTTGCACGGTTGTCGGAATATGCATCATATATCAGCGGGCTTGTAGTCGAGATGTCGACAAGGCCGATCTCGTTTAGCGACAGGGCCTCCGCGGCGCTGCGCTCCATCGTGTTGACATTGACCTTGTACTCCACGCGACGCACATGCGCGCGGGTGGTGTTAGTCGTCTGTTTGAGGAAGAACGACTTGCCGCGATCCATCGCCTCGACATCCATCCACACCATCATCGCCTTGAAGTTGTGACCCACGTTGGGCTCATCGCCCGCCTTCACCAGCATCTCGCCGCGTGAGAGGTCGATCTCGTCCTCCAGCACGATCGTTACCGACTGCGGCGCGAATGCCTTTTCCAGATCACCGTCATAGGTCACGATACGCTTTATGCGTGAGCTCTTGCCCGAAGGCAGCGCCTTGACTTCGTCGCCGCGCGATACCACGCCCGAGGCGACCTTGCCGCCGTAACCGCGGAAGTCGGCATCGGGACGTATTACGTACTGCACGGGGAAACGGAAGTCGGTCATGTTTATGTCCTGATCGATCGAAACGGTCTCGAGGAACTCCAGCAGCGCGGGGCCGTGATACCACGGTGTGCGGTCGCTGTGTTTGACGACATTGTCGCCGTCGAGTGCCGAGAGGGGTATGCACTGCAGATCTGATATGCCGAGCGACTCGACAAAGTGTCTGTACTCCGAGGCTATGGCCTCGAAGCGCTCGCGGTCGAAATCGACAAGATCCATCTTGTTTACGGCCAGAACCACGTGACGTATGCCCAGCAGCGACACAAGGAATGTATGGCGCCGCGTCTGTACAACTACACCCTGACGCGCATCGACGAGGATTATGGCCAGATTGGCCGTCGATCCTCCGGTGATCATGTTGCGCGTATACTGCTCGTGTCCGGGGGTGTCGGCTATGATGAACTTGCGGCGGTTTGTCGAGAAATAACGGTACGCCACGTCAATCGTAATACCCTGCTCGCGCTCGGCCTTCAGGCCGTCGCACAGCAGTGCATAGTCGATATGGTCGCCCGCATTGCCGCAGCGTTTGCTGTCGCGTTCGAGTGCCTGCAGCTGATCCTCATAAAGGCGTTTGCTGTCGAACAGCAGACGCCCGATGAGCGTCGATTTGCCGTCGTCGACCGAGCCCGCCGTAAGCAGGCGCAGCAGATCCTTGCGTTCGTCCTGCGCCAGAAATTCTTCTATATTGGATGCCATCTCTCTTTTCGTTTAATTGGTCACACGTTAAAAATAACCTTCGCGTTTCTTCTGTTCCATGCTGCCATCCTGATCGAAGTCTATGACACGCGTGGTGCGCTCGCTCTTTGTCGTGGTCATCATCTCCTCGACAATCTTCTCGATGGTGTCGGCCTCGCTCTCGATGGCCCCCGTCAGCGGGTAGCATCCCAAGGTGCGGAACCGCACCTTGCGCATACGCGCCGTGCGCCGCAACTCCTCGGGCATGCGGTCATCGTCGACCATAATCAGGTTGCCGTTGTACTCTGCCACGGGGCGCTCCTTGGCAAAATATAGCGGCACGATGGGTATCTTCTCCAGACGTATGTATTGCCACACGTCGAGCTCCGTCCAGTTGCTCAACGGGAATACGCGGATGCTCTCCCCGTCGTTTATGCGGGTATTGTATATGTCCCACAGCTCGGGACGCTGGTTCTTGGGATCCCACTGCTGGTACTCGTTGCGGAACGAGAAGACACGCTCCTTGGCTCGGCTCTTCTCCTCGTCGCGGCGCGCACCGCCGAAGGCGGCATCGAACCCGTACTTCTTCAAGGCCATGAGCAGCGCCTGCGTCTTCATAAGGTCGGTATGCACCTTGCTGCCGTGCGTGAAGGGCCCAACGCCCTCCTCGTATGCCTTCTTGTTGTACTCGACGATGAGATTCCAGTCATGCTCGCGCGCATAACGGTCGCGGAACTCTATCATCTCGCGGAACTTCCACTTGGAGTCTATGTGCATCAGCGGGAAAGGCACCTTTCCCGGATAAAAGGCCTTCTCGGCCAGACGTACCATAACCGAAGAGTCCTTGCCTATCGAATAGAGCATCACGGGATTGCGGAACTCGGCCGCAACCTCGCGGATGATATGTATCGATTCGGCTTCGAGGGCCTTCAGATGGCTCAACTTATATTCTTCCATACTGTTACTTTTGTGATGATTCAATTCAAGTCCGCTGCCGGAACTATGCGCGGCGCCAGACGTTCCATTATTTGCCGCACGCACTCGTCGACACCGATATGCGACGTGTCGATCACGATATCGGCCGCATCTGGGGCCTCAAAGGGGGCCGAGATGCCCGTAAAATTGGCAATCTCGCCACGCCGCGCCTTGGCGTACAGGCCCTTGACATCGCGCCGTTCGCACTCCTCTATCGGTGTCGAAACATATATTTCGACAAAATCGTCGCGGCCGATAATCTCAGCGGCCATGCGGCGCAGATCACGCGTAGGCGACACGAATGCAGCCAATGTTATTACACCCGTCGAGGTGAAGAGTTTGCAAACTTCGGCTATGCGGCGGATATTCTCGCGGCGGTCGCTCTCCGAAAAGCCTAGATCGGAGTTTATGCCGCAGCGGATGTTGTCGCCGTCGAGTATGCGGCACAGATGGCCGCGCGAGGAGAGGTATCGCTCGAGGGCTATGGCTATGGTGCTCTTTCCCGAGCCTGAAAGGCCCGTGAACCACAGCGTCACGCCGCGCTGAGAGAGCAGGCGCTCCTTGGCGCTGCGCGGCTCCATACGCTCGAAGATGGGATATATCGATCTTGTTTCCATGTTCGCACTATTATGTCAAAAATCCCAGAACAAGGGTATCAGCACGATCGACAGCACGAAGGTGATGATGTTGAGCGGCAGCCCGACGCGCACGAAATCCTTGAAGCGGTAATTGCCTATACCCTGCACTATGAGGTTGGTCTGATACCCTATCGGCGACGAGAAACTTGCCGACGAGGCGATACATATCGCCACGAAGAACGGCATAGGATCGACCCCCAGTTGCTGTGCGGCCGACATGGCTATCGGGAAGGCGAAGGCCGCGGCCGCGTTGTTCGTTATAAGTTCGGTTATGATGTTCGTCGTGATGTAGAGCACAACGAGTACTGTCCATGGCGATACGCCGTTGGCAAAGTCTATCACGTGTGCGGCTATGAAATCCGCGAGTCCCGAATTCACCATCGCGCGGCTTATGGCCAGTGCGCAGGCGATCGTGATAAGTATGTCCCACGAGATGAACTTCGTGTAGCGTTTTGCGGGGAAGATGCCGAAACAGCCCATAAGCACCGTGACGACACATACCCAGAAGAACATGTCGAGCCGAATGCCGGGCCAAAGCTGTTGTACGGCAGGCAGCGAACCGAACGTTGCGCCCACGATCATCACAGTCAGCAACGCTATGGCCAGCCACTTGCGCCAGCCGCGGCTGACGGGTTCGTGGTAGCGGCCGTTGCTGAGCATCAGAAAGACGCTCGAGTCGCCCCACGTGGCGATAAACGAGCCGTCGGTCTCGAGAATCAACGTATCGCCCTCGCGGAAGATCTGCGCTTCGGGATCCGCAAGGACAACACCGCCGCGACGCATCTCGCGTATCTCGGCACCGTAGTGTTTCGAGAAATCAAATTCCGAACAGAGACGGTTGATTCCCGGGAAGCGGCTTCCGATGACTGCCTCGACGATATTAGAGTCTACCTCTTCCGTCACATCGCTTCGCACGGGACTCTCGGCCGGATCGTCGGGCAGTTTCTTTGCCGCGAAGAGTATCATGTACAATACACCGAAGAAGGCGATGAATACCCCGACCTTACCCAATTCGAACATGGTGAATCCGTCATATCCCGCATCGAGCATCATGCCGTGAACCACCAGATTGGTCGATGTGCCTATGAGTGTGCACATGCCGCCCAGAATCGCGGCATACGACAACGGTATGAGAAACTTGCGCAGCGGCAGCCCCATGGCCAGCCGCAGCCGTGCCTTGCGCGCCCACTGTTTTATAATAGGTATGAATACCACAACCACGGGCGTGTTGTTCAGAAATGCCGATACGGATGTTATAACGGGCAATATGTGCAGATAACCGTTGCGTACCGATACGCCTGATCTTTTGGGCAGCATGCGCTTGACAAGATGCCCGAGAGCGTCACTGCGACGTACGCCCTCGCTCACGAGAAAGAGTAGCGCCACGGTGATCATACCCTTGTTGGAGAAGCCTGCCAATACCTCCTTCGGCGATAAGATGCCTGCACACATGAACAGCACCACTACCGAGAACATTGCGAATCCCGGGCGCATGCGATCCGCCACCAGAAGCCACATCATGGCACAGAGTCCGGCGAAGACTATGAGTATTTCGGTATTAATTCCCATCTGTTACGTCCTTATACATACGAATACCGCACCAAATGCCCCCTATGCGCAACTACCATGGCAATTATATATTGCATCTGGTAAAAGCGCAATGCCATTCCTGAGAGCAAGGTACGTAAATCCGTTCTGCGGGGTCGTCGCCCCGCGCCGCTATTTTCCAAGTGGCAAACATGCGTACGTATGCTTGGCCCGATGAGCCGAAGCCGTACGTCGAAGCGTCATGCAAAACGCATCAATTTGCCTTTACAAATTTATCTAAATTTTGCATTCCAAAAAAACATATTCTGCTCATTCCATCGTCTATTTGTCGTATTTTTGGTGAGAAGGCATCTCAAACATGAGCCGTAGAACAAAATTAAATGGGCCTGTGAACAAAATAGTGTAACTTGCCGAAAATCGGCATTTAATCCTTTGCCGAACAATATCCGTTGGCCTGTATGGCACCACACGATGTACGTAATAACCCAAAACTCCATTTCGCATCGGCGGCTCATCTCCTTGTCGATTGCGATCTTTAACAAATCCGGCAGTGCCACGACGGCCGCTGCATATATATTCATTTTTTTTGGAAATAGTTTCCTCTTCCGTTAAAAGCTATCGAACGCGCGATATATGCCATATTTGTCTAATACATACCCCCTTCGGAATGCTTGTATCGGGCATCGAGGAATCACAGTTTTCAATTTATCTCACAAAAAAAGGTTAATGATATTTTTAAAAGGTCCCGCTCATGTTGATTTGACAGCGATTTTACAATTTTGCGGCGCTGAGTGTAGGTAGTAAACAGATCTATATATGTCTTTTTTTCCTATGCTTCATAAGAATCTGTGTTTTGGGAGAGAATTTAAAACGAATAAATCGGGCATATATATCGGCAGCAAAAATTGTGCGCAGTTTACATTTTAAACGTATATATATCTTATTATCAATACATAACGTTCTAAACTGCGCACATAACTTATCTTATCAGACTGTTGCTCCGGATGTCCGGTTTGCAACGTGCAGGCAAATTGTCGTATTGATCCGTTTGGCCTCATTTAATCAGACTTTCGGATGATGTCGAAATGTGCTTGTCGCACATACACTATTTTGAATTGATAGCACCTTGCGAGGCTTTGGGGATTAAAAAATTTCACTATTTTGATGTAGATTTATTGAAAATAATTTGAGGGGGGGGGATTTTTTAATTATATTCGCAATAGACTGCAACCCCAAATCGGTTTTCGTCTTGTTTTATTTTCACAATCTTACAATATATTTTTTTGGGAATGAAAAAATATCTGGTATTGCTGTTTGTCCTCGTGGCGTCGGGTTTCACAGGCACCGCCCACGCGCAAAAGTGGGCCGTAAAGAGCAATCTCCTCTACGACGCCACAGCGAGCATGAACCTCGGCGTGGAGTTCGGACTGGCGGAGAAGTGGACGTTCGATCTCTCGGGCAACTACAACCCGTGGACTTTCTCCGATAACAAGAAGTGGAAACATTGGTTCGTGCAGCCCGAAGTGCGTTACTGGACCTGCAAACGTTTCGGCGGTCACTTCCTCGCGGCACACCTCTGGGGCGGCGAGTATAACGTCGGTAATGTAGGCGGCATACCGGACTTTCTCGGCACCAAGTTCTCGAATCTGAAGGATTATCGTTACGAGGGTTGGTTCGCCGGTGTCGGCATTGCATATGGTTACGCGTGGATGCTCGGCAAGCATTGGAATCTCGAAGCCGAGATCGGCGTCGGGTACGCATATACGCGTTATGACAAGTATATGTGTCCGCGATGCGGATCGAAGGTCGGCAGCGGCCACCACAACTATTTCGGCCCCACCAAGGCGGCGATAAATCTTGTATATCTGTTCTGAAAATGCAAACGATCATGAAGAATATCATACGCATAGTGTCAACAATGCTGCTTGCGGCGGCCGCAGCGCTGCCCGTGACAGCGCAGCAGATAATGAACGGCGAGGCTGAAATACGCGACCTTGACGTCAACGACGACGGCAAGACCGTCACCGTAAACATGACGCTCGATGTTACAACGCTTGAGGTAGGCGGTGACGAGATCCTCATCCTCACACCCGTAATAGAGAACAACGGACGCAGTGTCGAGCTGCCGGCCATCGAGATAATGGGCCGCCGCGCCTATATGCATTTCCTGCGCCGCGACGAACAGACCATATCGGAGAATGCCGCCTATGCCGACCGTAAGGCACGGCGTTCGCAGCGTCTTGCGGGAGAGCAGCTCATACCATATTCGGCCACTGTCGCCAGCGAGAAGTGGATGCGTGATGCCGAGATCGGAATACGCGAGGAGAGCTGCGGATGTGACGATACACCCCTTTCGCTGGGCACATCGCCTCTGACCGTAATTCTCCATACGCCATACGAGCCGCAATATCTGTTGGCATTTGTCGAGCCGGATCCCGAACCCGTCAAGACGCGTGAGGAGTCGCTCTCGGCATACGTCAACTTCAAGGTCGACAAGCACGACATACTTACCGACTACAAGAATAACGCTTCGGAACTGGCCTCGATCGTGGAGTCGATCGAGCGTGTTGACGACGACAGCGACCTGACCATAACGTCGATCACCATTGACGGATGGGCATCGCCCGAGGCACCGGAGGCCTATAACCTCGCGCTGTCGGAGCGTCGCGCCGCCGCCTTGGCCGACTACATGGCCGCCAACACTGATGTCGATCGCGCCAAGATCACGGCAACGGGACGCGGCGAGGACTGGATCAATCTCCGCAAGCGAGTCGTAGAGACGCCCAAGTTGCTCGATCAGGATAAGGTGCTGGCCATCATTGACGACCAGACGATGTCACTCGACGAGAAGGATGCCGCGCTCAAGCGCCTTATTCCGCCGACCATTTACCAGCGTCTTATGAACGAGATATATCCGAGCCTGCGTCGCAATGACTACCGCATAATCTACAACATCCGCAATTTCGACGTACAGGAGGCACGTGCGCTGCTTGACAGCGATCCCAAGAAACTCTCTCTGGGTGAGATGTACCGTGTAGCCGGCCTCTACGAGAAGGGCTCGGCGGAGTATAACCATGTGCTTGAGGTTGCAGCCCGCACCTACCCCACGCAGGTAGCTGCCGCGGTGAATGCCGCCGCAAGACTTATCGAAGCGGGTGATTACGACGGTGCGCTGTCACTGCTTGCGAAGGCCCCGAACGATGCTCGTGTACTCAATGCCCGAGGTTTGGCCTATGCCCGTGGAGGCGATGCGGACAATGCCCGCCGCACGTGGACGGAAGCTGCCAAGTTGGGCTCGGCCGAGGCCAAGCACAATATTGCCGAATTGGAAAAGAGCTTGGAGTAAAATGAAATATAAATATTAACCCTTAAAAAATATACCACATAACACACAATTCACACTAAACCCTCAATCAGCCGATGCGACGACTGCCCGCACGGTAAATAAGAAACTAATTAAACGACACAAACTCTTAATTAAAAAAACTATGAAATTCAAACTATTACTAATGGCTGCGGCATGCATCGGCATGGTCGCATGCTCTAAGGACGACGCTGCGAACCCATCGGCCGACGGCTCGAAGCAGATTGTGCTCAAGGTAAACCTGCCGACCACCCGCGCCGTGAGCGGTTCATGGCTCGGAGAAGATGGTGCAGTGCAAGCTACTGCCATTTCTTCAATGGATGTATTCTTTACCAATGCAAACGGTACAGTCTTAGAACACGCTACGTTGAACGATGACGCTTCTATCAAAGCTGTAAAAGGCGATGGATTGCGTTTTGTCGGTTTGGATGGTGTTACGGCTGTCTATATTGCAACGTCTCTTACAGAAGAAATGAGAGGTATAGCCAAGGTACAGGACCTTGAGGTACTCTTGCAGCAGCAGATGCACAATATGGATCAGGACGCTACCATATTTGCCGGATGCGATGTCGATATCACGCCTGTCGAGCCGGACACCGATGATGAAATCCCGACCTATGGAAATATGGATAATCAGGATCCTACTGTTCCTGCCGCAGGTGATCAAGTATATACCGCCGAAATCGTTATCCGTCCCATAATATCTCGTATCGAGTGGGGTAGCATTAAGGTTCTAGATCGTGGTTCTAAGGAATATCCGCAAGAAGATGGTAACACATATCGTGTAACTTGGAGTGGGTATGCCCCCGTTATCACTGGTGTATATCAGAGCAATGTATATTTGATTGAAAATATCTTCGGCGGCACGCAGGCCAGCGCGCTTTTCGCTACACCTTCTAATTGGGAATCTATTGCAAATGGAGCATGGACTGATCCCTCGATCTCGGGTATAACCGATTGGAGTGCCGTAAATCCTGCCCTTGCGCATACCGGATATAGCGGCACAGAGTATACCGCGCTTCTTCCGGGAACCTATAATCCTAATACGCAATGCGTTCCGTTTAATTTCTTTGTTCCGTTTGATCCCAAATCAGATGTAACGAATAATACATTACAGGATGGAAATCTTGAAACGAAGCCTGTATGGCATTTCCAACTATACTATCCCGATACTGAAGATTACACTATAACGGTAGAGAAGAAGGTAACAGGAGCAGATGACTCAACTTATATCGCGGTTACTGACGACGAGGCTCTGTCTCTGACGGGTGATTTCTTATTCCCTGCAAACGCTAGCCATCTTGCATACGCAAATGTCGTAAGCCTTAAGGACGAAAAAGGTCAAGATATAGTATATCGTCCGGGTATGATATATACGGCAGATGTCCAAATTGCTCCTTATAATGTTACGCCCGGATTCACCTCAAGCGAGACGTACAACGTTATCGTAAAGGTAAAAGTTGCCGACTTCGCAACGCAGGCGGTAACTCCCGAGTTTGACAAGAATTAATCAGACACAAGATTACTAAATCAACTAACGGTTCGGAAAGGGGTGCGGCGCGGGCCGTGCCCCCGATCCGGACAATTTAACCCGAAAAATTCGTAGCATCTCCGAACACTACGGAATAACACGCAAACAGACAAAAGCAAATGAGAAAACTATATACATATCTGTTACTTTCCATGATCGTGACGCTGCCGCTCGCCGGCGGGTGCATCAGAGAGAATATGGACGATTGCAAGGGAAAGGTGACACTCCGCTTTCGTTATGTCGGCGATGGTACGACCGATATCTTCCCCGAAAAGATCGAGCATGTGACCATGTATGTCTACTCGATCGCCGACGGCTCGCTGGCCGCCATACAGAAGTATGACGACAATGCCCTCGCGGCATATCAGGGTGCCGACGTGATGCTTTTCCCCGGCCGGTACGAGGTTGTATGCTGGGGTAATGCTCTCGACGAAACAACCATAAACGAAGGCGAGAAGATCGCTGCAGACGGCTATTTCGAAAATACGGATATAGCTACAAACGACCCTCTCTACTACGGTACCATCGAGATAGAGGTGCCCGAAACGCTGGTAGAAAACAATTATATATGCGACTTTGTCTGCTCGCACGTCAAGTTCCGTGTACGTGTCGAGGGATTTGACCAAACGACTATGGGCGTCCCGACACTCGAGCTGACGCAACTCGCATCATTCACCGATTTTGACAATGTCCCCTCTGACGAGGAGCGTTGCTCATACCATCCCGTACTCGCCGCAGGATACGACGGAGAGCAAGCCGTCTATACGGCCGAGTTCAACACACTTCGTTTCAACGACGACAACGATATAATGCTGCGCCTGCACTCCGACGAAACGCGTGTCGTGGCGCACGAGTTCCCGCTTGCGGACTTCCTTCAGGAACACAATATAGCCGTAGAGGGTGTAAATGAGGTGACGGTGCCGATCCTCATCCGCTTCTCCCCCATCGGCGTAACGATAGATGACTGGGACTCGGTTCCCGTAAACCCCGATTTCGGCAAAAACTGACACTAAAGACTACTACAATATGAGAACCATATATACATCCTGCCTAATGACGATAGCGGCCTTGGCCGTGGCAACGTCGTGCGGCAAGAGCGATACGCCTGCAGCCGCTTCGGGGCCCGTAGATGTGCGGCTCGTCGTGAGCAGCGGCAACAACACCCGCGTAGGCAGCGACGAGACGGACAACGATATCCGCCAACTGCGCGTATATGCCTTCAATGCGAAAGGAGAAAAGGTCGGATATGCCGAGGCGGACAATCTCCGAGGCCAGAACTATATACCCATAACCTTATCCGAGGATGGTGCAATCAACTTCTACGTTATTGCCAACGACAACTTCGGCCTGAGGCCGACGGTCGGCACAACGTCGGTTACGGATTGGGCATCGCTGTCAAAGACAGATCTCGAATCGTTGAAGTTCGATCTGTCGGGATTCAGCGGTTGGAGTACGACTGGCGATTTCGTCTCGCCTATGACAAACTGCCGTTACGACGAGTTCGGTACGGAGTTCACCGACAAATACGAGAACGACTATGCCACGAAAGTTACGATCCAGCGCCCCACTACCGGCTCTCTGGTTATACCCGTGACAGTACAGCATGTGCTGGGGCGTTTGAGGCTGATGCTCAACAAGGATCGCGATGCGGACAATGGTTTAACCATTAAAGTGACGCGTGCCACGGTTTACCATAGTCCCAATGTAGCGCACTTTTATACAGTGCAAGGGTTGCAAAACAATGCTACTAACATTACATATAGAGATACGCCTGTCACCGAGGAGATAATATCGGCGGATTCTCCGGTTAGTCTTAACACCCAACCTGAAAACGGTTCTTATACGACCATCGCCCGTACATATCTCGCCCCGAATCAATACGGATCGAGTGACCCAGACACCTACACTGAGCAAAAAACCGACGGCACAACGAGTTCAAACGGTTTGAACGAAGCCTACCGCCTTGAGTTGACCGTAGAATTTACCTATACTACCGGCACTTCGGAGACAAAGAACTACACGGTCTACCTGCCGCGCGTACCGCGCAACACGAGCATCGACGTACAGGGTACGTTTAAGGGGACTGTGGTTAAACCCGAGTTCAATGTGATGACCGAGGCTTGGGAAGAAAAAGAGATGAATATTCCTGAGTTCCAATAGATGCAATAGAAAATAGGACCGACAAGTTTTTCTAAAACAGGGATCATATATGCAACAGACAAAATATATGCGAATAGTGGCCGCGGGCCTGCTAATGACACTTTTTGCGGCTTGCGCAAAGGACGATACCATAGTGCCGTATGATACAACAGAGGGTATACCCTGCACCGTTACGCTCAACGTTGGCGCTGCTCCGGCTCCCGAAATTACCGTGACGCGTGCCGACAACTCGCTGTCGGCACTATCATCCTTGAAGATCTTTGTTTATGACAAGGATGGCCAAGTATGTCAGAATGTGACGACGCTATCAAGTACCGATATTACCGAGAACGGTACATACCGTAACGGTAACGGTGAGACGCTCTGCAAGGTGTCGATCGAGACCACGTCGGGCAAGAAGCAGTTGTTTGCCATTGCCAACTACGGCAGCGGTTATTGGGATCAATCAGGCATAGACGATTTGTGCAGTCAGGCCGAAAAAGGCGCTTTGACTTTGGCCCAGCTGCGTGACGGGGTAATATCATTGGCTCATAACAACTTCAATATCAACACGGACGGCAATCTCAACCTGCCGTCTATTACGGCATCGAACCAGATGCTGATCTCTGGATGGAATACAGGAGTCGTGTTTGCTGCAGGAAATGCCGGGACAGGGACTGTTACCAATTATGGCACTCGAGGCGATTCCAACGGCTCCGTAGCAATCAAGATGCAGCGTTCGATGGCGCATATATCGTTTAATATTGCGAGCGATAGTTATACCAAAACAGACGATAATCGCGTCAAACACACCTGTCGGTTTACGCCGTCGACATTCCGTGTATATAACATCCCGATGAATATCCTTATCGGCCAAACAGATGAAACCAGAACAATGTCAGATGCCGAGAAAGAGCAAGAATACCTGATCAGTGCATCGACAAACGTCGGTACAAACCAGAACGGAGACTACGCATTCGACTTCTACATGCCCGAAAATGTGCAAGAAAAGGGAACGTCCAACGTGTATGCCGATCGAGATGCTTGGAATTACGGAGGCGATCAGGCTTCCACAACCGGAGACGGTGCCCTGCCGGAGGAAAAGACTTGGACGAATGCCCCGCAGAACAGTACGTTTGTGGTTATAAAGGGTACATACGAAGAGACGACCGGCGAAAACGAAGATCCATATTATACGGCGAATGTAAACTATACCGTGCATCTGGGCGATTTCAGCGGCGATACTCCCAATTACGGCAACTTCTCGGTTGTACGTAATTACAAGTATACGTACAACATGAAGGTGCAAGGTGTTGACAAGATCGTTGTCGAGGCAAAAAAAACAGGCGGCGAAACCCAATCGGGTGCCGAGGGCGACGTTTATGACGCTTCGCAGTGTGTGTACAACTATCAACTCGATGCCCATTACGAGCAGGTATTCTTGCAATATAATTTGTCAAGCATGGAAAGGTCGCTGGCCTCAGGTCTGTCGGGAGAGGATCTTGATAATGCCATTGCTGACAAATTGATCCTTGTCATTCAATCCGAGGCCATGGATTACACGGGCGGCATAGGAAATGTAGCGAACAAACGCGGTTCGATCAAGCCATATAAGATATATGCCGATGCCGTTAGGGGTAAAAGCGGACAAGAGGCTGTGACAGCTGCCGACAACGCCAAATCAGATGCCTTGAATGACGATCCGACCAACCATGAGCAAAGCACGCCAAAGAAAGGCTTTGATTACAAGTGGGTTGAGTTTTGGCCTCAGAGCGGAACGCAACTTGCCGCCTATCCGGGTGTCTCATGGTGGAGCCGCGAGAATCTGGACGGATTCAGTAATGGTGGCGCATATGGCGGTACCGCTACGACTGAAAGTGGCTATCTGAAAGATGTCTACGACGTAATTGTTGCCATGGGCAAGGTCGTAAAAAAGATATACAATGGAGAGAGTGTATCAAAAGCCGACAGAGATGAGGACGGCATTACCATTACTCAGAGCAATAACGACTACGTGGCACGCTTCACGGCGTTTGTCAACGAGTACTATTACTATCGGCATCCGTTGACTGGATTGGAAGTGACGACATGGAGCGTTATGACCAACAAGATTCCGCGTGAAATGATCATAGCAATGAGTACCGACGTGTCAAACGACGGCAACAGTTCGTACAGCCAGTTGCATTCGTACATCTCGCAGCTCTCGATGCAAACGTTCTACAGTTCACGTTCTATGTCACTGAACGCGTTCGGAATAGAATCGTATAACGAGACCCCCATTTCGTACAGCTTTGACGGCAATACATTGCCTGAGGAATTGAATGACCCGAGGGAGCCAGATGCCTTGACTCAAACAGACGGCCGATATAACCAGATTCGACTGTTACAGGAGACTCCAAGTCAAAATGGAACATACGGCAGTTGGGAAACATACATAAACTCGAGTCAGAACGGTTACTTTAGTACGACCACAGCCGATCGTGCTTCTCATAAATTGAATAACGCATATAATATAAAATATGCATATTCGGCATGTCTGTCACGCAACCGAGATCTGAACGGTAACGGCACGATAGATGACAACGAGGTGCGTTGGTACCTTGCCTCGGTCAATGAATACATCCGTATGGGTATCGGAACAAATGCATTGTCCAATCTTGCCAGACTTTATATGGGAGCCAAAGGCGAAATGGTAAAGAGCCAATATCCGGCTTCATATACTACCGATGGGGCACTCTATTATACGAGCAGCCGTGATACCTTCAAAGAGTATAACTCATGGGGATACGAAACATATTCTTCAAGCGGACAACGTCTATATTGGGCAGTTGAGCGAGGAGCCTATGGCGGGGATCAATATTCGAATATCCCGATGCGTTGTATCCGCATATTGCCGGCACACACCGATGATCAGGATATCACATCCGTATACAACGTAAAATCGGATCCCACATACGAATGGGACGAACAAAATAGAATAATAAAATTCAAAGGACGCTTGGTTGATGAACTGTACAGACAATATGTTTCAGGTGTCTTGATGCCTCACAACGAAGACAGCAATGCCAATTCGTTCTACGACGGAATTTATGTTGCCGAGGAAGATGTCTATGAGTTTCAACAAGACCACTGGTGGGAAAAAGTAACCAAGAAGTTCCCATTGGCGCAAATAATAAATTACGACGGTAATCAAGAAAATCCTTGTGCTGATTATCATGAGACCGGAGATGGAGGTGCTGTATGGAGAGTGCCTAACCTTGCCGAACTATCGGCCTTGGTAGCGCAAGGGCTGATTAATCAGGATGTGGAAGATGCCTGCTGCACTCAGTTCAGCAATATGGATGTCCGTTTCGGATTCGCATTCTCTTCTTTGGTGTATTGCCCCGGAGGCGGAGAAAATGATACCACAGTAGATAAGTTCGGTACAAAATTTGCTGTCCGTTGTGTGCGAGATGTGCCACCCGGAAGCACTTTACTAGAATAATTAATAGAGCATCGGCCGCGATAAATTTAATCGCGGCCGATCGCTTTTTTATACGTTTGCCCAAGGCTCGTTCAACGATGCATCAAAGACTCGGGCGGCAATGATCTTATGTGCAACCTTACGTAATTATTTGGATTTTGGTTAACTTTGTTTCTACAAAATAACATGTTCGAATGAAAGCATACACCTATATCGACCGCGGACGCTTCGAGATGCGGGACAAGCCGCGGCCCGAGATCGCGGACCCGCGTGATGCCGTCGTGCGCGTAACCCTCGGAAGCATCTGCACGAGCGACCTGCACATCAAGCACGGCAGCGTTCCCCGCGCCGTCAAGGGCATAACCGTCGGGCACGAGATGGTCGGCGTAGTCGAGGCCGTAGGCAGTGCCGTAACCTCCGTAAAGATGGGCGACCGCGTGACGGTTAATGTCGAGACCTTCTGTGGCGAGTGTTTCTTCTGCCGTCATGGATATGTGAACAACTGTTCCGATCCCGACGGTGGATGGGCGTTGGGTTGCCGCATAGACGGCGGGCAGGCCGAGTATGTACGTGTTCCGCACGCCGATCAGGGGCTGACACGAATACCAGATACCGTAAGCGACGATCAGGCGCTATTCGTCGGCGACATTCTCGCCACCGGATTCTGGGCCGCACGCATATCGGAGATATCGCCGGAGGATACCGTCGCCATCATCGGCGCAGGCCCTACGGGAATATGCACTCTGCTGTGCGTGATGTTGAAGCAGCCGAAGCGCATTATCGTATGCGAGAAGTCGCCCCTGCGGGCGCAGTTCGTGCGTGACCACTACCCTTCCGTTATGGTCACTACGCCCGAACAGTGCGTCGATTTTGTCCGTAGTCACAGCGACCACGGCGGCGCCGATCGTGTCATCGAGGTTGCCGGTGCCAACGATACGTTCCGCCTCGCATGGCAATGTGCCCGCCCGAATGCCATTGTCACCATAGTGGCTCTGTACGACCGTCCGCAGGTGCTGCCGCTGCCCGACATGTACGGCAAGAACCTCACGTTCAAGACGGGCGGCGTCGACGGTTGCGACTGTGCCGAGATATTGCGTCTTATAGAGCAGGGCCTTATCGACACCACACCACTGATTACACATCGTTTCCCGCTCGAACGCATCGACGAAGCCTATCGGCTGTTCGAAAACCGCGAGGACGGCGTGATAAAGGTTGCCATAGAGGGCCGATAGATTCACGGCCAATGTAAATAGCGTACTACGCTGACGTCAAATACAACAATACAGCTCCGACCGTGGCCAAACCGCAAGCCTCTGTCGGAGCTGACGTTTTATGTAAGATGCGTCACTGAACGGGGTGTACGACGTATAACACTTCTCCCTCACGTGGCATAAAACATACCGTAATACCCTCGGCCAGAACGGTATTATTGTATGATAATCGTAAAAACGTCGGAGGCATTAAACTTGCGACACATGCTTTTCGACTTAGACTCTGATAACAACAGCCATCCAAGGCCCGATTGTTGTTTTCAGCCGACTATAGCGTCTTTATGAAGAATGAGCTCGGCAGGGCTGGCCGTACCGCGGGCGGATCGCAACGGCAACGGCTGTTCCCATCCCTTACGGGTGCCGAGCTCTAATTATATTATAGGCCCTCTCCGCACCCGCCATGTGGCGGACATTATAAAGCGTACAGGGCGACATCTCCTCTATCGTGCGACACCATAACTCATGTTTTCCACATTGAAAGGCCTGTGTCAAATCGAAAAGATTCACGGCTACATGAAAAACGTGGGTTGCCGCATACTCTTATCCCATATTCAGGCCTTCGCTGCCCCTACAAAGAATAAGGATACGGACAGCCCACGTGGGCATATATGCACATATTGCGCCACGTGGACACAAAATATGTATATGCACAACATGGACATCCGTTACATTCTCTTCTCTGTAGTCAAAGTTGCGAAGTTCGAATATGAAAGAAGAACGTAATCAAACGTCAATAAATATGTCGGTTCGCACTCGTGCGATCCTTTACAAAAGTAATTAATTAATCCGGATAAAATCCACTGTCGGATTTTTTTCGCACGTCGTGTCTGCCGTGTATCGTATGCGTTACGCCGCCTATACGCTGGAACCAACGCATAATCACACTTATAGGCTTGCGAGGCAACATGTTGCGACAAGCCGCAATATCATCTTTTCAAAGGATAATAACGTCCTTCGCGCATCGACAGCATCCGCCGGTTCTGCCTTCCTTGATGATCCTTGTACCCGATATGTATCCATGATGGTATACCGCTATTATCTTCCTGCTCCGAGATGAGTTGGTCGAAAGGTTTATCCGAGAGATAGTCCTTACAGAATTTCCTGAAATCCATAATCAGGCGGTTGGCTGGAAGCAGATCGAACGCGTAGCCGATGGTATGTGCCGATGTTGATGATTCCTTCATGCGATTATTCAGTTCGCGACAGCGATACCCTGACGTTATCATCAGATTGTCACGTTCTATACTTTTCGATGCGCATAGTTGACTCCAAGCCTCCTGCAGCGGATCGAGCAGATTCTCTATCGATTCAATAATGTGATCCTTCGATTCGGCGTCGGGCGTATTGTCTATTCCGTACTTAACGGCCATAGCGGAGCGTATGCACTCCTCGAGAGTAAAATGTTTCATCTTGTATTGTTTTTTATTTACCGGACAAACATATCCGCGACATAATGGTTCCCTGCAAATATACGCATATATTCACACTCGCCAAATACACTATGCCCCTGTCGTGTTTCGTTCTGGAGGATTTGACTGTCGAACACATGCTTTGGAAGGCTGGTTGGGGGACAATTATTAATTATATGAGCTTAGCAATCTAATATATATTTTGAAGAGACCTTCTGAGGTATGTTCTGTCAGCAACTGCAAAATAGCCAAACGTCGGATGCAATAATAAACAAAAAGCCCCGAAGGATATCTTCGGAGCTTTGGTGCGGTGCGTAGGGGACTCGAACCCCTGACCCCGTGCGTGACAGGCACGTATTCTAACCAGCTGAACTAACGCACCTCTTTTGGTTTGCGAGTGCAAAGATAATACAAAATTCGCAATCTGCAAACTTTATCCCTCTTTTTTCTTGCGCTTCATAAATATATTTTGGTTCCCATAATGCCTTCGCTTACGGCAAGCTATTCTTACGCGGTGGGCTGAAGATTTTCCGTTGCGGGGCCGAGCGTTGTCTCGACCATACGATCGACATCCGTACGATCGTCCGTATTAAGCAGCAGGTAACCCACTTGCGTCAGTGCACGACGTTTCCATTGACGTATGAAGTCGTCATAACGTTCGCCATCCTCCAGCAGCAGTGTTTCGATCAGATTGCGCGTAAGAGTGGGGAATATAACCAGCGAATAGAAGGTCAGAAAGAAATCCCGCAACGGCACACGCCGCAACTCGCCACGTTGTATTTCGTCCACAAGCCGCCGCTTGATTGTACAGATGTACCCTTCGACCTCCAGTTCATGCAGGACACGTATCAGATGGTGTACGTCGCGCTGGATCTCCCCTATAATGAATTGTGGCAGAGCCGGATTTGCCCGAAACAGAGCCATATATTCGTCGATGACGGCATTCAACCGCTCCATAAAGGGGGTCTCCTTCTCCAGAATGACCTGTATGCGCGGGAATATCTCCCGCACTATATCGGCGAATATCGCCTGAAAGAGACGGTCCTTCGTGCGGAAATAGTAGTGCAGCGTCGAGCGTTTTATGCCTGCGGCGGCCGCTATGTCGCTCATGCTCGCATCGGCATATCCCTTCTCGATGAACAATGCGCGCGCCGCCTCCACGATACGCGCCTCTATGCAGTCAGCAGGTTCACTTCGCATCGCTGCCTCCTTTCTTCAGATTGTCGATGAACAGCAGCAGACGGTTGGTGATATTCACGTCGCTGACACTGCCGTCGAAGTCCAACGACAGAAGATTCATCTGCGGATACAGGGTCTTGATACGTTTCTCGACACCTTTGGCCACAATATGGTTTGCAATACATCCGAATGGCTGCAGGCTTACGACGTTGTTCACGCCGCTCGCGGCAAATGTCGCAATCTCACCCGGCAGAAGCCACCCCTCGCCGAAACGCGCATTGAGCGATATGATCTTCGATGCGGCGGCCGCCTCATGGTATATGTTGCCCAGAGGACGGAAATATTCGAAACTCGATGCCGCGGCATTGTAACTGTCGATTATGCCCTGCATCCATGCGAATATGCGCCGCATGAGCCAATCCGGTATGCGCGACTTCTCAAGACCCGTACGCAACTTGACGTCACGGTTAACGAAGCCCTGCATGAAGAAATCCGCCAACACGGGCGACACCACCTCGATCTTCTGCTCGACCAGCCAATCGGTAAGTCCCTTCTGCGCAAATGGGTTGAACTTGAGATATATCTCCCCTACTATTCCGACCTTGGGACGATCTACACCCGAAGGTACTATCTGCGAGAACTCCTTGGCGGCACGCACAAGCAGATCGCGGAACGAGGCTATCTGCCGTCCCTCCGACCTCTCGCGGATGATCTTGACGGCTTCGGCCATATATTTGTCGCGCAGGGCTGCAGCGGCTCCGGGTGTCGTTTCACGCGCAGCCGCAGGATAGTATAACCGCGCAAGACAGTCGGTGAAGATCACCGATCCCACGGCCGAACGCAGCAGTTTGCGCCACGGTATCTTGAATCCGGGCTGATCGTTCTTCAGACCGCTTCCCGGGGCTACCGATATTACGGGCACATTGGCATATCCGGCCTCCACCAGCGCCTTCTTTATAAGCGATATGTAGTTGCTGGCGCGGCACTGGCCTCCCGTCTGTGAGATGGCCACGGCCGTACGATCGATGTCGTAGCGGCCCGACTGCAACGCCGTGATCATATCGCCCACGATAAGCGTCGCAGGATAGCATATCTCGTTGTTGGCATACTTGAGTCCCATCTCGGCCGTATATGCCGAGCTGGCGGGCAGACTCTCCACGTCGTAACCCGCGCGCGCAACGATATGCGGTATCAGCGGCGAGATGAATGGCGTGAAGAATGGAATCAATATCTTACGGCGGCGATCCTTCTCGCCGAATACGGGCGTCGTGACAAACGGACGCGTCTCCGAGCGGCGGCAGTGGCCCAGCTTGAGGCTCTCGATAAGCGAGCGCACGCGCAGCTTCAGCGAGCCGATATTGCTGACGTCGTCGATCTTCAGCAGAGCGAAACTCTTGCCGTATCGGCCCAGCAGGTCGCGCACCTCGTCCGTAAGCAATGCATCCGGTCCGCAACCGAACGAGGTCATCTGCACGAACTGCACATCGCTGCCCTGACGCACACACCACTCCGCCGCACGCAGGATACGGTTCGGGTAGGCCCACTGCGAGACGAAGTGCGTATCGCCGATCTCTATCTGTTCGTCACGTACGATGTCATCCGTAATGACATCCACGCCCATCGAGGCGATCATATCCGAGAGTTTGTGCTGTATGAGCGGGTCGGCATGATACGGACGGCCCGCAAGCACTATAGTCAGACGTCCTGCCGCACGGCTCGCAGCCACGATATTCTCATCCGTCGCCTTCATACGCCGTGTAAACGATCGGTATTCGTTCAATGCAAGACGGAAAGCCTTGACGGCAGTTTTGCGGTCTACGCCGAGCGTGCGCAGATAATCTACACACTGGCGGCGCAGCAACTTCTCCGAGCGGAACGATACCGTCGGAGTGTCGAGCGGTACGGGGAGCTTCTCGACGCTGCGCACGACATCCGAATATCCCGACACGATCGGGCAGTTGTAGCTGTTGACGGCCTTGCTGTCCTCCGAACGCTCGTATATGACATAAGGCATGAGTATGCGGTCAACACCCTGCGCTGCAAGTGTAGCTATATGGCTGTGCACCAGCTTGGCCGGGAAGCAGATGTTGTCCGACATAACCTTGCGCACGTTATTCTCGTAGGCGGCCATGTTCGACGCCTCAGAGAGCACGACACGTATACCGCAATTATACAGTAGAGTGTGCCAGAAAGGATACTCCTCATACATATTCAGACAACGCGGTATGCCTATGGTCATACGGCCGTCCCTACGTTCGGGACGGTCGAACAGCAGATGCAGTTTCTCGGCGTAGGCATTGCTGCCCTGCACGTCGTAGCTGCCGCGGTTCGAGAAGTGGCGCTCGCATTTGTTACCCGAGAAGTAGCTGTTGCCGTTGGCGAAACGATACCGCGTAACCATACACTGGTTTTCGCATCCGTGGCACTGTATCGTCTGCGATGTGTACGAAGCCGCATCGACAAGACTCTCCAGAGGCGCACCCTCGACCGCTCTGTCGCGGGCATAAAGAGCGCATCCGAACGCACCCATCAGTTCGGGACGTTCGCTGCGGAAGACCTCGCGGTCGGTCAGACGTTCGAAGGCGCGTACTACGGCATCGTTTCGCATCGTGCCGCCCTGAACCACAACGCGATCCCCAAGCTCATCCGCACTGCGGAACTTGAGAACCTTATAGAGGCAGTTCTTTACCACCGAGTATGACAAGCCGGCCGCGATGTCGGCAATCGACGCCCCCTCGCGCAGCACCTGCTTGACCTTTGAGTTCATGAAGACCGTGCAACGCGTACCCAGATCACACGGAAACTCCGCCGTGCAGGCCAGCGCCGCGAACTCCGACACCTTGTATCCGAGGCTCTTGGCAAAGGTCTCGATGAAGGATCCGCATCCCGACGAGCAGGCTTCGTTGATCTCCATGCGGGTCAACACGCCGCGGTCGACAAAGATGGCCTTGATGTCCTGACCTCCGATGTCGAGTATGAACGACACGTCGGGCGTGATCTCACGCGCGGCGATATAGTGTGCGATAGTCTCGATTATGCCGTAGTCGAGATGGAAGGCAGCCTTTATGAGGTCCTCGCCATATCCGGTCGAGCAGCCGCCGCAAATGACGGGCTCCGTCCCCGCAGCCGCACAATCTTCGAGCAGCTTGCGCAAGCCTCGCTCCACGGCCGCCACGGGATTTCCCTCATTGGGCGTATAGTACGAGAAAAGGAGGTGCTTATCCCGATCCATGGCCACGATCTTGGTGGTCGTCGAACCCGAATCTATACCCAGAAACATCTCCATGCGTCCCGCATGCAGCGGCGCAGGCGCCATCAGATGGTTGCCCTTGGATTTGCGCCACGCCTCCAGTTCATCGCCGTTGGCAAATATCGGCGGCAGCGACGCATACGAGCGCATGCCGTGCGGGGCATTCTCGGCGATGTGGGCGTTCCACTCCGCAGCCGTCATGCACTGCTCGCCCTGAGCCATCAGCGCCGCGCCCCATGCCGGCAGCAGCTGGGCATCCGACGGAACCACCACCTGCTCGTCCGTCAGGTGAAGGTAGTCGATGAACGCCTTGCGCAGTGATGGCAGGAAGGCCAGCGGCCCGCCGCAGAAGAGCACCGGAGTGCGTATGTCACAGCCGTGCGACAGCGTTACAACGGTCTGTACGGCCACGGCATGGAATATCGACGCGGCAAGATCCTCGCGCGAGGCGTTCTTGGCCGCAAGATTCTGTATATCGGTCTTGGCAAATACGCCGCAGCGGGACGCTATGGGATAGATGTGTGTCGATTTGCGCGCCAGCTCGTCCAGACCCTCGGGCGTAGTGTTGAGCAACACCGCCATCTGGTCGATGAAGGCACCCGTACCGCCGGCACAGTTGCCGTTCATACGCATGTCGGGTGCGCCGCCGTCATTGAGGAATACCACCTTGGCATCCTCACCGCCGATGTCGATGATGGTAGCCGCCGCGGGATAGTACCGCTTCACGTAAGCCGTGGATGCGACAACCTCCTGTATGAAGTCGATCTTGCTGCGCTCGGCAATACCCAATCCGACGGATCCCGTAACGTTCAACCGCATGCGCCCATCCTTCAGACGCTCCCCTATCTCGGCAAATACGGCCGCAAGCGTCTCGGGCACATGGGCATTGTGACGTTCGTATTTCGAATAACACACGTGACCCGCGTCATCCAGAACGACGGCCTTCACGGTCGTCGATCCGATATCGAGTCCCATCCTGTAATCTGCCATATATAAGATAATTTTATCCGTTTCAATCCTCTCTCGGCCGTGTGCAGCCCAATCAGCGCTGCCGCGACAAACCATCCGCCACGCCGGGCATTATGTTGACGGCTACATGCTGACTATGATGTCTGACACATGTGTCAGCATGCAAAAATAGATAAAATTATCCTACGATATTCACATTTAATAAGAATTTTATAGAATTATGGTACTGGCAAAGGAGCCCGTACCGGCGCGTCAATCACCCATGTGGGAGAGTATCTCGCATGTGAGTTCGGCATAATGCCTGCCGATAGGTATCGGGGCAGCACGCCCCGTGATCTTGACTTCGCGTTTGGAAAAGTGTTCGACACCATGCAGGGGGATTATATACGAGCGGTGGACTCGCAGGAACTGCGGCGAGGGCAGCATCTCCGACAGAGCGTTGATTCCCGTGCGCGAGAGGACATATCCTCCCGAGCGGCGCAATATCTTCACATAGTTGCCCATTGCCTCGACATACAGTATGTCGCCGTACGGTATCGAGATGTTGTTGTACTCCTGCTTGACGACCAGATTCTCCGTTTCATGACCGCGGCGTGCATCGATGCGTCGGCGCGCCTTGTCGATCGCCTGATCGAAACGTTCGTATGCGAAAGGCTTGTGCAGGAAGTCGACCGCATCCAGATCGAAACCGTCAAGCGCATATTGAGCATGTGCCGTGGTAAAGATGAAGCAACATTCACACGGCAATGCTCCGGCGACATCCAAACCGCTGATGCTGTTCATCTCGATATCGAGCAGCACAAGATCGGGTTTCAACAGCCGTATCTGCTCTATACCCACACGCGGCTCACTGAAGGTCTTAAGGTCAATATCGCCGCGCCGCTCGCAGAAGCGGCTTATGACCAACAGCGCCAACGGCTCGTCGTCGATGGCTATGCATGATATTCGCCTTGTCTTCATTGCAGCTTTATTGTCAGTAAGATATGAAATTTGCGATCCCGTTGCGACACGTCAAGCGTAAAGCGGTCGGCATAGAGCAGTTCGAGACGCTTGCGGCAGTTCTCGATACCTATGGCCGGCTCATTCTGCGGCGGCGTCTTCATCACGTCGTTCTCGGTCTCGAAACGCAGCGTCCCATCCTTGACGGCGATACGTATCGAAATGAGACAATCCTCATCCGAGGAGGTGCCGTACTTGAAGGCATTCTCGACAAACGTGATCAGGATCATGGGCGGGATCTGTACGTCGCGCTCATCCATCCTCACATCAAACTCGACCCGCGTGTGGCGGTTCAGACGCAGCGACTGCAGATCGACATATTGCCGTATGTAGTCTATTTCGCTGCTGACGGGTATCGTGACCGAATTGGTGTGGGCATACATGTACCGCAATATGTTCGAGAACTTCATGAATGCCGACTCGGTCTTCTCCGATTTGGTTATGACAAGACCGTAAAGGGCATTGAGCGTGTTGAACAGAAAATGGGGATTGATCTGCGCCTTGTATAGCGCCAGTTCGGCCTTGTTCTTCTCGGCCTCGATCTGCTGACGCGATATGATCTGGCGGAAAAGCTCGATCGTAAGCTCAATCGAGAGACTGAAACCGGTCACTATGAGGAAGAAAAACCACACCGTCTGCCTCCGTATTCGCTGACGCGTGGCCAGATCGAGTATGGCGTTGCGGTTGACGCTCTCCGACTGCGGGAAGTCGCCAACCAATATCGTGAGAAACACCAGTACCGCCACCACTGCCGCCACCTTCGCATAACGCCGCTGCATGATGAGCGACGGAATGTTGGATTTGCGGTAGATGAAATAGAGCAGGTAGAGGTACGCCACGAACGTAACCAGAAACCACGCATTGTGGGCATACCACTTGTCCACCGGCACCAGCATGATGATCGCCGGCAATATGACCAGACAGAACAGCAGGTCGATGCTTACGGTTATTTTGGTCGATTTCATAACACTCATCAAGGTATTCAGCCCATGTGCGGTACAGTCTGCACAATGGCCTCGCGAACAGAGATCAAAAACCAATTTCGTATTAAATTTCCATTCGCGTAAGGCAGCCGAACCAGATGCCGCATGACAAAGTTAATCTTTTGAATACAAATTTCCAATCACCCGGCGCACGTTAGACATCACATTTCGGCCGTCCGTCAACACATTTGTGTTTATTAATAAAAAATGTTAATTTTGTACGTTAATTAACCAGAGGAAAATCCAATAAACGTCAAAAATAATACGCATCGTAATGAAAAAATCTTTCTTTTTTCTCGCCGGTCTGTTGTTGCTTTCGGCCTGCGGGGAGCAACAGGCCCAGCAGGCCGAGACCGAGTACAAAACACTCGTCGTCTCATTGAGCGACCGCACGCTCAACACCGAGTATACGGCCAAACTGCGCGGCCGTCAGTATGTTGAGATACGCCCTCAGGTAAGCGGACTCATTACCGAGATCCGTATCAACGAGGGTGACGCCGTACACAAAGGACAGATACTATTCGTTATCGATCAGGTGCCCTACAAGGCCGCCCTCGAGACGGCCATCGCCAACGTCAAGAGCGCCGAGGCCCAGCTGGCCACCGCCAAGCTCACGGCCGACAGCAAGGAGCAACTCTACAAGGAGAATATCGTTTCGGACTTCGACCTGCAGTCTGCCCGCAATACGCTCGCCGCGGCCGAAGCCGCATTGGCTCAGGCATCGGCTCAGGAGATAAACGCACGCAACAACCTGTCGTACACCGAGGTCAAGAGCCCCGTGGACGGTGTCGCAAGTATGATCCAGTACCGTGTGGGCGCACTCGTAAGCAGCAGCATAACCGAGCCTCTGGTGACGGTTGCCGACACGGAGCAGATGGACGCCTACCTATCGCTCTCGGAGGTTGAGATCCTCGACCTCATACAGCAGTACGGGTCGCTTGATGCCGCCATAGCTCAGATGCCAGACGTCAGCCTCAAGATGATAAACGGTGCGGATTATCCTCACAAGGGACGTATCAACGCCATCAGCGGCACGGTCGAGGAGAGTACCGGAAAAATGCGTCTGCGTGCCACATTCGCCAACCCCGAGGGGCTGCTGCATAACGGCGGAAGCGGTCAGGTGACGATACCGACAACCCGCCGCGGATGTATCATCATCCCCAAGACGGCGACATACGAGTTGCAGAACCGTATTTTCGTCTATAAGGTTGTCGACGGCAAGACGCAGTCAACACCCATCACCGTATACAAACTCGACAACGGAACCGAATATATCGTCGAGTCGGGTCTGGCCGAGGGCGATGAGATCATAGCCGAAGGCGCCGGCCTGCTGCGCGACGGAATCGAGGTTAAGAGTCAGACAAATAAAGAGTAATCCGCGCCATGAAGATCAAGTTATTTATCGATCGACCGATATTGGCCGGAGTAATATCCGTTGTCATTCTGATTCTGGGACTCATCGGTCTGTCGCAGCTCCCAGTGGAACAGTTCCCCGAAATCGCACCCCCGACCGTCAGCGTATCGACATCCTACACCGGAGCCAATGCCGAGACCGTCTTGAAGAGTGTGGTTGTACCCCTCGAGGAGGCATTGAACGGTGTGGAGAACATGATGTACATGACCTCTACGGCCACCAATACCGGATCGGCGCGTATCACCATCTATTTCCGTCAGGGTACCGACCCAGATATGGCTACGGTGAACGTCCAGAACCGTATCGCTACGGCTCAGGGCCTTATGCCCGCCGAGGTTACGCGAAGCGGTATCAACGTGCGCAAGCGTCAGACGAGTAACATCAAGGCGCTGGCACTTTACAGCCCCGACGACTCGTTCGACGAGAGCTTCCTGAACAACTACCTCAAAATCAACATCGAGCCCCGTCTGGCGCGTATCGCCGGCGTCGGTGAGGTGAATGTCATGGGTTCGGACTACTCGCTGCGAATATGGCTCGATCCCAACAAGATGGCACAATACGGACTTATTCCGTCGGATATAACGCAGGTGCTCGACGAACAGAACCTCGAGGCCGCAACGGGTACGCTCGGCGCCGAGTCGAACAATACGTTCCAATATGTGCTCAAGTATCGCGGCCGCTACGAGTTCGAGCAGGACTATGAGAACATGGTCATCCGCTCGCTGCCAAACGGTGAAGTACTCCGTCTCAAGGATGTGGCTACCATCGAGCTCGGCTCGCGTACATATACCTACATCGGTGAGGTGAACGGGCACCCGGGTTCGAACTGTATGATTGCCCAGACCTCGGGCTCGAACGCCAACGAGATCATCGAGCAGATCGACAAGGAGGTTGCCGAGATCACGAAGAACCTCCCGAAGGGTATGGAGATCGCCGACCTGATGAGTTCGAAGGACTTCCTCGACGCCTCGATCAAGAATGTGGTCAAGACCCTTATCGAGGCCATCATCCTCGTAATTCTGGTGGTGTACGTCTTCCTCCAGAGTCTCCGTTCGACGTTCATCCCCGCGCTGTCGATCATCGTGTCGCTGGTCGGAACTTTCGCATTCCTCATTGCGGCAGGATTCAGTCTGAACATGCTGACGCTGTTCGCCCTCGTGCTTGTGATCGGTACGGTCGTCGACGATGCCATAGTGGTGGTCGAGGCCGTGCAGGCCAAATTCGACGAGGGTTACAAGTCGCCATACCGCGCTACGGTCGATGCCATGAGCAACATCACCTCAGCGCTTGTGACTACGACCTTCGTCTTCATGGCGGTGTTCATCCCCGTGAGCTTCATGGGAGGCACGACGGGTACCTTCTATACGCAGTTCGGTTTGACGATGGCCGTTGCGGTGGGTATATCGCTCGTCAGCGCCATGACTCTCTGCCCCGCCCTCTGTGCCCTGATCATGACCCCGCACGCCGACGCCTCGAAGAACGAAAAACTCAGTTTCTCGTCTCGTTTCCACATAGCCTTCGACTCGGCATTCCACCGCCTTGTGAACAAATACAAGGGCGGCGTAATGTTCATGCTCAAGAACAAGTGGCTGGTCTGCTGTCTGCTCATCGGTTCCGTGCTTGCGACGTCGATCATAAGCACAATCCCGATGTTTTCGGA